>Ga0181532_10000433_pt1 | contig 43458 bp, 44 predicted proteins | sample PEATcosm2014_Bin_33_FD_119768 | JGI IMG/M metagenome (GOLD analysis project Ga0181532, IMG submission 119768) | Peatland microbial communities from MTU Mesocosm Facility, Houghton, MI, USA - PEATcosm2014_Bin11_30_metaG | ecosystem: Environmental > Terrestrial > Soil > Wetlands > Peat | place... | reverse complement strand
GCGAAGGCATCACTCCGAGCAGATACGGCAGAACATAACAAAGTGTGAATGGAGTTATCGCTAGGATGGTGCCGCGAGTAATCCATTTCAATTGCTGCCGCAGAATCGGAGCGGTGGCTTGACGGTAGTTTTTCCACAGAACAGCCGCCGCCGAGACGAAGAAGATTGTCAGATAAGCCCAGTGCACCCGGTTCAGATCAAAGAGCAGCGAGGCGCTAGCCTTCACGTACTCGAAAGCCAGCAACTGGATTCCCAGCAATACCGCTCCCGGCACGTAGAGCATCGGGATCGACCAGCGATGCCTGCTGACGAACTCCCGCCGTTCCGGAAAGGTCAATACGAAGTGCAGAAACAGCGCTGGCTGCAGCAGCCACGCGACTTCATTGGACCACAGGACGGTCCAATCGAAAGCGTTGAACTTGCCGGTATAGTGCAGCGAGTAGAAAACGAACGATACCAGGCAGAAAATATAAAAGTGGGTGGAACCCACCGCCGTCCAGCGCCGCATCAATACATAAAGCCCAATGCCCAGGTAAATCAGTGCGATCAGCCGCAGCCAATCGTTCATGGAGCGCTCGGCCGGAACCAGCACCACTTCCACATCCAGCGGAACCGAGCCACGGAACAGCGAGTAAGTTGCCTTCGACCAGACGCCGGAATAGTAAAGTTGGCGCGTCACCGCCGCCAAGGTGTCGACGGGGCGGCCGTTGACGCTGATCACTTCGTCTCCGCGCCGGATTCCGGCTCGCTCTGCCGGCCCGTTCGGCTCCAGGCGGTCCGCGACCAGGTGGCCGTTTCGCTCCATCCACCACGCGCCATCGTCGGGGATCGCAGATTGATGCTCGATTTTGTAGTTGAAACCGGCGAAAAGTACCGCCGCAACTGTGAGCAGAGTCAGCAGGATGGCGGTAAACCGAGCCTCAAATTCGCGGTTCATAGTTCGCGACTCAATTCGCGACTCATGGAAGGGGACAGGTGCAGCGGCGTGTTCGGACATTCGTCGCCTTTCGGGCATCAGCAACTTCACTGCCACCCCTCAATTCCTGCCCACTGCCGCTAAGTCGCGCCCAGTTAGCGACTTCCACAATTATAGAGAGGATTTAGGATATCGGCTATGAATTATGGAAGGTAGTTTCTGCTTTTTGGGATGCCATAGGACTGTGGGAAGGGGTCTGGGTGCTGGATAAGACTGAGGGAGCTAGAGGATTTTCTGGTTGGCCGGGTTCTGAGGTGAGGTGACGTGATGTGCCCAAACCCTTCCTTGGTGTTGGGAGGGTCGAAACCTTCCCCGGGTTCCGACCCCCCCACTTACTGTTGCTCACCAGGCTCGCCGAGGAGAGGTGAGCAAATCCCGCAAGTGAGTGTGATCATGCGCCTGATGCCTGGAAACGTCCATGGAGACAGTCTGAAGCCATCTGAATTGATCTGAAGAAAATCCACCGTCCAACCCTTGACACGGCAATCCCGGCAGAACAGAATTCCTGACAGCTATTTAGCTGCATGGGTTGGAGTGGCATTAGGAGCAGCATTGCCGGATAAGCTCGAGAAGAAGGTTCGCTTCGACGATTTCGAGCTCGATTACGCCCGTTTTCAGCTCTATCGCGCCGGCAGCCCCGTTCGGCTCGAGGGTCTCCCTCTGCAATTGCTCCTGTTCCTCGTCGATAAGCGGGGACAACTAGTCACGCGCGAAGAGATCTCCAGTGCTCTTTGGAGCAAAGATGTGTTCGTCGACGCAGAACAGGGAATCAATACTGCGATCCGCAAGATTCGCCGCGCCTTGGCGGATGACGCCGATGAGCCCAAGTACTTACAAACCGTAGTCGGAAGGGGCTATCGCTTCGTCGCGCCCACCGCCGAAGAAGATGTTGCTGGCCAGACGTCGGCAAGAGCGTTTTCCGTTTCCCCCGAAGATCTGGGACGCGCCATTATGACCGCAGCCGGCATTGACCCCGACAATCCCAAGGGAACTCCTAAGCTCCCAGATCAATCCTGAGCATATCCCATCACTCGCCGTCACTCCAAAGAAAGCAGCGGGGTTATTTGGCCACCGAAAATGTAGTCCAGGGAAACGCATCCATATCCCGCAATAGCCCCTGCTCCCAACTGAATTCCGGATGCTCCCGCAAATGCTCTTGTGCCTTGAAGTTTTTGCCACAGGCATGGCCGGCGGCAGCCACGAATGACATTTGAGTCACCATCGCGGCGTCGGCTGCCTTGTTCTGCACCGCGCCAGCAATCCCGAAAGGTGGCTGCCAGGGCTGAGAGCCCCGCACCGACAAATCGATATGCCCGTCGAGCGTACGCTCATTGGCCTCCTCCTTCTTCGAGAAGGTGTCGTAATGATCCGCCAAGAAACGTTCGGCGGCAGCTACGTCAATCTTGCCCTTGTTCTCGGCCATCAACTGTTCCCACCGAACGTGACGGGCGTTGGCGCTCGCACTCATATCCTTGGTGTCGAAGTCCGTTTCCTCACGGATGAGTTTTTCGTTGACCGGGAAGTTGGAGCCGACGATGTACCCGTCTTTCTTCCGTTCCAGCGTCACGTTTTTTAACCCCAGTTCGAGGCTGGCGATTTCGTTATTCTTCACGTCGGCGATCAGCCAATTGTTGGCATAGCCGCCGTTGTTGCCCTCTTTCATAATGCGGGCGAAATCGTCGATCGATTTGGAATATTGTGCTGCCTTGCGTGCCCGCACAAACTCTGGAATCCCCGCCGGATCATAGCCGGAGAAATGACCGATCGTCGTTTCGGTGATTACGATTCCGTCCGCATTAACGACGAAATCGTCCGCGCTGTGGATGAACCCCGGAAGTCCGTCCATCAGCATGCGGCTGCCCTTCGCGGGAACAATATCGAAAATCATCGTCCAGCGCTGGCCATCGAGATAGCTTGTCCAGTTGTTGTGCGCGATGACGATCTTGCCGTCCTTCGTATAACTGCCGGTCGCCACAAACGCGCTGCAATGTTCCGGCGCGACCATCGACGCCGACGACTGAATGCCCTGCTCCTTATCGTATTGCTTGACGTAGTATTCCCACTCCTCCGCGGCGTTGAGTGCGACCACATCCCATAGATCCAGTTTCACGCCCTTCGCGCTGGCGCCATCCACGATGCCCTGCAACTCCTCGCGGTACTCTTTCTCGATATGCGGCCACATCATCGTCCGCGCCGCGTCGCGAAAAAACTGCCAGTCTTTATTGTTGTCGTGTGGAACCTCAAGCGCGGTCACCTTCAGCATGTCCTCGATTTCCGCAGCCAGCAGATAGCCATGCTGAAACCCGATCTCGGCCGGTTGACCCTCCAGATGGACAAAAGTCCACCCGTTCTTTTCAGGCTGGCGGAAGCTGCGTTTCAGCCGAGAGTCGCTAGGTGAGTTCTGAGTTGAGTTCTGCGCCAGCGAGGGCAGGGCAATCGCAGCGACCAACCAAATGAGCAACCATAGGATTCGGGCAGCGTTTCGGAACATTGATACCCCCACAAGAATGGCCCAATTGTAGCAGGCCGAAAACAGCCTTAAACGGGCGATGTCCGGTGTAAACGTCTTACCCCACCGGTCGCCGCATCGCGTCTTCGTCGCCGTCGTTCTAGAATCCGTTCTAGAATCTAAGAATGTCTCGCCTGGAACAAATCGTCGATCTCGAAAAGCGTTTTCTTCTCCCCACCTACAACCGTTATCCGGTAGGCTTTGAGCGCGGCAAGGGTGTTTTCCTCTACGATTTCGAAGGCAAGAGGTATCTCGACTTCGTAGCCGGTCTCGGCGTGAATGCGCTCGGGCATGCACATCCGCGCATCGTAAAGACCATCCGCGAGCAGGCAGCCCGCGTAATTCACGTCTCGAATCTCTATTACAACGAATATCAGGGACAAGTCGCCGAGCGCCTGTGCCAGCTTTCAGGCTCTAATTTTGATCGCGTCTTCTTCTCCAACAGCGGCACCGAGGCGATGGAAGGCGCCATCAAGCTGGCGCGTCTCGCCGGACACAAATCCGGTGGCGATGCCAAGTGTCAACTCGTGGCGCTGCAGGGTTCGTATCACGGCCGAACCTTCGGCGCCATGTCCCTGACCGGCCAGGACAAGTACCGCAAAGGTTTTGAGCCGCTGCTCGAAAACGTGACCTTTGTGGCGCAGAACGACATCGAAGCGCTGCACGCTGCCGTCAATGCCAACACCTGCGCCATCGTGCTGGAGCCCATCTTCGGCGAAGGTGGGATCCTGGAGTGTTCCGAGGAATTCCTGCTTGCATGTCGCACGCTTGCCGATCATTATCAGGCCGCGCTCATCTTCGATGAGATCCAGTGTGGCCTCGGCCGCACCGGCAAAATCTTCGCTTTCCAGAGCTTCGGAGTGGTGCCCGACATCGTCACCATCGCCAAGCCGATCGCCGCCGGAGTGCCGCTCGGCGCGTTCCTCTCGAAGGAACATTTCGCCTCCGCGATTTCACCCGGACAACACGGCACCACTTTTGGCGGCGGTCCGCTGGCCTGCCGCGTCGGGCTCGAATATCTGGCGATAGTCGAGGAAGAGCGCCTGCTCGAAAATGTTGTGAAAATTGGCGGCTACCTGCGTCAACAACTCCAGGAACTGGTCGAAAGGTATGCCGCAACCCGCGAAGCGCGCGGCCGCGGATTCATTCAAGGTCTTGTGCTCGACATTCCCGCGCGCCCATTAGTCGAGCAGGGTCTCGCCTATGGCGTGCTCTTTAACGCAACGCAGGATACGGTCCTACGCTTCCTGCCGCCGTTCCTGCTGGAAGAGAAGCACGTGGATAAAGGCATCAGAGTGCTGAAGAAGCTGCTAGGCAAGAAGCGGAAGAAAGCGCAGGGAGTGGCTTCACAGGTTGCTGCAGCGCATTAGCAATGCTTGTAGAGAAAGGGCTTGCACCGTCTTCCCGCCAAGCTACGTAGGATCTGGGTCAAAAAGGAGGGGAGCCAGGTTTCAGCTCCCCCGAAAAGCGATAGAGGCGATATCACTTAGTAAGACTCGGTCTGTGAGGTTTTCGTTGCCCATCGACACGCAAAATCCCGAAAAAAAAATCATTTTCGTCCGGGGGCGTATAAACCCGAGCGCTCCCGGAAACGCCGTTGCAGTCGAGGAGCATTGGCTCGAACTCCCCGACGGACGCATGCGCTATCTCAAGGCCGGGTCGGGACCGCCGCTCATCCTCATTCACGGGCTGATGGGATATTCCTTCTCCTGGAGATTCACCATCCCCGCACTGGCGCCCCATGCGACCGTTTATGCCATCGACAATCTGGGCGCTGGACTCTCGACAGCCAATAAGGGCATGGACTGCACCGTGCGTGCCACCGCCGAGCGAGTCCTTCAGTTCGCGGACGCGCTCAGCATCAAAGATTTCGACCTGCTGGGCACCTCCCACGGCGGAGGCGTCGCCATCATGGTGGCGGCGGTTTGTTCCGAAAGAATTGCGGAACGAGGTTCGGATAGAAGTGCAGAAGGATGTGCAGAGCGCAAAGTTAAAATTGTTGAGCGAAGCAAAGCTCGACGTTTGCAACGACTTATACTCGTCGCGCCCGTCAATCCCTGGTCACCGCATGGCAAGCGGCTAGCGCCCTTCGCGGGCAGTGCTTTCGGTTCCTGCCTCTTCCGCAACACGATTGAGCGCTGGCGCTTGCTCGACTACTTATGGCTGCGCCGCATGTTCAGCGACGGATCAAAAATTCCGCCCGATTCGCTCGAGGGCTACCGCATACCTGTGCTCAAGAATCAAGCCTTTCGTCATGCATCGCACATCGTAAGGAATTGGACGGCGGATCTCGCGGAAGTGGAAAGGTCGCTTCCCAAGATTTGCGATTACCCTACGCTCCTCATCTGGGGAACGAAAGACCGCGCCGTTGATTTCCATTCCGCCGCGCCGCTGCGCCGGAATTTTTGTGATGCCCGTCTGGTGGCGTTCGAGGGCGTCGGTCATTTGCCATACGAAGAGGCGCCCGAGGGCTTCAACCGCGCGCTCATCGACTTCCTCACTAGTACTTCCAGTTCTCAGTCGAACCCGCGCTTCTGAGAACTGGGAACTGAGAACTGGGAACTTGTTTCATCAATTCATGCACCCCACGACTTTTCACTCGCTACGCGCGTTCGTTGCCGACTACGGCTACTGGGCCGTGGCTCTGGCATTGCTGTCGGAGAGCGCCGGCATCCCCGTCCCCGGCGAAGTCACGTTGCTGCTGGCTAGTTTTCTGGCGTATTCCGAACACCAACTCCATCTCGGCTGGATCATAGTGGTTGCCACCTGGGCCGCCACACTCGGCGGCTATCTGGGCTACGCCTTCGGCTACTACGGCGGACGTCCACTGCTTAATCGCTATCAAAGCGTCTCTCGGATTCCGCCGGCCACGCTGAAACGCGGTGAGGAAATGTTTGCCCGCTATGGCGCACCCGCCATTTTCTTTGCCCGCTTCGTCTTCGGCCTGCGCGTTTTCGCCGGACCGCTTGCCGGAGTGCTGCGCATGCGCTGGCGAGTTTTTGCTCTTTTCAACTTCCTCGGCGCGGCCACTTGGGTCACCGCCATTGCCAGCGCTGGCTATCTTTTCGGGCAACATTGGCACAGCCTGTTGCGGGCCATGCAGCGCTTCAATATCGCCGTTCTGATTGCCGCCGTGGGTGTGCTCCTGTTTTTATGGTGGAGATATCGCCGGCAGCCGTCGAGGGAAAATGATTGAGGACAACTTAACGAACTGCGCTAATTTCACTTCGCCAGCTCTGCTTCTGAGCACCAGGTTTCTTCCGTCACTTCCCCTCGCCCCTGCCGTCGTCATATCCTGACAGAAGCACTGCCCGGAACCGAAGAACAACGTGATTAACAACGTGATTTCCGAACGCATGCAAACCAGCCTGAAATCCTCAACTGCGTCCCGCCTTCCGCGGCTGGCACTATCGCAGGTCTGGGTGCGATTCCTGCTTGCCATCGTCGGACTGATGCTGGCTTTTGCTGCGGCCCTGTTCTCCACAGTATTGGGCGAGTCCGGCAACCTCTGGGGAACGATCATCTTGGCGTCGGCGGCCCTACTACTCGCCATCTTCGTCGGCCTGACCACCGTGCCCTACTTGGCGCGGCGGGTCGTCGCCAGCCGCGTCCGCGAAGCCATGGACTACGACGTCACGCGCGCCGGCCTGATCTACATCCTGATCAGCGTCGTCATCGGGATCGCTGCCATCAACACCGGAAATAACCTGCTTTACGTAGTCGTAGCCGCACTGCTCTCCGCCATTCTGGTTTCCGGCATCGCTTCGGCGCTAGTGCTGCGTAGTCTCGAGCTCGACGTCCATTTGCCCGAACATGTTTTTGCCGGGCGTCCGATGCTGGCGCGCCTGCTGTTGCGCAACACAAGTTCGTGGCTGCCATCTCTTTCCGTGCGCGTGGTTCCTGCCAAGCGCAAGAATAAAGACCACTGGGGTTGGGAAGCCTCTACCTTCGGCTGGCCCCGCAATCGCGCGCCCCAGGACCAATGGCTCCACCTGCCCGACCGTCGCCTGCGGCGCGTGCGCGAAGAAGCAGAAAAACCCATCCTGCGAGAATCCGTCTATTTCCCTTTTCTCGCTCCCGCACAGGAACTCCGCGCCGACCTGGAACTCAGCTTCCCGGCCCGCGGCCGCTACTGCGAAAAAAACTTCGGTCTGGCCACCCGCTTTCCCTTTTCCTTCCTGATGAAGACCCGACGCATTAACCTGGCCCGCGAAGTCATCGTCTATCCCGTCGTCGAGCCCGCCGAACAATTCCTCGAGGTTCTTCCCATGGTCACCGGTGAGTTCGAAACGTTTGTCAGCGGCCGCGGCTACGATCTTTACCGCATCCGTGAATACATGCCCGACGACTCGGCCCGCCACGTCGACTGGAAAGCGACCGCCCGCACCGGCTCGCTCAAAGTGCGTGAGTTCAGCCGCGAAGATGAGCGCAAGCTCCGCATCGTATTCGACAACCCCGCACCGCGAGTCCTGCAGCCCGCAGTGTATGAGCGAGCGGTGTGTCTGGCGGCTTCTCTGGGATGGCACTTCGACCACGAAGACGTCGAAGTCTCTTTCGTCGCGCCCGGTCTGGAACCAACCGAAGACGTCTTCACTTTCCTCCGGTACCTGGCGCTGGTCGAGCCGCAGGAGGCGACCCCGGTGTTCGGTCGTCTTCGGGCCAGTGAAGATTACAATCTGATCGTGACCGCCCGCGACGCCGCCGAGATTCCCGCCGCCTTGGCCGCCAGATCCTACGTCATTTCCTTGGGCACGGGCCAAAAAACGTAGCCTGTTTTAGAAAACAATTTCTCCCAGAGTCTGGCCTGCCTTCTCATTTTTCTCTTTCCCGCCTGGCGATTTTCGACATACAAAAATCACCCGCTCATTCTAAAGGACTTGATGACTGGTAACAGAAATTTGGTCACAAATTCCCCTGATTCTCCAAGGCCAAAAGCATTAGGTCACCAAGGAGATCAGAATGGCAAAACAAACGGTAACACTGCTCATCCGGTCCATGAACGCCAAAGGCAAGCGTGCTTGGGTTGAAGTCAAATGGCAAGAAAAACTATGAAGAGGGCACCATTTTTTATTTGCGCTGGCTGCCGAAAGGGGCGAACAACTACACCTACGAATCGCTGGGCAATACTGGCTTGCAATTCGCTCAACTCCAGAAAGTCGGCAAGGAACTAGAACTTATCAAGAAAGAAGATGCTTAGTCTTTTCAATCTCTTTGACATACGTGTCATCCTCGTGCTGTTTGCCGATGGTTTTAGCGAGCCACCAAACAATTAGGATTACAATCCCAATCGACAATAACCATCCCATACTGGTTCTCCGTCTCGAAGAAAGCGTCGGCTCATTGAGTGTTTCAGCAAACTCTCGTCACTTCTGACCATCGCCATGACACGACCTGCACACGCCTGATCCTTTGCAAAACCCACAAGAGGGTTTATTCGGATTGATAGGGCCGTTACCGGGATGTGCAGAACTGCCGGTCCTTTGCAGAATTTGCACCGCCCAGTGCTGCTACAATCGCTGTATTGCTTCGCCATATCACCTTGGATGACTTCAAAGGCGACATAGACTATATGCTATGTACTGAAGCGAGCAAAGCGGAAAAGATCGGGTCGTGCTTAAAGGCGTCACCGATCCCCGGAAACCGCTGGGTCATGCAATCAAGCGTCGGCGGCTCAAGCTGGGGCTGACTCAGGAACAGCTTGCCGAGGCTGCCGACCTCCACTGCACCTATATTTCCGGGATAGAGCGGGGCGTCCGCAATGTTTCAATCGTGAATCTGTTTCAGATCGCCACGGCGCTGAAGGTCCGGGTACGGGACTTGGTGAGAGAATTCTGATCGTGTCCTTCTGCCTTCTGCGCCTCCTGAACCGAAACTAGCTCATAATATCGGGGGATGTGCCCCCTCTCACCTAACCAGTCGGTTGTCACGGATCGCGAGCCCGATCAGGAGAAAAACCTCGACCCCAATGGCCCCCGCATCCGCTGCCCGCTTTGCGGCTGGTCGCCCCGCAAAGAAGACCGATGGTCTTGTACCTGCGGGCATGTGTGGAACATGTTCGACACGGGAGGAGTCTGCCCAGCCTGCCTGCATCAGTGGACTGCAACCCAGTGTCTCTCCTGCAAGCGGTGGTCACTCGGAGTGGTATGTGCAGTAACTCAGAACAACTGTCGGGCGTTCTTATGGTTCCGCACAGGCCAGATCGTCCCTCTTCGGAGCCTTGCGAGACGGCTGGCTAATGTGATCTTGACCTGAACCCGCCATACGTCAGGTAGATGCCGAGGACCAGTGAAATACCTGAGTACACGTAGAAAAGGCCTGGGTAGTGAAGTTGCCGAAGGAAGAAGTCCGCTTCCACCTCCACAGGCAAAAACAAAAGCAACAGGCTCTTGAGCAATGTCACCCAGCCGACGAGGGTGACGATCACCACCAACGCACCCCCCGACCAGATATTGTGCGCGAGAACCATCGCCAGACCAGCGGCCAATGTGATCACACCGAGGACAAAGATCATCGAAGAATCCTGAAGAATGGCGGTTACCGTTTGCACCGTCGCTTGTTTGCGAGTCATCATGGATACCGCCGCAAGAATGCAGTACAGCCCAATCAGCCTGCTAAGAAAAAGTGTACGTGGCGACATGGTGGCCTCCCCTGCTGGATGTACCAAGCGATTCGTCCTCGGCCAGTTGATCCCGTCAGCGCCTGCAAGGAACACCGTGCTGCTCTTGCCAACGGGCACAGAGTACCATGTGGGACATGAGCAGAATACGCCCACAATGCCTCGACGCGAACCCTTCGGATCGCTCGGCGCAAACCGATGTCCTTCTTCGGGAAGAGCCAGACGAGGAAGAGGACGATGAGGAAGATGAAGGAAACGTCACGAACGAGGGTGACGACGATGAAGAGGATGACGGAGGCTACTCGGTGCAGGTGTGCCGTTTGTGTCAGTGGTGAAGGATGAAACGCGAAGATTTTGTCAAGGTTGCAGAGGAAGCCTTGGATTCGCTACCGGAAGAATTCCGCAGCCGTATCCAGAATGTCGCGATTCTGGTCGAGCACGTGCCGCCGAACCAGTCACGACCCCGGCCGGGGCAGAAGCGGCGATTGCTTCTCGGCATCTTTCACGGCGTGCCAGCCACCAAGAAGAGCGTCTTTGACTTACCGATAGGTCCAGCCCACAATCGTGCTTTATCACAACACGAGCCGAAACGAATTGCTTGCGATACTATTGCGTTGCTCGCGGTTTTCGACGGAGCCGCGTCGCAAACATCCATGGACGGGGTATCACAAATGTGCAAGCTTTCGAGCCTTCGCCAAATATACATTTCTGCGTTACTGATCGCGCTTTCGCTTCCGAATGTCAGCGTGCAGCTTGCCGAGGCTCAAAACAGTCCAGCCGCGAGCATTCAGAACACACCCGCACAGATTCACGCCCTCAAGGTGACCCTGCTATCAACGATGCTGGTGGGCAGTACAACCGGGTTGGGCGAGTGGGGATTCTCGGCACTGATCGAAGCCGATGGTCATCGCGTGCTGCTGGATACTGGAGCCCATCCCGATACCGTGCTGCAAAACGCACGCGACTTGAAGATCGATTTGTCCGAGGTTAGAGAAGTGATCCTTACGCACAACCACTGGGATCATGTCAGTGGGTTGATGACCCTTCGCAAAGAGATGATGAAAAAGAATCCCTCGGCACTCTCCGTGGTGCATGTCGCACGCGGCATTTTCTACAGCAGACCTGCGCCCGAAGGTGAGGATAACCGCATGATCGCAGTAAAGAAGGAGTACGAAGCAACTGGCGGAAAGTTCATCGAACATGAGGAGTCGGCAGAAATCTTTCCCGGCGCGTGGCTGACAGGCCCGGTGCCCCGCAAGTATCCGGAACGCAACTGGAGCGTCAGCGGAAAAGTGCAGACCCCAGCGGGCTTGGTTGAGGACACGATCCCCGAAGATCAATCGCTGGTGCTCAACACGCCGGAAGGATTGGTCGTGGTCACTGGCTGCGGGCACGCGGGAATCATCAACATACTCACGTTTGCCCGGCAGGAATTTCCCAACGAGCCAGTTGAGGCGGTCATCGGCGGACTGCACCTCTTTCCAGCGACGGATGAGCAACTGGATTGGACTGCGGACAAGATGAAAGAGTTCAAGGTGGCGAACCTCATGGGCGCACATTGCACAGGCATCGAAGCCGTGTATCGAATTCGGCAGAAACTCGGGCTGGCGCGAGCATCGGCTGTTGTGGGAAGCGTGGGGTCAACCTTCGTCCTCGGCGAAGGCATACATCCCGGCCCGCTTGCCAAATGACAACACGCTCACCCGATCTGCCATAATCTCCCCATGTGCGGTCGCTACCAATTTAGTGAGCGTGATTTGAGGTAGCCTTAATCCGTCCGTCTTGAGGAGGTCTCCATGGCAGATCAGTCTCCCGCTGAGATCGTGCGGCACGGTTCTACATTGTCGATTCTATGGGGCGTTTTGCTGATCGTCTTTGGTATGTTCGCGGTCGGCTCGCCATTTCTCGCCGCAGTAGCAGTCAGCGTTGTAGTTGCTTGGCTCATTATTCTGGCAGGCGTGGTTCACTTGATGCTCGCCTTTCACGCACATCGAGCGGGTAGATTGATCTGGAAGCTGCTGGTCGGGCTTGCCTACGTCTTGTTTGGTGTGTACCTGATCCTGCATCCGGTGTTGGGGGTAGCGTCTCTGACTCTGGTGCTTGCAGTGCTGTTCTTGATCGAAGGCATATTGGACGTGATCTTGTTTTTCAACATGCGCCCAATGCGGGGAGCGGTCTGGGTGCTGGTAGATGGGATTATCACCCTACTGTTGGGACTGATGATCTACCTGCAATGGCCGTCGAGTTCCCTTTGGGCGATAGGCGTTTTGGTTGGGGTGAGCATGATCATCAGCGGAGTGACTCGGGTCATGCTCTCGTTGGCAGTGCGTAAAGTAGCTGCTGTGGGGGCGTAGAAGGAAACTTCAAGTTCCGTGGATGACGTTGCAAAATCTTCAGTTGTCTTAGATCGCGATCTCGACCAAGAGAAGAGCCTCGCCCCAAATGGCCCCCGCATCCGCTGCCCGCTCTGCGGCTGGTCGCCCCGCAAGGACGACCGATGGTCTTGTAGCTGCGGACACGAATGGAACACGTTCGATACCGGGGGCGTCTGCCCAGCCTGCATGCACCAGTGGACTGAAACCCAGTGCCTTTCTTGCAGCCGTTGGTCGCCGCACTCGGAGTGGTATGCGGAGTGAATTATCAGACTGCACTCTGCTCCGGCTTGTAGCTGAAATAAACGGCTCCTCCTATAATCAGCGCACCACCTGCCAGAGCCGTAATCCCCAAGACCTCATGAAGCAACGAAACACCGAGAATCGCGCCGACTAGCGGTTCCAAATTGACGAAAATTCCGGCCTGCGATGTGGGAACCCGCTTGAGTCCCCAATTCCACAAGACCGTTGCGCCCGCAGTAGCAAAGAATCCCTGTTCTGCCAAGGCAATCCATGCGCGAGTTGAGTAATGCAGCATAGGAACGCCGGACGTGGTCACGACCACAACTGCCAGAAGGAGCGTGCCGATCCAATACACGAAGGCTGTCACCGTCAGTGGGGAATGCTGTCCCATTAGACGTTTCGAAATCAGAATCCATGCAATGGCTGCAAGCATTGAAAGCACAACCAGCAGGTCACCACGAATGGTTGCGTGCACGACGCTGGAACCTGTCTTGCTCGACAACGCGATCAAAGCAGCGCCAACCGTCGAGGCCGCAAGCGCAAGCCAACCGCCGAAGTGCAACTGGTCTCCAGAGAGCAACACGGCTGCGATGGCGAGGAGCATGGGAAGTGTGCCGACCATCAGGGAAGCATGAGAGACAGTGGTGAGGGAGAGTCCTTTGAACTGCACCAGATACAGCACGGGTACTCCGAGCACAGAGGCCACGAACACCCAGCCCCATTCGTGCCCGTCAAAGTGAGGACGATCCCAGAAGATGATTGGCAACAGTCCTATGCAAGCGAACGCAAGACGAAACAGGATCATGGCCGCTACGGGCATCTCCGTTAGCGCGATCTTGCCGAAGAAAAACCCTGTTCCCCATAGGCATCCAGCCGTTGCCAGAGCGAGGATGGGGATGACACGACCGTGCGGCTCGCACATTGCTTCCGATTGTAGGGCAGGCGTTAACGAGCATCCATCGGGCACGGTGCGGAACTTTATGGGGCTTCAGTCTCGCCAAAAAAAAGTACGGGAGGTTCAGGGCGGCAACAGACGCCATACCGCTGCCACAGCCGGAACCAAGGGCTATGCGCGAGCATCTCGTCGTGCCTCCGATTCACAGCCGAAAGGTCGCTGGCGCTCAGCGGTCTGGTATCAGGCACTGCGAAGGTGCGCTCCAGCCACTCGATTTCAGCAATGCTCTGTTCAGCGTCCATCCCGTCACAATATCTAACAGAAAGGCAGGGAGGTCAATTCGGAGCGGCATCTCTAAAGACCGTGACTGCCCGATTTGTGCGCTGCCAGCCGATCCGCTAGCGCCCGCCCCACGTTGGCAGCCCAAACAGTTTCTTTGGCGGTGTCCCCCGCGCATGGTGATATAACGCAGTGGCTAGCTCGTAGAAGACGCACTGCTGACATGTGGCGCGAGTAGACCAGTCACGCTTTTTGGACAAGTTCCACGGGCATGTGGCTCAGCTTGTCGTAAATCCGGCTCCGTCGTAGCAGAGGCCACCAATCGTAAAGATAAATTTGCATGGGTCGCCACATGGCGACCCATCCCGCAATCGTAAGGCTCTCCCGCACGACAGCAGCCCAAGTGCCCCCCGAATGACCTAACAACATCTTGCTTAGAAGTAGACAGGTAGCCAAAAAAAGGAGCCCGATGAAAAGACTCGTGCGGCCCTGCCTCATGAGTCGCTTGAACTCCAAATCAGTAATTTGTGCACGGTGAACAAAGTGGTTGCGGACGGCCGTCCGAATCAATTCTTTGGGGTCTTCGGAGGGCCACTGCTCCAAGTAGATTCGCAATTTGAGCGGAGCCTTAGCAGGAAACTCTTGCGCCCAGCTTACGATGAATTCTTCCGCATCGTCATCGAGGTCCTTTTCAATGAAGGGGGAAGGGTCCATCGAATTGAAGAGTTGGTTCATATCGCGCAGTTTCACACTTATGGTGTGCGGCTGCTCGCCCTTCGTAGTGGCAGTGCGTGACAATGAGAAACGCATAATCCCCGCCGCGTTGGTGGCGGCTATCGATTGTATAGGGGCTTAAGTCTTGGCGCTGTCGCACGCCAAGACACAACACTCCCAGAGCCGCACATCAGGATTGGCCCGCGCTCCCTCTCGAAGAGGTGCCGCTGCTAGCCCTCAGTAAACGGCGCGTTTGAAGTGGAACCTGCTGCCGAGCAGTGCTCTGCGGATATCTTACGCCGCCCAGTAATGCAGCTTCGAGCGTGGGAAATTCGCGAGAAAAGTGTTGCTGACTAGCTCGCATTTCCCGTGATCGTCATTAGGCTTGCTCATCTCTACCAGCGGCAGCACCCGTCCTTTCGTTTCAGACTGGTCAATATTGAACAGACTGGTTTGTCCCGCACCGGATATTGTCCGGCTATATCGGACTTTCGTGAAAGGGCATCCCTTGCCTACTAGTCCAGAAGAAAATTGGGATAGGACCGTCTCACCGGAACTAGGCATTCAGAACAGACCACAACGTTCTTTCGCCGCCGAAACGGCAGAGCATTCGACTGAATGTAAACGTGCGAATCGTTTCCTGCCGACCAGTTTGCAGAAGCATAAAAAGGCTGTACCAACGGGCATTAGCTTTTGGAGGAAAACCACATGAAGCCAATAATCACTGGAATGTTGTTACTTCTTTTCGGGGTTACTGTTCCTGCCTTCGCGCAGGAAGAGCACCACGAAGAGGGCGCTAAGCCAGCACAGCATGAGGAACAGGCTAAGCCCGCTGCAAAGCAGGGACAAGCCAAACCTCAAAAGCACGAACAGCAAGCAAAGCCTGCAAAGCAGGAGCAGGCGAAACCGGAGAAGCAGCAACAGCAAGCTAAGCCACAGAAGCAAGAGCAACAGGCGAAGAGCCGAGAACAGAACCAGCAGAAACAGGCACAGCAACAAGCCAAGGGCCAGCAACAGCAAGAAAAGAAACAACAGCAACAGCAGACCAAGACTCAGCAGAATCAGCAGCACCAACAACAGCAAGCCACTGGCCATGCGCAAGAATCACAAGCCCAGTACGCGCGAAATGGTCAGAAAGATAGGTACGGACACGAATACAACGAAAGTCATTTTGGTCCGAACCATCATGCCCGCTTTGAGGCAAGTGGTGGGCGCGAATACAATGGACGCCGGGAGTACTCTTACGGCGGCTATTGGTTCTATGCAGCAGCATATCCGGCGTGGTTTTACGAGCAGGACGTGTACTTCATTATGGGAGCGGATGGGCTGTGGTATGCAGTTGCATACGGTAACCCTTCTCTAACCTTCCAAGTCAATATAGAGTAGCGGGATAAGTACCCATGTGACGGAGCCTGGTCGTATCTGGGCAGGGGATTTTGATGAGCGTTGTTTGTCTCACCCTCTGGGGTCACGCGACTCGGTTATTCATTGGCGCATCGGAGGGAGGGGAAGAGACTGAGCAGGAGCGGGACGAGTTACTTGACTTGCTGTGTGAACAACCGTTCAAAAGTTAGAGGGGAACACGACTGCTCCTCATCGAACCACGCGAACCCCAGCCCCATAGTCCTTAGGCTGCTGCTCCGCCACGCTGGCTCCGTTCGTCCGACCGTGGTCTGCAATCTGTATGCTCGTTCGATGATCGGCACCAGCCGTTCCGGCAGTTCGCTCTTCATCACGTATTCATCCACCAGCCACAGGATTCGCTCCGGCATCTCGCCGTACGCCGAAAGTAGGATGATCGGGAGGGTTGGGAAACCTTTGTTTGATCTGGTAAGCTACGGCTTCCACATCCATGCCTTCATGTCTGTATTCCAGTAGAACCGCAGCCACCGACGTTTCCTCCAACATCTTCATCCCAGTGAAGCCGCTCGATGCGATCTTGACGCAATAACCTTGAGCTTCTAGAGTCGCCTTGCGAAGCTCCAGCACTTGTGGACGGTCGTCTATGCACAACACAGTGGGGGAGTCCATTGCCACATCTCCTCTGGATAGTCGCAAGCTGACTACGCGCCAATATGATCGCCCACGCCAGCATGGACATTCTGTCGGCGTTTTAGAGGCAGGAGCGACTATGACAATCTGGACACTGATCATCGCCTCCGTCGTTTACCCGCTGCTCGCACACGTTGACGTTGCACGAGGTAAGAACGTTGGCGATGTTGTGACGGAGATACAAATCGAGCGAACGGTGTACATCTCGCCAGATTGGTGCGCCGACGCTAAAATTGGAAAGGCCTACCCGGCACAAATCGACAAGGGCCACACCACCGTCCGGCTACGGGTTGGCCAGAGCATATGCAAATACCACATCGTAGACACGCGCCCGTTTCTTAGGCGTAACCCTGCGCCGTGATTTGGGCTGATAAGGTGGTGGTAATGAGGATCGCCCCACCCGTCAGCAATCGGCGTGGCGGTGGGGGGTGAGAGGATGGAATCGGCTGGGCGGCATTTAAGCCGTTGCGCCCCCTCATCCGGGGCTACTTGTCGTACATCTCGTAATGCGTGGAGTGCGGCTCTAGCTCAAGCAAGAAATCCTTGTCGAAATCGTAGTATTTCGCCACGCTGATATCGTCTCCGGCAAAGGCGCGGATCGCGTCCTCAGACTCCCAGAATGTGACCATCAAGAAATGTGCTGTATCGCCTTCGATACGACGGAGCGCATAAGCGCCCTTGTTGCCGGGGGTCGAGCGGTAATCGGGTATGGCGATGGTTCGCATCAAGGTTAGGTACTCGTCGCTTTTCGTTGCTGGGGTCGCACCATGCCAGATTCGGGTAACCATGTTGAACTCCAAGCGTGTCGTTTGCGTCCAGAACAGATTAGATGTCGCAACCGGGCGATTGCACTCACGATCCGGACAATGAGCGAGGTACTTGACCGAGTTGGTCGATTGCGTTCTTGCTGCACCCGGCCACATGGAATAGAACTCCCACACCAGCGGGGGATTGCGCTGCCACGCTATGGGGGAAGCGACCTCCTCGACGCGGTAGTTCCGCCACTAGACCGCCGACGCCACGGAAGGTTGGAATGCCGCTTTCCGCGCTCAGTCCTGCCCCGGCAAGAATGAAGACGCGGTCAGTGGAGGAAACGGTAAGCATGGGTGAAAGCGCTCTGCTTTGGGTAGGACGAACTGTGGGTCGTCTTGGTCGTCTTTCGAGTCAGGAGAATTTATGAAGCCCAGCCCCTTTTGCCGTCGAGCGACGGATGGACGAGATGCCCTCATCCTTTAGCGGGGCCGGGCCGCCAATTTGTAGTATTCAGTTTTGATCCCTCCTACTCGATTATTGCAAGTTTCAGAACGCTGGTGTAGTGATTTTTCGCACCATCCAAGGTGCTGTTTGCTTGTTGCTCTTGGCGATCACCTCACATCAATGTGTGAGTCCTGTCACTGACAGGACGCGCTCATCCGTGTGAGGTATCAGAACATCTCACCTCACCGAAGAGCAGTTCTCACTACGGTGTGCACACCCCCTGAGGCGAGCGGCTTTGAACGTCGCCCCCTCTCGTAGTTGTTTTGTCGGCGATGATTTGTATTTTGGGCCTAGCAGATGGAGGCCGAAACCCTCGTAGATGAAGGATCGACCTCGACCATGGCCCCCTGCTTCCGTCCGTGAAGGAGGTCCGCTGTGATGCAAACTGCCCTTAATTATTCTGTCAGTGTGGTTGCGGCTTCTGTTGCTTGTGCCGCAATTCTAATTCTCTTGATCGCGTCCGCCTTGAAATTAGGGTAGTTGGAAGCGCAAAACAAAGGGGGTGGCGACTATGACCACTTACGGTCAGTGGATAACGAAGTCTACGGGCATCGGTGCATTACTCGGTGGTGTTACCGGGTTTTTCTATGGAGCCTACATCATGGCGACCAACTCCGCTCTCGGCTGGACAAATGCATTAGACACAGTGGGTTCCGCTGTCGTTGCGCTTCTATTCGCGGTCATGATAGGTAGCCTCTGTATCGTCATTGGGGGGCTGGCCGGTCTGGTCTTAGGCATCGGTGCGTTTCCGCTTGGCTCATCATTCAGTGAGAAACGCTAGGTGCTCCGTGCCGGAGTCTTCTCCGGCCCTTACCGTCGCATGCCCAGTGGTTAGCATGTACAGGAATCGCTGGTTCTGGTCCTTGCGCCAACTTGCTACGAAATTTCGATTACACCGCAGAGCGTGGGATGCGTTGAGTCACTGACTTTCATCCACGACGGCATGGTCTGGTACTCAGATTGATTGACCCTCAAGCAATCTACTCCGAGCGGGTCGCCCCAATCAAAACGCAAAGGAGATTCATACGAGGGTATCGTTACCCCGCACCACTTCGCGGGCGAGAACGAGTTCAACTTCGCCCTGCTTTTCGTGATCCCGTGAGAACGATTTCTTCCCCTTGGCTGAAAGTCACGCCCCTATCGTCCAGAAATGCCTTCGGGCAGAGGTACACGTCGAAGGTGTCCGACCCAATTTTCACCAGCAAATGGGCAATCTCTTTTTCACTACCCTTGGCGGGCAGCTTCACTTCTTGCACCGTAGCTTTCATTTTGCTCTCGGTGCTGAGGTCGTATTTCGGGCGATTGGTTTCCTGCGGTTTCTCTGCAATCAGCGGTGAGGGCACAGACAAGGGCGATGACCAGAAGGATCGACTTGCGACTACTTTCAGATAAGTGGGGCATGGCTACTCCTGTTTCAGCTACGTAGGAATAAAGCCATACAACGGATTGCGCTATAGTACTCCGTTTTTGAAGTGACGAGCATTCAGCCGTGCGTTGACAAAAGCCAGCTTTAAAATGTCTGCATGAAACGAATCTGCGTCTTCTGCGGTTCCAGTCAGGGGAGCCACCCGGAATACCGCGCTGCCGCTGAGGCGATGGGTGCGGAACTCGTGCGCCGGAATACAGGGCTGGTTTATGGCGGCGGAAATGTGGGTCTGATGGGTGTGCTCGCGGACGCCGTGTTGAGGGCGGGAGGCGAAGCAGTGGGAGTCATCCCAGAGAACCTGATGGCACGTGAGGTCGGGCACAAGGGGCTCACGAAACTCCATGTTGTGCACTCGATGCACGAACGCAAGGCGCTCATGGCTGACTTGTCGGACGCGTTCGTCGCACTGCCGGGCGGATTCGGGACATTGGAGGAGTTTTGCGAAGTGGTGACGTGGACGCAGCTTGGCCTCCATGCGAAGCCGTGCGGAATCCTGAATGTCTTGGGGTTCTACACTCCGTTGCTGGCGATGTTCAACCATGCTGTCGAAGAGCGGTTTCTGAAGCCAGAGAACCGGGCGTTGGTACTGGCACGAGAATCGCCCGCCGACCTACTGCAAGCGTTGGAGGAGTGGCGTCCGCTACACGTTGAGAAATGGCTCAGTCGGGAGACGCGGTGACACAACATTTGTCGCCAAAATCCATCGAGGCTGGATCGCTAACCAAGTGCTATGATCAATCGCCCTTAAAGGGCAAGCCCGATAAATCTGATAACACAAATCCGATACACAGAATGGAGCAATCAATGAGGAGAACACTAGTGTGGTGTGTCGTGGCATTGCTGTCGCTGATGGTCGGGGCACAGGCACAAGACAAGATGGGTGGCGGCACGGAGCAGGCGGTCGCCGCACTTGAGCAAAAGTGGATCGACGCGTCCAAGGCGAGCAATCCGGATATGCTCGCTCCTCTTCTGGCGGACAAGTTCGTCAACACCGACAGCAGCGGAAAGGTGACTGGCAAAGCCGAGACGCTCGCGAGTGTCAAGGCGGCAAAGTGGGAGAAGAACGAGATCAGCAATGTGAAAATAACCGTATTCGGGAAAACAGCCATCGCAACTGGAGACTGGGTTGGCAAAGGGACGGACGACAAGGGGAAGCCAGTCGATGCCCGCGAGCGCTGGACTGATACTTGGATTGAGATGTCCGGTGGAAAATGGCAATGTGTTGCCAGCCACGGCTCTGCGATCAAAATGTAGGGAGCGAAGAAATTTGGTTCACTAGCGACCATCGCTGGCAGGATGAGAAGCCGCCCAGTTTGCGTAGGGCGGTTTTCTTTGCTTTACGGTGCTGATCAATGACTTGTCGGGTGCGCCAGCTTGAGGCAGTTTCTTCGCTCCCAAGATCGGTCGCAACGACCGTGTCCGTGCGGCTCCGGGAAGAGGTGGAAGCGGTGCTGCGCCGGGGTGAGATGTCTTCAGCGTTTGAGGTCACAGAAATGGTCACAGAATCGTCAAAAAACGGCGGTTTAGATTCTCCAAGAACGATGGTAAAAGGGAGTGGTCGAGAAACAAGTCTTTGAGAATCAACGATTATCTTCTTTAGATTGACGGGCTGATGAGAACGACATATACTCCGCCGCGGGTCTCGGAATTAAACGGTTTTTGCGTCCTTACGTTCAAGATGGATTTGATGCTGTTTGCCGGGCACGTCGCTTTCCGGCATAAGCCCACGGGAGGTGCAAATGTTGATCTCTGATCTGCTCAAGAATCAAGTCCCAATATCCGCCGAGGCCCACCAGACAGTACTCGAAGTCGCCCGCCTGATGGTGCAGCACAATATCGGCGCCGTGCCGGTTCTCCAAGATGGCCAACTGGCCGGCATTTTCTCCGAGCGCGACCTCATGAGCCGTGTGGTCGTCGCCGGAAAGGATCCCGCCCGCACTGTGGTCAGTCAGGTCATGACCGAAGATCCTCTGACCGTCGCTCCCAACGATCAACTGGAAACCTGCATGACTCTGATGAAGCGGCACGGATTCCGGCACCTGCCGGTCTGTTCGGGACGGGATCTGAAGGGCATCGTTTCCTTACGTGACATCCTGCTCCACGACCTGGACGAAAAAGACGACGAAGTGCGCATGATGCGCGCCTACCTGCATTCCACCCCCGACGCCGGATAGCTTTGCCTGCCCGGGCCCTTGTTTTCCGCCGGGAGAGAAAGGCTTGGCCCGTCTCCCGGGGCAAACGCGGCAAGCCGCATCTCCACGGGAAATCGCCCCTTCGCAAGGCTGAGAGGAACCGGCCCGAGACTAATGCTGACCGGTAATGGTTACTAAGGTTACCTAAGTAGGTTGACCTTGCAGGTCAACCTGCCTGAGGATGTGGGGGAGGGTAGAGGCGGACGTTCCTACGTTTTTTCGTATTCTACCCTTGCATGATCTATGACTTGGCACAGCGATATCATCGTCTATTTGTGGTGCGCTGCACCGATCTTGCAAGCGGTGGTGGCGGCGATCTTATGGCGCCGTAAGCTGCACAAGCAGTTCCCCGTGTTTTTCTTTTTCCTCCTGGTGCAATTGGCGAATTTCGCCATTCTCTTTCCGCTTTCGTTCGCTGGCAATTACAGTTTGTATTTCGGGCTTTTCTGGGTGGGCGAGGCGGTCAACGCGGTTCTCGGCTTCAAGGTGATCCACGAGATTTTCCTCGACGTGTTCCGCCCCTATCACACGCTGAAAGACTTGGGCACCTTGCTGTTCAAGTGGGCCGGCGTGGTGATGATGCTGGTTTCGGTGGTGGTCGCCTTTTCGAGTTCTTTCGACCACAGTCTGCTGGTGCACGCTGTTACTACTCTGCAACGCTCGGTCCGCCTCGTGCAGATCGGTCTCATCCTCTTCCTAGTTCTGTTTTCTCGCTTTTTGGGAGTGACCCGAAAGCAGATCAGCTTTGGTATCTCTCTCGGCTTTGGCCTCTTTGCCGGTGTGGAATTGATGCTGATGGCGCTGAATTCGGGGGGACTCGTCAAGCAGGGCAATCTCAACCTGATGAACATGTTGACTTACAACGTGGCCGTATTTGTTTGGCTCGGCTACTCGTTCTCGCGCCAAGCCGTGCGCGGGGGCGCCGTCAACCCCTTGCAGACTCAGCGCTGGGAACAGAGCTTGGCGGATCTTCAACCTCCGGTACCTTCCGATTCCTTGATTCCGATGTTCGAAGGCATGGTGGAGCGCGCGTTTTCGCGAAGTTCGACGCTGGAGCCGGTGGAGAACAAGTCCTTGTCCGGCCCGCCAGCTGTCCCCATCAAGGCCAACTCTGCGGCAGCCGGTTCCAAGACCCGGCCTTAATCTCTGGTTGCTAAAAACTGGCTCTCACAGAAAACTCTGTCAAGAGGATTTTTTGGCCTGCCGCGGTCCCTTTCCCAAACGAGGAATGGGTTCGATTCCATTCAACCATTACCTTAAGAAACCAGCGTAATCCGCTTAGCTTTATCATGCCGGATGCCCCGTTTGGTTTTCGGCATGCCCCTCAGTTCGTCGCCTCGGGTTGGGCGCTCCAAGTAACCTCCCATGAATCAGAAAGTTGCAAGTTGTGTATAATTCCAGTCGCTTGTCGGCTGGCAGTTTTACGTTGGCCTTCGGCAGACCCTAAGGAGAAAGTAAACCATGAAACGTTCTCTCAGAGCGTTATTGCTGTTGGTGGGTCTGGTAGGAACATTTGCGTATGCCGCTGCCCCGAGAGTACCCACTCGGGGGTGGATGCCGCTGTGTCCTCCCAGTAATCCGAACTGCGACGCCTAGTCGCCAGATGTACCTCGCTGGTTAAGCAAGATGACGTAAACTCTTCGCATCACGAAAGCAATCTTCCAGGCTGGCCTCCATGGCCAGCCTCCTTTTTTTATTTCTCAGCTTTCTTGTCCGCGCTTCCGGATTCCGCCTTATCGCCTGCTGCCGACGGTTTCCCCGCTCCCGGTTCTTTCCCATCCTCCCCGGGAGCTTCCGCTGCCTCGTTGCTGCTGCTCATGTACTGCACGATGATCGAAATGCGCCGGTTTGCTGGGTCCAGCGGATCTTTTAAGTTGCGCAAACGTTGATCTGCAAAGCCCCGCACCTGCGAGACCTGATCGGGGCGCAGTCCCTCCGGCTGCTGCATCAATCGCCGCGCCGCGTTTGCCCGATCGGACGAGAGTTCCCAGTTGCTGTAGCTGCTCTTGCCGATATAAGGTTTGGCGTCGGTGTGTCCCTCGACCGAAATATGGTTGGGAACCTTTCCCAGCTCCGCCGCCAGCAGTGTTAGCAGTTCTTGCCCATTGTGGTTGAGCGCGGCACTCCCGCTCTCGAAGAACGTTCCTTTCTCCGATTCGATCAACTCGATGCGCAGACCTTCCGCAGTCACCGTCATCTCGATATTTTTGTTCAGCTTATCCAGGTCGATCATTTTCTGGATACTTGCTTGCAGCTTCTCTTTAAGTTGTGCCATGTCCTGCTTGCTCAGTTGAATGTTCTCGCCGGTTCCGGCCAGAGTGGTTCCGAGCTTGCTCGCGGTTCCGCTGGGATCTTTGAAGTAGCCGCTAATTGCCGCCTTCTCCTGCTTGCTGGCGCTGCTCAACAGCCACAACACGATGAACAGCGCCATCATGGCCGTGACGAAGTCGGCATAGGCGACTTTCCAGGCGCCGCCGTGATGGCCGCCATGGCCGCCTTTTTTCTTGATGATGATGATGGGAGGTGTTGGCATGAGCGTGGTTATCCCGCGGCTGCTGCTTCTGCCGCCGCGGGCGCTTCTTTCGCGCCCCGGCAAGCCTCTTCAACCGCCGCGAACGAAGGACGCACATGCCCCGGCACGGTCCGCCGCCCAATTTCAACCGCCATGATCGGCGCGACACCCTTCAGAAAAGCAATCATGGTTACTCGCAAGACCATCAGGAACGCGTGTTCCTCATCCGCCATCTTGCCCATGCGCGACGCCAGCGGCCCAACCAGCCCGTAGCACAGCAGAATACCCAGAAAAGTCCCCACCAAAGCCGCCGCCACTTTCTTCCCAATTTCTTCCGGAGGTCCGCCCAGCGCGCCCATCGTGATCACCACTCCCAGCACCGCCGCCACAATGCCGAGCCCAGGCAGCGAGTCCGCCATCGTCGTCAACCCCGACACCGGCTCGTTGGCCTCGTGATGGTGCACTTCCATGTCCGCCTCCAGCATCTGATCCAGATCGAATACTTCCACGCCGCCGCTTACCGCCATCCGCATCGTGTCGCAGACAAAGGCCACGGCATGGTGATCCTTCACGAAAGCTTCGTATTTCGAAAACAATGGGCTCTTGTCCGGTTCCTCGATGTCCGTCTCCAATGCCACAAGACCTTCCTTGCGCGCCTTTTGCAGCAGTTCATACATCATCTTCAAGCAATCGACATAGCGCTGCGTGCTGTACTTCGATGACCCAAATACTCCAATCAGCCCGCTGATCATCTGCTTCAACGTGTGGATAGGATTCGAAATCAACACCGTGCCCAACGCCGCGCCGCCGATGATGATCAACTCCGCCGGCTGGAGCAGCACCTTGATGTTGCCGTGCTCCATCAGGTAGCCGGCTGCAATGCAGCCAAAAACAACCACGATCCCAATGATCGAAAACATGGAGCATCATCCTCGCCAGCGTCCAGAAACGTTGGCCGCGTCCGCCGTTTTCGCTGCCCTACTCGAGTGCGAAGGTTTCATTTCCAGCAGCAGCGCTTCCAGATTCTTGCCTGCGGTAGCCACCGTGTAGGCCACTTCGGACCCCACCAGGAACCGGTCGCCCCACCACAAAACTTCCGAATGGTTCAACAGATTCCATAAGGTCTCCGCCGTCGTTGCCACCGTCACCGGACTCGCCGAGGGCAGCACCGCCAGGAATTCGTTCTCTCCCCAGCATCCCAGAAAATATTCCGAGTCCAGACTGTGCCGTAGCGTCCGCGCCGCGGTGCGCAAAAAAGGCGCGACCGACTGCGGACCGTGTTTCGTGCGAAACTCCTCTAGCCCCAGCACCCGTATCCGCAGCAGCCCGAAGCCGATGTCCGACTCCTCCATTCCCGCGATGCATTCGTTCAGCAAGGCTTGGGTGAGCCGCCGCGAAGGAATTCTCGTGGTCGCGTCCAGGCATCCATACATCGCCGGCCCGGCCACTTCCTCGCGGTAAGCAAACTCTTCTTCGAACAGAACCGTCGCCCCCTCGATTGCGCCACCGGGTTCGCCGATCGGCAGCGTCCGTGCTCTCACCGGTACACGGTGCCCACTTTTGTGCAGAAAGAAAGCGGTGCACGCCTGCGGCCGTCGCTCGGTGAGGGTCACCGTCACCGGACGTTGCTCGCCGCTAAAGCTATTGCCCTGCCGGTCGCAGGCCTGTATCACATCTTCCAAGACATGTCCCACCACTTCGTGCGCCAGATACCCGGTGATGTGTTCCGCGCCATGGTTCCAAAAACGGATCCGCCGTTCCCGGTCCACGATGTAAATCCCCACTGGCAATTCCTCTACCAGATGCCGGAACAGTTTCGGGTTATCGAGAAGGTTAGAAAACATGGCTAAGCTGCGCCGCCTCTGGAGGGCTGCAGAAAAACTAAGGATATTCCGGCAGAGACGAGGCTTGCCCCGTCTCCGGAGCCGCGACAAGCCGAGCCTCTACTGGAAGTCAGACGCCCCGTGTGGGGCCGGGCATCGGAATTCGACTTTTTCCGCCGCCTTCCAGAGTCATCGGCAGCCAGGCCGGGAAACTTCAGGGGCCAGAAGGACATCTTGGGCGCAGATTAACCGCGTCAATAAAAGTCCAGGTGCAAAAGGAGTCGCTACTCGGGCAATCCGAGCCGGCGCATCAGGTCCGCATACCGTGGATCGGAACGGATGGAGTCCATCGCTGGATTGCGTAGGGATTGTTCCAAATCCCCGTCCTCGATGGCGTACGCCTTTTCGAGGTATTCGAATGTCTTGTCCTGGTCGCGTAGAAGAGCGTAGCTCACCGCGACTGAGGAGGGAAGAGCTCGATCTCGTGCCTCGTTGATTGCGAGCATGAATTTGTTATAACCCTGAGCGTCGGCGCTAAAGGAGCCCGGAATCGAAGCGTCCCGTTTCCGTAATTCGCCAACCGCCTCCGCGAATCGCCCAGTCGTGGCATACAGCTGCGCGAGATAAAAGTGAGGCCCTAAGAAGGACGGATTAGCTTCGATAACTTTGTTGTATTGGGCCAGTGACTCGGGATACCGGCGCGCGACCATCAGGGTGAACGCGTAATTCATATTCACAGTCGGAGAAAGCGGGTCGAGTGACAAGGCAGTCCGGAATTCCTCGAGCGCTTGCTCGGTGCGCTTCTCGGGCATCAGAACTCCCCACCCGTAAAAATAGTGCGCAGTAGCGTTATTCGGATTGAGTTCCAGCGCCCGGCGGTATTCCGCCTCAGCTTCGTTCCACTTCCGCGCCGCAACCAGCGCGCCAGCCCTCGCGCTGTGTGCCTCGGATAGAGAATCGTCGAGTTCGAGCGCCTTGCGAGTCGCCGTGTCCGCCAGTTCGCGCGCTTGGATAAAGGTAATGCCGGTGTTGTAGCTGGGGGCAACAATGTAAGTGTCAGCCAGACCCGAATAGGCAAGCGCATAGTTGGGATCGGCCGCGATCGCCTGCTGGAACAAATCGATACTCTTCTTGAGGCCCTCCGTTGTCCGTCCATACCAGGCTTGGCGGCCTTCGAGATAAAGACGATAGGCTTCAGGATTCGTGGTTCCAGCGCGACCCAGGCGCTGCTGCTCACTGCCATTCATGTGGATTCGCAGACTGCTGGAAATGTCGTGAGTAATATCGCTCTGCACTTGCGTTACGTCGGCCAGCTTGCGGCTATAGTGCGAACCCCAAAGCTCCGTGCCATCGGCCGTATTGACCAGGTCGGCTTGCACGCCCAACTCGTCGCCATGCTGCGTGATTCGTCCCATCAGAACCGCCCCCACCTGCAGCGTCTGGCCAATCTTCTGCGGGTCTTCCTGGTTTCCCTTAAAGCGGAACACCGTGCTGCGCGCCATCACCTTAAAGTTAGGCAGTTGCGAGAGCGTGCTGATCAGGCTTTCGGTCAAGCCATCGCTCAGGTATTCATTGTTTGGGTCAGCCGTTGCATTGATAAAAGGCAGCACGGCGATGGAACTGATCTTTCGGGTTTCGGTTTTTCCGCGCACAAAGTACACCGCTGCGACGGCAACCGCGACCAGCAAGACAGTCGCGAAACCGGCGGCCAAAATCTTGCGGGAACGGCCTGGCGATGCCGCCGCCGGAACAGAAGAGACGGAAGCAGACGAGACCGCAGCGGCCACGCCAATGCCACTCGCCGATGAAGGGCTCGACGAACGGCCGGAGTCGAAGTCGCGCTTCAGCCGCGCCAGATCGCCTCGCAGGTCGGCCGCGCTCTGATAGCGCAGGTTGCGATCTTTCTCCAGAGACTTGCTGATGATACGTTCCAGTTCCGCGGGCATATCGGGATTAAGCCGCAGCACCGGAGTTGGAGCCGCATCCAGAATGGCTTTGAAGATCTCCGCCGAACTGCCGCCACGAAACGGCAGCGTACCGGTCGCCATTTCGTAGAGCACAGCGCCGAAGGAGAACAAATCGCTGCGCGCGTCCAGCTCTTTCGCGCGCGCCTGTTCCGGCGACATGTAGGCGATGGTACCGAGCGTAGAACCGGGGCTCGTCAGGTGCTGCTCATCGACTGCGGTCATGGTGTTCCCAGCCAGGGTATTGGCCGATGCAACCCCGCTCGAAGAACCGGCTGTGGGATCAATCTTCGCCAGTCCGAAATCCAGAATCTTGGCATGTCCGCGCTGGGTCACAAAGATATTCGCCGGCTTGATGTCGCGATGAACGATCCCCTTGGAATGCGCGGCGTCCAACCCGTCAGCGATCTCAATCGCCAGCGAGAGCACAGTTTCGTTATCCAGCGGCCTTCCCGCAATGCGATGCTTCAGCGTCGCGCCGTCCAGAAACTCCATGGCTATGAAAGACTGCTCGCCGTGCTTGCCGATTTCGTAAATGGTGCAAATATTGGGATGATTGAGAGCAGAAGCCGCACGCGCTTCCCGGCGAAAGCGTTCCAATGCTTGCGGGTCGCGCGACAGTTCCTCGGGCAGGAATTTGAGGGCGACTAGGCGGCCAAGCTCGGTGTCCTCAGCTTTATACACGACGCCCATGCCGCCGCCACCAAGCTTCTCGACGATGCGGTAGTGCGAGATGGTTTGTCCGATCACTGTGAGATCCGGCTCTCTGGTCGCTTCATCTTACGGACGCGGCCGCGGCCAGTCAACGAAATCGCCCACCTCACGCCGCCGGACGCGACCGCGACCCCAACACACGCGCCAGTTCCTCCGCATCGTAAATCGGCGGCTGGCAAGTGAACCCCGAGCACACCACGGCAAACGATCGTCCGTCACCGAGCGCCGGAAGATTTGGGATCGTCTCCGCCAAAGTCGGTGGCAGGTTTTGCGTGACAGCCTTATCAGCGTCCAAGCGCACCACCGCTGTACTCAGTGAAAACGGCCGCACTGCCGCTCGATACAGTTCCGCAGCCACAGCATCGTTTCCAACGATCACCACCTGTGTATGCGGCTGGACGAATCGGACCACCGCCAGCCCATAAGTCGCCGCAAAAATTCCGTGTTGTCCCGCGACCCCGGCGTAAACCTCCAGCGTCTGCTCGGCCTTGTCGCGATAGGACGAGTCATGACCCAACGCATCATGATCCGACGAAGCGTTGGCGTAACCGTGCCGCCGCAGCAGCGCAATCGCCGCTGCCGAATTTCCCGCCGGAGTCGGAGAATCCTGAAACGGTTTCCGCCGCGTCCCCAGAATGCCAAGCGCAGTCTCCGCGCTCCGCGCATCAAAGAATCCGCCCGCCACGGGATCGAAAAACCCCGACACCATCGCCTCCCCAATCGCCCGCGCAAAACGAAAATAGCTCAGGTCCGCCGTCGCCTCGTAAGCGTCGAGACAAGCAATCACCGCGAAGGCATAATCATCCAGCACGCCCGGGACAACGGCAGGAATAGGGGCAGCAACTTCGCGACGCTCGGCGTTCGGATCGGAGTATGCAATCACATGCCGCATCCCGCGCTCCGCATTCCATCCCTCGGAAAGCAGCCGGTCCAGCGAGCGCAAAGCAAAGTGCCGCGCCTCCGCCAGATCAAGCACCTTGGCCGCTTCCAAATAAGCCGAAACGCACATCGCGTTCCAGCCCGCATAAACCGTCTTGTCCACATACGGCGTAGGACGCAGCAACCGCGCCGCATACATTTTTTCGCGAGCCGCAGCCAGGAGCGTGCCCGTTCGCTCTTCAGAAATATTCAACGTCCGGCTGATTTCCTCCACCGAACTCTGAATGTGCAGAACATTCTTAGCCCGGTTGTGATGCATGTCCCCGATTTCCTGGATGTCGTAATAAAGCGTCGCCACCGCCGCCTCATCTCCGGTCAGCGCCGCCTTCACTTCCGGCAAAGTCCAGGTGAAATAATCGCCGTCATCGTCCATCGAATAGTCTGCGTCCTGCGAAGCGTAGAAGCCGCCATGCGCGCGGTCGCTGAGCCATTCGTCCATCCAGCGAATAATGTCCCGCGCCACTCCCGCGAAGAACTCATCCCCGGTTGCCTGGTAAGCGTGCACGTAGTTCTTCAGCAACTCGGAGTTGTCGTAGCTCATCTTCTCAAAGTGCGGCACGATCCAGCGCTCGTCCACCGAGTAGCGATGGAAGCCTCCCGCCAACTGGTCATAAACGCCGCCGCGCGCCATCTTCTCCAGCGTGTGGACGAAGATAGTGCGCAGCTCTTCATCTCTCGTAGCGTCTCTCGTACCATCTCTCGTGCCATCGCTGCCGCCGCGCACATACTGCTCCATCACCAGATCGAGCGCCGCCGGATGCGGAAACTTCGGAGCGCCTCCAAATCCGCCGTTGACCGCGTCAAACATGTGCCGCGCCGATTCCAAAATTGCGTCAACCACCGTAGCCGAAACCTTCCCCCCGCCCGCCGAAGCAGATTCCGCCCGCGCGATCGCGCTCTCCACCATCTGCGCCTGTTCCAGCACTTCGCCATGCTTGTCGCGATAAGCCGCAGCAATCGAAAGCAGCACGCGCTTGAAGCTAGGCCGCCCGTAACTATCTGCCGGAGGGAAGTAAGTCCCGCCATAAAACGGCTTGCCGTCGGGAGTAAGAAACGCCGTCAGCGGCCATCCTCCTTGTCCCGAGAGCGCGCTCACTGCCGCCTGATAGCGGCTGTCAATATCCGGACGCTCGTCCCGATCCACCTTCACCGCGATGTAATGCTCATTCACGATCGCCGCGACTTCGGCATCGTCATAAGACTCGCGATCCATCACATGACACCAGTGACACCAAACCGCGCCAATATCCAGGAGCATCGGCTTGTTTGCCGCACGAGCCGCGGCAAAGGCCTCCTCTCCAAACTCATGCCACTGGATGGGCTGATGCATCGCCGACCGCAGATAGGAAGAAGACGCGCGCGCCAGAGCGTTGTGGGATGAGGCGGTCATCAAGCTAGTTTAGCTTGCGGCGAGGAAAGCGAGCTCTCGGTTCTCTTTTTATTCGCTTAAAAATAAATTTCTCGTAGCTGCTTGGGGAGAGGCGCTTTTTGCGGGGTTTTTCCTGGTCTTATGTTTACTGGGGGTACCCCCTCCCCTGCCCGGTATATTGGAATCAGGACTTTAGGGAGAATTTCCTTTCAAAGTCTTGAAAGGAAGCGGCTTAGAGGCAAAGTCTTGAGTGCCTGGGACTTAGCTTCGTTTGCGCTCAGGATTTTGGCTTAGACTCGCCGCTGTTTCCTCCTTGTGACGCCGGGCCCCCGTTTCATCCCGAGTGAAAAGTCAAGCTTGACAAAACCGAGGCCAGGATAGGGGGTCTTTTCTTGCGTCACGGCTTTTTAGGCTATGGCGAGGCCGGGCACACCTCTACCTTCCTAACAGGTCAATTGACATTTTTCGCGCCGGTGGGAGTGGAGGTCTGTGGCGGTGATCACGGCGCGGGTGTGATGATTAAGTTTCAGAACCCCAGCCGAGCAGAGATTTGGATGGAACACCCTCGGGCCGGCAACAGCAGGGATCGATCTGGTCGTGCCGGAAAGGCCAGAATTTCCAAAGATGGCGCGGGGGAGAGCCATAACCTATACTCTCTCTGTCTCCTCCGACTGACTACTAAGGAAATGTTAACCAGACTTCGAGTGTCCGGATTCAAGAACTTGGTCGATGTCGATGTGCACTTCGGGCCCTTCACCTGTATCGCGGGAGCGAATGGAGTAGGCAAATCAAACCTGTTTGACGCCATCGCTTTCCTCAGTGCGCTTGCCGAAAAGCCTTTAATCGACGCTGCGCTGTCCGTGCGAGATGAGGGCGGAAGAAGTGGCGACGTCAGGAGCCTATTTCATCGCGTCGGCGGAACGTATACGGACGAGATGTCTTTTGACGTCGAGATGGTGGTGCCCAAGACCGGTTACGACGACCTGGGTCAAACGGCTAAAGCAACCGCCACGTTTCTCCATTATGAGTTGGTTCTGAGATATCGCCCCTACGAGGGGCAGCGTGCCGTTGGGGGGCTTGAGATTATCAAGGAGGAACTCAGGCACATTAAGCGCGGCGATGCTGGCAAACACCTTCCTTTCGGACCTTCGAGTGCGTGGAAGAAGTCTGTGATTACAGGCGTTCGGGGTACTCCGTTCATATCGACGCATCCTGATAGTGGAAGCGCGATTATCAAAATTCATCAGGACGGAAAGGCGGGTAGGGCGCGGATGCTACCTGCGACAAATCTGCCGCGTACAGCCCTATCTGCCACGAGCGCCGCTGAAACCAAAACGGCGACGTTGGCGAGGCGAGAAATGCAGTCCTGGAAACTCCTGCAGCTAGAGCCGAGTTCGTTGCGCGCTCCGGATTCTTTCACGGCCCCGACAAAGCTCGGAAGCGACGGCTCCCATTTGGCGGCAACGCTGTACCGCATGGGCCGGGCCGGTGACACAAGCGAAAAAAAGGTGGCAACGAATTCGCAGGACAATCCCATGTATGCCAAAGTCGCGAATCGACTCTCCGAGTTACTGGAGGATGTTCGCGGTTTGAGTATCAGCCGTGACGAGAACCGCGAACAACTAACTCTTTTTCTGGAGGGGCGCGATGGCACTGCTCATCCTGCGCGAGCTTTATCGGATGGGACGCTCCGCTTCCTTGCTTTGGCTGTGTTGGAACTCGATTTTGAAGCACAAGGCGTGCTCTGCCTGGAGGAGCCGGAAAACGGTATTCACCCCAAGAGGATTCCGGCCATTCTGAATCTGCTTCGGGACATCGCAGTCGATACCGACTATGCGGTGGGAGTGGACAATCCGTTGAGGCAGGTGATCGTCAACACGCATTCGCCTTCGGTGGTAGCGCAGGTTTCAGATGACAGTTTGCTTATCGCGGAGTCCCGAGAGCTTGTGTCCGAGGGCAGGCCGTTTAAGGCTTTGTCGTTCGCATGTTTGCCAAACACCTGGCGAGCGCGGATTGACAAAGCCGATATTGTCCGTCGGGGGCGAATCCTCGAATACCTGAGTCCGATCGCCGCCAGCGACAGTTGGCGGTACCAAGCTGACAGTTCCGCTCGTATCCACAAACGTGTGATCGATCGCGATGACATGCAAGAAAAACTCTTTCAGTGACCGATTTACGATATACGCTGGTGTCTGATGGCAGTTCCGACCAAGCCCTTCTTCCGCTTATTAGCTGGAGCTTGAGAGGGGGCGGGGTTGTCTCACCTATTCGTCCTGCATGGGCGGATCTCAGTGGGCTTCGGCAACGTCCCAGCGGTTTGAAGGAAAGAATTCGGGCCGCGCTAAGCTACTACCCATGCGAGCTTCTCCTTGTTCATCGTGACTGCGAAACGCAGGAGGTCGCTACACGACAGAACGAGATTCGGATTGCCCTTGATGAGGTGTTCGGGTCGTCCAGTGAGCGGATCCCAGCCGTTTGCGTCGTACCGCGACGGATGACGGAAGCGTGGCTGCTGATCTCCGAGCGCGCAATCCGAATGGCGGCGGGAAACCCGAGCGGCCGGACGCCTCTTCTGATGCCGGTTCTCAACAGGTTGGAGGATCTGCCAGATCCTAAGGAGGTGTTGTTTTCCCTATTTCGAACCGCGTCAGAGTTGCACGGTCGAAGATTGCGGAGCTTGCGCGTGCGCGGACTTATATATCGCCTTGTCGAGCTTATCGATGATTTTTCGCCTTTGCGAAACTTGCCGGCGTTTGTCGCGTTCGAACAACAGTTAGGCGAGGCCCTTCAGCAGATAGACGCCGAGTGAAGGCCCGTCCCGATTCCGCCGCATCTTTATAATTAGAGATTCACCTCGATCTACCGGCAATTTCGAAATTAACGGCATCAAGGACACTCATTGGCACTCGACGAAAATATCTATGAAATCCGGCGCGAGAAGCTGAAAAAGATTGAGGCTCTCGGGCATCCTGCTTATCCGCGCAAGTTTAACTACAGCCACACCGTGCCGCAGATTCTGGCCGAGTACAGCGGGCAGACGGCGGAGGAATTGGAATCTCCCCGCGTGACCGTGCGGGTTGCGGGACGCATCATGGCGATCCGGTTGATGGGCAAGGCCGGCTTCGCGCACCTGCAGCAGGACGGCCAGCGGCTGCAGATCTACGTCAAGAAAGACGCGATCGGCGATGCCGGATACGAACTCTGGAAACTGCTCGACCTGGGCGATCACATCGGAGTTCGCGGATATCTGTTTCGCACGCGCACGGGCGAACTCAGCATTCATGCCGAGGAATTGACTTTTCTTGCGAAAGATCTACTACCCCTACCGGAAAAATTTCACGGGCTCACCGACGTTGAGTTGCGCTATCGGCAACGCTATGTCGATCTGGTGATGAATCCGGAAGTGCGCGAAGTGTTTTTGAAGCGCAGCAAGCTGGTGCAATCGCTGCGGCGGTACTTCGATGCGCAGGGATTCATGGAAGTCGAGACGCCGATGATGCATCCGATTGCGGGCGGCGCGGTGGCGCGTCCCTTCAAGACGCATCACAACACGCTGGATATGGATCTGTATCTCCGCATCGCTCCCGAACTTTATTTGAAACGCCTGACGGTCGGCGGATTCGATCGCGTCTACGAGATCAATCGCAACTTCCGCAACGAAGGTCTGGGATGGAGATGGAATCCCGAGTTCACCATGCTCGAAGCGTATCAGGCGTACACGGATTATCTCGGCATCCTGGACACCACGCAGGGGTCTATTGAACAGGCAGTCAAAGACGTAGCTGGCGGGATGAAGACGAAATGGGGCGAGCATGAGATTGACTGGTCGCATGCGAACTGGCGGCGAATGACGATGCGCGAGGCGATCTCGAAGTTCTGGCCCGAGAAGGCTGGTGCCGCGCCTTCGCGGAACGATTTCGCGTCGCGCGAGTCGGTCGAAGCGCTGGTCGAGCGTGTGCGCGGCGCGGGAATCAGTTTGAGCTACGACGCGGCGGCGCCGGTGGGCAAGACCATCGCCGCCATCTTTGAGGCGATCGCCGAAGAACATCTGATGCAGCCGACCATCATCTACGAATTTCCCACCGCGGTGTCGCCGCTATCAAAGCAGAAGCCGGATGAGCCCGACTGGACCGAGCGCTTCGAAATGTTTGCCGGTCAAATGGAAATCGCGAACGGCTTCAGCGAGCTGAACGATCCCGAAGATCAGCGGCGGCGCTTCGAGTCGCAGCTAAAAGAACGCGAGCGCGGCGACGAAGAAGCCCACCAGATGGATGAAAACTATATAAATGCGCTGAGTTATGGCATGCCTCCGGCGGGCGGAGTGGGCGTGGGAGTGGACCGGCTGGCGATGCTGTTCACCAACTCACGCACGATTCGGGATGTGATTCTGTTTCCGTTGCTGCGTCCGGAGAAGACTTCGAGCGCGGAAGAGGCGCAGGAGAAAGAGAAGTAGCCAGGCTGCGCACCTTAACAATCACTTGAAGTGTTGCCGTGCGACACTCATCCTGAGGCTAGTTAGTCAGGGGCAGCGCTGCCGTAATGGCCACTTCGGACGTTGGGTCGGCAGCGCTCTGCTCTTGTCATTTCGCGGCCGTTTTGGCTGCGCCCTTTTCAGGACCGAAGTTCTTGGTCAGGTAATTCAGAAAAGCGTTGCGGTCGGAGATGACGGCGCCTAGGCCAGCCATTTTTTCGAGTTCCTCGGACCATTGCTGGCGGGTCAGGTGCTGCTCGGTGATGCGGCTCGAATTGTGACATTGCGTGCAGGCGGCCTTGATCTTGGGTTGGATAGGTCCCGGCGGAAGCGGCTTGCCGGGAGCGCTGGGCGCTTGCGCGCTTACCAGACTGATTGATGCGAACAAGATGGATGCGAACAAAAAGACTGCCGGAAGAATTTGTTGCAACAAGCGGGAGTCCCCAGACTCAGTTCTCAGCTCTCGGAGTTGGATTGCTGCTGGCCGGGGGACGATACTATTTTTTGGTTCTACTTTCGATTTCAATTCAACCATCGGGATACCGCAGCGCTAGCGTTGGTCAAGCAAGTGAATGGTTTCGAGGGTGGTATCGCCCACGATTTCCAGACTCTTGGGGCTGAGCTTGTCCATGGTGTCTTGCGGGGTGTGGTGGAAGACGTTGTGGTAGCCGTAATCGAGGTCGATCACGTCGGCGCTGGGGACACCGCGTTTTACGAACGGGATATGGTCGTCTTGGATGTCGGCCTCATAGGCGTTGAAGTGGGACTGGTAGCCCAGGCGCTCGGCGGCGGCGTAGATGAGATCGAGCAACCAGGGAGCGCTGTTGGTGTCGCGGAGGATATCGAGATCGGCATCGCCGATCATGTCCATTACCATGAGCGCTTTGATCTTCTTTAGCGTGCCGTCCTTCTCCCATTTTTCGGCGAGATGGTGAGTGCCGTAGAGGCCGTCGGTGGCGGACCATGTCTTCACGGCTTCTTCGCCATCGGTCCAGACCAGCCAGACGCTGTAGCCATCGCGCTTTTTTCCCGCTGCCCCGCCGCGTAGCTGGTTGGCGTATTCGAGCAGGATGGCGGTGGAAGAGCCGCCGTCGTTAGCGCCTACGTATCCAGTATTGCGTAGTGGATAGTTGGTGTCGTAGTGGCCCAGGATGACAATGATGCCATCTTTGGTGCCGGGAAATTTCGCAATGATGTTGCGGACGGGGAACTTTCCTTCGACGGTGTCGGCGGTAAAGGCGTCGTCTTCGACCTGATCGCCTTTGAGGTGGTCGATGATGTAGCGCTCCAGTTTCTTGTGGTTCTCGTTGCCCATGTAGCGCTCGCCGAAGGCGGTAACCTCGCGGGTGTACTGGAAGGCGCGTTTGGCGTCGATGTGCGGGAGCGGGGCGTTGTCGGGGGCGGCGGCTGCGGACGGAGCGGTTTCGGGCGCTGGCGTCGCTGCGGTTGATTGCGATTTCAATTCGGAATTGGGGGCTGCGTTCGCAGCGTTGGCTGAGGTCCCTTTGGCGCAAGCGACGGTGCTTGCCAGGGCTATCGCTAGCGGCAGCGTCAGACAAATTCTTAACCACAGGGGACACGGGGCATCACAGGGGAAGGCTTGCCAACTTCCGATGTTAGTTTCGAGTCTCTTCATTTCTCCTGTGATCCTCCGTGTCCTCTGTGGTTAAGATTTTTTCTCCGCGCGCTTTCTACGCTGGTTGGGATGCACGAGCCAGGCTATGCCGGTGCTCAGGATGTACAAGGCCACCATGGGCGCGGCGAAGATGCACATGTTTAGTATATCGGGGGTGGGTGTGATGATGGCGGCGACGACGAAGATGCCCAGGATGGCATAGCGGATATTTCGCCACATCCAACCGGCACTGACCATGCCCATCAGCGCCAGAAAAAATATAACGATCGGCATCTCGAAGATTACGCCCAGGCCGACGATGATGGTCAGAAACAGGGAGCTGTATTCGGTAAGCGTGATCATCGGCTGGAAGTCTTTGCCGTAGCCGATCAGAAACACGAGCGCCTGCGGGAGGACGATCCTGTAGCCGAAATATCCGCCGGCGAGGAACAGGGCTATGGTCGAGGTCATGAACGGCAGGACGTACCGCTTCTCGTGGCGGTAAAGACCGGGCGAAATGAAGCACCAGATCTGGTAGAGCACGAAGGGCGAGGCGACGAACAAGCCGGCCATCATTCCGACTTTCAGATACAGATTGAAAGGCTCGACAGGATTGACATACACAAGTTTTGCCGAGAGGCCGTTGCGCTGGAGCGCGTCCATGATGGGACGCTGGATGATGGCGTAGATATGCTCGGCATATCCCCAACAGGCGAAGAAGCCTGCGACGATGGCGACGATGGAATAGACGATGCGCTTGCGGAGTTCCTCGAGATGGTCGAGGAAGCCCATGGTGGGCATTTGCTCCTTGTCCTTATCCTTGCCCGTGGCCGATTCGTTCAGGTTTGAGGATGCGGCCGCTTCAGGCATCGGGCGCTGCCTTCGGAGCGGTCGGCGGCTCGGGAACGGGCTCGGCGGCGGCTTCGTTCTCCACTGTTCCGGCTGCCGTGGCATTTTCTTTCGCTGCCAGTTTTTCGGCAGACGGCGGATTGAAGATGCGATTGGCTAGCGATCCGAGCGGCGCTTGAAGCGGCGGCAGGATTTGCTGCCGGGGCTTCCCACTGCTATCGAGGGAATTGATCTCAGACTCAATCTGGGAGCGGAATTCATAGGATGCACGCCGGAATTCGTTCAGGAAGCGCGCGACCTGGCGGCCGATCTCCGGCATTTTCTTGGGGCCGAAGAGGATCAGCACCAGAAGAAACAGGAAGATCATTTCGCCGGAGAAGCCGAAATTCATGTGTCTATCATAATGCGGGCGGGGCGAACGGGCCACTCGCGAGTTGCAGCAACCAACGATTACAGAGTAGAAGACAAGGCCTTTAAAACAACGAAGGATCTGCGTATGCCGTGGCGGGCAAACAGCAGATCCTTTGCTTCGCTCGAGGATGACAATTTTAAGACAGCTTGCTAGTGTCCTCCGCCGAAGGTGTAGCCGATCGACGCCCCGAAGCGGGTGGAGTACGAGGAACTGAACAACTGGTTGTTGGTGACAAGGTAGACTTTTGCCTCGGGACGGATGAAGAAGCCACCCTTGGGATAGAACTTGATGCCGCCGCCGAAGTCTCCCATGAAGTGTTTGTCGCTGGTGTAGTTCGTATTGTAGCCATTGCCGCAGCCATTACAGTACTGGCGAGTGTCCATCGCGCCAATGCCGGCGGAAAGTTCCAGATACGTGTGGCGGGCTAGTTTGGGCGCGTAAATCCCATTAAAGTCCAAGAACAGCGGACGATAGGGGATGGGACCGTATAACACGCTGTCGTAAACGCTCTGGGTTGCCCTCCAATAGATTTCGCCCCCTATGCCGAAATTGTGCCAAAAGAGCACGTCGCCGCTAAAGCCGGGATACGTGCCGCCGGTGAGCGACGGGCCTGTCGAGTTGGCCGCGGGCGCTTCCACGGTGCTGAGGCCGAAAGCTACATCGACCTTCTGGGCCTGCGCGAAATTCGAGAACGCTGCCAGGGCAGCGCAAGCAAACGCCAAGAGGACGGCACTACGTAGTGTCTTTTTCAATCGAAACCTCCAGTGCAGTATTAGTTTTAACAGATTGGATGCAGGTTGAGGGCGCGACGCTGCCGGGTGGAGGGAAATTTTACAAGAAATTACGGTAGCTGGAAGACATTGAACTGTCGGGTGTTATTGCAACGCCAGCTTTCGGCCGCAGAAGGGTACTCGCCATGTACACGGGAGAATGTTTAGCGAACATCCTTGTGGAGTCGAGAAGTTGCGGCGGATCAGTAGCCGAGCAGGATGCGCAGGTCGCGAAGATTATTTCCTGTGGGTCCGGTGACGATGGTGTCGCTAAGGGCGTCGAAAACAGGATAGGCATTGAAGGTGGCGAGCGCGTGGCGGACTGCTTCGGTGCCACCCGAACGATCGCCAGTACAGGCGGTGGCACGATCGAGCGTGCTGCCATCGACTACGGCGCCGGCGGCAGGACTGTTGCCGTCGATGCCGTCGGTGCCTGCGCTCAGCACGGTTATGTCGTGTCCCGCAATCTGTTCCGCGCAGGCGAGAGCGAACTGCTGGTTCCGTCCGCCGATGCCACCGTTGCGGACGGCCACGGTCACCTCGCCGCCGGAGATCAAACAGACACGCGATACTTTGCGACGCAGTTCGCACAGACGGCTAAGTAAGTAGGCGGCGGCTTTATCGTAGGCCCAGTCGTCGCAGGAGTTATCGACTTCGACGGCGAAACCGGCGCGGGTGGCGGCTGCGGCAGCTTCATCGATGGCCACTTTGTTCGAGAGCACGGTCCACCAGCGCGCCCGGACGAAAGCGGGATCGTCGGATTTGGGTGTCTCCTCGAGCGCATGCTGGCGGAAAAGATCCGCGACGGATTTGGGGAACTGATCAATGAGATCGTATTTAGCAGCGATGCGCTCGCAGTCATAGATGGAAGTGGAATCGGGCATGGTGGGGCCGGAGGCAAGCGCGTCGGGGGTATCGTCGGGCACGTCGGAGACGAGAATCGAAACCTGCTGGGCGGGATAGGCGGCTTGGGCGAGGCGCCCGCCCTTGACGGCGGAGAGATGTTTGCGGATGGCGTTAATCTCGGCGATGGGCGCGCCGGAGTTCACGAGCGTGCGATAGGTGGCGGCGAGGTCGGGCAGAGAGATGTCGTCGTCAATGGGCTTTTCTACAACGGATGATCCGCCGCCCGAAATCATAAAAATGGCTAGCGAAGTGGAGTCGAGAGATGTCAGAGAGTTGAGGATGGCGTCGGCGGCGCGGATGGATTCGGCGGTAGGCGTGGGATGTCCGCCGCAAAAATAGCGGAAGCCGCGAACTTGTCTTGCGGGTTCGACCGAGGAAGCGACTATACCTTCGAGGCTGCTGCCGAGTTGCGCTTCGAGAGCGGCGGCCATGGTGTGCGCGGCTTTTCCGATGGAGACTACGAAGACACGGTGGTAGGTGTCCAGATCGTGGAGATCGTCGCCGATGCGGAGGACGCGGCGCTCGCAGTGTACGTTGCGGGCGAAGGCGGCTTCGATGGAGGCGTTCTTCAGCGCGGAGGCGAAGATCTCACGGGCGACTTCGCGCATGCGAGCAAACTGCTGCATGCGTTCTGGAGCGATCTCCGGCATTTTGGAAGATTATAGAGAACCAATATAATCCTGCGACATGCCGGCTAAAACCAAAGTCGCCAACAAGAAGCAGGAGTTTGAGCTTGCCTTTCAGGGCTTGCGAAAGATTCTGAAGCCCTACGACAGGAATCTTCGGGTGATCAAAGACGGCCCCGGCGGTTACATGAGCGAGTCGAAGTCGATTCGGTATCAGGGGAAGCCGCTGATGTTTGCCGCCATCGCCAGCAAGAGCTACGTGGCTTTTCATCTTTTCCCGGTGTACATGTTTCCGGATTTGCTGAAGGGCATCTCGCCGGAGTTGAAGAAGCGCATGCAGGGCAAAACGTGCTGGAATTTCAAGAAGGTTGAGGAGCCGCTGTTTACGGAGTTAGGAGGACTGGTGGACGCGAGCTTCCGCCGGTTTGCGGAATTCGGGGAGCGCGACCTCAGCCGCGAGAACGCCCAGGCACTGTGGGGCGGAGTGAAGACCAAAAAAACCTGAAGCTCAGCTAGTCGCCATAATCTCTTTCACCCACATTTCAATCGTCTCTCGCATTTCGCGCAGGCGGCCTTCGAAGAAGTGATCTCCGGCTTCGATGCGGACTAGCTTTTTCGGGTCGGCGAAGCGGCTAACGAGCGCTTCGAGTTTACCCGGGGGGGCGAACTGATCGCGCGATCCGCTGACGAAGAGTTTGGGCTTGGTACACTCGCGCAGGAATTCGAAATCGTAGACACGGTCTTCGGTGCGGCCGGCGACGGCGACGGCGGGCAGGCCGAGGGCGATGAGGGCGCGGACTCGGTCGTCGGCATAGGCGGCACGCAATCCGACGGCGGCGCCAAAGGAAAAGCCGGCGAAGATGACGGGCAGCGTGAATTCGCGTTCGAGCCAGTCGAAGGCGGCGTGCACGTCTTCGACTTCTCCGATGCCGTTGGCGTGTTCGCCTTCGCTCAGGCCGGTGCCTCGGAAGTTGAAGCGGAGTACGGGGAATCCGAAGCTGTTGAGCGCTTTCATGGCGTGGAAAACGACTTTGTTGTGGAGCGTTCCGCCGTAGAGCGGATGCGGATGGCACACGAGGGCGGCGTGGGTCGCGCTGGGCGATCCGGCGTTGAGGAGAGCTTCCAGACGTCCGGCGGGGCCAGCGAGGAAGAGCGAGCGGATTGCGGAAGTTTCGGATGGCACGGAATCAGGGTACAACAGTGGGCAGTGGAGCGACGGGCGTCGCGCCCGTCCAGTATGACGGTGGCCGGGCGAGGACGCCCGGCGCTCCACGACAATCTGTTACGCTTTTGCTGCATGGACCTGTTTGCGCTTACCCGCCGCCTGATCGACATTGAATCCATCACTCCGAATGAAAGTGCGGTGGGGGAATTTCTTTGCGACGAGTTGGGGCGACGCGGGTTCGAAGCCCGCAAAATGCCGGTCGAGGGTGCGCGCGCTAACGTGCTGGCTGCGTGGCCGGGGCATGCTCGTCCCGAGATTGTTTTTTCCACCCACATGGATACGGTGCCGCCGTTCATCGCGTCGTCCGAAGACGACGGGCGCATCTACGGGCGCGGCGCCTGCGACGCGAAGGGAATTATTGCGGCCCAGATTCTGGCGGCGGAGAAGCTGCGCGGGGCGGGCGTTTTCGTCGGTTTGCTGTTTCTGGTGGGCGAGGAGCGGGACTCGATCGGCGCGAAAACGGCCAACCAGCAACCGATCGGCGCGCGTTTCATGATTAACGGCGAGCCGACGGAGAACAAGCTGGCGCTGGCCAGCAAGGGCGCGCTGCAGGTGGAGCTGGTGGCGCGCGGAAAGATGGCGCACTCGGCGTATCCGGAGCTGGGCGAGTCAGCAATCGACAAGCTGGTGGAAGCGCTGCACCGTTTGCACGCGATGAAGCTTCCCGAAGACACCGAGGTGGGCCCTTGCACGAAAAACGTAGGCTCGATTCAGGGCGGTCGCGCTCCGAACGTGATTTCCGATTTTGCCAAGGCGGATCTTTTCTATCGCCTGGTCGGGCCGACGGACACCCTGCGCCGCGAGATTGCCGAGGCCGTCGGCGAACTCGTCGAGGTTCGGTTCACACGCGAGACTCCGTTCCTGCGGCTGCGCACGCTGGAGGGTCTTCCTACCATGGTCGCGGCTTTCACGACCGATGTTCCGTCTCTGCCGAACTGGGGCGAGCCGCTGCTGCTGGGGCCGGGCTCGATTCATGTGGCACATACGGAGGGCGAGTTTGTGGAGAAAGCGCAGCTAAAGGGAGCGGTGGAGATTTATTGTGCGATGGCGCAGAAGTTGAGCGCTTAGCTTTCGGCTGCCGGCCGCGAAGAAAATGCGCGGGCAGTTATGCCCGCGCAGTCCCGTACCTTAGCTTCAGTTCCAGGGAAAAAGGAAACGGCTGGGAAAATTCCCAGCCGTTTCCTGGAGAAGGGCTCTAACAACTTCTATTCCCGGACGTTTGGATCTAGCCCGGCTGAAGAACTCCCTCGATGCTACTTCAGCCAATCGTGCGGCCTTACAGCTCTTCAAGTCAGAAGATTAAAAGTCGTAATCTTCCGGCGTGCAGCTGCACCCTGTACCGCTGAGCAGCGTGTCAGCAAAGTAGCACAGCTGCCCCAGCAGGGTTTCTTCGGCCGACCCCAGATTCGAGTCCGCCAACGCGGTTTCGGTCACGTACCAAGGCGACTTCTCAGGCTGGTTCGAGGCTGCCTGGATGTGCGTTGCCCAGCCGTGGAGCCCGGCCAACGGCGCTGGGGCGGTCGGATCACTCGATGAAGACGAAATGATCTTAATAACGCCACGCGACTTTTTGACGCCGGTGAGGGGGGTGGACGTAAGCTCTTTATTCACGGATTCCGAGAGCAGGCCGTCTGGGGAGACCAGGCAGGCGCAGCACTCAGTCAGTTCCTGGCTGTCATCGAACACATAGATGGCAGCATACAGGTCGCCAGAGGGTTGTGGGGCGCCCTGG
>Ga0181532_10000432_pt1 | contig 43581 bp, 37 predicted proteins | sample PEATcosm2014_Bin_33_FD_119768 | JGI IMG/M metagenome (GOLD analysis project Ga0181532, IMG submission 119768) | Peatland microbial communities from MTU Mesocosm Facility, Houghton, MI, USA - PEATcosm2014_Bin11_30_metaG | ecosystem: Environmental > Terrestrial > Soil > Wetlands > Peat | place... | reverse complement strand
TGGCCTCCATTAACATCGATGGATATCAATACGTTGATAATCCTCGATGCATCGACATTTGTCAATGGGAGGGTTTGCGATGGCCGAAGAACATGCGGTTCTGCACGTTGAAAGCGATACATTCTGTTGCCCGTCGGTGCTCGGCTCGCCGCTCGAGACGAGCGACGCAGACGAGCTCGCCAGGGGCTTTGCCGCCCTCGGCGACCCCGTGCGCCTCCGGCTCTTGAGCATGCTCGCTTCGGCTCCTTCTGGCGAGGTGTGCGTCTGCAACTTCGTCGAGCCACTCGGCAAGACCCAGCCCACGGTCTCTCATCACCTGAGGATCCTCGGAGAGGCCGGGCTCGTCCACGGGGACAGGAGGGGCAAGTGGGTCTGGTACTCACTCGACCGGGACCGGCTCTTTCTTCTCCGGGGCGCGCTCGAGGCCTAAGGGCCTCTCCGTTGCTCATTGGCCTAGCGCCTCTTTTTCGCGCTACGTGCTCAGATGCGTCGGCGACCCCGGTACGCGCTTTCCATGAGGCATAAGACCGCGAGCGCCGGCACGAGAACGATCGCGGCGTCCTGCTCGTGGCGTAAGAGGAGCGCGGCGCCAACGACGACGAGCGCGCCGATGAACGCATCGGGATTCTCACCGATGAGGAACTCCCACCAGAAGCGACCGAAGGAGACAACGAGGCGTCGCGCCGTTGCCATCAAAGACCTCCCGCTTTCTCCATCGAAGAGCGATGCGACACCGGAGTTCGAAGTGCGATTAATCGCAAGTACCGAATCGCTACTGCGGACACGACGAGGAACAAAGCGATGAGAACGAGCACCGCGAGGTCACTCCCCGGCCACCGAAGGCCGGTCCCCTCCCCCACCCAGAAGACGCCGAAGCTCGACAACATGACGCCGACACCGAACTTGAGCGCGTTCTCGGGCACCTCACGAAGTTGGCGAGCAAGAACGACCCCGATGGTGCCAACGACGATCGCCGCAGCGCCCGCCGCCGCTGCGGCGAGGCCGAGGCGGTGCGAGCTCGCACCGAGGCTCAAGACGATGAGGACAACCTCGGTTCCCTCCAAGAGCACGCCCTTGAAGGCGACGACGAAACCGATGGCGTCGCGCCGCTTTGTCGTCGGTGCACCATTGGAAGAAAGCTCACCGACGGTGTGCTCGAAGATCTCATCCTCGTCATGAAGCGCGATCTGGCCACTCGCCCGCAAGATCGATTTGCGTAGCCAACCGAGCCCCAAGACGAGAAGCAATCCGCCGATGACGACGCGAAGCACATTGATCGGTACGTAGTGGACGAGCGGCACGCCCACCGCAGCCACCAAGACGACGAGGATGAAGAGCGCGGCACCTGCGCCCTCGAGGGCCGACCTCCAACCCCGCGTGCTTCCCGCGGCTAGGACAAGGGTGAGTGCTTCGACCGATTCCACACAGCACGCGCCAAAGACCGCGAGGACGAGGATGACAGCTGAGGTCATCTTCGAACCACCACGGCCACGGTCTTTGCGAAAAGAATCCCGCGAGCCGGACTCAGGTCCATGATCTCGATCTCAGAAGGTTCCGTGCTACCTATACTTCCAGGTTCGACCCACAACGAACCCATCAACGGCGATCGGGCGGCGAATTGGTGGGTCGGGAATGAAGCATCAGGGGAACAGGCCTTCGACCGAGAGGTAGCGCTCGCCGGAGTCGTAGGTGAAAGTGAGGACACGGGCACCGTCGGCCATGTCCGGGATTTTTTGTGCCACGGCCGCGAGAGACGCACCCGATGACACACCGACGAGCACGCCTTCTTCTCGCGCGCAGCGGCGGGCATATTCCGCCGCGTCCTCCGGGGCGACCTGGATGATGCCATCGAGGAGGTCCGTGCGCAGCACCGAAGGGACGAACCCTGCGCCGATGCCCTGGATCGGGTGCGGTGAGTGTTTGCCGCCCGAGAGCACGGGCGAGAGCGTTGGCTCGACGGCGAAGACCTTGAGCTTCGGCCAGCGCGGTTTCAACACCTCGGCACAGCCGGTGATATGTCCTCCTGTTCCGACACCGGTGATGAGGTAGTCGAGCCCGTCCGGGAAATCTCGTGCGATTTCTTCTGCCGTCGTCTTCTTGTGAACCTCGACGTTCGCGGGGTTGTCGAACTGCATCGGGACCCAAGATCCAGGCGTCTCCGCGTGCAGCTCCTCGGCGCGCGCGATAGCGCCTTTCATGCCTAGCTCGCGCGGCGTGAGCTCGAGCTCGGCACCGTATGCCTTCATGAGGCGCCGGCGCTCGATCGAAAAGGATTCCGGCATGCAAAGAATGAGTCGGTAACCCTTTACCGCGCAGACAAGGGCGAGCCCGACACCGGTGTTGCCGGAGGTCGGTTCGATGACCACCGAAGTGGGCCCGATGAGGCCCCGGCGCTCGGCATCTTCAATCATGGAAAGCGCGATGCGGTCCTTAATGCTCCCACCGGGGTTCACGCGCTCTTGTTTGAAGAACACTTGGACGCGCGGATCGAAGAGCCTGTTGATGCGGACATGAGGCGTGTTCCCGATCGTTGCGAGGACGTCGTCGCAGGGCATTGCCTTCTCCTTGGATGCTCAGATGGAAAAGTCCAAGGGCGCGAGCGTGTCCGACACGCTTCGCACCCGGACCTGACTGGTGTTGTAGACGTAGGAATTGGCTGGCACAGACGTGGTGAGCCAGACGTTGCCACCGACGACGCTGTCGTGACCGACCGTCGTATCACCGCCCAAGACGGTGGCATTCGCGTAGATGACGACACGGTCCTCGATGGTCGGATGACGCTTCTTCCCGGCCGCGCTCTTCGCGACGCTGAGCGCACCGAGCGTCACGCCCTGGTAGATCTTCACTCCGTCACCGATGATCGCGGTCTCTCCGATGACCACACCGGTTCCATGGTCGATACAAAAAGAGCGCCCAACCTTTGCTCCCGGGTGGATGTCGATGCCGGTGCGCGCGTGAGCCACCTCCGCGAGCAGCCGGGGAAGAATCGGCACAGAAAGTCCGTGCAAGCCGTGCGCGAGCCGGTGGACGACGATCGCAACAAAGCCCGGGTACGCGGCGATGACCTCTTCGAGGCTCTCCGCGGCGGGATCGCCCGCAACGATCGACACCGCGTCGTCTCGGAGAAGGCTGTAGATGTCCGGCAAGAGCTCGGCGAATCTTCCAGCCAGGTCCTCGCAGGCCTCTCGGGGGGCCACTTTGCACAAGGACCGTGAAAGATCGGCACGCAACAACTCGAGCCGGGCACTGAGCTCTTCTGCGGTGGCGCCAACGTCATTCGCGCCTTGGGGAAAGAAGAGCGCAAGGACCTCATCGACGAAGGCTCCTACCTCGTCTTTGGAGGGAAGCACGGCCGCCGAAGGATGTCGCTCGCTCACGAGGATCTCGGCAAAGGAGCGATCGAGGTCGTGAAGATCGACGCGACGACCGCCGGTGCCTGACTCGCCTCGCTGAGCCATCGTCCTAAGGCCTGATCTCAATTACGGTATACATGATAGGCATACTAAGGTATTCAAGTCCCACCGATTAGGGCCGATAGTCCTTTGTCTCACCACATGGGCGGGCAAGCGGCGCCGCGTTCGAGCACTCCTGATCGTGCGCGTCTGTCTCTTTGTCATGTCGGACGGACCCACCGACGCGAGCGTTCGATCGCGTCCCCCCAGCGCGCGTAGAGCTCGTCGCGCTGTGCCGATGACCAATGCGGCTCGAAACGCTCCCCCACCTCGCGCAAGAGACCGACGTCTTCGTAGTCCTTCCACATGCCGACGGCCAGGCCTGCGAGATAGGCGGCCCCAAGTGAGGTCGTCTCTGCCACTTTCGCGACGTCGATGGGGATGCCCGTCACATCGCTTTGGAACTGCATGAGCCACGCGTTTGCCGCGGCACCGCCATCGACACGCAGCTCGGTCACGGCGCGACCGGCTCCTGCCATCGCCTCAAGGACGTCGCGGGTCCTCCACGCGATGCTCTCGAGCACCGCCCGAACGACGTGTGCTCTTGTCGTCGCCCTCGTCACGCCGAGCAAGGTGCCTCGGGCGCCGGGGTCCCAAAACGGTGCACCAAGTCCTGCGAGCGCGGGAACGAACCAGACGTCGTCGTTCGAGTCGATGCTCGCCGCGAGCGCTTCGGTCTCCCCTGCGTCGCGGATCAGGCCGAGGCCGTCCCGCAACCATTGGACGGACGCGCCGGTGGCGAAGATCGAGCCCTCGAGCGCGTAGAGCGCGTGCCCGTCGCCACCGACCGCGACGGTAGCGAGAAGCGGGCCTCGGTTCTCAAGCGGTGCGGTTCCGGTATTGCACAAGACGAACGAGCCCGTTCCGTAGGTGTTCTTTGCCTGGCCCGGCCGGTGACAACCCTGTGCGAAGAGCGCCGACTGCTGGTCGCCAAGGACGCCTGCAATGGGAATGCCACCGATGCCGAAGAGCTCTCTTGACACCTCGCCAAGCACCGCGCCAGACGGTCGGATCTCGCCGAGCATCGAGCGCTCGACACCGAATGTCTTGAGCAAGTCGTCTTCGAAGGAAAGCGATCGGATGTCCATCAACAGCGTCCTCGACGCATTCGACGCTTCGGTGACGTGCGCGCCGCCTGCGGTCAGGTTCCAGATCAACCAGGAATCGACGGTTCCAAAGCAGATCTCACCGCGCTTGGCCCTTCTTTTTAGGTCCGCGTCGTTCGCGAGGAGCCACGCGATCTTCGTGGCCGAAAAGTACGGGTCCAAGACGAGGCCCGTGCGCGCGGAAAGCTCCGCCTCGAGGCCGTCCGCCCTAAGGCGTCGGCAGAGATCCTCCCCGCGACGGTCCTGCCAAACGATGGCGGGATGCACAGGTTTCCCGGTGGCACGCTCCCAGAACACCGCCGTCTCGCGCTGGTTGGTGATGCCGAGCGCTGCGATGTCTGCGGGGGCGAGCCCTGCTTGCCCGATGACCAGCCGTGACAAGTCCAAGACCGCCTTCCAGATTTCGAGGGGGTCTTGTTCAACCCAACCGGGCCGCGGGTAGTGCTGGTGCAGTTCGCAGCCCGCGCTCGCCACGATCCGACCAGATTCGTCGACGACGACGACGGTGGCTCGTGTCGTCCCCTCGTCGATCGCCAGGAGATGCGACGCCACGAAGTTCAGGCCTTCGACAGATCCGTCGTCATGGGACGATCTCTTTGCCGATGGAAGCCTCCTTGAGGGTGCTCATCACCCTCGCCGCTTCGGCGTCATCGCGGCAACGTTCCGCTTCGAGCTCGGTCGCAACGAGGAGCCGGTAGCTCTCGGATTCCTCTTCCCTCCGTGTCTCGCTCCAGTCGAGCGCGTCTCCCATGATCGACACGACCTCCTCGAGGTTCGCGATGCCGCGGTCGCGCGTCTCCAAGTCGAGCCGCAGCCGGCGCCGCAAGACGTCCTCCACGTGAAGTGCGCCCTCATGGTCCACACCGTAGAGGACCTCGGCCCGAAGGTACCCCGTGCCGCCGTTCAGTTCCTCAAGAAGCGACGGGTCATCGTCGCTCGCGCTGAGGACCTCCTCGAGCAACGTCCCGTATCGTCCGATGAGGCGGTCGATCTGGGCTAACGACACGCCATAGCGATTCGAAAGTGCGCCGCGGGACCTCCGGTAGCTGGAGACTCCTCTCGCTCCGACGAGCGGAGTCGATGCGGTTTTCGACGGAGCCGAAGTTGCATCCCAGTTGCGCATCGCCGCGTCGACCGCGTCCTTCGCCATGACGCGGTAGGTCGTGTACTTGCCGCCCGAGATCGCCACGAGACCTTCCAAAGGTGTGCCGACCGCGTGCTCGCGCGAGATCTTCGTCGTCTCCTCGTCCACGCCCGCGATGAGCGGTCGCAGGCCCGCGAATACCGTCTCCACGTCCGCGCGGGTGAGTGGATTGGCAAGGATCATGTTGACGTGATCGAGGAGGTAGTCAATGTCGGACGCCGTCGCGACCGGTCGCGCCTTGTCGTGATCCCACGGCGTGTCGGTCGTCCCGATGATCCAGTGTTCCCTCCAGGGAACGATGAACAAGACGCTCTTTTCCGTCTGGGTCACGACCGCCGAAGAAAGCGCGATCTTCTCGCGCGCAACGACAAGGTGGACCCCTTTGGACGGCCGGACCCGCAAGGGTTCCGACTTCTCCGCGACGACCCCGAGCTCTTCTGTCCAAACCCCGGTCGCCAAGATGACCGAGCGCGAACGGGCGATAACCTCTTCCCCGCTCTCCACATCGCGAAGACGCGCTCCGATGACTCTTATTCCGTCACGCTCGATAGCTACCGCAGCCATCCGGCTCAACGCGAGGACGCCGTATGAAACCGCCGTTCGAACCAAGGTGACGACGAAGCGCGCGTCGTCCACGTGGGCGTCGTAGTACTCGATGCCGCCGACGAACGCGTCTCGGCGAAGACCAGGGTTTGTCTCATGGACCGCCCGGCGCGACAACTGGCGTTGGCGCGGGACCCCGCGGGCGTATCCGATCGACCAACCGAGTGCGTCGTACATCGAGATCCCCAAAGAGGTGTAGGCCCGCTCGTAGACGCGGTGGCGAAGCGGGTAGAGAAACGGCATCTTCGTCACGAGGTGCGGTGCGATGCGCTCAAGGAGCAGGCCCCGCTCCTTGAGCGCTTGGCGCACGAGATAGAAGTCGAGCATCCGCAGGTACCGCAGCCCACCGTGAATGAGCTTCGTGGAGCGGCTCGATGTTCCCGAGGCCCAGTCCTGTGCCTCGACGAGACCGACCGACAACCCTCTCGTCGCTGCATCTAGCGCGACTCCCGCGCCGACGACGCCCCCACCGACTACCAAGACGTCGAGCTCGCCTTCACCAAGCCTTGCGAGGTCGGATTCGCGCTGCGTTGTCGAAAGCACACCAGGTTCGTCACGGCGTGTTCTTCGGGTCTGATCGACGTGTCTCCGGGCGCTGCTCACGTCGTCATCTGTGAGGTCATCCACATTGCGAACGAGCACGCAAAATACACGTAGCGAACACGCGCCTCGCGCTCGAGCACGTCATTGGGTCTCCGATGACATACACGGTGCCATCATCTATCCAAATACCCGTGCACTTCGATCGCGGGTTCTGTTCGGGTACGCGGTGAGAACTTGTCAGGCAACGCCGTCGACCACGAACATTCGCACGACAGCGGCGCTTGCGCGTAATTTCCGGGCAGCGGAATAGGTCGCGCCTCGATACCAAGCGAGTGCGGCCTCCCTATTTGGGAACTCGGCTACGACCACCCGGCCCGCCGGTGGTTCACCTTCGAGCACAGTGACCTCACAGCCTCGAACGAGATAGCGACCGCCAGCGGCGGCGATGCTCTCCTGGGCCACGGTCTTGTATGCCTCGTATTGCACAGGGTCGGTGACCTCACACTGGTTGATCACGTACGCCGCCACGATTCCTCCTTCATTGATGGCCTGTTCTTGGAACTGCATTCTGCATGGACTGCCCATTTCGCGCTCATCTTGTTTGAAGCAGGACGCGAGCTCGTCGCGTCCTGCTCCCCATCTAGAGCACTGCTATTGCGCCGACGACCCGATGATAAAGATCGTCCGGAGAAGAGCATCTCATGGCGGGCATGCTTTTTGAATGGCACAGTCCGAATCGAGTCGCCGTAGAGTTCTTGCAGATGACGTCGGCCCATCGCGACGGTTCATTTGCCACGACGCCCGTCGTCACGTGGAGGCGCGAAGAAGACCGGCACCTCGGGGCGTCGAGGTTTCCTCGCGAGGAGATGGGCGACGATTGCCCACGCGAGCAAGGACGACAGCGGGCGCGCCAAGAGCGGCGGTGCCTTACCCACCATCCCGGCCAAGGAGCCAACCACATGCGCATCTTGTTCATCGGCGGAACGGGCCTTATCAGCTCTGCATGCTCGCTAGCGAGCATCGACGCGGGCCATGAGCTTTGGTTGTTGAACCGCGGCCAATCGAAGCTCCCGACGAACGTTCCTAAAGAGCGCGTCCTCAGAGCTGACGCGACCGACGAGGCGCAGATCACAGCTGCTTTGTCCGGGCATCGCTTCGATGTCGTTGTTCAATGGGTGGGCTACCTGCCCGATCACATCGCACGCGACGTGAAGACCTTCGCAGACGTTGGGCAGTACGTGTTCATCAGCTCGGCTTCTGTCTACGAGAAGCCCCCGTCGCACTGGATGATCACCGAGCAAACGCCCACGGTGAACCCTCACTGGCGATATGCACGAGACAAGATCGCGTGTGAAGGTGTCCTCCGCAGAGCCTACGGAGAGACGGGCTTTCCTTCGACCATCGTCAGGCCGTCTTTGACCTATGGGCCTTCCCAGATCCCCGTATCCATCGGAAGCTGGACAAAGCCCTACACGCTCATCGACCGGATGCGCCGGGGAGCAAAGATCATCGTTCCGGGCGACGGGACGAGCATCTGGACGATCACCCACGCGAGCGACTTCGCGAAGGGTCTGCTCGGGCTCTTTGGGAACAAAAAGGCCCTCGGTGAGGACTTTCACATCACTTCCGACGAGGCCCTCACCTGGAACCAGATCTATGGCTACGTAGGCGAGGCGGCAGGAGTCGAACCACACATCCTGCACGTCCCGAGTGACGGAATCGTCGCGTCGGATCCCGAACAAAAGGGCAATCTCTTTGGAGACAAGTGCTATTCCACGGTGTTCGACAACGCGAAGCTCCGTCGGTTCGTGCCTGGCTTCAAGGCAACGGTGCCTTTCTCGGAGGGCATTCGAGCAACGATCGCCTGGTTTGAAGAGGATTCAGGCCGCCAGGAAATCGACGACGAGGCCAACGAGCACTGGGACCACCTCGCTTCGGTGTATGAGGAAGCCCTCGTCCGAGTCGCACACTAGGCCGAGAAGTCCTCGACGAACGAATCTGGGCGCGAACCTACGTTCCTCGCAGCCGCAGTCCTGCTTTCGCATAGATCCCATCGATCGCCCGCATGTTTCCTATGGAATCGGCGGGCGGGGTAAGAGTCGGTGAACCGCGCAACACTGCCGAGCAAAAAGCCTCGAGCTGGTAGGAGTACGTGGTGCGCTGGCCAAAGTGCTCCACCCGTTCTCCAGACTCCGTTCGAAAGATGAGCCGATCGTCCGCATGCGCGAGGAGGAAGTTCGGGGCGATGATCTCGCCATGATCGCCTTCGACACGAGCGATCGCCTCAAAGCGCTCGGCAATCATCGAACAGGCAACGTGTGCCGTACAGCCGCTCGCGAAAGAAAGCTCCGCAGAGACCGCTGCGTCTAGTTCCGGACTCGCAAGTTCTGCGGTTGCCGACACGATCCTTGGCTCTTCACCTGTGAGTGAGCGCACAACGTGAATGGAGTAACAACCGGCATCCATCAGTGCGCCCCCTGCGAGGTCGAAGTCGAAACGAATATCAGACTTGTCCTTGAGAAGAAAACCAAATGAGGCCTCAATGTGACGCGGAGTACCTACCTCACCAGATCGGAATGCGGAGACCATGCGCTTCATGAGCGGGTGGTATCGGTAGTGGAAAGCTTCCATTAAGACCAGTCCCGACGATTGCGCGGCTGCCGCGAGCGTCTCCGCTTCAGCACAATTTGCCGTAAGCGGCTTTTCACAAAGAACGTGCTTCCCAGCTTCGAGCGCCGCGAGCGTCCAACGCATGTGAAGCCCGTTCGGCAACGCGTTATAGACCGCGTCGATCCCTGGATCCTTGACAAGACCCTCATAGTCATCAAGGACACGTTCGATCTGATGTTCCGCAGCGAAGTTCTTCCCACGCTTGGGGTCTCGTGCTGCAACTGAGACGACGAGTGCCTCTTCAACCTCGCGAGCTGGATCAATGACCGCCTGTGGGGCGATTCGCGCCGCTCCCAAGATGCCGATCCTCACCTTCGCCACTGCACCCTCCTTACATCAATTCCGGCGCAAAGGAAAAGCGCGCTCCGGAAGCGGGACATGAACCCGCACCACTGTTCGGACACTAATTGGTCGTGCGCTTTTTCACACAAGGGCGACAGTGCTGGGATGAGACCCGCTGGGTCCATTCGAGGACAACCTGCATCATTCAGCTCTCAGGGTCGCCTCAACTTCGATGTTGATCGTGATCTTGTCACCAACGACAACGCCTCCGCCGTCCATCGGCATATTGAAGGTAATGCCAAAGTCCTCGCGGCTGATCTCCCCGTAAGCCGAAAACCCTGACCGGGTTCCGCCATAGGGATCCTTGGTGAACCCGTTGATCTCAAGGGCCAAGGTCACAGGGCGCGTAACGCCGTGCAGGTTTAGTTCCCCATCGAGCTCGAATTCCTCACCTTTTGGGCGGATCCCCGTCGAATGGAACGTCATCACTGGGTACTTCTCGATCTCAAAGAAATCTCCCGACCGCAGGTGATCGTCTCGTTGTTCGTTGTCGGTGTCGATCGAGTTCAAATCGACAGACACCTCGACTGTTGAATCGAGGAAGCTCTTCTCCGTGTGAATCGTTCCTTTGAAATCCGTGAATCGACCTCGGACTTTTGACACCATCATGTGGCGCACCAAGAATCCGACCTCCGTGTGGACCGGGTCCAAGTCCCACGTCCCAGCCACGTAACCCGGTGTTTCCGTTCCCGCCTCTGTCACTGGTGTCATCTGCATGACCTCCTCGTCATACTGCATCGCAATAGGAATTCTTCGTTAGGTCAACGTCGTCCTTCCCAATTTATTTCGACATCGTCGCTCTCACACCTTGAGAAGAGATGGATGTCCCGTCGACCAAGACGCTCACAGCAGGAGTCATGCCCCGGCACTGAGCGCCTCGAGCAGCTCCCGAAGAGGGACACTGGCCACACCGATGGAAAAGTCACCGATGCCGTAAGGGACAATCACCGTGTCGGCGTGCACGAGAGCACCACAGGAGTAGACGACGTTTGGTACGTAGCCGTCTTGCTCGTCAGGAGTCGGGGTGATCAGCGGCTCATGCAGCCTGCCGACGAGATGCGTCGGATCTTTGAGATCGAGAAGGATCGCGCCAATGCTGTAGACGCGCATCGGGCCGACACCGTGGGTAAGCACGAGCCAGCCTGCTTCGGTTTCGATCGGTGAACCGCAGTTGCCGAGCTGAACCGCCTCCCAAGAACAAGTTGGCATCTGGCACGGAAAGGACTCTTCCCAGTCGCGAAGATTGTTCGAAAACGTGATGAAGTTGGACTCGCGGTCGAATCTCGAAAGGGCTGCAAAGCGACCTCCGATCTTGCGCGGAAAAAGCGCAAGACCCTTCGTTCCCGCAGCAGGTCCAACTATCGGTGACATGCTAAAGGAGCGGAAGTCGCCCGTCTCAAGGAGTTGAACGCTGATGTCGGTGCCGTTGAAGGCCGTATAGGTGGCGAAATAGGACGATTCTTGATCGTCATCTTCGAATCGCACGAAGCGTGCATCTTCCATGCCGTTGGACTCAGCGATCGTCACCGGCATGAGGACCCGCTCGCTGATCGACGTCTCAAGCGGAAATTCGACGCCGTAAGTCAATTCGCCAATGTCTCGGAAGAGCGCGATCGTCTCGGCAGCATGCCTTCTCGTCGATACTTGGCCCTTCAGTCGATTCAAGCGCTCCTCGAGCTCAACCGCACTGAAGTGCTCCCCAAGACCGTCGAGGACATAATCAGCATTCTCGCCACTGCCATGCAGTTGACGTAGTTCGCCTCGAAACACCGCGGCATCGAAGGCAACGGGACCTGTCGTCCCTGTTGTCGCGAATCGCGACGGCGATTCGATGCTTACTTCGCCATGGCCGTCGATCAATCCGGTTCTGAAGCCGATCGAAGAGCGATGCCCCTCACCGATCGCACGAACGCTCATCACGAATCGCACGCTGCCGACTGGCACACCGGTCTGGTCGGGATGCACAACCATGCTGGGATTGCACAGCGACGTACCTTCGATCGCGTATTCGCTCGTGAACGCGGCACCAAGCAACAGCTCGCGCTTCTCAGAAAGTGCGCGCTCGGTATCCAGACGATCAGCAAGCTCTGCCGCATGTCGGTGGAGAATCGCAATCAGATCGCGATGGCGTCCCTCGAACCTTGAGAGAACATCTAGATAGGACCGCTCGACGTCTTCCTCGCTGAGAGCCAAGATGCGCGCCACAACGGCCGAAGAACGCGATCCGGTCTCGTCGAATCCCTCCTGACCAGGTACGAAGAACGTCGTGATGACGCGCGACTTGTCTCCGACCAGACGAATGGGGCTGCGGCGTACGAGTTTCGCAATCGCCTCGTTCACAACGACGCCGCTACGAGACGATTCGCGTGTTGCAACGTCGAGAGCAAAGCGAGCGTCGATTCGGTGCCCTGGTTGAGATTGGCCCCCGCGCGATGTAGGCCGTCGTAGCCACCTCCCGTTTCTTCGTCCCACATGACGATTCCTCCGTCATTTGCACCAAGGAACCAAGCCGCCGCAGAAGAAACACCGTCGTCCCAAAGCCGGTTGTCGTCGACAGTCGAGGCGCGCGCACATGCATCGGCAAGTGCTGCCACTTCAATTGGCTGCTGATCAAATGCGGGCTTTGTATCCCCGGGTCCCGCGCCGCCCACGGGCGTCACGGACAGATGACCGTTCAGCGTTTCATGATCGAACAGCCATGCAAGAAGCTCGAGACCGTGATGGCATAGGCGCGGGCGCTCGAGTGCCGTGCCAGCAGCAATCATTGCTTCAGCCAGTGTGGCATTTGCATAGCGAAGGCGCGCCTCGGGCCATGGCCAATCGGCGCTTCTCGCAAACGTCGGCATGGCGTCGGCAGCATCGATGATAAGCCCGAGGGCAGCTCGGTGATGAGGCGCGATCGAGAGCAGCTCCGCTGCGCCTAGCACGGCGAAGGCCGTTGCTCGAGACCAGCCAGAACGCTGCGACAGTGCTCTGTCGAGCTGCGCGCTCGCCGCTTCGCGAAGCCACGCCTGCGTGCTGTGCGCTGCCGCGGTGCCAAGACCCTGGATGCTCCTGCCCCAACAGTCTTCGAATGTCGGCTGGTCTTTCCAATGTCCCCTGCGATCCATGCGATTGCGATAGCCACCGTTGGTGCCTTGTGCATCGATAAGGAACCGAAGGCTCAACTCTTCGAGGTAACACGTCGCAGGCGTCGGGAAAGGTTGCCGCGAGGCGACAATGAGAACCCTGGCCATGTCGTCGGTGCAGTAGCCGTGCGATATTCGCGGTTCGTTGAACTGGGCGTGCTCAAAGGTGCCTCGATCAACCGTCATCCGATAGAGGTGGTTGAAGTTCGGCATTGGCATCGTGCTCATACGAGCGCCAGCCGTTCAGAAAGGAGCCGATCGGCCAAATCGAGATACGCGGTCGCAACGACTGACCAAGCCATGCTTGGCGCAAGCCGAGCCGCTTCCACCGACATGCGTTCAGCCAATCCCGGCTCAGTCAGCACACGACGTAGCGCAAGCGCAAGCGCGTCAGGATCGTCGTGATCGACGACGATGCCCGCTCCACCCGCCAACAGCTCAACAGCGTGAGGAAATGCCGTTGCGACTACTGGTTTGCCAGCGGCGACCGCGTCGACCAATACTCCAGACGTCACTTGGTCCTTCGAGTCATAGGGAAGCACAACGACCGCGCACGACTGAATCAGCGCGTCCAACGATGCCACGTCACGGTATGCGGGGTCGAAAACGACGGACCCTTCGACTCCAATTCGTCGGGCCTGTTCGATGCGAGCATCACGGTAGGACTCACCATTGGAAGCAAGGACCTTCGGGTGGGTCCGTCCAGCCACGAGGTAACGGGGTCGCATCGGGAGATCCTGCAATTGCTGCATCGCATCGATCACTCTTTCGATGCCTTTGCCCGGGCCAATGAGCCCCCACGTCAACATCGTTGGTCGCTTCCTCAAATCAAGGGGAAGACGTCTTCCGGGACCGGTCGCCCCGTGCGGGATCGTGACCACTGTCGAAGGATCGACGTCGAATTGTGCGCACAGCCGCTCCCGAGCCGCTTCCGACATGACGACGACCTGACTTGCGAGCGCGGCAACTGCCTCGAGCACGGACCTTTGGTGGGGTGTCGGATTGCGAAGGATCGTGTGAGCGATGACGATCGACGGGACATCGATGCCGTCCAGAATCTCCAACACTTCATCGCCGTCGGGACCGCCGTATAGACCGTATTCGTGTTGTACGACCACCACGTCGCTGCGGTCCAACAACTCCACGCTCGCTGCCACAGACGACGCCGAGTTGTTCACCAAGTCTCCGACAACGAGCTTGCTCGAGGTAGGCGATCCGTCCGAGACCCGCACAACACTCACCTCGGCACCATTCGCGACGAGCCCTCCGGCGAGCGCGGCACTGAACGTTGCCAAGCCACACGGAGTCGGAGGATACGTGCTGAGAATGCCGAAAGAACGGCGTCGACCTTGAGTGGGCTGAATCAACATGTTTGGGATGAGCACGCGACTCCTCGACTTTTCTCGGTCGAGGCGTCAAACCTGCACGGGCACAATACGGCCGACCAGCCCAAGCGAGGCGACTCTTCCAAGTAGATCCTATGTTTGATTCTACCGGAAGGAAGTGCACTCCGTGCCTTCGTCGTGTCACCGGCGGACGGCCACGGTCGTGCCGATTGTTCGCGCGACTTCTCTTCGAAACTCGAGATCAAAGCGGTGTCATCCGATGTCGAAAGCAACACAACCAATGGGGCAAATGAGGCGCTTTGTCGCTCTCTTTGGACGCCAGATTGACGCACTGAGAGCAGAACATGAGCTCACCTCGGCGCAATGACACCTCTTGACCAGGACAGCTCTTCGATTTTCTTGCGAACTGCGAGGTATGGACGAAGCCTCCGCCTATTTCGGGCCGGGGGGACTGCTCTGGGTTTGGTGGAAATCCCTCCTCATGCCGGGCTTGACAGACTCGCTTCGTGTCTTTGGTGTCGACGTTCGACACGCCGTCCCAGGCGAGGAGGCAGTAATGATGGGGATTTACCATCGCTTTGGACTTATCCTTGCAATGAGCTCAGAAGTGCTTGGGTCCTTCGGCGCGGGGGGAGGTGCCGATGGTTGCACCCGATGACGACGGGTCGCGCTTCGGAACGTCCGGGGCGACACCAATATCGCCGCGTCGGCTCCTCGATGTGATCGTTGAGGCAGTGATCGTGACCGATCCTGCCGGATTGGTCCTGTTGTGGAATGCGGCGGCAGAAACGCTCTATGGCTGGTCTGCAGAAGAGGTCATCGGACGAAACATTGCTGAGGTCATCGAGACCGGGCAGTCAGCTGCTGAGGCCGCCCACATTATGGACCACCTCCGCGCAGGAAAGACCTGGGAGGGCCAGTTCGCGACGCGTCGCCGTGACGGGTCAACGTTCACTGCACAGTTTTCTGCCACGCCTGAGCTTGGCCAAGACGGTGTGCTCGTCGGTGTCATCGGAGTGTCGAGCGATGTTTCGAACATCGGCTGGATCACTGGGGAGCCAAAAGCGGCCGAGGTTGAGTACCGGGCATTCGTGGAGAACTCCGGTGATCTCTTGGCAGTTACCGACGCCGAAGGCGTCATCACCACGATCGCTGGGCCTGTCGAGAAACTCGTGGGACTGCCGCCTGCCGCGCTCATCGGTGCAAACATGTTCGAGTTCGTACAGCCCTCGGATCTCGAGCGGGCGCAAGAGCTTTGGGCGCGGCGGAGAATCTCGACGACGCCAATGCCGGCTGAGGACTTCTGGCTCCAGCGCGCCGATGGCAGATGGGTGTGCCTGAGCTTGCTCGCGAACAACCTTCTCGCCGACCCGTTAGTCAAAGGGATGGTCGTGACCTTGCGCGATGTCACCGAACGCAAACATCTCGAAGACGCCCGTCGCGTACTCAGCGGTGCCAACTCCGCTCTGGTACTCGCCAGAAGCGAAGCTGGCCTGTTCCATGCGATTTGCCGTTTGGTGGTCGCTGAGGAGAGCTACCACCTGGCCTGGATCGGTTTCGCCGATGCCGCACGGCCTCTTGGTGTGCGGATGGTCGCGTTCTCGGACCACTCGGGGGCGTACTTCGACGCGCTCGAACTCCTCACGGGCGCCGAGACCTACCGGGGCCCACTCGTGAGAGCACTCGAGACGAACGAGCTCTACGTGGTCCAAGATATTGCGGAGGTGCCCGAGACCGAGCGATGGCGTCAGCTTGCGCTCGATTACGGCTTTCGCTCGTTGATCGCTCTGCCGCTGCGTGTCACCGACGGCGATTCTGGTGTGCTTGCGATCTACGCCGAGCGTCCGAACGTGTTCAGCGACGATGCCATCGCCGTGCTCACAGAACTTGCCAGCGACATCTCCTATGGCATCGGCGCGCTTCGGGACCGAGCAGGCCAAGTGGCGTACCGAGCAAAGTTTGAGGCGAGCCTCGAAGCAGCGGTGCGCGCGATCGCGACCGCCGCAGAACTGCGTGACCCCTACACCGCGGGCCATCAACGGCGAGTCTCGGAGCTCGCGGGCGCCATCGCGGCCGAACTCGGGATCGACGCTGAACTTGTGAGCGGGATCAGGATCGCGGCGTCGATCCACGACATCGGAAAGCTCATCGTTCCTGCCGAGATCCTCAGCAAGCCAGGTGTGCTCACCAAAAATGAGTTCGCGCTCATCAAGCAGCACGCTCAGGCTGGTCACGACATCGTCGTAGGGATCGACTTCCCCTTCCCCGCCGCGGACATGATCCTCCAACACCACGAGCGCCTCGACGGCTCCGGCTACCCCCAGGGCCTATCTGGCGAGGAGATCACGATCGGCGCCCGAATCATCGCCGTCGCAGACGTCATCGAGGCCATGCGCGGCCACCGACCGTACCGCCCGAGCCTAGGCATCGATGCTGCTCTTCAAGAAATCACCAACAGTCGCGGCACCCTTTACGATCCGTCCGCCGTTGATGCGTGCATCTTGCTGTTTCGCGAAAAACGCTTCGCATTCTCTTAAACCTGGACAGCTTGGGCTTAGACCCTATATCAGCCCCTATGGCATCTGCGCGCTGCGAAGGGCACACGGGCTCGGGCACAAGATGGTCTCCTGAAAGCCCACGGTGCATCGCCCCATTTAGAGAAATGCTGCGAATCGACGGGAACCACCCGGTAGCTTTTTCATGTGACGGAGCTCGACACGCTTCTTTCCGCATACGACGACCAGATGCGTCGAGCTGAAACCACAAATCTGCCGATCGGTGTTTTTGCAGAGCGCGATGGCTCGATCGTCCGCGTCGTCGGCCAGTACCGTGGGTTCATCAGCGCCAAGCGCGACGTTGGAATCGGCAGTGAAGAACTCGACGCTCTTATCGCACGACAGCGCGACTACTTCGCCGCGCGCGGTGAGGCCGTCGAATGGAAGACTCGAGGAAATGACTTGCCCGTCGACATCGTCAAACGACTGCAAGCGGCAGGCTTCGTCGCGGAAGAACAAGAGACGGTGTTGATCGGCATCGCGGAAGTGATCGCCCGACACGACACTCCGCTTCCACCGGGAGTCACCCTTCGTCAAACGACAAGCGAAGACGACATGCGCCGTGTCGCGGCGATGGAGTCAAAAGTGTGGGGAACCGATCTCGCTTGGATGGCAGAACACCTCGTTCGACAAACGCAAAACGCACCTGATCAGATTGCTGTGGTCATTGCCGAAGAGGCAGATGAAGTGGTCTCCGCGGGTTGGCTCGTCTACGAGGCGGGTACTGAGTGCGCGGGTTTGCGGGGTGGCTCGACGCTTGCAGAATGCCGTCGAAAAGGCATTTACCGCGCCATCGTTTCGCATCGCGCGCACCTCGCATGCAACCGCGGTGTCCGCTATCTGCAGGTGGACGCTTCCGAAAACAGTCGACCGATCCTCGAGCGACTCGGTTTCCTCGCCGTCACGACGACCACTCCCTACGTCCTTACTCCGCCAGCAAGCCCCTGATCATCGCGCTTGGCCTAAGTGATCGACGAGTCAAGATACGTAATGGAAACAGAAGGACTCATGACCGAACGAGATGTCGCGAGAAATGCGGTTCTCGGTTCTGCGTCGTTCTCGCTTACGACAAAGGTGACCTTCATCTGGCGCTCACGATTCGATGTGAGCGAAGGTCTCGATGCGTCTCGCAATGTTCACGGCGTGGTCCCCGAGTCGCTCGTAGAAACGGCCAATCAGGGTCACCTCCGAAGCGATGTCCGCGGTCATGGTTTCTGCTGCGACCTCAATGGTCAATCGATCATGAAGGATGTCGATCTCCTCGTCGATTTCCTCGAGAACGACGCCTTCTGCGGAGCGCTTCCGGTAGGCGACAGCCGTGGCTCGCCACATTTCGAGAGCTACCTCGCTCATGCGTTGGATGTACCCGCGACTCACCAGGCTCATCTCCATACCGATATTTTCGACAGCTCGCGTTGCGATGCTCTCTGCGAGATCGGCACTGCGTTCAAGCTCGGGAAGAATGAGGAGCAAGTTGACGAGGACACGCATCTCGGCGTGAAGGGCCGTCTCCGATTCGATCTTCTTCCACACGAGGTCGACGATTTCGCGCGTCAGATCGTCGATTGCCTGGTCGCCATCGATGACGTGCTGGGCGGCGACAGCCCCGTCAATCAAGAGCGCATGCGTTGCGCCTGCGAGTGCCTCGGTAACGAGGGCAAAGAGCTCCGCCACTTTCCTGTCGATGAGCGACAGTCCGGTCGCATCGTCGGCCATGCCATGCAAGTTAACGCGCTTTAGCAGCAAATTCGCGCTCTGTTCACCTGTAGTTAACCTCGACGTTACCTCTTGCTTGCCTTCCGGTCATCTTCGTTCGCAAGAGTGAATTCGTAAGGAACGGGTTCTTATGCATTCGGTGAGCCGAGAATGACCGAAACGACGTTGGCCGGCACCGTCGGGACTTCACCGACGGTCAGCGACCTGCTGAACGAAGCACCGAGAAGCAAGTTCCACCGCCGGGTCGTCGTCATCTCCGGTGTCGGTTTCTTCACCGACGCGTACGACCTCTTTGCAATAAGCACGGTCGCCGCGCTCGTCACCGTGCAATGGCATCTCAACACCGTACAAACGAGCTGGGTGACCGGCTCGGCGATCCTCGCCGCGTTCTTCGGCGCCGTCCTTTTTGGACGCATCGCGGATGTGATCGGCCGAAAGTCGGTCTACGTGATCGTCGCGGCGATCATGATCGTGGGAGCGATCGCGTCGGCAGCCGCCCCGAGCTTCATCTGGCTCGTTGTCGGACGATTTGTCCTTGGACTTGGCATCGGCGGCGACTATCCCGTGTCTGCCGTTCTCATGAGTGAGTACTCGAATCGTGCAGATCGGGGCCGCCTCGTCGGTCTCGTCTTCTCCATGCAGGCGCTCGGTCTCGTCGTTGGCCCCGTGGTCGGCTTGACCCTGCTCGGATCGGGAGTCGGCCACGACATGACGTGGCGCTTGATGCTCGCTTTTGGCGCCATTCCCGCGGGCGCGGTCATTTATCTGCGCTCACGAATGCCAGAGTCACCACGATTCAATGAACGAGTGCTCGGGCATTCCGAACAAGCGGCACACGACGCCGCCAGTTTCTCCGGCGGTGTCATCGCGGCACAACACTTGACGGGAGAACCGGCCCAGCGACTCCGACTTGGCCAATTCCTGACGAACGCTCGAATGCTCCGACTGCTCCTTGGCACGGCAGGCACGTGGTTCTTGTTCGACTACGCGTACTACGGGAACACGCTTTCGCTCCCGGTCATCTTGAAACAGGTCGATTCCCACGCGACTCTTGTGGCCAAGCTCGCGTGGACACTCGGGATTTTCGTCGTGTTCGCCGTTCCCGGTTATGCCTTGGCGGTACTGAGAATGGATCGGATCGGTCACCGGCGCTTGCAGTTCATCGGCTTCGCAGTCATGGCGGCATCGTTCTTGACTCTTGGCGTCGTGCACGGACTGACAACTGCAGTGTTGCCGTTCCTCGCCGTCTTCGGTCTCAGCTATTTCTTCATCGAGTTCGGACCGAACACGACGACCTTTGTCCTTCCTTCCGAGGTCTTCCCCGTGAACATGCGTACGACCGGCCACGGGATTGCGGCCGGAATCGGCAAGCTCGGTGCGTTCGCCGGGGTCTTCCTCGTTCCCGAACTCGAGAAGCACATCGGCCTTCGAGGAATGCTCATTGTCGCCGGATCAGCTGCGGTGCTCGGTTACCTTCTCACTTCCGTCCTGCCCGAACCTGCTCGCAGAACCCTTGAGGACATATCGGGCGAAGACGCGCCACATGCACCGAGAACATCTCGCTCCGGGATGCCGGTCTTGCCGCCAATAGTGCCCGCGACGACCCGGTCATCGTCTCTTTCGACGGGATCGCGACGAATGGCACGTCACGACGTCGCATGACCGAAACAAAAGGGCCCGTGTTGCACGACTTTCGATAATGCTCCCGAGGTGGTGTTCGGCGTCGAGCACACCGGTGACGTGCGGTTTAATGTGGAGCGACAATCGCTCGGAACATCTTGTGGAGTGAGGTGCGCGTAAGTGAAACAAGAAGACGGGCGTGCATCTGAGGGGAAGATCCGACTTGACATAGAAGAACAGGGCGGAAGTCCCGCATGCTTCGCGCACATCGTCTGTCCCACTTGTGGCGGCGTTCTCGATGAGACACACGACTGCACGCCCGACGATCAACCGAGTGCGCTGCGCCGTGAGCGCATAGAGACTCAAGGCTTTATCGAGGAGCAAAACGACAGCACAGACTAAACATCGCCGCAGGTCTGCACGCTTTCATCGAGATCTTCTTCCCTCGCCCTACCGATTGGCTCCTTGGAAGACATGGTCGCGACGCACCAGCACTGCCCCTGTCCCGACGCGTCGTCCTCTACGGCTCTTCATCCCAGGTCAAGGCGATCAAGCACCTTCTTGTGCACATCCACGCGTCTCCCCATGTTCACCGACTGTGCATTCGCTCGTGTCGGTAGAACGGTGAGGCGTTTCACCTCATAGCATGATCACCTGCATGATCACGATCACGCGCGAAGAATTTGAGGGCTTGGTTGCAGACGCGATCGATGCAATCCCAGCAGACCTCGGTGCCCTAATGGAGAATGTCGCCGTCATGATCGACGACACGAGCCCGCCCGGGCGCTTGTGGGGTCTTTATGAAGGCATCCCGCTCACGAAACGTGGGAACTTTTACTCGGGGGCGATGCCCGATCGCATCACTGTATATATGGCGGCGATCTGTCGATCGTGCGAGACGAGGGCGGAGATCGTTGATCTCGTGCGCAAAGTCGTCATCCACGAGGTCGGTCACCACTTCGGCATCGGTGATGAAAGGCTGAAAGAACTCGGTTGGGCGTAAGTCGTAGGGCAAGACACAGGACGGGGGCGCAATGAAGCTATCGCTTCGGACCTATACGGCCTACAGCATCGGATGTGCCGTTGTCTGGGCCGCTATTTTGGCTGCGGTCAATGCATCACGGGTGAGCAAAGACACCAAGCGTGCTTTTTCCGTGGGCTTCATGGGATGGGCATCTGGGTGGTGTTCCGCGACCATCGCCCGATTCGTTTATCCACCGCCGAGGTCGCGACAATCACGAGACGTGGCCTCCTGACGCGGTGCGCTGTCGCTCGTCTTGGGATGCACTCAAGAGAAGTCGCGCGACCTCGTCACCGTCGCGAGTGTGAGCTCCTCGATACTTTCCGCAACGACGTTCACGACACCACCTGCTGACTCGACTCGACCGCGCACGATCATCGCGGGAGCGCTCTGTGCGACACGCCGGTAGCGCACCCACAGCCCGACCGAGCACACGACGTTCACGAGCCCGGTCTCGTCCTCCAAGTTGACAAAGGTGATCCCCCGCGCGGTCTCCGGACGCTGGCGGTGCGTAACAATCCCGGCAACGATGACCTTGCTCCCCGGCTCAGCACTGCGAAGCTCGACGGCCGTCTTCACGCCGCGAGCATGAAGGGCAGGTCGCGCGAGCTCGGTTGAAGACGAGTCGACCGACACTCCCGTCGCCCAGAGGTCCGCGACGATCTCTTCACCGCGCTCCATCTGTGGCAACACCGGCGCATCAGCGCCCACCACCATCCCGGGGAACTGTCCCGGTCGCGTGCGCGCCACTGCTCCTGCCGCCCATAACGCGGTTCGTCTCGAACCATCCGTAAGGGTGGAAAGCGCGCCGGCAGTCGCGAGTGCCTCGAGCTGCTTTGCATTCAGCTCGGTGCGTCGCGAGAGGTCTTCGAGATCTGTATAGGGCTGTGACGTCGCGATCTTTTCCGCGACGTCAGTACCGAGGCTTCGAACCGAAGCGAGACCGAGACGCACGGACGCCTGCCCCATTGAAGCTGTATCCAGCTCCAACGTTGCCATCGCTGCGCTCAGGTTCACGTCGGGCCGGCGAACCTCGACACCATGACGACGCGCGTCGGCGACGAGGGTTCGCGGCGCCCAGAAGCCCATCGGCTGGGAGTTCAACAACCCGGCACAAAACGCTGCCGGGTAGTAGAGCTTCAGCCAAGCACTCGAATAGACGAGATAGGCGAAGGACACCGAGTGGCTCTCGGGGAAGCCGAAGTTCGCGAACGCCGCCATCTTCGCGTAGACCTCATCGGCCACCACTCCGGTGATCCCGCGCTCTTCCATGCCGGCATAGAACCGATCACGCAATGCCTCCATGCGCTCTACAGAACGCTTCGAGCTCATCGCTTGGCGAAGCTCATCCGCCTCAGGCGCGCTAAAGCCCGCGGCATCGATTGCCATCTGCATGAGTTGTTCTTGGAAAAGTGGAACGCCGAGCGTGCGCTCGAGACATCTCTTCAAGAGCGGATGGGGATAGGTGATCTCCTCTTCGTTGTTGCGACGCCGGAGGTAAGGATGAACCGATCCTCCTTGTATCGGCCCGGGACGGATGAGCGCGACCTCGACGACGAGGTCGTAAAAGACGCGGGGCTTGAGCCTCGGGAGCGTGCCCATCTGGGCGCGGCTTTCTACCTGGAAGACGCCGACGGTGTCTGCGCAACAGAGCATGTCGTAGACCGCATCGTCTTGTGGGATGCACGAAAGGTCGATGCGCTCGCCGTGAACATCCGCAATGAGGTCGACCATGCGATGCAGTGCTTCTAACATGCCGAGCCCGAGGAGGTCGAACTTCACGAGTCCCGCCGCCGCACAGTCTTCCTTGTCCCACTGCAAAACGGTGCGCCCCGGGGCGCTCGCCCATTCGACGGGACAGACCTCGGCGACGGGGCGATCGCACATCACCATCCCGCCCGAGTGCACACCTAGGTGACGCGGGAACCTCTCGAGCCTTCCCGCAAGTGCCACGACCGGCGCTGGGAGGTCATGGACCGGTTCTCCTCGATGGTCCTTTTCCTCGACGAGCACACGGAGGCGGCCGTGGCGCTCGAGCTGGCGTGACCAGCGATCGATCGCACCAGAGGGGTACCCGAACGCTCTCGCCGCGTCGCGGATCGCGGATCGCGGACGATAGGTGATGACGTTTGCCACCTGCGCGGCGTGCTGGCGACCGTGGCGCTCATAGACGTACTGGATCGCCTCCTCGCGCCGTCCTGATTCGATGTCGACGTCGATATCAGGGGGTCCGTCGCGCTCGGGTGACAAGAACCGCTCGAACAAAAGCCCGAGGGAGACGGCATCGGCGTTCGTGATCCCGAGCGCGAAGCACACCGCCGAGTTCGCCGCGGACCCGCGTCCTTGGCAGAAGATGTTGTGCTCGCGACAGAACCGGACGATGTCCCAAACGACAAGGAAGTAACCGGCAAAGCCGAGTTGGTCGATGATTCCGAGCTCGTGGTCGATTTGACGCCATGCGCCGGGGGTTCGCTCGTTGTCTCGCGGTCCATAACGTGTGGTCGCACCGAGGTCTACGAGCTCACGGAGATAGGCCATCTCATCTGAGCCCGGTGGAACGGGAAAGGGGGGCAGTCCCGGCGCAACGAGGCGAAGGTCGAAAGAGAGGTCGCGCCCGATCTCTCCGGCGCGCTCCACCGCGCCTGGATAGCGCGCGAATCGACGCGCTTGTTCACCCGCGGATCGAAGGTGCGCACTCGGTCCCGCGGGGAGCCAGCCATCCATCTCCTCGAGCGAGCGTCGTGCACGTATCGCGGCAAGCGCTGCTGCTAAGGAATGTCCCTCCGGCGTCGCGTAGTGGGCGTTCGATGTCGCGACGAATGCGACCTCACGGGATACGGCCAATGCCGCGAGCGCGTCGTTGCGCGCCGTATCGAGCGGGTCGTCATGGTGCCAGAGCTCCATCGCGACGTTTTCGCGACCGAAGCACTCGATGAGCTCATCGAGTGCTCGAGCAGCGGCGGCCGGTCCCTTGCGAACAAGCGCAGCAGGAACCGCTCCTTTTCGACACGCGGTGAGCACGAGCCAGTGACCTTCGTGCGCGCCGGCCAAGCTGCTAAGGGAAAAACGCGGCTTGCCCTTCTCTCCCCCCGCGAGCTGTGCATCGCCGATCGCTCGACCAAGGCGCGCATAACCGTTCGGGTCGCGCGCAAGGACGACGAGATGGGTCCCTTCTGGATCCGCGACACCGGCTTGTCGCTTCGAAAGGCCAAGGGTGAGCTCGGCACCGAAGATCGTCGACACGCCGAGGCGTCGCGCTGCCTCGGCGAAGCGGACGACGCCGTAAAAGCCATCGTGATCGGTGAGCGCGAGGCCTGAAAGTCCGAGCCGTGCGGCTTCAAGCGCCAGCTCCTCGGGGTGTGAGGCGCCATCCAAGAAGCTGAAGTTCGAGTGTGTGTGCAGTTCTGCGTAGTCCATCACGAGACACCTGAGTGGTGAGACGCGTCGATTGTTTCGTCCTTAGTCATAGGTCGCCTCGATTGACCATCGATTCGCCTCGACGACACAGAGATGACCGATGTTGTCTTTCGTGAGGATCTGAAAGCGCGACCTGCGCTTGCGCACACGCGCATCCCATGGACGCTCATCGCTCAGCCACGGACCAGACCACGCGATGACCTCTATCCACGGTCCCCCATGAATCGAGATGCGTTGGGGTGCCGTTGGCACAACGCCGCGCGTCAACACCCGGACGGGCTCATCATGAGCGTCGTGCACCTCGGCAAGAACCGGTGTTTCATAGACAAGAGCGGGCGCGGGCAACGGATGGTGCCCGGGCCACGGCTCGCCCTTTTCTGGGGCAGGTCCGGGTTCACCCCAGGGAATCCATGCGACGCGATCAGCCGGTCCCCTGCCACCTCTGAGCACAGCAGTGAACACAGCGTGCGGGCCGAGCAGGCCGCGAAGCCGATCGAGGCTTCGGGCCGCTCGAGCATCGGCGTCACTACGCTCACCGAAAAAGCCGAGCTGGCGACCGACGGCCGGACCCACTTCGTCGGCGACGATGCACAAAACGGTGATTCCGCCAGTCGGTGTCGACTCGGGTACCGTTCCTGCGAGCCATCCTTCGAGTTGCCACCGGAGGCGCTCGACGATCGCCTGTGACGTGAAGCTCTCCTCTCCGCGCCACAGTCGCGAAAGCACCTCCCCGTGCTCGGTCTCCGCCTCGATGCGAATCCGAACACAAGACATCGCTTTTTTCTCAAGCTTTTGCATGAGATCGTCTGCCATCGCGCGCGCAGCGAACGCCGCGACATCGACCCGCTCTGCTGGAGGATCGAAGGTGTTCTTTACCGCGAGCTCCTCCCCGAGTAGTGCTGGATGGAGCTCCTCGTCATCGAGCCCGCGTGCGCGTCGGTGCGCGATTACCCCTAGTGCACCAAAGCGCGCGCTGACCGATGCCTCTGGCAACGCGGCGAAGACTCCGAGGTTTCGAATGCCGAGCCGCACGAGGAGATCGACGAGATCGGGCTCGCCGAGCACCGTTATGGAAAATGGTGCGAGAAAGCTTGCGGTCTTCTTTTTTGGCACCACAACACCGCGGCGCGCGGCGAGGCCCGCTGCGAAACGTCCTTCTGCTATGCCGAGGCGAAGCGGTGGGGATCCAATCTTGAGGCCCACGTGTCGTGTGACATCTGCGAGCTTCTCGCACAACCCAGCCTCGCCGCCGAAATATCGTGCCGGGCCCCGTACGGCGAGCGCGCAATACCCCGGGCGCGTCACCTCGACGAACGGCGTCATCGTGCCGATCGCGGCGGCGAGAGGCTCAAAGGCGCGCGCTTCGAGCGCGTAGTCACGCGGGGCGATGGCGAGCTTCGGACAGGCGTGCTCTGCTTGTCGGCGACGCTGACCAGCTGTGACACCAACAGCACGTGCCGCGCGCGACGAGGCGACGACCCGGTCTTTCTCGATGACCGCGACGAGCTCGTCATCACCAAAGCCAAGAGCCGTGACTGGCCAATTGGGAAACCAGGCAACGAGGATGCGCATCGCATCAGCCCACCGAGGCGATGTCGTGAGCGTGCGCGATCGCAAGTCGCGCCGAGACACCAAGTTGGAGCGGCATGTCGCTTGTGTCCGGCAGGTACAGGCGCATCTGAAGCGGACCGGTCGAAACTCTTCGCCCAGAGGTGCGGATCGCGACCTCCCTCATAGAAAGAGTTCCAAAGCCATAACCGAGTCCTTGCCAACGCATCGGCTCGACCTCCAAGGCAACTTCGAGCGGCCCGGGCCAAGAACACCAGCCAGCGCGACCTGTGACGACCGATGCCGGTTGCGCGACCACAAGCACACAACCGCGTTCGCGAGCCCGTGCGACGAGCTTGTGAGCAAGCGAGGGAGAACAACGCGCGGGTGGCCGCAGAACGACGAGGTCGATCGCGTCAAGAAGCGTCGCGACGACATCGGGCCATGACGTCGAGGGTCGCGGTATGAGCACGAGTCGATCGAGTCGCACTCCGGTCTCCGCGGCGGCCTCCATGCCGAGCTCGGGGATACCGACGACCGCACCCCAAGAGCCCTTGGCGAGGGGACGCGCGAGGAGGGCGAACACGAGCGAGCCCACACCGCCTCGGCCACTGATCCCGATCACGCTCCCTCGGCGAAGCCCGTGCTCGGGGAAGAGACCGGCGAGCGCTGGGTCGACCGGCAGCACCCGGTCCCGGGCGAGGACGGGGTTCGTCCCGACGAAGTGTTCGCGGACCGCCGCTTGCCCCATAGCGGCGGAGTGTATCGAACGTATGTTCGATTACCAAACGGCGGGGATGCTCCTGTTGTTCATGTGGCCAATGAGTTGAAAGCGCGACGAATTACCCGGCTGCTGGCCCCGCGACCGGCTCGAGGAGGCCGGGATCGTCGTTTCTCGGCGAGCCGACGCGAGGATCGACGGGACGGCGGACGAGCGTCCCCACCGGCGCGGGCGTAAGGAACGCCTCGAGCTCGTCCCGGTCGTGGAGGTCGGGATCGAGCCATCGCTCGAAGCGGTCCGGCTCCAAGATGACCGGCATCCGGTCATGGATCTCGACGACATCGGCACCCGCATCGGTCGTGATGATCGTGCAGGAGCGCAGCCAGTGCTCGTCCTCGTCATGGCGCCAGGTCTCCCACAGTCCGGCGAACGCGAGCGGTGCACCGTCTGCACGCTCAAAGACGTAGGGCTGGCGGGCCTTGGTGACCCGGTGCCATTCATAGAAGGCATCGGCTGGGACCAAGAGCCGTCGGCTCTTGAACGCTGAGCGGAAGGCCGGCTTTGTCGCAACCGTCTCGGCACGGGCGTTGAACATGCGCACGGAAACGGCGGGATCCTTCGCCCACGATGGGATGAGTCCCCAGTGGTAGGAGTCGATGACGCGATCCGCATCTTCGACTGCTATGCCGAAGACTTCTCGCGTCGGGGGGATGTTCCAGCTCGGCCGGACATGTGCGCTTGCACCGGGCTTCTCTCGCGCCTCGAAGAACTCAGCGAGGCGATCAACAGGCGTTGCTAGGACGAAGCGCCCACACATGAGATCGATGGTAGAGGGTTCGGCGAGCGCTTCTCCAATGTTCGTCGCGACAGGTCCTGAGCACGAGAACGCGTTGCTCGAGGCACGTGGTTGGACCTGTATCGACGCCTCAACTAGTCGTCGGCTTTGGAGGAAGGGTCGGATCCCCAAGGAGCGACGAAGTCCTGGCCGAGTCGGTGTTGTCGAGGGCTTTCTTGATCTGGGTAACAACGCTCAACGTCGAAGAAGCCATCAACCCGAGGACGATCTTTGCCCCCACGCCCAAAGTGGCGAGGTTCTTTCCGCCGATGCTGAACGCGCTGCTCAATCCCGCCCAGTCGGCCACATAGACGGCCAACACACCCGCAACCCAGACGATGACCTGGGTCGCGATCGACGATTCGCACTGTTTGATCGTCGGTTTGGTGTTCTTCGCCTTTTCGGCGGTGGCATCGGCCTTCTCCTTGAGGTCCGGATTCGCCGGGTCGGCAGTAGCCTTGCTCGCTGCGTCCTTGGCCTTCGCGAGCGCGGATGGGTAGGAGTCCGGGCCCCACGACATACGGACGATGGCGATGGCGTTTCGAAACACAAGGACCGCCGTGAAGACAACAGTACCTAGAGCAGTGATCTGGCCTAACTGAAGCATCAGCTATCCCTTCTCGTGCGTATGTCGGCGCGTTAACTCGGCACGCATTTGATTATCGTGGGTTTGGCGCGCTCTTGCATGCTGAATCTTCTGTCGGTTCACATGGCTATGGAAGTTGGCATGTGGATTACATGGGTGGAGGCAACGTTCAGGAGGTCTATTGGGTCAATGGTGTCGCGGCAGCGAACGAACTCGGGGCCGAATGAAGGCTCTGCTTGGAGAGCGCGGCGGTGCTTCTTCGCATCCTCTTGAGAGACTCACAGCGAGCGCTCTTGAGAACCGGGAAGTCAATGGAAGAAATCCCACCTATCGCCGGGACGGCGGAATGCCTACGCTTGATTGATGCCCACGCCTCTTGGTCCCGTACCGCGTGACCCAAATGATCCCGACCTTTGGGACTGGGATGAAGCAGAAGACGACCTTCGTCCCCGCCGACATCCACTTCGCGTCGTCCTCGTCGTCATTCTCGTGGTGTCGCTCGTCGCCTTGTTGTTATCGAGTGTCCTGTAGTCGGATTCACACGAGCGCCGAGACGTGCTCTTGGCCGCTTCCCTTTTGTTCGCCTGCATCCGGCACGTCACCAACGTGTGGCAGGACGTGTGATACTGGCCGAAATGACCGAAGTCGATGCCGTACCTTCAGCACGCCAGGCAGGCAAAGCGGCCCGCTTGCGACGCATCTTCGGTGACGACGGGCGAAGCGTCCTCTTGCCGCTCGATCACGGCACGATCGCTGGGCGGGTCCCCGGCCTAGAAGACCCCTTTGCCGTCCTGCGGCGCTTCTTCGACGCGCCGTGCGACGGCTTCATCCTCGGTCCTGCTCTCCTTCGCCGATCGGCCGAGCTCTTCGGTCGCCGTTCGGCTCCGGCGCGCTTTCTGACGATGGACGTGTGCTGGCGCGACGCGAACGGCGGCGACCACCGCGTCGTGACAAGTATCGAGACGGCTGCCGCACTCGGTGTCGACGGAGTCAAGCTCTTGATGCCCTGGGACGTGCCGCCCATGGAGCGGGGGCGTACCGCAGCGCTCGTTGCCGGTGTCGTCGAGGACGCGGACCGCTTCGGGCTCCCCGTCATCGTCGAGCCGATAGCGAACGAGGTAACCGGCGCGGAGACGGTCGAGGTGACGGCCCATGGCTCCAGAGTCGCCGCTGAGATCGGTGCGGACATCTTGAAGATCGCGCATCCCGGTGACGACGCTTTGCTTTCGTCCTGGTGCAAGGAGCTCGGTGTGCCCGTCGTGATTCTCGGCGGTCCGGGCACCACTTCGAGTGCCGAGCTCGTCGCGCTCGTAAGAGGAGCGATGAAAGCCGGAGCGAGCGGCATCGTCATAGGGCGAAAGGTCTGGGGAAAACCGGCCGACGAAGCACTCGCGCTCCTTGGCGAGCTGCACGCGATCGTGCACGGCTGACCCGCGCGGTCGCCGAGCTACGAAAGCTCAAGCGGCGCGGCGGGGAACCCTTCTGGACCGGACAACAGCCCCGCAGCGTGACCGGCAAAGAGCGCGGCGCCGCGGGCGCCCGGCTCACGCACCGTGACCCAACACGCAGCAGGAAACCGCTCCGCCTTTCGCGTCGCGAGGGGCTCAGATCGCGCCCAGCCGCCAGTCATGACCACTCGTTCGACGGGACCGCCAATACCTGCAACGGCTTCGTAGAGTTTGAAGGAGCGACGCAGGACCTCCTCGATCGCAACCGCTCTGGCCCGCTTGGCGCTCACACCCGGTCCGATCCCCGTAAAGGACGAGCGGCCGGTCACCACATCGAAACTGAACGACAGGGCCACACCGAGCCGCCCATGCGCGCCCTCGCCTGCGCTCTCGCCATTCGCCATATCCGCAGCTTCGTCGCGCGTTCTCTCCGAGCTCGCCGCGTCGATTCCAGAGACGTCGCTCCAGCCAAGGAGGTCATACACCGGTGCGAGCACGAGGCCAAAGGGTCGACCGCCGAGGATCGCTTGTCGATTGGGAAGAACGTGGCGACCGACACAGACCCCGTTCGCGACTGCCGCGATGAGGTCGTTCCCATCGAGCGGGGCGACGCTTCTTACATAGGCCTCGGCGGTTCCACAGGAGTTCAACACCTCTTTTTGGCTTATGACCCCGGACCCGACCGCAGCACAAAGGTGGTCGTGTCCCCCGAGTGCGATCGCCGCTCCGCGCAAGCGCTCGAGTTCCGACGATCGGTCGACAACCCTACCGAGCACACTGCCCGCCGCAACGGCGTCCGGGAAGACGTCGTCAGGAAGACCTACCCACTCGAGGAGCTCGGCCGACCAGCTTTCGCTGTTCACGTCGAACAACCCGGTGCGAGATGCAAGCGACGGCTCGGCAGCGCGCTCTCCGCCAAGTCGGTAGGCAATGTATTCAGGAACGCTCAGCATGCAGCGTGCCGACGGCGCGTCGGGAAAATGACGGAGCATCCAGCGCAACTTCACGATCGTCGCCAACCTCGAGACGGGAAGCCCGGTTAAGGCGGCAAACCGAGCATCTCCGACGTCTCGCTCGAGTTCGGTCCTTTCCTCTTCGCCGCGCTCGTCGAACCAGGCGATCGTCGGCGCCACGGCCTCGCCGCGCTTGCCGAGGAGCGCGACGGCTTCAGCCATGCCCGTCACGCCGACGCCGGCGACGGTCCCCTCAGGCGTCGCACGAAGCGCCAGCCTCACGGCATCGAGCACTGCTTTATAAAGCTCGTCTGGTTCCGCCTCGGCGCCTGATGACGTGATCCGCCACGGCGTCTCGACGTGACCGTCAGACAGTTCCCGTCCATCAAGATCGAACACGAGTGCCTTCACGCGGCTCGTTCCGATATCAATGCCAACGAGACAACTTTTCGGCATCGGGCGCGCTACCTAGCTCAGCGCGGATCTATCGCTACAAGAGTGTGGTCAAAGTGGCTGCGAACCCAGGGGTGTCCTTGCATCTGCATCCCTCGAGGATGCCACGTGCACCATCGAGACGCATACTGAGGAGAGTCTCGAGCGCTCTGGCATCTTCGCCGATTCAACTGACGATCTCACCTTTCTCTTTTGGAGGCTCGCTTGCCTTCTCCAACGAAGAAGAGGGGCAGTTCGGATGCGTGAAGCCCTTGTGCGTAGTCGCGGGCCCAGACCCTGCAGTTTTCTTGTCCGACAGGCGCATTGAAAACCAGCGACGGCGCTTTCCTGAGAGTCCTTCGGCTCTATCGAATACCGCTTCTTCCTGCGAGCATTAGCTATGTCTGCTCACAAACGCGGGAGGATCTGTCATGAGCACCGGTATGGGATCCTGGAGCCGACCGGATCGAGAACGATCCAACGACCCTCGCGGCAGCTTGCCCGCTGAAACACTGGCGCCACGCGTCCGTGGTGCGGAGCTCCTCGAGTGCCCGCAGCTCAACAGGGACGCTGCGTTCACCGAACTCGAACGAGAGCGATTCGGGCTTCGCGGCCTGCTCCCCTGGCGCGTCGTGACCATCGAAGAGCAGGTCGAACTGGAACTTGAGCATCTTCGGCGCAAGGACGATGACCTGGAGAAGTACATCGGCCTCGCCGTCCTCCAGGACCGAAACGAGACCCTCTTCCATCGCTTGTTGCAAGACCACCTCGAGGAGCTCGCGCCGATCGTCTACACGCCGACAGTCGGCTACGCGTGCAGCATGTACAGCCACGTCATGCGGCGACCGCGGGGGCTTTGGATTACACCAGATGACATCGGCCGTATGCCGGAGCTCCTTCGCAACACCGGGCGCGCGAACGTCCGCCTCATCGTCGCGACAGACAACGAGCGCATCCTCGGCCTCGGCGACCAGGGCGCTGGGGGCATGGGCATTCCTGTCGGCAAACTCGCCCTTTACACCGCGGGAGCCGGCCTTCACCCGAACCTCACCCTTCCGATCTCACTCGACTGTGGAACAGACAACGAGCAACTCCTGAGCGACCCGCGTTACGTGGGTTACCCAAAAGCCCGTCTCAGGGGAGAGGCCTACGACGCCTACATCGAGGCATTCGTCGAAGCTCTCCTCGAGGTGTACCCCCACGCCGTCTTGCAGTGGGAGGACTTCAAGCAGCACAACGCCATCCGGCTCCTTGACCGCTACCGCCACAGGATCTCTAGCTTCAACGACGACATCCAAGGTACGGCCGCCATCGTCGCTGGTGGGATCCTCGCTGCACTGCGGCTTCGCTCCGAGCCCGTATCGGCGCAACGCGTGGTGTTCTTGGGTGCAGGGGCTGCCGGTCTTGGGATCGCGCGGCTCGTCCAGCAGCTCATGCGCGAGGAAGGATCCAGCGAGGCAGACGCGCGCCGAGCCGTCGCGATGCTCGACTCACATGGGTTGGTTTTCGAAGGACGCGACGAGCTGGATGCTGACAAGCGGCCGTTCGCAATGTCACGCGATGGACTGTCGAGTTTCGGTTTTGAGCCGGCCGCCCACTACGACCTCGAAACAGTCGTGCGCCACGTCGCGCCGACAGTCTTGGTGGGAACGAGCGCGACCCCTGGTGCATTCAGTGAGGCGGTGGTGCGCGAAATGGCGAAGAGGACGCCACGGCCGGTCGTGTTCCCGCTTTCCAACCCGACCTCACTGTCCGAGGCGACGCCAGCTGATGTGCTCTCGTGGAGCGAGGGTCGTGCGATCGTCGCGACGGGCAGCCCTTTCGAGCCCGTGCGCTTCGGTGGCACAACGCGGATCATCGGGCAGGCGAACAACGTGTTCGTCTTCCCTGGCATAGGACTCGGCGTCTTGGTGTCCGAGTCGCGCGAAGTGACCGACCGGATGTTCCTCGTCGCTGCTACCACCCTTTCTACGCTGGTCTCAGACGAACGGCTCGCGGGAGGCACGCTCTTTCCCCCGCTTTCAGAGCTTCGATTGATCTCGCGCTCGATCGCCGTCGCGGTCGCACGAGAGGCCCGCGACTGTGGTATGGGCCGGATGGCTACCGACGAACAGATCGAAGACGCCGTCGAAGGCGCCATATGGACGCCCAACTACTGAGCTCGAGGCCGGCTAGTTAGCATCGGCGCCATGCTCATTGGGCAGGTTTGATAAGGACGTTCCCATGGCTGAATACCAATCTCCGCGCGATTGCGTCCCACGAATTGGAACGACAACGTATCGAGAAGCGACCGAGGAGGATGCGGAGGCGATCGCCCTATTGCATGCCGAGAGTTGGCGGCGCCATTATCGCGGCGCATACCTCGACTCCTATCTCGACGGCGACATCTTCGCTGAGCGCCTTGAGGTGTGGAGGACGCGGCTTGCGCCTCCGCGGGAAAACCAGTACACGGTGATTGCTGAACGAGACGGTGAGGTCGTCGGCTTCGCCCATCTCATGTTCGACGACGATCCAGCGTGGGGCGCCCGCCTCGATAATTTGCATGTGAACAGCGAAGCGAAGGGCCAAGGCATAGGCACCAAGCTCATGTCCGAAGTCGCGCGAGCGCTTCTTCGGTATCGGCCGTCGAGCGCTCTATATCTTTGGGTGCTGGACCAGAACAAGCCAGCTCAAGACTTCTATGACGCACGTGGAGGTACGCGCGTGGCAAGTGAGATCCGAGGGCCATTCCCAGGTGGAGGTCGAGCATTGGGACATAGGTACGCGTGGCCCGATCCCTCCGTGCTCACCGCACGCCCGACGTGATCTGCACTCGCATCAAGCGTCTTGATCGCAAGGAGTGCAGATAGTCCGAGCACCCGAATCTCTGTCACACGCTTTGCGTTCGGAAAGTGTTTCCCTTCCCAACTCAGCGGCGCATCCGGAGAAGATATCGAGGAGCTGACGCTAAGCCGCTTCCCACTTTTCCAAGGAGACGCTCAGCTCAACAACGGCACGCTCCATGACTCAACACAGTCATAATGACCATGATGAGCACCACGACGGCTCCAAACGCGATGAGTATCCACATACCTCGTTTGCGTTGTGTCGTCGCCGTTGAATAATCATCCCCGTCTTTCACGGCTCCGCGTCGACGACTACGCATCCCAAGAACCAAGCGAATGTGAGGACGGCCTTCGATTGGCGACGTCACCGCAGACGCTGGCGAACTCGTCCCGCTGATGATTGACGCTTAGCAACTGGGCGATATCGGCGTTCGTCATTGGTCCGCTCGAGTTGTATCACCTCGGACCTTCCTGAGGGGGTGCAGGAATACCTGTCTTTCACCCGCGCCCACATAAGCATCTAAGAACACCAAGATGCACGCCTGCAGTCAGAGAGGTTCAGGAGCAATGAGCCGCCTCCAACCTGTTCAAGTGAACTTGTCAGTGAAGGGATCTGGGATGCCACCGAAGTATCGGTCGAGAACTTGCATAAACACGACGCATTCAGGATCCGCCTTCGAGAACAGCGTCATGGACGACCGCAACTTCTGAGCATCTACGTCTCCAAGTATTTGGGATGCGCTCGGGTTTTCGGCCGCGGCAATGACACGTGCACATTCGAGCAAACGGGGACCAAGAACCGGATGGAGCAGATACGCCTTCGCCTCTTCGAGCGACGAGATCGCGTACTGCTTGGACGTTGGGCTTTGGCCGAGACCGGCAACCTGCGGAAAGATGAACCACATCCAATGTCCTGTCTTGTGTTCGCGGCGAAGCTCTTCTAGAGCGTGATCGTAGGTACCTCTTAGATCCTGAGCCCTCACAAAGCGATCGAGATCGTAGGGATCATTCATCGCCATCCTTCATCGATACCTTAAGCGGACCTTGAGTATGCATGGAAGCGCGGACGCTATACCCTCGAGTTCACTGTGGCTGTCCATTGGGACGTTCGCGTCTGTTGAACAGTCGTGAACAGGCTCGTTTAGAGTCGCAACTCCGCGTCGTACGTCTGCATCCATGCAGCGCGAATGGTCTTATGTCCAATCCGCATCCCATCCGTCGTTTTCGCCAATTCGGGCAATTCCTCTCCTGTGGAAAGCGCCAATTAGGCATCGGGGTTGTCTGCTTGCGTCACGAAGGAACAGTGTTCCGGCGCGAGCTGAAGTGACCGGCGCTTGGTGCGACCGATCGCGCCCTGCTCTTTGGACTCGCGAGAAGTTGCCCGCCCGAACACCGTCGGCCTTTCTTCATCCGTCCAGAGACATTCCTTCCCTCGCATCCTGACCTCATGCAAAAGAGACGGACTTATGCACGCCGAACTGTGGGAAGGACGGGGTCCTGCACGCGCATCACGTGAACGAAGGCTTGCAGGAGCGCCATCACGTCCTCGGGGAGGATGGCCGCAGGCGAAGCGCCGCGGGAGCCCCGGAGGGGACAATTGGGTTACGGGGCGCTATCGGGTCCAGCCGTCGATAGGGCTCACCGAGCGGAGCTCGTTGGTCCGCTTCGCCCCGATTGGGCCACAGCGCCATCGCCCGTTCTGCTTGTGCAGTGATCGTGAGCGAAGGGTTGACCCCGAGGTTGGCAGAGACCGCGGCACCGTCCACGACATGGAGGCCAGGATGGCCATAGACGCGGTGGTAGGGGTCGATCACCCCGGATTCGGGGGAGTCGCCGATAACAGCACCGCCAAGGAAGTGTGCCGTCATTGGGATGTTGAAGACGTCGTTCCAACCTCCGGCGGGAAAGCCACCGATGCGCTTGGCAATGCGTCGAACCGCGTCGTGACCAACGGGGATCCACGTCGGGTTGGGCTCACCGTGGCCCTGTTTGGATGTCAATCGTCGACCGAATAGTCCTGCTCGCGTGTAACAGGTAATGGAGTTGTCGCGTGCTTGCATGACGAGGGCGACGATGGTCTGCTCTGACCACCGATGCATGCTGAGGTTGCGCGCCATCATGACCGGGTGACGCATTACCTCGAGCGCCCATGCCAGCGGTCGAGATCGTCCGCCACCGTCGGCAAGCGCTGTGGCCAGCAGCCCCATTGCGTTACTGCCTCGGCCGTAGCGCACGGGCTCGATGTGGGTTTCGTCGTCGGGGTGGAACGACGATGTGATTGCGACGCCTCGAGTGAAGTCGACATTGTTCCGAAACGAGCGCGCCCCGAGGATCGCCTCGGAGTTGGAACGGGTGAGCTCACCGAGCCTCGGCGAAAGATTGGGAAGGTTGCCTACGTCGCGCATGTTGTGCAGCAACTTCTGGGTGCCCATTGTCCCTGCCGCTAACACAACGTCGGAGGCGACGAACGTGCGTCTGTGCTTGCGCACCCACGCCCCGGTGCGTTCGGTCGTGACCTCGTATCGACCGTCGGCTCGTGGCCGGATGCCGGTGACGGTCGTGAGCGGGTGCACCTCGGCACCTCCGCGTTCGGCGAGGTACAGGTAGTTCTTGAGCAGCGTGTTCTTGGCGCCATGGCGACAGCCGGTCATGCATTCGCCGCACTCGATGCAGCCCTTGCGGGGTGGACCGACACCGCCGAAGAACGGGTCTTCTACTTCGATGCCAGGTTCGCCGAAGAACACGCCGACCGGCGAAGAGACGACCGTCTCGGCGACCCCCATCTCTTCGGCGACCGCCCGCAAGACATCATCGGCCGGGGTCCTCGTCGGATTCTGAACCACACCGAGCATGCGCTTTGCTAGGTCGTAGAACGGTGTCAGCTCGGCACGCCAGTCGGTGATGTGGCTCCACTGAACGTCGGCGTAGAACGACGGGTGTGGTTCGTAAAACGTATTGGCGCAGACCAACGAACCTCCGCCCACGCCAGCGCCAGAGAGAACCAACATGTTCTTCAAAAGCGATACTCGCTGGATGCCGAGAAGCCCGAGCTTGGGTGCCCAGAAGAACGAGCGCAGCCGCCAAGAGGTCTTCGGCAACGTCGCCTCGTCGAAGCGGCGACCCGACTCTAGAACCGCGACGCGATAGCCCTTCTCAGCCAGGCGAAGAGCCGCGGTACTGCCCCCAAAGCCGCTGCCGACGATGACAACGTCATATTCCACCACAGCGACGATAGAGGTCGAGCCGCGAACCGCCAACTCCTGTTTGCTCGCCCTCGTTCCGGACCAAGGGCGCCGTACCGGCTGTGGGCACCCGTGGTCGGTTTCCCTCATGAATGTTGTGCGGTGCTGGCCCGCGTCCGCCAGCCAAGCTCATCGAGCCCCAGGGTCTCAGCGAGTGGAATTGGTGGTGCACCTCGGATCTCGTACGCACCGAGAAAATGGGCGTGTTGGAAGAATTGGGGTGTATTCGCTGCGCAAGTGCGGACGACCTTGTCCAAGGGCGCGGTGCGTGCTCGAATGTAGCGGTGCGGATCCTCGCCCTCTTTGGTCTTGCCGTGACGGCTGGTCTCTTTGGCGCGGGTTTTGCCGGGGTGACGATCACCGTGTTCCTTCACCGGGGCGCAACTCATGGCGCCCACCGGATGTCGCGACCGCTCTATGAATTCGGGCGTTGGATGACCTACCTCACTGTATATATGCGTCACTGGGAGTGGCGCCGAATCCATCGCAAACACCACATGTACCCCGACATTTGGATTGATGAGATTCGCCACGATCCGCACTCTCCGATTGTCATCACGGAGCGAGAGGGAATTGACGGCTATCGCCGTGTGTCTTGGCACATGGCAGCGATCTTCCACAAAGAAGCGCAGTGCCCAGACATCCGTGACGGGACCTATGACCTTGACACGGATCGGCCACTCGACCGCCTCGATATGGCGATTTTCGATCGACCAGTGTTTGGTGCGATCGTTGCAGGAGTCGTTTACGCGGCGGTGTTCGCCGCTGTCGCCCCACTTGTTCTCGGCCTGTCGTATACGCCAGTCTGGGAGTTCGTCTGCGCAGTCGTCGGAGTACTTTCACTCGGCGTTCACATCGGCGTGATGCTGCGCTTCGGAGGAGCGATCAATTCCGATTGCCATCGTGGAAAATCCGCGGTTGCAGGAGCTGGCTATGCCATCAACGTCCAGTGGCTCTCGGTTCTGATTTTCGGCGAGGGAGAGCATCTCACTCATCATCTCCACCCCGAGTTTGCCCGGATCAGTAGGCGGTGGGACCTTGGGTGGCGAGTGATCAGTGTGCTCCGGTTATTGAGACTCACGGAGGTCGTCGCCGATCGTCCGCGAGCGCTCTCGGCGGCCGTACCCACCTCAGCCAATTGAGGAGGCAGGCAAACATAGCCTGTCCGTTCACTAGCGACCACGCATCTCTCCGAGACGCGGGCAACCGGGAAGGTCGTGCGTCGCGGGTCTGATGAGAGCGCGCAGTCAAGTCACTGAAATATCGCTTTCGGCGCACTCAGACTCCCAACCTGCAGACGATGGCCAGTCGGCCGAGCAGAACGCGTGTCCGGTAACACGACCATACTCAGTAGGTGCCGCGACGCTCGATCGGTTCCCTGCTCGGGATACGCGTGATCCTCGTAGCGAACATCGTCCTTCTCAGCGTCATCGGCGCGTTGTTCTTCGTGTCGTACGAACGTCCGGTGGGATACGTCTTTGCCGGACTCGCGTGGCTCGTTGGTCTCGTGCTCGTGAACCTCGTCCGCTTTACGGACCCCTATCGGCGAGAGCGCCCGAAACAACGGAAACCCATGTCGCAGTGACGTCGCAGCATCCGACTCGGAGGTATCCAAACAGCAGTGCTTCTCGGTGGCTTCCTGCATGAATACCGGATTGTTGCCTGACCTTACCGACTACGAAGATTGACTCCTCCACCAGCGCGCCACCAATTGAGTCCGTATTTGGCCTGGGCCGATGCCATTGCTCCGTCAGCCACATACTCCGCGCCCAAACGACCGCGATCGTGGGAAGTCGCAGCAGTCTCGGCAGCAAGAGCACAGAATCGAGTGCTTGCACCCTTCAGGCGGCCGACGACTTTCAGAACCCGGCAACGACCGGGACGACCTCATTGCCGAGCATCTCGAGCTGTCGCAAAGGGTTCTCGCCGGTGATCGAGCCATGGGCGACACTGAAACCCTGGCGGGCGAGTGTCCGGAGCTCATCAATTGTTTCTTTGACTCGCTCGCCGCGCTCGCCAACGTTGAAACGGAACCCGGTCGTCTTCTCGATCTCGCCGTAGTCGCGGTTCTCCCGCTCGCAGTGCTCGCGCAGCACCTCGAGCTTGTGCGTGAGGTCTGACCCGGCGAAGAGATTGCACGCCTGCGCGTACTTCGCGACGAGGCGAAGGGTCTTCTTCTCACCGGAACCGCCGATGAGCATCGGCGGGTGGGGCTTCGTGAGCGCTTGGGGTGCATTGAGCGTCCGGCCAAGGTGGTAATACCGCCCCTCGAACGGAGCATCGTTGTCGCTCCACATCTGAAGACAGACCTGGAGTGCTTCCTCTAGTCGTTCGAATCGCTCTTTGAGCGGCGGGAAGAACAAGCCGAGCCCTTCGGCCTCCTTTTCGTTCCACGCCGCGCCGATCCCGAGCCACGCCCGCCCCCCCGAGAGGACATCGAGCGTCGTGACCATCTTCGCGAGAAGACCAGGATCGCGATAGACGACACCGGTCACGAGGGTGAGGAGCTTGATACGCGAGGTGTGGCCCGCGAGGAACCCGAGCGTCGTATAGGCCTCGAGCATCTCGTGTTCGGGCGGCCCGATCATCTCGATCTGCCATACGTGGTCCATCACGCTCAGCCGGTCGAAGCCGGCTTCCTCCGCCGCCCGTGCGACCTCCCCGAGGTCCTCGCCGAGCCGCGCTGGTCCTCCAGGCCAAGTGAAGTCCGGGATGTGCAATCCAAGTATCACAACATGCTCCAATGCTGATCCTGTTCGACGTTAGCGTCGTCCCGCGGTCGGCACGCATTTCGAACTGATCGACGTTCGCTGCGCACATTCTGCATTGCTCCTGCCCCGGTACGGCACTTCCGGCAAGCACCGCTCGACTCGGTTGAGCACATTTTTCCCAGCCGCAGCGCATGAGGGCAACTACGCGCGGCGCGACCTTCGCCGGCTCGTCTAGATCGAGTTGCAGAAGCTACTTAGACCCCAGCTAAGTAGTCGCGCCAGTCGCTGTTGGTCAGCGTGAACGTGCTTACCATGCCATTGCCGTAGATCAGGGCCAAAGTGCCAGCAGAGATGGTGATGGCTCGACCCGTCGTTGGGGTGTACATCAATGTTCCCTGATGCACACCGACCGACGCCTGCACCTGGGTACCCGTGCTTCGCGAGATGACGAAATCGGTTCCTCGAACCCCCAAGATGGCACCGTTGTATTGCACTTTGAGCTTCGCGAAGTATCCCTTCGCATACCCGGGATCAGCCCAACGAAGGATTCCGCTGATGAAGTCCACAACGATGCTTCCAGAAGATTTCACGGCAGTCGTATTCTGCACGGGTGTGAATGAGGAGTTGTAGCCGATCGAAATCACCGTACCGTCATCAAACCCCAGTGTGCACTTGCTCACCGTGCCGGTCCTCATCTCCTGTCCGAGGTGAAGCACCGCGCCATTGGTGACCTGAACCCAGGAGCCGTCGCTTTGGCGGACCTCGACGCTGCCGGTGACCCCAGAGAACGTCAAGTCACCGGGTTCGTGGACCGGGGTCGGGGTTGTGGTGACGGGCTTAGTGGTGGTTGTCGTGACCGACTTGGTGGTCGTCGTGGTGACGGGCTGGGTTGTCGTCGTTGGGGACCCCCCTGCCGTTTGGTAGAAGTTGGAGACGCAGTACCCTGTGCCGTTTGGGTAGTCGCTTTCCTGTCCGGCCGGAGGGGTGCAACCGATCGCTGCCGTCGTTATCTGCGTTTGAAGCTCGAAATAGTTCGTCCCGGGCTCAATACCAACAATCGTGCAACTGGAGCTTCCCGAACCGTAGCTTCCGGGGTTGAAACACTCTGCGTAATCATCGGCGAGCGTGCCGTCGGTTTCCACCAAGGTGGTGTCGTGAGCCACACCCAGCCAGTTGTATTGCTGACCCGATGGGACCGTGAAGTTCACGACGGCCTCGGTCCCCGAAATGGTCACTGAGGTAATGGTGGGGTTCGGCGAATAGCCCTGGGCGGAAGATTCAGACGGAAGCATCACGAGAGACGCCAGCAGCAACAACACTGCCGGAAGACATGAGCGGACAAGCAGCCTTCGAGAAAACAATCGTCCTTTGAACGCTTCTTTGAAGTAGGACATCTTCGCCTCCGATCGGATCGGCTGGACGTCCTCTGGACATCCTAAGGCAGTTGGGGTACCCGGGCTAGAGGCGTTTAGCCGAGGAATCTGTCGGCTGGACTTCCGGCGGTTCTGTCGATCAACCGTGCGTCGGGTCGAAACTCGAGTGCCCCAATTCGCCGGGATGGGGCGCACCGAATGTTCCGACAGAAAGTCCTTTTGCCAATAGTGGGCTGCACCAGATTCGGCAATCAGGGTCTGCAGGCTGCCCACGAACACCAGAGAAGAACTGGAAACTGTTCCTTCAGCAGTCCCGTACTTCACTGATACTTAGCGACGCCACTCGGCACATCCTGGAGAGTTTGTGGAACGAGAATGTGGATTATGTGGTAATCGCGAATGCGCGTGACGCCGAGTATTGACGCGGTTTCCAGGATTGGGAAAACGGCTGGTGGCGCGAGTCTGTGTGGTTGACAGTCGTTCGTTCTAAGGGAGTTTGGTGAGTGGGAGCGTCGTAGACTCACTCGTCTTGTAGATGTAGCTAATGGTGCTAAAGAGCAGGCCGAGTTTTGTTGACTTTGGCTTGGACAGTTTCAACGTCGCTGGGTAGCTGATGAATTTGCCTGCAGCGCAGTCTGGCTCGCAATTGTTTTGGACGAATGTGGCGGTTGCTGTCGCAGTCGTCTTGCCCCAGCTCGTCCACTTGATGGAATTGAAGTAGGTATTCGCATCAGCACAGGCAAGAACGTAGCTCGTCGGGCGCACGACGACCTTTCCGGCGCAGGTGAGAACCGAAGGTGTTCTTGCGCTAGCTGCTTGCGATGCACCTGCCGCCCCGACGAGGCCGAGGGAGATCGCCGCGATGATCATCGCTGTCGAACCGACGATACGTCCCACAAAGCGCTCCTGTTCCTTGGCGCAACCAGTACCGCATTGTAAGTGATTACCTAATCTGGACGCTCGTTATCGTCGTGCTAGGCATCAGGACCGAACGAGGAATAGCTAAGCAACTCCAATATCACAATGCGAGCAGCGGTCGGCCGTGAAAGCGTCACCGAACGCCGGGATGGGGCGCACCGAATGTTTCGACGAGCCCAGAGTTCTGGCTGGCGACAGATCCGACAAATAACGTCCTTTCCGCTTCGCAGTCAAACGCTGGACTACTCCATGACTCATGCTCCTGTTCTATAGGGTGTCGCAGGAGCCTCTTTACTGCCAGGCAAGTGCCGCCCTGTTGATCGACGTCGATAGATGTCGCTGAGGTACCCTGAGCAGGAAGTCTGTGTCAGGGCGTGTCGATAGATGTCGCTGTGTGTCGCGCGATAGGCGGTAGATAGACGGTGAATGGTAAGCGATCTTTCGCGCTCGAAAGTTCTAAATGCCGCCGAATCAACCATCACAAGAATCGGCGATAGGGGCGTTCGAGACAACGCGTATCACGCGTCGTCAAAATGCCTGAGTGGGGCAGTCGAAAGGCGCGTTGTTACGCGCGCCCCACGTACATTTGTCGGGTCTGCGGACGCTCAAAACGGACCATTTGGCAAGAGCTCGCCGCTCTTCCCGATACTGAATGTTCCCAGCCGAGATGAAAGGGTCAGCTGTCCAGGCGTCGCCGGAGCTCAACGTACACCTCGGGACCAATGATCTCCTGCAGTTCCTCGGCCATCGACTCGATCACCGGCCGGTCACCAACGTAGGCCTGGGTTCCCTCGGTGCACCACCAAGCCATCGTCTTGCCCTCAGCGCCCCAGTCGGCTCTTGTCCAACCGCGAACGGTGGCCACTTCGGTCCCGTTGTCACCTTGCTCCCAATCCACCTTGATCGGTAGCTGCCAGCAGACCGACGGCTTCAAGCCGACGGGTGAGTCGCCCGCATCGAGGGCTGCAAGATGCAACGCGCAGCCGGCACCTCCGTCAAAGCCGAGCCGATTGAGAAAGATGCAGGCTCCGTCGATGACTCGGGTGTTGCTCCGGGTGGCATCGGCGAAGACACCGCCTTCAGACGCGGCGGTGTGGTACTCGAAGCGTGAAGGCTCCAACGTAGCTGTCAGGGCGCTGATCAGGTTCGCCTCGTCTTCGCCGTCGAGTTCGGCGCCGATCGAGCAACAACCTTGGCCGAGTTCGGCAGCCGGTTTGGGCAAGATCCCGAGACAGCCGCGGCCCCAGATGCAAGACCAGTTAGAGGTGAGGAACAAACGGTCGAAGCGCCACGTGGTGTCTCCGTCGGAGATCTCGGTGATCGATG
>Ga0181532_10000431_pt1 | contig 43594 bp, 46 predicted proteins | sample PEATcosm2014_Bin_33_FD_119768 | JGI IMG/M metagenome (GOLD analysis project Ga0181532, IMG submission 119768) | Peatland microbial communities from MTU Mesocosm Facility, Houghton, MI, USA - PEATcosm2014_Bin11_30_metaG | ecosystem: Environmental > Terrestrial > Soil > Wetlands > Peat | place... | reverse complement strand
GCAGCATCATGCTGTTCGGTTCTGGCATCCTCGGTCTGGCAGGTGCAGTACGCCGGCGGCTCTGGAATTCAAGTCGCGAGCCAAAGGGCTGGTTGTAGCGCACGATGAATGTAGGTGAAAGGGGAACGGCGTCTGCGAAATCGGACATCGAGCCCGGAAAATAGTGTCCTGACCCGCCCTCTTCGGCCACCGCCAGGCGCGGGGCGGACGTTAGAATCGCACTGCAAACCATCGCGAGCACGGCGATCAGCTTCTTCAATGGATGATTCTTCATTCTGAATTCCCGTTCTTTGCGGCAGATCGAGAATCAGTAACCAGAGCCGTAGACAATGCTGCTTGCTGTATGTTCATCGCTCATTCCTTCTCTACCGGAGCTCGACAGTCACGTTGTTGATCTTGCCGTTGAACGCAAAAGGACTACGGTCGAAGTAATCCAGGGAGACAGGCGAGCCGAGGTCGACACCGACATCGAAGGTTTCACTCGCAGTAAAGGCGGCAGGCACCGTGCGCTTGACTGTCGTGCGGGCGACCTCCGCACCATCGACCGTTAGCACAACAATCGCTGGGGCACCGGGCTTTGCGATCTTCGTGTCCACCTCGATTTTGTGCTTGCCGGCCGAGAGCTTGGTGGTCGAGCGGACGGTGTAACGCTCGATGATCATCATGTTGTATTCGTAGACGAGCTGACCTTTATCCATGTAGAGAGTCAGCCCGCCTGACGCGCCACCAAGCGCATAGAGGACTCCGGATGCGTTTTCGCCCAGTTCCGCGTCGACGGTTACGTGATTGCTCTCGCGACCCAGGCCGGGGGCAGCGAACTCAGGCATGCGTCTGGTCGTCGAGTCAAAATGCCAGGTTGTGTATGGTGTCTTGACGCGATCTTCGGGATGAATGCGCAGCCAGATACCGGCTCCAATCGGGAAAACTTTGTTCGCCTCCGCTTCTTTCAGAAAGAGCGCCTGCATGGATTGCAGCCGTTGAGGATCTTTGGCGGCAAGGTCATTCGCCTGCGAAAAGTCGGTCTGAAGGTTGTAAGGTTCCCAAACGTCTTTTCGTGAATCCCAAGTCGCAAGTCCCGGGCTCACCGTGAGCCACGGCGTGAGAGGACCGAAAGTGCAGGCAAACCATCCATCGTGATAAATGCCTCGGCTACCGTTGTTGTCGAAGTACTGAGTGTGCTTCCGGCCGGGCGCATTTGGATCCGCGAAGGTATAGACCATGCTCACGCCGTCTATCTGGTCCTGGTCAAATCCGTCCACTACCTTCGGCGGCTTGATGTTGAGGATCTGATAGATAGTCGGCGCGATGTCGTTAACGTGGTGAAACTGAGGCCGCGCCGTCTTGTCAGGCTTGATGCCTGCGGGCCACGAAATCGCCATCGGGTTACGCGTGCCTCCAAAATGCGACGCGATCAACTTGGTGTAACGGAACGGTGTGTCGCCAGCCCAGGCCCAACCCGCGTGATACATGTTGTCGACCTTCGGTCCGCCCAGTTCATCCAGCCCGCCGATTTTGTTCAGCGCGTCAATCTGCTGCGTGATTGTGTTAGGAATCTGGTTTTGCGCGAGCAACTCGCTTATGGTGCCGGCCTGTCCTTCAGCGCTGGAGCCGTTGTCTCCCCAGTTCCGAGCTGCATTCGTTCTATCTGCTTGTCGATCGCCCTTCGGTTTATGGCCTGCCCGATGCTCCATTCAATCCGTGGCTGCACATGATGGGAGATTACGTCCGTTCCATCGCGGGCGGCTTGGCCGCTATCGCCGCACTGCTCGTGGTGGTGTTGCTTTTGAAGCCCTGAATGCACGCAAACGCCAAACCGCAGCCCGCTTTCACCGAACCTCCCTTGCTAGAAACGGGGAGCGAGAGCGGCTATGCGAATATGCCAGTGACCAAGACGCCGGGGTGGTACGGCACCATCGCCTGGGATGCTTTGCTCAACGGCATGGCGACCGGACTGTTCCTGGCCGCGGTCAGCGAGTTGGCGGCGCCCGCGGTCTTCATGCGCGTGGCGAAAGTGGCTTATCCGGTCGCTCTCGTGCTTTTGCTCGTCGACCTCGGATTGCTCGTGTCAGATCTGGGCGATTCGTTGCGTTTCCATCACATGCTCAGGGTTTTCAAGCCCGGCTCGCCCATGTCGGTGGGGACATGGTGTCTGACGATTTTCTCGCTTCCCTTGACGGCGGCGGCGGTGCTCAGCCTGCTGGCCGAAATGGGGATAGACTTCGAGTGGGCTCGCACACTCGCGGTGGTCGTGGGACTGCTGCCCGCCTTCGGCTCCGCTGCCTACAAGGGTGTCTTGCTCAGCACGAACGCGCAACCAGGTTGGAAAGACGCGCGCTGGATGGGAGGTTATCTCACCAATTCTGCCCTGCTGATGGGCTGCGCCGAGCTCCTGTTCCTGTCCGCCCTTATGGGGCAAGCGCGGGCGACCGCCATCCTCCGCACCGGCTTCATCGCGCTGCTCGTGCTCAATTTGATTCCCTTAGGACTATTGTTTGCGAACCTGCAACCGACCCACGTGCGACTCTACACCCGCGAGCAACAGTGGCGCGTTGGCGTACTCATCTTCGCTGCCGGGACGTTGATCCCTCTGGGTCTGGTGCTCCTCAACGGAGGTCTCCTGTTCCTGTTTGGCGCCGTGATTTCTCTTTTGTCGGCGAGTTGGGTCGTCCGCTTTGCCTATGTCAAGATACCTCACACTTCGCCATTGGAAACCCGAACTTAAACCGTCTACCGGTTCCAACTTCAAAAGGCGTTACCATGCCGTCCTATTCGACCCATCAGCGACCAAACGGTAATCCGGGTTAACCGCTCACGCACTCAGCAACCAGGCGTAGGCGCACGAGCGCCCGATGAATGCCCACAAGCTGTCCGAAGAGCTCGCCAACGGGTTGGTATGTAGAAGCGGGTCGTCTTTCTGCTCCATTCGAATCTCCTGCCGGCCCCAGGTACCGTCCGCACCTAAACGGATATGCAGCGCCGTCGCCTGCTTTCAACTCGCGGAAGACGACCGTTGAGAGAAGGGTAGTCCCTCCCGGGGAAAAATACCCGGTGAGTCCCATGAATGAACTGCAGAGAATTGGAACGAGAGCGAGCGGGCTGAGGTGTGAGGTCCGAACGTCGAACCGGACGTTACAGTTCATCAAGTTTCTCCTAATTCGGCTTGGGGATAGTAGATTGCCGTTCGCTGAGGACTCGTGAAGGTCGTATGAATATCCAAGTACAGCGGACCAAGGATAGATGCGAGATTTTGGCTTATAGTGATCATATCAACCAATGTGGGCGGGATTGGAAGACCGGAAGCCGTGTAGTGCTTTTCAATCTCCTGCCGCAGTCTCGCAGCCGATTCCTGAACATCGGGAGCGGCCTGAGCTACCTTACCAGCGACTTCATCGGACATTGCACGGGCCGTGATCGCCATATCTTTCTCAAAGGCAGTCAGGGCGTCTGCGATTGGCTGGGATAGTTCCGGATATCGCTTCTCGAATAGGTACTCCAAGCCGGTGATCTGCACTTGTAGCAGGGCTCCGAGCGTGGGCTGCCAGCGCCTGAAGTCGTCGCGAATTTTGAGTTTTCGTTGGCGCGAAGGGCCGAACTCAAAGACCACCGCATCAGCCTGCGCCTTGACGGCGTTGAATCCCTCATTGATCTGATCGCGTAACTGGGCCGAGCGCCGGACTGCTTCCTTGCGATCCTGCACGCGTGCTTGCTCAATGACTTCGGCCAACAATCGCAAGTTCCGCGCAAATCCCTCCTGCATTTCCTGTAGAGCATCCTTCACCCATAGCCGGTCGAAGACCAGCCACATGCACAACAGCCCAAGCAGCACGCCGACCACGCGATCGCGGGCGATGGCCAGCGAACTCTGGATGGTGAATTCCTGAAGGTTGATCAGATAGAACGCCAGGGCTAGCTGCACGCCGAGATACGAAAGCCTGGGGGTTGCTGTTGCAATCCAGGCAGAAATCGCCGTGACAACCGCGAACAGGACGGTGAATCCGGTGATCCCATCAAGATAGGGCAGCACGAAAACCTGGGCGCCCATGCCGAAGACAAATCCCCCGATAAGCGCTCCCCCAAGGCGAAGAAACTGCTTTTGCCGTGATGAACCAATCGTTGACAACGCCGTGATAATGCAAGTTGGAATCGCAGTGCTGAGACCCGTCCAATCGACTGCCTGGTAAGCAACGTAGGCGAGCATAGTAGCCGACGCTCCGCGCACCGCGAATTTGATATGGTCGGGATTGGAAAAAGCATCGGGGACCAACAGCCGTTGCCGTACCTCTGTATCCAATGGCGGCGGTAGAAACAGGTCCTGTACGCTCTCTGAACCGGAGAATGCGTGCGGTATCAACGCCACCGTTCGCTCCATCTCCGGCAGAAGCGGCAAATCTGAGGGCTGAGCCTGGCTGGAGATATCGATGGCGCGTGGCAGTTGGCTTTGCTCCAAATTGCTGCGAAGCTCCGAGATTTGGTTCGCGAGGCGCAGGCATCGCTCGCGATCTGCGGTGCCAATAGCGATGGACTGAGTGGAACGAACAATCCGCATGCTGGCCGCAAGATCGGTCAAACGCCCCAGCAAGCCCACGGCGACGTTCATCTGCGCGATAAGCTGCGGTGGGTAACCGGAGCGCAGCAACCGTCTTCGCATCCTGGAGGTGCCCGTAGCCGAATACAGGGAAATCTCTTTTTCCAGCTTTTCGCCAAGGGGAAGGTCTGCCGCTATTTGCCGTAAGATGTCTTCGACCGCCCGTAGCCTGCCCTCGATTCCCTGTGTCAATTCGGTAGTGGGATGCACGCGGCGAAAGATGTACTCCACGGCAACCGTCACCGCGGCCCCGACAACCACGGAGAATCCCGCCCAGAGCGTGTTTTCGGTACGCTGATTAACCGTGAGGTAGGTTTCATCCCAAAGCGGGATCACCGCGGCAAGGGTGAAGCCGAAGTTAACAGCCGTGGGGTAATCCGGCATGATGTGGATCAGATAAAACGCCAGGAAAAGCGAAATTGCGATCCATAGAAAGTGAGTAATGGGGGAGCCGACCATTGTCATGACGCCAACGACCGTGTAGACCGTGCTGATCACGTAGATGACTGTTATCCGAACTCCGGCGCGAAGGGTTGCCGTTGGATCCTCACGGCTAAGAAAGAGGGTGAAGATGGCGCCAAGAAATCCGTACGGAATACGAAAGGTCTCGACCAGCACCATGACAATACAGGCCGAAATGGTCATGCGGCCCACCACCCACGTGCGGCCCGGGTATGGAGCAAGCTCAGTTTTCAGAAACTGCCAGAACCATCCCCCAGCGCTGTCCAGTCTCCTGGACGGCGCGATCGCCGGCAGCGCCTGGTCTTGGGATGACATCGCTACCGCGTCCTTCCGGAATCCGGTCGCATGACCACGACTGCTGATTCGCTCAAACGAAACGGCTCCGTCTCAGGCGCCTGAATTCGCACCCGGACCGGAAAACGTGTGGCCAAGTGTACCCAGTTCAGAGAGCGTTGCACATCGGGCAGGCCGGTCCCACCGAATGTTCCGACCAGCGTCGAATCAGGTTGCACGCCGAAGCCAACGCTGTCCACGATGCCGTCGTAGCGCACGTTGGGACGCGAGAGCACGTACACGTCGGCATGCATGCCAGGCTTGATGTTCCGGATCTGGGTTTCACGGAAGTTCGCCACGGCCCACCAGACGCGGGTGTCGATAAGCGTGAAGACCTGCTGGCCCGTGTGTGCATAAGCGCCCTGCGAAATGGTGAGGTTCGTTACCCTCGCGTCAAACGGTGCGTAGACGCGGCAATTATTCAGGTTGTACTCAGCGTTGCGGATGATGGCCGCCCTGCCCTCGCGTTGTGCGGTGAGCGGCTCAAGCGTCAACACGCTGTGTTGCGACTGGGCCAGTTGCGCATGGCTTTGGCTCATCACCGCCCTTGCCTGTTCGTACTGCGCCTTCGCCGACAACAACTGGGCCTCCGCCAGCGCCACTTGCGAACGTGCCTGATCGACGCGTTGCTGTCCCGCTACTACTGCAGTTCTGGCCTGGTCCACCTGGTCCACTGTGACGAACTGCTTGGCAAGGAGCGGTTCGATGCGATGAAAGTTATTGGAGGTGTACTGCAATTCTGCTTGGGCGCGATCGAATTCCGCCTTGCTGGCGGCGACATTGGCTTCCGCCTCGTGTACGGCCGATGCCGCGTGATCGACATTCGCCGCCGTGCTTTGGGTGTTCGCCTGCGCTGCCCCGACGGCGCTCTGCTGCGAGGCGATCGTCCGGCTCTCGTCGACAATCTGGCCCTCCAGCGTGCTCAGATCGGACCGCGCCTTCTCCAGCGCATATTCGTAAGGCCGCGGATCAATCTCGAACAGCAGTTCGCCCTGCTCGACGAATTGGTTGTCCTGAACCGGAAGCGCGATGAGTGGGCCGTCGACCTGGGGCGCGATACCGATGAAGTTAGCAAATACTTCTGCGTCGTCGGTGCGCGGGTATCGGTTGGTCTCGCTGATCACCAGCAGACCCGTTATCAACGCTGCGACAGGAATCGCCACGCTCACGATCTTACCGAGACGTTTGCGTTGAACGGGAGTGTCGGTTTCAGGCATAGCTTCTTTTCGCAAATTCAGCTGAAGAACAGGAGCCAAATCGAGAAAGTGAAAAAACCAGCCAGGCATGGATATATAACGATAAGCGGCGACAGCTCCTGCTCGAACTTCGTGCGCACAAACAGAATCCGCACGCCAACGGTGAGCAGTATGCCAATGACTCCGCAGAGTATCCAAGCTGGAAAAAACGATCCCAGGATATTGAAGGAAGGCGCTCGGGAGCATCCCGCGGTTGACAGTGTTGCGCAAGCCGCGAGTGCCGCGATCCGAAATCTGCCGCGCCTAGCTGATGCCGGCAAGTTCGTCTTCATGTTAGGGCCGCTTCGCATAAAGTAGGTCGCCAGTCTGGTAGGCCAGAGCAGCCAACCCGGTTAATAGTTGAGCGCGCGCATTGATGTCCGCGGTGCGTGCATCCGCCAATGTACGTTGCGCCGACACCACATCGATTTGGCTGCGTACCCCGTAGTTGTACGACTCTAGTGCAGCATTGTAGGACTCCGTAGCTGCCGCCAGCAGCGCCGCAGCCGCTTTTTGTTGACGCAGGGCCGTGCGAGCTGTCGAGTACGCTGCCCATACCTGGTTCTCCACTTGATTGCGAATTGATTCAACACCAGCGGCAGCTTGCTTCTCATCAGCATGCGCTTTGGCCAGACGATTTTCCCTGGCAAGTCCGTCGAACAATGTCCAGTTCACGCTGAGTGCTGCATCCCAAGTTTCCTGGGTCGGTGCGTACATTCCGGGTAAGTGTATCTGCTCTCCATACGACCGAGCCAGTCCGGCGCTGCTGTTTATGCTGAGGGTGGGAAAATAAGTTCTATGTGCAGCTCTGACTTCGGCACCTGCGGCGCGCAGCTCGGCAACTTGTTGCATCAAGTCAGGCCGCTGTGAAAGCGCTTTGTCGATGGAAGTCTCGACTGTGTCGGCGATACTCTCCGGCAACTTGATGCTCTGAATGCTCTCCACCTGAAACCGGGTAGTGGGGGAAATGCCGAGAGCCGTGGCCAGATCGCCATGCGCAATTTCCGTTGCCCCGATGGCAGCCTGTAGGTCGTAGTCCGCTTGCGCGGCGGCACTTCGGGCTTCAAGCACGTCGGGCAAGGTTGCCAACCCGTTCTGGAGTCGGGCCTCGGCCGCCTGCTGCACCGTCTCCGCGTTCTTCAGGTTCGCCTCGGCGGCATCTTCCTGTCCTTTGCTGTCTAGCAGCCGATAATACGCCGCCATCACTTGGAAGATGATCCTGCGGTGGGTGTCGTTGAATTGAAAATTAGCCGCAAGCAAATTATTCCTGCTGATGGATATTTCCTGCGAACGTAGCCCGAAGTCAAAAATGGTGTAATCCAGAAGAAAAACAGGAGAGAAGGTTTCTTCGGTTTGCCGCTGGAAGCTCGAGCCGAAGAAAATATCTAAACGAGTACTCCCGGCGAGGGCCGCGGCCGCCAGCGTCGGATACAGAGTGGACTGCGCGATGCCCAGATCGGCAGCTCGTCCCTTTGCGTTCTCCCAAGCCACACGGGTCAGCGGATTATTCTGCTCGGCGATGTTCACCAGCTCCGGCAAGGTGTAAATCTTCGCCGGATCAAGATTGAGAGCTGGGCTGAGGCGCGGGGGCGCCTGGAATGGCTGCTTTACCGACGACGAGTCCCAAGGATGCTCGGGAACGGGAGGCGCCTGTTGCGCGAACCCAATGCCTTCCGCGACCAGCATGCAGAGCATGATGATTGTTCGTTCGCGAAAACGAGACATTCGCCCTCCGTGAGGTTCGCAATATGCAGATGCTGAAGACCGACTGCCGTCCGTATCGCTCTCGCACCTTCGTTGGGGAGATGTGAGCTACGCCACGGCTTTTGCACAATCATAAATCGCATTTTAAAGTCCAGTCGTCAAATTGCCATTCCGGGCTTGCATCTACAACAATATGCTCATTTGGTCCCAAACTAATTTCCGGGCGCTACAGCCAGATCATACTTCTGTTGTTTGCCTCAATTTCACCTTCTACTGCAGATGTTTCACCTGTTGACAAGCTCCACTCCGCGAATCGCAGCGCTCAAATAAGTCCCCTGCGAGGTGGCACACAGAATGCATATCAATCTCGGGAAAGAAACTCGGTTCCCGCAGCACAATGAAGGCTCCAAGAGGATCTTGCCATGACCCTCAGAGAAAGCGACTTGAATCAATCGTGCGAGATCGCGCGTCCTTGTGGGACGGCACGTTCTCAAGCTCAAGCGGAGGCTAACAAATGGACCGGGCAAAACATGGAGTCAAAATCGTACATTCGGATGAACTTGATTTAAATACACCACAGACGTCGGGCATGACCCGCGCTGCCGCAATCACGCATGCGAGAACTGGAGCAAGCAAGCTATGGGCTGGCACAATGCTGGTTCAGCCCGATGCCAAGACTGGACCGCATCATCATGGCGAATTGGAGACGGTCCTTTACGTCGTGAAGGGCAGAGTTCGAATGCGCTGGGGAGATCAGTTGGAATTCAGCGAGGAAGCGAGCCCGGGCGACTTTACTTACGTCCCGCCTTACGTGCCGCACCAGGAGATCAATGCTAGCCCAGACGCGGTTTGCGAGGCTGTAGTCGTGAGGGATGGACAGGATCCGATCGTTGTCAATTTAGATCTGCGCACTCCAGAACCCGCCGGTCCGGGGCATCCTGGCATGCCGTTTCACCCTGATCGCTGAGTTCTTTTTCACAGGCTTCCGTTAACGTGCGGGGCGAATGAGTTGATCGTCTTAGGCCAATGCATCAAAGGATCGGGGAACTCAGTTCGCGGGGGGGCGAACCGCCTGCATCGACGAACGCTGCCGATGGACGTGACAGGCAGCCTTGATTCTCGACAGTGCGGTGGCTTTAGGGCAATATGGTGCCGAGGAGGGTTGATGCCTACCACTTCCCCCGTAGCCTGATCCACATCCACCCCTGCCAAGTGCGCAAGGCCGGGTAGCGCTGCCTCCACGATGCCGTCGCGGTCAGCGAGGGCCAGCATCGTGATCCAGACCACCTTGGTGGCCAATGGCTCACGCCAGACGGTCGAGGAGAGAATGGAATTGAACAGTTTGGTGAATCCGGGCATCACTTCTCTCCAAGTTGAAAGCCATCAGCTCGTTCTGGGTTGCAGCGTGCTAGGAAATCTTCCCAATCTTTCGCCGCGATCATGACGCGCCCCCCGATCCTCGTCTTGCGAAGCTGGCCCTTGCTCAACCAACCGTAGACAGTCCATTTCGACACTCCTCCAGCTTTCGCTGCGATCATCGTGACTGAGTAGAAGTCCTCCACTGTTCGCCTCCTTCGGCTTGGGTCGTACAGCTTCCATTCTAGTTGCAAACTTCCATCTCTGAGTCTAGAATTCTATATATGTTAAGTGCAGATAGCCATTATACAGAATGCATTGAGAATCCAGTGCGCACGGGCGATATTGACAAACTGGTGATCGCTTTTCTCAACGGAAATCGCAGCTTCTCCTCAACGAGGAGAATGCGGCGCTTGGTGCAGGGAGTCCAACAGCTCTTTGCTCTTGGAAAATCAGAATGGACTGAGACGGGAATCGATTTGCACCCCGAAGCTCCAGACAAGCGGGAGTTCCTCAAGGCAGCCCAGCAGGTCAACAAAGAACTTGCTCGCTACAGAACTGCTTTTTCGTTTGAGACGGAACTTGGGCGAGGCGGTAATGTTTTGCTGGGTCATTTTCTCCGGCGTTCAGTTGGGCGAGGGATTTCTGCACAGGAGGTTGCGGCCTTAGAACGTGTGCTCGATGTGGCCAACAACGGGAAGATCGACTACTTCAAAATGTGTGGGGCTTGTGGAATATGGTTTTACAAGCGGTTCTCGCACCAGCGCTACTGCTCGGACGCCTGTCGGATGCGCGACTATCAGGGGTCAAACAGATGGAAGGCGTACAGACGCGACAAGGCCCGCGAGTATTACTGGCTCCACAAGAGGGAGAAGGAGCGTAAACGCGTCAGAACCAACAGAAAGGGACGTTAGTCGGAGAGGGTATATGTCGATCTACAAGCGTGGTTCAATCTACTGGTACAAATTCATGTGGAACCGGGAACTGGTGCGCGAGTCCACGAAACAGGGCAATGACAGGTTGGCGCGACAGATGGAAGCGGCGCACCGTACGCGGCTGGCCGAAGAGCAGCAGGAGAAAGACGCGACCCGCGAGCGGCTGGCGTGCCTTGATCTGCTCCGCTGTAAAGAATGCGAAAAGTTCTTCAACGCGGACAAGGCAATCAGGCGAGAATCCGACGTATTTTGCAGTGAGGGATGCGCGGCAGATTGGCAGAGACGGCGAACGATGCCGACGCTCAAAGCGTTTCTGGAGGGACGGTTTATCCCCGACGCTGAGACGAGGCACAAGCGAAAACCGCTTACCCTCCGATATTACAAGCAGGGCAGTGACATGCTCCTGAAATCGAAACTGGCGACGTTGCGTCTTGACGAGCTGACTGATGAGCACGCTCAACAATTCTCCGCCGAATACGGAAAGCTCTCGCCTTCCGGCATTAACCGTGGCCTGCGCACATTACGCCGTGCTCTAAACCTTGCGTTCAACTGGAACCAACTGGATAGGCCGGTAAAGGTCGCCCTAGCGCAAGGCGAGAATCAGCGTGATCGTGTGTTGACCGACGAAGAACTCACGGCGTACTTGGCAGCCTGCCCTCAGCCTTGGCGGGATTGCGCGACGATCATCGCTGACGAAGGACTGAGGCCCGGAGAGGTGTTTGTGCTCCAGTGGCAGCATGTACTGCTCAATGGCAGTGGTGGACTGATTCAGGTCGCAAGTGGAAAGTCTAAAGCAGCACGTCGAGTTCTGCCGATGACGCCGAGAGTATACGACTTGCTTGCTGCCCGGTTTGAAGCCTCTGACCGCCCTACGAGCGGTTGGATTTTTCCACATCCGTCACGAGCAGGACACTTCGACGGCGACGCTGCAAAAAGTAGACATGCCCGTGCATTGAAGGATTCGGGCGTGGAGAAATTCGAGCCCTACGTGCTGAGGCACACCGCACTTACAAAGCTGGCGTCCAAAGGTGCAGACGCCTACACGCTGGCACGCATAGCCGGGCACAGCAGCATCGTCATAACCATGCGCTACATTCATCCGCAAGCCGACGCGATTGAGCGGGTGTTTAGCAATGCCTACGGCAAGGCGAGACAGCCAGCCCGCGAGTAAAGCGAATCGGAGGCTAGGCACAAAATTAGGCACAGCGCCCGAGCCTAACGTTTTGCCTAGCCTAAACGGGTGAGGCGGGCGTATCCGTAACCCACTATGCAGCTATAAGTTAAATGGTGCCGAGAGGGGGACTCGAACCCCCACAACCCTTTCGGGTCTGCGGATTTTAAGTCCGCTGCGTCTGCCAGTTCCGCCATCCCGGCCTGCCTGCGAGTGACTACTGCTGAGAGAAGAGTCGCACTGAGCGCCTCGTAACCTGCAGCGCTGCCTAGCCGAATCATATTTGCTGGCCACTGCAGCTGCAAATCGGCGACCTGTCCAAACGCGGCGCGCGTTGCGTAAGTCAAGCAAATCTCGCGCCAATCACACATCTTTGTGATCTCTTTCACAGCTTCCTGTGTTCGCCATAACCGACACTACTTCCATGTGCAGTACCGCAGCCGTTGTTCGCGGCAAGCCGCAGCATTCGCTCGCGCAAACACTTTTTCCGAGGTCTACGCATGGATAGCGCACTCCTGATTCACCGCCTGCAGTTTGCCTTCACGGTCACTTATCACTATCTGTTCCCGCAGTTGACCATGGGACTGGCGCCGCTAATCGTGATCCTGAAAACCATCTCGCTCAAGACCGGCGATGAGCGCTACGACCAGGCCGCCCGTTTCTGGGCCAAGATCTTCGGGATCAACTTCGTCATCGGTGTGGTGACCGGAATTCCCATGGAATTTCAGTTCGGTACGAACTGGTCGCACTTTTCGCGCTTCGCAGGCGGCGTTATCGGGCAAACGCTGGCCATGGAAGGCTGCTTCGCTTTCTTCCTGGAATCCACCTTCCTTGGACTGTTCCTCTACGGCGAGAAGCGACTCAGCAAAGGCCTGCACTGGTTCTCGGCGCTGATGGTGTTCGTCGGCTCGTGGATGTCGGGTTACTTCATCGTTGCCACCGACGCTTGGATGCAACATCCGGTTGGCTACCAGCGCGTTGCCGACGGCTCGGTGCAGCTCACCAGCTTCTGGCAACTGGTGCTCAATCCCTGGGCTTGGTGGCAGTACGCGCATAACATGAGTGGCGCAGTCATCACGGGAGCGTTTGTGATGGCGGCTGTCGGTGCGTTCTATTTGCTCAGCGAGAAGCATGTCGAGCAGGGACACATTTTCGTGCGGGTGGGCGTGATTGCGGCGCTCTTCGTGAGTCTCGTCCAGATCGTGCCGACGGGTGATGCGCAGGGCCGCATGCTGGCGCGCAATCAGCCGGTGACACTGGCGGCCATGGAAGCTCTCTGGGACACCCAGCCCGGCGCTCCGCTAGTCATCCTGGGCCAGCCCGATATGAATGCCCAGAAGATCGACAATCCCATCGTCATTCCCAAGATGCTCAGCTTCCTCACCTGGCAAAGCTGGGGCGCCGAAGTCAAAGGCCTCAACTCGGTACCGAAGCAGGATTGGCCGGAGAACATCCCGCTACTCTATTACACGTACCACATCATGGTAGGGCTGGGCACAATCTTCATCGCGGTGACGGCGGTTGCGACGTTTCTGCTGTGGCGCAGAAAGCTCTACCAGGCGCGCTGGATGTTGTGGATTCTGCTGCTGAGCTTTCCGTTCCCTTACATCGCCAACACGGCGGGATGGATGACCGCCGAGTTCGGCCGCCAGCCTTGGCTGATATACGGAGTGCTACGCACGGTGGACGGCTACTCCAAGATGGTCTCGGCGGGCAACGCCTGGTTCAGCTTCCTGGGATTCCTGGGGATGTACACGGTGCTTTCCGTCCTCTTCCTTTTCCTGGTGCGGCGCGAGATCGAACACGGTCCGGAGCCGGTTGTGCCGCCGCAGTTGCGTGAACAAATCGATGCGGCGCGTTTGAATCCTGTGGAGGTGCGATAGCCATGTCAACCATCTGGTTCATGATCGTAGCGGTAATGGTCGCCATTTATGTTGTGCTCGACGGCTTCGATCTGGGAGCGGGGGCAGTCCATCTCTTCATTGCAAAGGATGACGCAGAGCGGCGCACGGTGATTCGCGCTATCGGCCCGGTATGGGACGGCAACGAGGTGTGGCTGCTGGCGGCTGGCGGCACGCTGTATTTCGCCTTCCCGCAGCTCTACGCCTCCGGTTTCAGCGGCTTCTACCTGCCACTGATGATGGTGCTGTGGTTGCTGATGTTGCGCGCCATCGGCATCGAGTTTCGCACCCACATTCAGGAGAGCTTGTGGCAAGGCTTCTTTGACACCATCTTTGGAGTGTCGAGCATTCTGCTGACGATCTTCTTCGGCGCGGCGCTGGGCAACGTGGTGCGCGGTGTTCCACTGAATCCCGACGGTTATTTCTTCGAGCCGCTATGGACCAACTGGCGCGTTGGCGCGCAGAACGGCATCCTCGATTGGTACACCGTGATGTGCGGCGTAGTCGCATTGGTGACGCTGGTGGTTCATGGATCGCTATACCTGGCAACCAAGACCGAAGGCACGTTGAACTACCGCGCTCGCAAAGTGGCCTCGTGGTTGTGGCCGGTGCAAGCGCTGCTGACGATCTTCAGTCTCATCGCGACGGTATATGCCGTTCCGCATATTCTGGGGAACTACACTCGGTGGCCGATCGGATTTCTTGTGCCAGCGCTAGTCATTGGCAGCCTTGTGTACATGTATCTGGCGCACTCCAGACGGCAGGAGAAGGGCGCGTTTCTGGCATCATGCGCTTACATTATTGCGATGCTGGTGGGGGCCGTCTTCGCGCTCTATCCTAACGTGCTGCCCGCAAGCACCGGCGCGCAGTACAACCTGACCATCTACAACAGCGCCGCCGGCGCACATGGCCTGAGCGTGGGCTTCGTGTGGTGGAGTATCGGGATGGTGCTTGCAGCGGTGTATTTCATCTTCGTCTATCGAATGTTCCGCGGAAAAGTGCGACTGGAAGAAGGTAGCGAGCACGGCTACTGAGGTTCGCACTGAAGGCTCTATAACGAGCCTAAGGGCTTCGCACCCGTTACGCTCCGACCGCGGCTCCTGCGGTCGTCGGCAATTGCGCCTGTTCCCAGGCATCGAAGCCGCCGATGACGTTGATCACGTGGTAGCCCGCGCGCTGTAGTAGGCTGGCGGCGATCGCGCTGCGATAGCCGCTTGCGCAATGAACTGCCGTTATCACATTGCGATCGAGTGGCGGCAGAGCGGCCTTGAAGCGATCGAGCGGATACCAGAGTGCGCCGGGAATGTGCCCTGCTTCCCACTCAGCTTGCCTGCGGACATCCAGAACCTGCAAAGCGTGATCAACCGTGGCCAACTCCTGTACCGTCATCTGCGGCAACTGCGCCAGCTCGAATCCCGCACGCTGCCATTCTTCTACGCCGCCGTCGAGATACCCGCGCAGGTCTTCTATCCCGACCCGCGCCAGCCGCATGCGCGCTTCCGCCAGCTGCTCCTTCGTCTCGGCGATCAGCACAGGCTGCGACGACAGTCCCAGCACCGCGCCTGCCCATGACGCAAACTGGCCCGACAGCGCAATATTGATCGAACCGGGAACCTGCGCAGCGGCAAACTGATCGGACGGACGAACGTCAAGAACCGCCCCGCCATGCTCAAGCATATTCTTTAGCTCGGCAGGGGCGATCGGCGCTAGATCCGGCAGTTCATCCAGTGAGGTTGCGCCGGCGCGGTTGATCGCCGCGTCTTCAAGGAAATAGTCTGGACGTGCGGGCAGGTTCGAGGTCATCTGGCGAACGAAGTCGTCGCGGTCCTTGATCTGTAGCGCGTAGTTGGTAAGCCGCTCGGTGCCGATGGTGGAGGAGCGCTCGGCACGCATATTGCGGCCGCAAAGCGAACCTGCGCCGTGCGCCGGATACACCAGCACCTCGTTGGGAAGCGTCAGTAGCTTGGTGTGTAGCGAGTCGTACATCATCGCGGCAAGCTGCTGTGGTGTGTGCGACTTCGACAGATCGGGCCTGCCGATGTCACCAATAAAGAGCGTATCCCCAGTTAGCACCGCCCAGGGCGCTTGCGATTTCTCTTCGTCGGTGACGACGAAGCATATGCTCTCCGGAGTATGGCCCGGCGTCGCGAGCACTTTCACGCGAACGCGGCCAACCTGCGCTTCGGAGCCGTCCGTCACCGCGACGTGAGGAAACCTAGCGTCTGCTGACTCACCGATGTAGATTGTCGCTCCGGTACGGGCGGCCAATTCTTTGTGGCCGGAGACAAAGTCGGCATGAAGATGAGTTTCGAAGATGTGGCGAATTTGCAGGCCTTGCTTCTTCGCGGCATCGATGTAGATTCCGACATCGCGCTGAGGATCGACAACTGCGGCGTCGCCATCCGAACCGAACAGGTACGAGGCGTGCGCCAGACATCCCAGGTAGAACTGTTCGAAGTACATGCTCCCTCCACTCCGCGGGAAACATGATACGTGGCAGGACACAAATTGGATACGGCTAAGTGAGGTGGAGCTACCTCTCGTATGTCTCCGCCCATTCCTTCAACCTTGCGCTCATCTCGGCCCTCAACTGCCCGCTTCGAAACCGCCAGCGCCAATTTCCCGACGAACTTCCCGGCAGATTCATTCGTCCCTCACTGCCCACGCCCAGCACATCCTGCAGCGGAAACAATACCGTGTTGGCGACAGACGCCATGAGGGTGTGGATCATCGCCCAGTTGATGTCGCTGCCGTCCGTGTTCAGGTAGAGCCGCGCGTATGCCACTTCCTTTTCCACGTCGGCTGCGGTGCGAATGCTGCCCGCCCCGGCCTTGCTGTTCCACCAGCCCACGACGGTGTCGTTGTCATGCGTGCCGGTGTAGGCAACCAAATGCTGGATATAGTTATGGGGTTTGAAGTCTGGCGCCTGCGGGTCGTTGCCAAAGGCGAATTGCAGGATGGCCATTCCCGGAAAGCCGAACTGCTTCCGCAGCGCTTCAACCTCAGGCGTGATGACCCCCAAGTTTTCCGCAACGATAGGCAGGTCACCGAGCGTTCCTTTGAGCGCCTCGAACATGGCCGCACCGGGGCCTTTCACCCAGGCCCCACTGACTGCCGTCAGTTCGCTGGCGGGAATCTCGTAATACGCCTCGAAGCCGCGGAAGTGGTCCAGGCGAATCATGTCCAGCATCTCCAGCGATCGGCGGAAGCGCGCGATCCACCATGCGTAGCCGGTCCGCGCGTGCGCCTCCCAGCGGTAGATCGGATTGCCCCACAGCTGTCCGGTAGCGCTGAAGTAATCGGGTGGGACGCCGGCCACGACGCGCGGTCTGCCATCGTCCTGGAGTTCGAATAGATCCCGGTTGACCCACACATCGGCGCTGTCGAGCGCCACGTAGATCGGCATGTCGCCCAGGATACAAATATCATTGCGGGCGCAATGCGCCTTCAGATCGCAGCACTGGCGCTCGAATTCAAACTGGATAAATTTGTGGCACTCGATCTCATCGTGCAATTCGTTGCCGACTCGTTCTAGCGCCGCTGGCGCGCGTAGCGCTAGCTCTGTTGGCCACTCCATCCAGCTAACCAGGTTATTCGCCTGCTTCAGCGCCATGAACATCGCGAAGTCGTCGAGCCAAGGGGCATGGCGCTGGCAAAATTCTTCGAAGGGGGCACGATCATCCGGTGTAGCCTGCCGGAAAGCGTCGAACGCCCGACGCAACAGCGGAAACTTCCATGCGATCACCGCGCCGTAGTCAACGGTGTCGGCAGGAAAAGTCGGCTTGCCGGCCAAGTCGCGTGCGTCAAGGTAGCCGCGTTTCACCAGACGCTCGAGGCTGATGAGCAGCGGGTTTCCCGCGAACGCCGAGAAGCATTGGTAGGGAGAGTCGCCGTAGCCGGTGGGGCCGAGTGGCAGGACTTGCCAGATTCGCTGCCCGGAATCGCGAAGGAAGTCGGCGAAGGCGTGCGCCTCGGCGCCAAGCTCTCCAATGCCGTAATCGCCGGGCAGGGAAGTGGGATGTAGAAGGATGCCGCTGGATCGGGAGAAGTTCATGCTCGTTCGTGTCCAGCCTACGATGGTACCGCAAGCGCGACGCTGCTTCGTTCCCCCATTGGATCACATCTAAGTTCCTGAGATCGGAGGCCCATTCGTGCGTGTCTTATTGTGTGCTGCAATACCGCTATTTTTCCTCCTATTGTCCTTCCAGAGAGCTGAAGCCGCTAATGGGCCGCAAACGATCGTGCTGTCGCATCTGCGGCTGATCGACGGTACAGGTGCACCTGCGAAGGAGGACGTCTTCGTCACAATTCGAGACGGCAAGATTGCCGCCATCACGACTGCGAAGCCCGAGACGCCTCCTGCCGCGCGGGTCATCGACTACTCCGGCAAAACCGTGATGCCCGGCTTGATCAATGCCCATGGACATCTTGCGCTGGTTTGTGGAACGCAGAACTCCGCGACCTGCTACACGAAGGACAACGTCCTCGCGGAGTTGCGTCAGTATGAGCGTTACGGCGTGACCAGCATGCTGTCGCTGGGCGTCAATCGCGACCTGATCTACGATGTGCGGGCCGAGCAACGCGCGGGCCAGCTTGACGGCGCAACCGTGTACAGCGCCGATCGCGGCATCGGAGTGCCCGACGCTGCGCCTCCGCTACCGCATGCTGCCGATCAGCTTTACACTCCAAAGACGCCCGCTGAAGCGCGCGCCGATGTGGACGCCATGGCGTCGCGTCACCCGGACTTTGTCAAAATTTGGGTTGATAACTTGCATGGCACCAAGCCCTCGATGGACCCGGCAGTTTATCGCGCCGTGATCGACGAGGCGCACCGTCGCGGCCTTCGGGTGGCTGCGCATGTCTACTACCTGGCTGACGCCAAATCGCTGGTCGCGGATGGCGTCGATGTGCTGGCGCACAGCGTGCGCGATCAGGCGGTCGACGAGGAGTTACTTGTTGCGCTGAAGCAGCGCGGCGTGTATTACATTCCCACGCTGACGGTGGACTCGTCGTCGTTTGCTTTTGCGGAGCACCCTGCGTGGAAGAATGATCTATTTCTGCAAAAAGCGGTAAGCCCGGAACTGCTCGACATGCTGACTGGAGACGCTGCCGTCAACAAGGCGGAGAGTGATTCCAGCCTCGCGCTTCACAAACGCGATTTCGCCAACGACGAGAAAAATCTGAAGCTGGCATACGATGCCGGAGTGAAAGTCGGCTTCGGTACTGATTCAGGCGCAATCCCATCGCGCGTCCCAGGCTTCTCCGAACATCATGAACTAGAGATGATGGTGCAGTCCGGGCTGACGCCCATGCAGGCGATTATGTGTGCGACGAAATCGAACGCGGAGATGCTTGGCGTCGAGAAGACTACGGGCACGCTTACGGTGGGCAAGCAGGCCGACCTGATTGTGCTGGATGGCAATCCCCTGGACGACATTCGCAATACCCAGAAGATCGTCGCGGTGTGGCATGGGGGAAGGGAAGTGCAGCCCGCGGTCGCGTTGAAATGAGTTGCGTAACCGCGGACTATCTTGTCCGCCGCTACCTGCCTACAACTCCACTTCCTGCAACACCGGCTTCGGCGGCGGGATGGTATGCAGCGCTTCGACCATGGCATCGGCGAACTCGCTGGTTCCGGCGGTGCCGCCTACGTCGCGAGTGACGTGCTTTCTCTCGCCGTACACCTTTTCCAGCGCCAACCGAATGTGGTTGGCGGCATTCTCTTCACCAAGGTGACGCAGCATCAGAATTCCAGAGCGCAGCACTGCCGTGGGGTTAGCGATGTCTTTTCCCGCAATGTCAGGTGCGGATCCGTGGACCGCTTCGAAGATGGCGCACTCGTGTCCGAAGTTCGCGCCTGGCACCAACCCCAGCCCGCCAACAAACGCGGCACACAGGTCGGAAATGATGTCGCCGTACAGGTTCTCCAGCAACAGCATGTCGTATTGATAAGGATTCATCACCAGCTGCATGCAGGTGTTATCGACAATGTGCTCGCCGTAGGTGATCTCAGGATAGCCTTTGGAAATGTCGCGCGAGCACCTGATAAACAGCCCATCCGACAGCTTCATGATGTTGGCTTTGTGGATGGCATGGATCTTCTTGCGGCCTACACGGCGAGCGTATTCGAAGGCGAACTTAGCGATACGCGTGGAAGCTTTCTCGGTGATGATCTTCAGGCTTTCCACCACTCCGGGCACAACTTCGTGTTCGATTCCGGAGTACAAACCTTCGGTATTCTCGCGAACGACGACGAGATCGACGCCAGGATACCGCGTGGGGACTGCGGGCAGATTGCGGATCGGGCGGAAGTTGGCAAACAGCTCGAACTGCTTGCGCAGGGCGACGTTGATGCTGGAAAATCCGCCGCCGATTGGCGTAGTCACCGGCCCCTTCAACCCGATGTGCGTACGCTCGATGGACTCGGTCAGCTCTCTTGGAATGTACTCGTGATACTTCTCGTAGGCTTCGGCGCCCGCCGCGAAGCTCTCCCACTCGAACTTGACGCCGGTGGCTTCCAGGATGCGAACGCTGGCGTTGACGACCTCGGGGCCGATACCATCGCCGGGAATTAAGGTGACTCTATGTGGAGATGACATTCGTTTATTTTTTTCTTACCAGTAAGATTTTCGGCTAGGTTAGTAAGATTTTGGCAGCAATCTTACTAGTGAAGTTAATCGCCGCCTTTGCCTTTAGCGGAAGCGTTTTCTTTGGTATCCAGCAACTCCTTCAACTCTTCCATGAACTCGCGGACATCCTTGAAATCGAGATAAACCGAGGCAAAACGCACGTAAGCGACCTTATCGATGCGCCGCAGACGGTTCATGATGAGCTCGCCGACCTCGCTGGTCTTGCGCTCGCGTTCGGCCGAGTCGACTACAAAGGCCTCGGCGTCATTCACAATTTGCTCTAGCCTGCCCATTGATACGGGGCGCTTCTCGCACGCTCGCAGAAGGCCGTTAAGGACTTTCTGGCGCTCGAATTTCTCCCGGCGGCCGTCCTTTTTCACCACCATGTAAGGGATTTCGTCGATGCGTTCGTAGGTGGTGAAGCGCTTCTCGCACTTCAAGCACTCGCGCCGGCGGCGAATGGATTCGCCTTCCTTGCTTTCGCGCGAGTCGACTACCTTGTCGTTTTCAAAGCCGCAAAACGGGCACTTCATGGATGAGAGAGGGCTGCACTTCGATTGTAGCAGGGGCAAAGGCGTTCACCACGGAAGCACGGAGCCCACGGAGAAGCATTTATAGGAATGTCGTTGGTCGAGCCTCACTCCGCCAGCGCTGCGGCTTTTTCTTCAGCTTCGGCGACGGCGCGTATGGAAACGTGCTCGTGGCGGGCAATCGCCAGGCCGATAGGTATCACCGACATGAAGGTTACTGCCCACAGCATCATGCCGCAGCTCACTGCGAGTTCGTGCTCGACGTGGAAGCCCGAGCTCAACATGCTGATAGTTGCCAGCTGCGAGCCGCCGCCGACCGCGGGCAACTGCAACATGGAGCCAAGCATACTGGACCCCATCAAGACAACTTCGGAAGGCAATGTGAGCTTCTGCAGCGTGCCACCGTAGGCATGGGTGACCGCGTAATAGGCGTAGGCGATCAGCACCCACATGAAAAGCGAAATACCAACCAGCTGGAGTGCTGAGCTGAGGTCATGGATGGTTTCCAATCCATGGCTGAAGGACAACACCTTTTCGCGCAGATGATACGCGAGTTTGGGAGCGAAGCCGGCAACTCGATCATGCATGAATTGTGCGACCCGATCGCCGGAGCGGCGCACAATAACGATGCCGACGATGAGCCCCAAAATCAAGGCCATCAGCAGGAAGGAGAACTCCCGCAACTGACGATAGAAATGAAGCGCGCGCAGATCGGGCGAGAGGAAGCTGACGGCCAGTAACACCGCAAACGCGCCCATATCGAAGATGCGCTCCACCCCCCACACGGCGACTTGCGAGGTGAACGTGAGCCGCTCCTTCTTGGCGATGATGTAAGGGCGAATCATCTCGCCGGCGCGGCCCAGCAACGCCAACGCGGCGAAGCCGACCAACTGCGGCGCCAGCAGGCGAGCGGTGGTTGTCTTACACACCGGCTTCAGAAAGATGCGCCAGCGCACGGCGCGCAGTATGTACGCAAGATAGGTGATCGCGAGGCCGTAGAAAATGTAGAGCCAGTTCACGTGTTCGGTACGGCTCCAGAACATGGCCCAATCGAAGGTCTTCCACGCCCTCACCTGCAAGTAGATCAGCAGACAGAGCGCGACGAGAACGATGCCGAAGACCAGAATCCGTTTTCTATTCATGCGAAGGGTTAGAAACTCGCCCGGTAGGCCTACTGGCCAAAGTGAATGAGTGGGGGAACACGTTCATCCGTGGCTACTCGCTGCCGACGGTGGAGTTGGAATTGGCCTGTCCCAAAGCAGGGCTCTTCGCTTGGGCCCGATCCTGTATGGTAGCGACTTTCGCTTGCGGCTTGCGCTCAGCGAGCTTCTTGCGGTTGTAATCCTTAACGATGCGGGCGACGTAGGCTCGGGTCTCGCGATATGGCGGCACGCCCTTATACTGCTGGACGCGCTGCGGGCCGGCGTTGTAAGCCGCCAGGGCCTTGACCATGTCGTTGTTGTAGAGCAACAGCAGCGCGCGCAGGTAGCGCACACCGGCGTCCACATTGTCGGCCGGATCGAAGCTGTTCTTCACGCCCAATTGACTGGCAGTACCGGGCATCAACTGCATCAGCCCTTGCGCGCCTTTGGGCGAGACGGCACGCGGGTTGTTAGCGCTTTCGGCCTTGATCACGCTGGCGATGAAGTCGGCATCTACCTGGTGCTGACTGCTGGCGGCATCGACGATAGACTTCAGGTCCTGCGACTTCGCAGGTTGGGAGGCGACGTCCTGCGGATCAGGGGGAGCGGGCTCAAAGCTCTCGATCTCGGCAGTCGGGACGTCGACATACCCGCCCGCCGGATCAATGCTCATATAAAGCCGCGTTTTCTCGCCGACTACTTCATGATGCTCGTGGCGCAGGCTGAAGCCGTTACGAAGGTTCGCCAGTTCGGCGGCGTGAAGCTGGAGAGCAAGGACCAGGGCAAAAAACAAGAAGCAGGTCCCTCGACTCGCTGCGCTCGCTCGGGATGACACATTCATGAGATATCTACGCATTCACCCTCGCCGGGTTCGCATCCAGCACCTGCTCGATTGCCGCGGCCACGCCGCTCTCATCGTTGTGCAGAGTGATGGTCCAGCCATTTTGCTTCAAATCGTCAGACGCATTGCCCATGATCACCGGATGTCCGGCAAAGGTCAACATCTCGATATCATTGTAATTGTCGCCGATCGCCATGACCTCCGAACGGTCGACGCCGCGCCACGTGGCCCAGCGCTCCAGAGCATGGCCCTTGGAGCAACCGGCGTTCAGTATGTCCACAATCGTCAGATCGCGATGATCGTACTGGGTTCGCAGAACCGTGATTTCACTGGCGAAGTCGCAATCCGCGAGACGCTGCTGGGCGTGTTGCATCATCTCAACCGGGCCACAGAACATGGCTTGGATGGGATCTTCGGTGAGCACCTTCTCGATAGGACTGACGTATTCGATGTAGGGCGCATTCTTTTCCATCCAGCGCTGGATGACGCCGTAGAGATGCTCGTGATTTTCGCAGACGATTGCGCCCATGCCTTCGCGATCGAAGGTGATCACCATGTGATCGCGGAACTCGCGCATGTGCCGGCAAATCTTAATCGCAGTGGCTTGCGGCATGAGATCGCGATGAAACGATTCGCCATTCGTGGACCGGGTGACGGCGCCATTGGAACTGATGATGCAAAGGTCGAAGCCCAGCGACTCCGCGACCGGGAATGCAAACCTATGCCGGCGCCCAGTGACCAGGATGATTTCAACTCCGGCCTCATGAGCACGACGAAGCGCGTCCAGATTGGCTTGTGAAATCTGGGCCTTGGAATCGAGTAGCGTGCCATCAATGTCGATGGCAATCAGACGGACGGAACGGGTCAATATGTTTCATTCTAACAGGCGTGGAAACCACACTCGCCCTCGGACGAGCAGGGGCAATTCGCTCTCGTCACAGAGATGTCGTAATGTGTTTTTCCCAGTTGAGAAACAGGGTCGAATCGGGATTCGACGTTCTCCAATAGCGACCCCAAACGAGAATGGCCTTTGCAGCGCAGGGGCTGCCGACGTAGAGTAAAGAAGATGGAACTGCGAAAAGATCCCATCACGCGCTCATGGGTCATCTGCGGCGACGAGCCTGAACCGGCCGGGTCAGCTGTGTCATTTTGCCCATTTTGTCCTGAGTCTGGGTTGCCGCTACAGGTAGTGGCGACGTCGCCGACGGTCAACGGCGGTCCGTGGTCGGCCCGCGCCGTAGTGCATCCGCACCCGCTCTACGGCATCGACGGCGAGCCCGGACGATCGGGTAACGGACTTTACGACACCATGCGGCCAGTAGGCGCCCACGAAGTTATCGTGGAAAATGCGCGCCACGACCGGCATTTGTGGAACGCCGATGACCGCGAGATTGAGGAATACCTGGCCCTTTGTGGACAGCGTATCCAGGACCTGAAGGGCGATTTACGCTTCAAGTACATCAGCGTCTTTAAGAATTACGGCAGCATGTCGGGGCAGGAGTTCGATCATCCGACGTCGGAGATCGTGGCCACGACATTTGTTCCCCGGCGCGTGCTGTATGAGTTACGCGCGGCGCGGGAACACTATCGGGTGAAGGAGCGCTGCGTTTTCTGCGATATTCTGCACCAGGAGCAGGAGCAGAAGCTGCGCATGGTGGAAGTGCGCGGCGAATACATGGCGGGCTGTCCTTACGCGCCTCGCGTTCCGTACGAGACGTGGATTGCGCCGCGCAATCACGAAGCTTATTTCGAGCGAACCGCCTTGAAGTCCGGAGCGATGCGCGATTTCGCCGCCCTGCTCCGGCGAACGCTGTTCCGCATTCGCACCATCGCCGACGGCTTCCACATGGTGCTGCACACCTCGCCGAACACCGTGCACCGCTCCGAGACCCTGGGCTTCTGGAAGACTATCGAGGACGATTACCACTGGCACTTGGAGATCCTGCCCATACTCGGCACCAAGGCGAAGTCCTACACCTTCAAGGAGGTGTACTACTCGCCCGTCAGCTCTGAAACCTCAGCTGCAATCCTGCGCGAGCGGCCGACAGAGTAGGAAGCAACTAGGATTAGCAACTAGCAATTGAGTGACTGCTCGTTGATCAGTAAGAATCGCAAAAGAGCGAAAGCTGCGAGAATCCTGGCACAGTCGCGGGTTTAAGCTAAGTGCTAATTGCTAGTTGCTGCCTTTATGACCATCCGTCGCCTAAAAACCTACACCGCCCAGACCGGCTACGTATATCAGTACTATTTCGTGGGCAAGCGGGCAACACTGGAGGGCGAACCCGAGGCGCCGTCGACGGAATACATCTTCGACGTCAGCGCCGATCGCAAAACAACCTTCGCCGTCAGCATTTTCTTGCAGCCGCAGGCACTCGCAGAGTGGGCTGACACCCGAGGCCGCAATCTAAGCGAGCCCGAACAATACGCCGCTGCGAAGCTCCGCCTGATGCAGGGCTTCGACGAAATCCCCGACATGTTAAATGATGGCCGCCGTCTGCGCCTGGATGCCGAGTTGCTGCTCGCACTGCTGGAATCAATCGGAGTTGACTAACCATTTAGTTAAAACAGGGCAGGAACCTAACGCTGTCAAATTGACGGCGTCTAAACCGGAAGTGGCAACAATTTGGGATGAGTACCTGGCTGGCTGCTATACACAGCAGGTGAATCCAGCCCATAATTAGTCAGCTACGTGGGTGAGATGGCAATGTTCGAGCAAATGCCGCAGTGGGGCCGCAAACGACAGAGTCTTTCCATGCTGTCGTCGTTCGCGATACAGCTCGCACTGCTCCTAATGCTTCTGTACTCCGCTGCACCGATCTTCGTAACGCCATCGGACGTCGATTTCGGCATTCCGCATTCGTCAGGCACACGCTCCATTATTTATCTGGCGCCGGTTGGGCCGGAGGCCAGTCCCCCAGCAAACGCGCCACGGCTGACTTTGAAAGCTTCGCCTCCGGCGAAACCGAAGCCTCGCAAGGCTGAACCCAAGCGCGAAGAATCCGCGGCCACAGCCGACAACGCGCCCGAGGAGACCGCTCGTGGTGGTTCACCATTCGGCCGCGTGCCCGGTTCGCCGCTGACCGGCGATGAGGTCATTCCCGCCTTTCCAGACGTTTATCCCGATCCTCCAATTGCCCGCGGCGAGCTTCCGGCGGGCGTCCAGGGCGATGTGATTGTCGAGGTGACGATCGACTCTCGCGGTGACGTCGTCGAGACCAAGCTGCTGCAGGGCATCGGGTACGGCGTCGAGCAGAAGGTGCTGCAAGTATTACAGCGCTGGCACTTTCATCCCGCAATGCGCGATGGCGTTACCATAGCCTCGCAGCATATCGTGCACTTCCATTATCCGAGCTGACGCAAATCCGGTCGGACCTCTGATTCCAACCGCACCGTGTGATGTGGATCACAGGACCGAGTGATGTACATACTCGGTCTTCAGAGTCTTCCCGCTATACTTATCTCAGAACAACGGGTTAGCGTGACCGTTAATGGGGTTTATGCCGTTAATTTGGCTTCGAGTCGCGGTGGTTTGCTACGGCGTGGGGCTGGTCTATTCCCTGCTGCTGCTCAGCAAGGAGGGTAACCTGCTGGCCAGGGTGGTTGAGCCGGCGGTTGGGTTGGGCCTCATCTTCCACTTTGTATCGCTGGTGGAATCCACTGTCCTGATTGGGCATTTGTCGCTGATCTCCATTCACTATTCGGAATCGTTGCTGGCTTTCCTTGCAATGGTGGTCTTCTTCGTCTTTTTCGTTGGCTATCGCACGGTATCGCCTGGAATCGTCATCTTCCCCATCGTCTTTGTGCTAACGCTGACCTCGGCTCTCGGGCAGAGGCCGGTTGCCCTCACTTCGCCGCTATTGCGAAACGGTTGGATCTTCGTGCACGTGGCGCTGATCTTCACCGGCTATGCCGGACTGTTTCTAAGCTTCGGAGCCAGCCTGCTCTACCTGGCGCAGGAACGCGCCTTGAAGTCGAAGTCCCAGACAGCGCTCCTGACCTGGCTGCCACCGTTGCAGACCATCGACGACATCGGCTATCACGCGTTGCTCTTCGGCTTTCCGTTCATGACCTTCGGCATCGTGACAGGCTCAGTGTTAGCGATTGAGAAATATGGGCCGATGTTCTTCTACGACCCGAAGATTTTGCTGTCGTTCATCATGTGGGCCGTGTACATGCTGTTGCTGTACACGCGCTGGAATTCAGGATGGCGTGGCCGCCGCGCGGCATTTCTGGCGACCGTTGCTTTTGTGGTGGCCATCGGTGCGTGGGCCGCTAATAACTTCAGCCGCGTGCACAAGTTTATTGCTTCATGAACTTTGTCCTCATTGGCGTGAATCATCGGACGGCTCCGGTCGAGGTACGGGAGCGGTTCGCCATTTCCGAGGCGCGTTTGCCTGAGGCTGTCAAGGAACTGGCGTCGTATCCAGGAGTCGAAGAGGGGATGATCGTCTCCACTTGCAATCGAGTGGAGCTATTGGCTCGTACCGTGAATGGCACCGCCGATCTGAACGGGTTCATGCGTCAGTTGTACGGCTTCGATCCGCAACCTTACCGCCAGTACCTTTACGAATATCACGAGCGCGAAGCGGTGCAGCATGTGTTCCGCGTAGCCTCCAGTCTCGACTCGATGGTGGTTGGCGAGCCGCAAATTTTGGGGCAGGTGAAAGAGGCTTACGCCACCGCTCGAGCGGTGGGAGCCGTGAACTCGCAGCTGGATGCTCTGCTGAGTCGCGCCTTCGCCGTAGCCAAGCGGGTACGTAATGAGACAGCGGTTGCGACCTCGGCTGTGTCGGTTGCGTCGGTCGCAGTCGACCTGGCAAAGAAGATCTTCGGTAACCTGGAGGGTAAGAGCGTTTACCTGGTCGGTGCCGGAAAGATGTGCGAGTTGGCGGCGCGCCACCTGCTGGCCCACGGTGCGAAGCAGATCTACGTTGCCAACCGCACCTACGAGCGGGCCGTGGCCCTGGCTGCCAAGTTCAACGGCGAGGCCATTCCTTTCGAGCAACTGTACGAAACCGTTCCTCGCGCCGACATCGTGATCAGTTCCACCGGCGCGCCGCATGCCATCTTCCGCAAGGAGCATGGCGAGCGCTTCTTGAGCCGTCGCCGCAACCGTCCCATGTTCTTCATCGATATCGCGGTGCCTCGCGATATCGATCCGGAGATGAACAAGCTGGACGGCATCTTCGTCTACGATATCGACGACCTGCAGCAGGTGGTCACTTCGCATGTGGCCGATCGCCGCGTCGAAGCGGACCACGCCGAATCCATCGTGCAGTTGGAGGTCGACAAGTTTCAGGCGCGGCTCCAGACCCTGGATGTTGTGCCGACGATCGTCTCGCTGCAGGAACATCTGGAGACGGTCCGCCAGGCGGAGATCGATCGCGTGCGCGGCCGGTTGGGCGCGCTCAGTCCTGAGCAGGAACTGGCAGTGGAAGCACTGACCCGAGGCATTATCAACAAGATCATGCACACACCCATTACGACCCTCAAAACAGCGGCCCGAGAATCGGCCGAGGCTACGACCGTCATCGACCTGGTGCGCAAGCTCTTCGGACTGCGCGATGCGAAGGCCGCCGCGGCGAGCGATGAAGCCGCCGCCGTTGCCAGCGGAAAACCCGGAGCGCGCAACTGATGGCGCGCCTCAGGATTGGTTCCCGCGGCTCACAACTGGCGCTTTGGCAGGCCAACCACATTTCCGCACTCCTGCGCGAGCGTGGGCATGAGGTCGAAATCGAAATCATCAAAACCACGGGCGATAAGATCACGGATGTGTCCCTAGCCCAGGTCGGCACCAAGGGGATGTTCACCAAAGAGATTGAAGAGGCGCTGGCTGAGGGCCGCGTCGATGTCGCGGTGCACAGTCTGAAGGATCTGCCGACGCAGTTGCCGCCGGGATTTGAATTGGTCGCGATAACAACTCGAGTAAATCCGCGCGATGTCTTCCTTTCCGTCAAGTATGACAGCGTTAACGCGCTGCCTAAGGGGGCGCGTGTCGGCACCAGCAGCTTGCGCCGTCAAGCGCAGCTCAAAGTGGCGCGGCCGGACCTGGTGATTCACGCCTTGCGTGGCAACGTTGATACCCGCATACGCAAGCTGGAGGAAGGCGAGTACGACGCGATTATTCTTGCCGCTGCAGGTCTCACCCGGTTAGGTAAGACGCAGCTGGTAAAGGAAGTACTGTCGGAAGAATTTATGTGTCCGGCTGCGGGGCAGGGAGCGCTGGGCATCGAGATTCGCGCTGGCGACGAGGAGATGCGGAAGCACCTGGAGTTCCTCGATGATCCGGAGGCGCGTGCGACTACAACCTGTGAGCGAGCTCTCCTGCACAAGCTAGGCGGTGGATGCCAGGTACCCATCGGCGCGTTTGCCGAGATGCGTGAGGGCACACTGCATCTGACCGCAATTGTGGCGCGCCCGGATGGATCGACTATCCTGCGCGAAACCCAGAGTGGAAGCCAAGCCGTTGCTCTGGGCGAAACAGTGGGTGAGAACCTGCTGCAGCGGGGAGCGATCAGAATTCTGGAAGACGTGTACGGCGCGAATGGTGCCGCCCCGCAACAGCCCTGAAACACTGTGGCCAGTGGCCAGTTGTCAGTGGAGGAACTTGATCGCTTGGCAGCCGACCAGCAGCCGTTCTGAAAACGGTTTTTCCACGTGGAACACATAGACGCTTCGAGGCACGACGCAGCAGCCCGAAGGGCGGCATAACTTAGCCCAGGACGTAAGTCCTGGGTCAGCAGCAATACGTAGTCCTGAGTCCCGTAGGGACGGCAGAATTGTGCCGTCCGCGATCCACCAATCTCATACCTATGGCTAACGCCCGCAAGCCCGCTACGGATCCAAATTGCGCGACTTCCCTGACCGGCTGTCGCGTGCTGATATCGCGCGCAAAAAAACAGGCTGGTGTGCTTTCGTCCGCATTGCGCGAGTTGGGCTGCAAGGTCATCGAAATTCCTTTCATCGAGATCCGTAAGCCGAGATCCTACCAACCGCTCGACACCGCACTGCAGAAGCTCGCTACCTACGACTGGCTCATTCTTACCAGCGTGAACGGTGTTGAAGCGTTGTTCGAGCGCATGGGGAAGAAGAAGCTTGCTGCATCGGCCCTGGAGGAGTTGAAGATCGCGGCCATCGGCCCTGCGACAAAGAAGGCCATTGAGGAGCATGGACTACAGGTAACCGTCACGCCAAGAGAATATGTCGCGGAATCGGTTGTGAGTGCTCTGCGCCGTCGCGTAAAAGGACAGCATGTGTTGCTGGTACGCGCCAAGGTAGCTCGCGATGTGATCCCACGTGAGCTCCGCAAGGCCGGCGCTGAAGTCGATGTGGTCGAGGCTTATGAAACCATAGCGCCGAAGTCGTCTGCGAAGCGATTGCTTGCCGTCCTCGCGAGCAAGAGCAGCAAGCCCCACGCCATAACGTTCACCAGTTCCTCAACGGTGAAGAACTTTGTCAGTCTGCTTGGCTTACAGGGGGCCCGCGCTGCATTGAAGAAGCCGATGGCGCATCATGGAGTTCACAGCGCCTCTATCGGTCCCGTGACCTCGGCCACCCTGCGCGAATTCGGATTGCCGGTGGACATTGAGGCTAAGGAATACACTATTCCGGGCCTGATTGCGGCGATTGTACGGCAGAGTGATACGATCCGAAAATCGCCGGCCAAGCTCTAAGGAAACTCTGATTAAGTCTGATCTTTCGAAGGGGACGGCCTTTAGGCCGTCCGTAAATGCCACAAAATCTTCGCGGCTTTAGCCGCTGAGGGACCTCGTTGTAACTTAACCAAAGTTGCCCTGATAAAGCGCGTGGACTCACTTCCGGCAGCTGGCACAATACCCACCGATCTCGAAACGTGCGACCAGAATGTGAAAGTGGCAGTCGCGTTCGACCTGGCCCTTCACCCGGTCGAATAGGTCGCTCTCGAACTCCTGCACCTTGGCGCAACGCAGGCAGGTCATGTGCATGTGATCGCGCTGCGGCCGACGTTCATAAAAGTGCCCGTCTCCTTTGACGTGCAACAGGTCAAGTTCGTCCACCAAGCCGTGCCGCTTCAGCAAGCCCAGCGTGCGATACACCGTGACCCGGTTAATGTTGGGATCGACGCGGACAGCTTTGCGAAGGATCTGCGCGGCATCCAGATGCTGGGTCGCGGTCTCGATGATCTCAAGGATGACGCGGCGCTGGCGCGTCATGCGGATTCCGCGGCTCAGCAACGCGGTTTGCAAGGCGCCGGGAGCTTCAGTCTCTGGGAGTGGCATTGTAGGTTTCTCTAAACTTGATTAATGTGCACTACGGTTGCAGGTCCATAGAACGTAACAGTTAAATCGATTCATCAAACTCTATTTACACTGCCGCCGTAATGCAACCGGGTTGCAACTATGAGGATAAATTAAGTATAGCTTCAGTCCCAAGGGCGGTCAACGAATACGACGATTCGAATACGACGATTCGGCAGCTTTGCAGTTTGATTTCCACGAGGATTGGACGCCAGTGCGGACGGCGTAAACTGACTTCATGACTAAACATAGAGGCTGGCCGGACCGCCGAGGTCTGGGCGCGCAGAGCGACTTCATCTCTGAACAATTCGTGCCAAGTGAGCGCCACATCGCACAACAACGGGCGATGGCCGAAACCTTAACCGCAGCAGGTCTGAATGCTGCTGAATTTGGCAGCCTGTCAACACCCGAGGAAACTGTCAGCATGGCTGAGCGAAGACTTCGGATCGTCCGCGAGGAGCCCAAACTGGGCATTTGCAAGTACTGCAACATGCAATTCCCAATCGACAAAGGCAACGTGGCTCTGCAGTTCGACGAACACAAGTGCAAGCGCGAGGACACTGCGAAGGGGCGGTCCGAAGCGTCCTCCCTGTAAAATATTTCGCGGAGGAAAATCTTGCAAATCAGGGCCCGCGATTCGATCTTTTTTCCCTTTCTAATGGTGTTAACAGCCTTATTACTCCTCTTCTTGATTAGCCCATCTTTCGCGCAACAAGCCAGCTTTCGCAATGCGCCCGCATCCGCTGCGGCGGCGACGAACCCTTATGCAGGCGATGCTGCGGCTTCTACCGCCGGAGGGAAGCTCTATGCCCAGAACTGCGCGCAATGTCACGGCAACCAGCTGCAGGGAATGGGCCCAGCACCGTCGCTCGACACTGCCGGCGTACATAAAGCTAAACCCGGAGAACTATTCTGGTTCATCAGCACCGGTAAGCTATCCTCGGGAATGCCTTCCTGGTCGAACCTGCCTAAGCAGCAGCGCTGGCAGATTGTGACCTTCCTGCAGTCGCACCCCAACGAGAAGGCGGCGAAATAGGTGATCCTGGCGCTGTGCTAAAAGCGGCAGACATACGGTGTTACCGCTCGCTGGCGAAATCCGCTATAACAGAAGGGTGAGCGCAAGTAATCCTTTTCTCTCCCCTAAGACGGTGCTTATCACAGGCGCCTCCAGTGGCATCGGCCTGGAGCTGGCGGATCTTTTTGCCAGCGATGGCTACCGCCTGGTGCTAGTGGCCCGCAACCGGGCCGCCCTGCGTCAGCTCGGTGACCAGCTGCAATCGCGTTATGGCGTTGAAGTGCGAATCTCGCCCAAGGATCTGGCACATCCAGCCGCGCCCATCGAACTTTACCAGGAGTTACAGGAAGCCAACATCGTCCTCGACGTGCTTGTGAACAACGCCGGCTTCGGCGGCAGTGGAGCGTTCCTCCAGACTGATTGGAACAACGAATCCGAGATGATACATGTGAACATCGTGGCGCTGACTCATCTCAGCAAGCTCTTCCTGCCGCAGATTCGCGCGCGCGAGGGCAAGCTGTTGAATGTCGCCAGCGTCGCCGCCTTCGCGGCCGGCCCCTACATGGCGATTTACTACGCCAGCAAGGCCTTCGTCCTCCACTTCAGCGAGGCGCTGGCCGAGGAACTGAGCGGCACCGGCACAACCGTTACCTGTCTCTGTCCCGGACCGGTGATTACCAACTTTCAGCAGCGCGCCCACCTTGGCGAGAGCCATACGAAGAGCCCTTTACTGGTGGACGTGCGCGAGGTTGCTCGGGCGGGCTACGAAGGCATGAAGCAAGGCAAGCGGCTGGTGATTCCGGGATGGAAGAACCGCCTGCTCACGGAGGGGCTGCGACTGACGCCACGCAGCCTGGTGACCAAAGTCATCAGCCGGATGCATGAGAGCAAGAAGAGCCATTAGCATTTAGCACTTAGCATTTAGCTACTGCCAACCCCAGAAGGGCAAATGATCGAGCATTGGCTAACTGCCAAGTGCTAAATGCCGCTTCTTACAATCCAAACAACTCCCGCAATCTCTTCGTCTGCGCGCGGCTCACGGGAATCTCGGTCTGCTTTTTGTCTTCCATGCGGATCTGGTATGAGCTTTTGAACCAGGGCACAACTTCCTTGATGCGGTTGATGTTCACCAAGTAGGAGCGGTGAGCACGCCAGAACATGTTGGGATCGAGTGAGTCGAGCAGCTCTTCCAGAGTGCGGCAGTTCGACTGGCCTTCCATTACGGTAGCAACGACGGTGATGATGCCGTCTTCAATCGAGGCGTAACAGATATCTTTCTGGTCGACCAGAAACAGTCGCCCGGCGGCCTTCAGCAGGACCTTGGCAGCTGGCGGGCGCTGCTGCTGTTCCAGCATCTTGACGATGGTGCCAATCTGATCGGTGGGCGAGCCGGCACTCTCCAACTTGTGGCGGACTTTCGCCACAGCCTGCGAGACGCGTTTGCGATCGAACGGTTTCAGCAGGTAATCGATGGCGTTGACCTCGAACGCCTTCACCGCATATTGATCGTAGGCGGTGGCAAAGACAATATGCGGCAATGGAACCTTGCGATCCAGCAACTTCTTGATGACGCCAAAGCCATCCAGCCCCGGCATCTGGACGTCGAGAAAGACAAGGTCGGGCGAGAACTCCTTTACCAGGTTGACCGCTTCAACGCCATTCTTGCCTTGTGCAAGGATGTCGACATCAAGTTCGCGCAACAGGTACGCTAGCTCGTCGCGCGCAAGCTGTTCGTCGTCAACTATGACTGCCGACAGTGCCATCCCATCTCCTGTCTCCGGAAGTGATCAGCCATAACTATACCGGGAGCAAGCCGGACGGCGGAAGGGCAGTTCTCGACCAGCATGGGACGTAACTGAACAGATGCGTGGCTTCCCGTTCCGCCTTCCGTCGCCATACAATGACCACATTCCCCTCGGGGCCCATCGATGACCGTATTCCTAGTGGTTCTTCTCGCCGCAATCTCTTTTCTGGTCGGCGTCGGCTTTGCTTGGCTTCTGTTCCAGTCGAAGACCGCAGCGTTGCAGGAGCGGAAGAATACCTTGGAGCGGGAACTCGCAGCTTCGAAGACTGCGGCCGAGCGTCAGGCAGAGCAGATTCGAACCCTCAGCGAAGCGCGATCGGCGCTGGATGCCACCTTGGAAGGTGAGCGTCGAAATACAGAAGAAAAGCTTAAATTGCTACAGGATGCGAGCGAACAATTAAAGCTTCAGTTTAAGTCACTTGCTGCCGCCGCTCTGGAAACCAACAACGCCAACTTCCTTCAGCTGGCGAAGAGCGTTCTACAGAATCAGCAGACACAGGCGGCTGGCGAACTGGCGCAAAAAGAGCTGGCGGTCAAGAGCCTGGTTGAGCCGATCGCGCAATCGCTCTCGGGGATGAATCAGCAGATACAGGCGCTGGAGCAAGCCCGAAGTCAGGCGTATGGCACGCTCACTTCGCAAGTGGCATCTCTGCTCGACACCCAGAAGGCGCTTCAGGTTGAGACCGGCAATCTGGTGAAAGCCTTGCGCGAACCGCAGGCCCGCGGACGTTGGGGGGAATTGCAGCTGCATCGCGTGCTTGAGCTGTCGGGCATGCTGGAATATTGCGATTTCAAGGAACAGCTCTCGTTCAACGATGACGAGCGGCGCTTCCGTCCCGATGTCATCGTCGACCTGCCCGGTGGCAAGCAGATTGTGGTCGACGCCAAGGTTCCGCTGACGGCGTACCTGTCGGCATTGGAGGCGCCGGACGAGGCCTCGCGAAACCTCCGTCTCGACGACCACGCGCGGCAGGTACGGCAGCATATCGACTCGCTGGCAAGCAAGGCATATTGGACCCACTTGCCGTGCACACCGGAGTTCGTGGTTTTGTTTCTGCCTGGCGAAGTATTCTTTCGCGCGGCAATGGATGCGGACTTCGAGCTGATTGAATATGGCGTGAGCCAGAAGGTCATTGTCGCCTCACCTACAACGCTGATCGCACTGCTGAAGGCCGTGGCCTACGGCTGGAACCAGAAGAACCTTGCCGAAAGCGCGCGCCACATCAGCGAAGCAGGGAAGACGCTCTACGAGCGGCTGTGCACCATGACCGGCTATCTGGAGGAGCTGGGCAAAAAGCTGGGCGGAGCTGTTGGATCGTACAACGAAATGCTGGCGTCGATGGAGAAACGAGTGCTGCCCATCGCGCGCAAGTTTTCCGACCTTGACCGCTCGCTGGCCGCCGAAGCGTTGCCTGAATTGGAGCAGCTCGAAAAGACCCCGCGCGAGTTGCAGGCGCAGGATTGGCAAGAGCCCGCCAAACTCCCGTTCGAAGAAGAGAAGGCGGACCGGGCGAAAGCTTAGCAATTGAGCCTGTGCTGGGGTCCCTTACGAATGGTCGCCGATTCCATCGCGCGCGCCGCACTCTTTCCACAGCTTTTCCCAATTCCACATCTCGGAGGTTACGCTGTTCGGCAAGGGGAATCCGAGCTGATGCGCGAGCATACACACCTGCCCGCGATGGTGAGCTTCGTGAGAAAGCATGTAACACAGCATTTCCACGCCCACTGGCCACGGCTTAGCCCAGCCGTCTCTGCGAAACTTCTCGACCCGGCCCCCACTGCCCCCGAGCGCTTCAGCCAGCATCTCCGCGCAGCGAGCGGCGCTCTCGGCCAATCCCACACGGGCCTGCTGCGGCGTGCAGTGTGCGCGGTTGAGCTGTGGTGGAACCTTCAGGTGCGGAGCAGTAAGCCTGATCCACTTCGTACGGACATTGTGCATGTGAGTGAAAATCGCCGCGATGGTACGGGTATTGCCGAGCGGTCCGGCTCCCCAGGCGGCAGGGTCGAGATGTTCGATCAAAATCTGGTTGATGCGCTCGTTGGCGGTAAAGATCTGGACTGAGGCTCGGCCCAGTTGTGTTCGAATCTTGGGTTGACGCGTGGTCACGGCTGCCCACTCCTTGGCCTAATAGTACGAGCCAGCTTTCCTAGGCGTTTCGGCCCTCATTGATCGGCGGGTCATTTCCGATCTGTACTACCTCGAAATTGAGATCCCTGCATCCGGAAAGCAGCTCCCGATGCAGGTGCATTACAGCCTCGTGCAAGACTGAGCTGAGAGATTTACGACCGCCGGTTGCTGCTATCGGCTCGCCAAATACAATTCTTGCCCGCATAGATTTCTTTCCCAGTAGATTCCACACATGCGGTAGCAATTTCATGTCGCCCCACCAGCAGACCTCGCGTGCGGGATCGCCATCGTCCAGGTCGTAATGAATTGAGCACGGTGTGATGAGTACGGCGGAGTCGATGGCGGGCTGCAACATCGTCGAATGGAAGCGCAGCACGCTATGCCCATCGGTGGTCGTGCCCTCGGGGAAGAGCACCACTGGCACGCCGTGCTTAAGACTGTTGCCGACGCTGACATTCGCGCGTGCGGCGTCCCCACGATCGTGACGGCGGACAAACACGCTTCCCGACCAGCGCGCATAGGGCCCGAAGATCGGCCACTCCTCTACCTCTGCCTTGGAGACGAAAACGCAGGGCAGGGCAGTGCTGTAGGCGAGAATGTCGAGGTAACTTACATGATTGCTGACAATGAGGCCGCTGGTTGGTAGCCGTCCCTCGACTTCCACCTGGACGTGAAGGGCGCGCAAGCCGCCTAGACAAGTTTGGTGCAGCCACTCAGCGCATTGCAGACGCGTGGCGCTGCGTGGCAGCATGCGATGCAGCCAAAGTCCGCGGACCGCAGCCGCCAGGAAGAGACTCAGGCGCCAGAGCTTCCGGAAAAATTGGGTGAGAGATTGTTTCACATGTCCTTCACGCCCAGCGAGGGCTGTTGCGAGTGTACCGAAGCTCCCAGTATTCAGGGGGTTTCTTCGAACGGTACTGATATTGCGGTTTGCCACTTGCCTCAATTCCGAGGCAATCGCATGGTAATTGCGGGCGCTTGACGCTCAGAATCATCAAGTTAGCCACTATAAATCTGGCTTATCGCGGTCATAAAAACATTGGATTTCCCCACCTTCGCCGCGCACCTTATGCTGATATGTGGGCCAAGGGCGACCGTCCAACGCCACACGCACTCCCTAACCAATGTGGGTTGTAGTTCCGACTTCTTACCCCGGAATGCTGTCTGGCTCCGCAAATCGAAGATGGCGGCTGCCGGGGCAGATATTCCGCAGTGTCGAAAACGCAAGACATAACCATCGGCCTCCGACCGGCGAGGCGCATAAAGGAGAGTTCTGAATGGCTGACACTAAGCCTGATCCGAAGAAAGTCCTGGATTTCGTGAAGGAAAATAATGTGCAAGTGCTCGATTTGCGCTTCACCGATCTTCCCGGACTTTGGCACCACGTTTCTTATCCCATCAATCAACTTAGCGAAGCGTCGTTCGAAGAGGGCTTCGGCATGGACGGCTCCTCCATCCGTGGCTGGGCTGCCATTCACGAGAGCGACATGCTGCTGATTCCCGACGCCAACAAATACATGCTCGATCCCTTCACCGAAGTTCCAACCATGGTGATGATATGCGACGTAATCGATCCCGTAACCAAGCAACGCTATGATCGCGATCCTCGCTACATCGCGAAGAAGGCCGAGATGTTCCTGCTGTCGACCGGCCTGGCCGATACGGCGTATTTCGGCGCCGAAGCCGAGTTTTTCATCTTCGACAACGTACGCTTCGACCAGAACGAGCACGAGGGATATTACTTCATCGATGCCGAAGAAGGCCGCTGGAATTCGGGCCGTGTGGAGAACAATCTGGGGTATCGTCCCCGCTATAAAGAAGGCTACTTTCCAGTAGCGCCGACCGATCATTACCAGGACCTGCGCACTGAGATGACCATGACCATGCAGAATTGCGGGCTGGTGGTCGAGTGCCATCATCACGAGGTCGCCACCGGCGGCCAGACCGAGATCGACCTGAAGTTCGATTCGCTGATCAGGTCGGCTGACGCGATGATGCTCTACAAGTACATCGTGAAGAACGTTGCCAACCAGTACGGCAAGACAGTTACGTTCATGCCCAAGCCGCTCTTCCAGGACAACGGCAGCGGCATGCATACTCACCAGTCGCTGTGGAAAGATGGCAAGCCGTTGTTTGCCGGCGACGGCTATGCAGGGTTGTCGCAGATGGCGCTCTGGTACATTGGCGGGCTCATCAAGCACGGGCCGGCACTGTCGGCGATCATCGCTCCGACGACGAATTCCTACAAGCGCCTGGTCCCGGGCTTCGAAGCTCCGGTGAACCTGGCGTACTCGCGCCGCAATCGCTCGGCAGCCTGCCGCATCCCGATGTATTCGGCCTCGCCCAAAGCGAAGCGCGTGGAGTTCCGCCCACCCGATCCGAGCTGCAATCCGTATCTGGCGTTTTCGGCCATGCTGATGGCAGGACTTGACGGCATCGAGAACAAGATAGATCCTGGCCAACCGCTGGATAAGGACATTTACGATCTGGGTCCGGAGGAGCTGGCAAAGGTCCCATCGATGCCGGGCTCGCTGGAGAATGCTCTGGATGCGCTCGCTCGCGATTACCAGTTCCTGCTAAGAGGCGATGTGTTCACGGAAGAGATGCTGAACACTTACATCGACTACAAGCGGGAGAAGGAAGTGAACGCGATGCGTTTGCGTCCGCATCCCTACGAGTTCCAGATGTACTACGACATTTAGTCGTAAGAGGATGCCGGTAAGCACGCTAGCTTACCGTCGCTAAGTGGCATCCCAATCGTCCTCGTGCTGTATTGCTCCTGCCGTGGCAAGTCCTGCGGCAGGAGCTTTTTTGCACCGGCCGTTGCGGGTGAAGGTCACGCATCCGAACCGACGATCTACGGTTTGCCTTAAGAGGCAACATCTGAAATTCTAATGAAGAAGCTATGGTATACCTAACCCGTAAGTGCGAATTTTCCGCCTCGCACTACTATCACAATCCGGAGTTCACGGAAGAAGAGAACCGGCGCGTCTTCGGCAAATGCGCCAACCTCAACGGACATGGCCACAACTACACCCTGGAAGTCACGGTGAAGGGCGACGTAGATCCGCAAACCGGTTTTGTTGTCGACCTGAAAGAGTTAAAGGAAATCTTGAACCGTGAGGTGCTCGAGGCCCTCGACCATCGCCATTTGAACAAAGAGGTACCTGAGTTCGTCCGGCAGATCCCGACGACGGAGAACCTGGCGATTGCGATCTGGAATCGGCTTCAGGGCAAGTTGAACGTGGCAAAGCTGCACCGGGTGCGGGTGTACGAGATGCCTGACCTTTTCGTCGATTTCTACGGAGAAGCATGAAGGCCCACCTGACGCGCCGATACATCTTCTCGGCATCGCATCGGCTGCATTGCTATAAGCTGTCCGAGGAACAGAACCGTGCGGTCTATGGCAAGTGCAACAACCCGCATGGGCACGGGCACAACTACGCGCTCGAGGTGACGGTCAGCGGCCAGGTAGATGCGAAGACGGGGATGATCTGTAATCTGGTGGAACTGGATGAGACGGTGCAGCGCGAACTCCTGGAGCGGTTCGATCACGTGAACCTGAATTTGTGCCCTGAATTCAAAGCGGTGGTGCCGACGACGGAGAACTTGAGCGAGGCCATCTTCCATATTTTGAAGCAAAACTTTAGGGCCGCTCATCTGGAAAAGGTGCGGCTGGAAGAGACCGCAATGAACAGCTTCGAATATGCCGGCGACGCGGAGTTGACGCCGTAGTGCAGGCTAGAACGGGAACCCCGGCCTGATTCAAGGCAGTGTCGTCCCTAAAGGGACTCCGGCGTTTGCTAACGAACGCTGACCGCGGGCTGACGCCCACGGCTAAAACAAATGACGCCCTTCGGGCTGAAGCATGCTCACCGATGCCGGATGTTACCAAAGCTAAGCGCTTCGGGCTAAAGGCTAAGAGCTAAAGGCTAGTTGCTAATTGCTACTCATGAAAGACATGATCGAAACCCCGACCCTTACCAGCGCCAGTTTTGAAGAGCTGGCGCGCGAGATGTTAGTCCGCTTAGGTGAAGACCCCGAGCGCGAAGGTCTGCTCGACACTCCCCAGCGTTACGGCAAGGCGCTGCGCGACCTTACCAAGGGCTACCATGAAGATCCCGAAAAGGTGTTGCAAGGCGCGCTGTTCAGCGTCGATTACGACGAGATGGTCATTGTGAAAGACATCGAGATGTTCAGCCTGTGCGAGCATCATTTGCTGCCGTTCTTCGGCAAGGTGCATGTCGCCTACATCCCGAAGGGAAGGGTGATTGGGCTGAGCAAAGTCGCGCGGTTGGTCGAAGTGTTCGCGCGCCGCCTGCAAGTGCAGGAGCGGCTGACGGTGCAGATCGCCGAAACCATTCAGAAGGTCATCCAGCCGCTGGGAGTTGGAGTGGTTATCGAGGCGCGGCACTTGTGCATGATGATGCGCGGCGTCGAGAAGCAACACTCCGCAACGGTCACGTCTTCGATGCTGGGCGCTTTCCGGGCACAGCAGACACGCCAGGAATTCCTCTCGCTGATCCAGGCCAAGAGCGAAAACGGACTCTAAGCAATGGCTGCGAAGAAGACGCGGTCCCACGTCCAGTCCAAGTCGAAAGTCGATTCCCCGGGGGTGGGGCAGGCTGTATCGCGTCTGGACGGCAAAGTTGCGGTGGTGACCGGCGGCAGCAGCGGGATCGGCTTCGCGATCGCGAAGGCTCTCGCTGGCGAGAACTGTAATGTTGTCATCACTGGCCGCGATGAGGGAAAACTCGGCACGGCCGCGAGGAGGATTTCTTCATCAACCCAGCGGAACTCCGCGCGGATCGTGCCCGAAGTTTGCGATGTGCGCGATCCCCGAGCGATTGACGAACTGTTTGTGACAGTCGAGTCGATGTTCGGGCATCTCGACGTCCTGGTCAACAACGCCGGAATCAGTCAGGCGCCCACTCCTCTGGAGCAGACCTCGCTGGAGTTGTGGCGCGAACAGATCGACACCAACCTGACCGGCGTGTTTCTGTGCACGCGTGCGGCCCTGCCACTGATGAAACGCGGCGCAATCATCATCAACAATCTGTCGGCGGCAGCGAAACAAATCTTTCCAAACTTCTATGCGTACACCGCGGCGAAGACCGGTGCTTTGGGTTTCACGCTGTCACTGCGCGCCGAGCTGATACCTCGCGGCATTCGGGTTACGGCGCTACTGCCTGGTGCCACTAAGACCGACATCTGGCAGCAGATAACGCCTGACGCGCCGTTTCATCACATGATGGACGCGGAAAGCGTTGCGCAGGCCGTGCTCTACGCGGTGTTGCTCCCGCCGAACGTGAATCCGTCGGAGATCAGCCTGGATCCGGCCGGCGGAGCGCTGTAGGAAATCCACCACAGCGACGCCGAGACACAGAGAAGAAAAAGCTGATTGATTTCGCGGGTCACACGGGCCTTCCGTAATCATCAACACTGGCCCCGGCTACAAATCCCATCGAAGACTCTAAAGTTCCGTCTCTTGTTTCTTCTTTTCTCTGTGTCTCTATGGTGAATCTTCACAGCCCGTAGTGATAGCGCCGGGTGCGGGCAGGGAAGAGCTTGATGAGAAGAATTCCGGCGACGAAGCCGCCTACGTGGGCCCAGAAGGCGATGCCACTGGAGTTGCTACCATGGGCGGCGATTGAGGTCGCCGCGCCGCTGAGGAATTGCGCGATAAACCAGTAGCCGAGCACGATCCATGCCGGCAGCCACATAAAAAATATGAAGAAGAAGGGAACCAGGGTCAGTACACGAGCGCGCGGAAAAAGCACGAAGTACGCGCCCATGACGCCGGCAATGGCTCCGCTGGCGCCAACGCTGGGGAGTGTCGAGGTGATGTTAAACAGGCTATGCAAGAGTCCCGCCGCGATCCCGCAGATCAGATAGACCACCAGATACAGCCAATGTCCGAGATAGTCTTCCACGTTATCGCCGAAGATCCACAGCGCCCACATGTTGAAGATCAGGTGCAGCCATCCGCCGTGCAGAAACATCGAGGTGAAAAATGGCAGGAAGGCTTCTGTGGTCGGAACGTAACGCATACCGAGACCGGAGATGAGGTCCCAGGGCACATAGCCGTGATTGAACAGAACGACCGTCAAGCGCGCAGGCACCAGGCCGAACAGGGTAACAAACTCCGGCCGCGGCTCCGGCGGCAGATAACGCCAATCCAGAGAGAAAAGAAAAACCAATATGTTCAGAACAATCAGCAGGTAGTTGATGAAGGGCGTGCCGATCCGTGGTGCGTCGTCTTTCAGCGGGATCATATCTGGGTTACGCCTGCTGGGGCAGGGAAGCGACTACCTTTCGTTGCTCTTGCCAAGGCTATTGCCGGCGATTTGACCAACTAGCCTATCAACCTCCACGATAGCAGAAGGATGCCGCTCAACGCCGTGATGGTAGTGGATAAACCAGCAGGATGGACCTCCCACGATGTGGTAGCCAAAGCCCGGCGCCTCCTGGGAGAGCGGTCTATCGGTCATTTGGGAACCCTTGACCCCATGGCCACTGGGGTGCTCCCGCTGGTTCTGGGCCGGATGACGCGGCTTTGCCAGTTCTACAGCGGTTCTGAGAAGACTTACGAAGGCAAAATCCGGCTGGGAGTTGCAACCGACACCTATGACGCCGACGGCGACCCTGCCGGTCAATCCCAGATAGTTAATGTAACGCTTGAAGGAGTGGTCGCCGTAAGCTCGGTGTTTGTGGGGTTGATTCAGCAAACCCCGCCGCCTTTCTCGGCTAAGAAGATCCAGGGAGTTCCAGCCTACAAGCTGGCCCGCCGCAAGCAGCCGGTTGAGTTGAAGCCAGTGGAGGTCGAGGTCAGGGAGTTCACAATCTTGGGTCTAAACGGAGATTTGGTCGACTTCCGCTGCCGGGTGTCGTCAGGGACTTACGTCCGGAGCCTGGCGCACGAGCTGGGGCAGAAACTGGGTGTTGGAGCACATCTCGCTAGCCTGCGCCGGACGGCCGTAGGCGAATTCACGATTGAGCAGAGCCACACGCTGGAGCAGCTCACCGAGGCGGTCGCCCAAGGCCGGGTTGACGAAGTCTGCATTCATCCGCGCCGAGTCCTGCCGGAGATTCCGTGCGTCACCGCAACCGACGAAGATCTCGCCAAGATTCGCCACGGGAGGGCAGTCAACTTGCCTGAGATGTCGCGCTCGAAGTGGGTGAAGGTTTTTGCCGGCCAGTCGGGGTTGGTGTGCCTTGCCAGCCGGGTGGCGGGGACGCTGTTCCATCCCAAAGTAGTGCTGATCTGAACTCATTGATGCTGCGAGCGGCCTGCTTCAGTCCCAATCCGGAACCAATCTGGGTTTGGCAATCACAAATATCCGCGAACGGTTGACCCGCGGGTGTATTGTGCTGGCGTAAACGCCTCTTCAATAGGATCCGGCTCATGGCCAAGCTGAGAGGATTAACTCTGGTCCGCGGACTCACACAATGCCGGTTGGTTCTAACGGGACACGCCGCTGCGACAATCGCGGGAGTCCTATCGTGCAGAGTGAAGAGGGCCACGTCACTCGCCTTACTGGTGATGG
>Ga0181532_10000430_pt1 | contig 43613 bp, 55 predicted proteins | sample PEATcosm2014_Bin_33_FD_119768 | JGI IMG/M metagenome (GOLD analysis project Ga0181532, IMG submission 119768) | Peatland microbial communities from MTU Mesocosm Facility, Houghton, MI, USA - PEATcosm2014_Bin11_30_metaG | ecosystem: Environmental > Terrestrial > Soil > Wetlands > Peat | place... | reverse complement strand
GCTCTCCGGAAGCCGAATCTCAATATCTTGTACGAAATCGGTCATCGAATCACGAAGCTCGACTCGCAGCTCGGCGCGGCTGGTCGTGCCGAAAATTAGCTACTTCCACCCCGGGCTGCTAGGATCAAGACGAGACTGCTGACCTGGCGAAGGCCCCTGAAAGGGTCGTGCCGCTCGCTTTTCTTCCATGCCGCCGAGCAACGACGGAAGTCCACTTCCCTCGCTATCCTGACAATTGAAGACTGCTAGGGCCTTCGCCTTCCAATTGCTCATTTTGGGCGATTACAGGGCGGCGTAATCGCCGGATGTCCCTCCCCGTCTATCCCGTCACAGAGGTAGTGTCCCGTGGCACCATTCGAACTGGAGAATGGCCAGAGCGCCGTGGTTGCGCTTCTTGTCCTCCCTGGCAACTCAACTGACGGGTCAGGAGCAAGAAGTGGCCGCTGATCGCTTCCCAAAACCGCGAATCGTACTGGCCGACGCTAATCAGCGTATGCGCGAGGCCGTTGCACGAGTCCTCAAAACCGAGTGCGAGGTCGAGGTAGTCGGTTGCGCACTCGACGGCGCAGGGGCCGTCGACGCTGCAATTGGGCTCCAGCCGGACATCCTGATTCTGGGTATCATCATGCCGGGACTGGACGGCATCCGAGTGGCTCGTATGCTGAGAAGGGTCGATTCTCCAACAAGGATCATCTTCCTTACAGGTATCGAAGACTCCTCTTTCCAGCAGGCGGCCATGGAAGCGGGCGGCCAGGCTTACGTGTTCAAGAGTCAGCTGTTTACCGATCTCCCCCGCGCGATTACCGCCCTGATGACGGGAGCAAGGTTTCTCTCTTCCAAGGGAAAACTCTAGCGGCCCGGTGAGTACGGCCCGACAATTGGATCGGGAGGAGGCGCGCGCGATAACTGAGGAGAAGACACGAAACGGAATTTTAAGCACGCTAAGCGGCGGCTAAGTCGTGTGAACGGGGCCGGAGCGGACGGAACTGGTCTGGCCCCAACGTCAGGGACGTTTCCCAGTGGTAGTCTCCGGTCAAATTGATGTGTTCCCAGCCGAGCGGCGACAGATGCGCAAGGTCAACCGGTGCCGGATGGCGCCCTTGCTTGCGTATGTGATCGACGGCGCGCTGCAGGTACACGGTGTTCCACAGAATGATTGCGGCAACGAGCAGGTTCAAGCCGCTGGCACGATGAAGCTGGTTTTCATAAGAACGGTCCGGAATCTCGCCAAGTCGATTGAAGAAAACAGCGCGGCGGAGCGCATTCTGCTGCTCGCCCTTGTTGAGTCCGACGTGACTACGCCGACGCAGTTCTGGGTCTTGCAACCAGTCGAGGGTAAAGAGTGTGCGTTCCAATTTGCCGAGTTCCCGCAATGCGTGGGCGAGACCGTTTTGACGGGGATAGGCGGCCAGTTTGCGCAGGATTACCGAGGCGGTGACCGTTCCCGTTTTGATCGACGTGGCGAGGCGCAGCAGTTCGAACCAATGATCGCTGATCGCGCGAAGATTGATGGCACCCGCTACCAGCGAGACGAGCTCAGGCGGCACCGTCATACCGGGCAATGTATAGAGTCGCTTTTCCTTTAGGTCGCGGATGCGCGGCGCAAAGCGAAAGCCCAGTAGCCGACACATGGCAAAGACATGGTCCGAGAATCCGCCGGTGTCCGTGTAGTGCTCGTTAATGACGAGACTCCTCTGGTGGTACAGCAATCCGTCGAGGACATGCGGCGCCTCGTTGGCGGTCGCGTCGATCACCTTGGTGTGAAAGGGCCCAAACTGATCGGATAAATGGGTATAGAACTTAACCGCCGGCTCCCGACCGTAATGAAGGTTCACCAGACCGCCCACTTCGCCACGACCGCCGGCACGAAAGAACTGTGCGTCCGAGGATGAGGTGGTGCCGTCGCCCCAGTGGGCTGCCAATGGCTGACGGTGCTGCGCATCGATCAGTCCGGCAAGAGCCTGGGCATAGCACTCTTCCCGAACATGCCAATCGGCGGTCCACGATAGCTGTCGCCAGATCGTTTCGCGGCAGGCTTCCGACATGCGTGTGAGCCCAAGATTGATACCGTCGGCCAACACCGCGGTGAGCAGAGCCTGCCGATTGTTGGGTGGTGCCTGAGTTCGTAGGTGCAAGAACTGATCGCCGAGACTCGTCCACTGATCGACCTCGACGAGGAGTTCAGTAATTTTCACGTGGGGCATCAACGCGTAGGACTCTTCCGCAAAGGCTTCTGCGGACTCAGGAGTATTCTTACGCAACGGCGCGATGCGCAGATCCCCGTTCGCGAGCGTGACATCGGCCAACGCGTTGTCCCTTGCCTTGCAGGCAACCGATGTCATCTTCTCTTTGAGCCTCTCTCGCCGCTCAGTCATGTAAGAGGTAAACTGCGTGTCGATGGCAAGCGGCAGCGGCTCCTGTTGCATCGCTTTAAAGGTCGCGGCGGGAATCAGGTACGTCTCGAAATCCCGGTACTGGCGACTGCCTGTCACCCAGATATCGCCAGCGCGCAGGCGATCGCGCAGCTTCGCGAGAGCGCACAATTCGTAGCAATGCCGATCCACCCCGTCTGCCGTGAACACGTAGGGCCGCCAGCGCGGTTTCACGAAACCCGTCGGCACATGTTCGGGCAGCGTGCGCTTGCCGCTGGCATTGAGGTCGCGGAGCAGATCGAGAGCTTGCAGCAGTTCAGTCGCGGCCGGTGCCGCATGGAATTCAAAATGCGCAAGCAGCAGAGGCGCAAACTTGCGCACGCTACTGTAGCGATCGTCAAGCAGCGCGAGATAGTCAAACTCCTCGGGCTGGGCGAGCGTCTGCGCTTCCGCGACGGTCGATTCGAACTTACTCCAGGGCACTACGGCCTCGATGGCGGCAAACGGATCGCCACCGCTGGAACGCGCTTTGATCAGCGCTTGGCCGACCCGAACGTAGAGCCGTACCTTCTCGTTGATGGTTTTCCGCTAGCATGAAACTGCTCGGTGTGAGCACGTTCGGATTTCTTGAATAGTTTCCCGATCAGATGCTCGAACATATTGAACGCCTCATCGGTCAATGTCGCCGTGAGATCGAGCGCCAGCGCCGTGAGCGTGGCGTGGCGACGCAGCGGCTCAAGCTCCGCCAAGTGCTGCACAGTACACTGGCCGCCCTCGCGGGCTAGCTTAAGCCAATAGTTCTGGTGGACTCGCGTGGCACGCTCCGGCTCGATACCGAGCGCACGAACTTGATTGAGTCGCTCAATTAGTTTCGAAAAGTTACCGGTGGTCGCCGTATACGCAGTCTGGCGCAACCACGCCAGCGTGCTCTGTCCGCCACCGCTGCGGACCTCGAGCAGTTGATCGAGCGCTTGGCGTTGCCGATCCGTCAGTCCGTCGGTGAGCCGACGCCACAGTTGTCGTTGTGCGCGGGCTCGAACCATGCCACAGAGGCGTTCAATGGCCGTTAGCGGTGGACAGACGATGCGGCGCGCCCGAAGTTCTTCGAGTACGAGAAGAACCCAGAAAACGTCGTCGTCGACGTTTCCTTGGCGGGCCGTTTCCTGGCTTCCACCTCTTTGGGTGGTACCATAAGCGCGCCCTTCGGGCCCCATGGGGAGACCATTATGGACATTAATATGGACATTAATAATAATAATGATGACCGGAAAGATGTCCAGCCCTATCCGGTCCAGCCCTACCCGGTCAAAGTGTGGCCGGAGACCCGTCCTGTGGTTGGCCACTCCAGCTCGGGCGAGCAGCTATATCCTTATCAGGTGGCCGTGGTTCTGGGAAGAGGGAAGCTGGCGAAGATCGAGGTGGCCCGAACGAAGTGGGAGGAATACCCGGTGAAGCTGTCCCTACCGAAAACTCCATTCAGCGGTTCTCGGCGCAATGTAACATTGTTACATCCTGATCGCCTGGTTAGCGGGCCTCAGTTTCCACTTCTTCAATGCCGCTGATTTCAAAGGCATTCGCGTCGGATAGCATTTTCGGTAGGGACAACCAGCTCATTACCAAATTCCGATCATTTTGCTTCCGGCGCGGGGTGCACTTGGTGGCTGAGCCGGGAAGGCTCGGCATTTCCGGTAAGGTTGCCGGACGCCGCTCAGGTTGGCTGCCGGCGAGCGGTTTCGCCGTCGTCTCTCGATAAGCTGCCTTCCTTCTATTGTCTGTCGATGATAAGATTCACACCCATCCCCCACGGGCAGGCAGAAACTGCTGCCAGATCGTGCGGCGCAAGCTCTCCGATCCCGATCTGTTGCGCGTACTCTCGCACCAACTGCCACAGCGCTCGCTCCGTCAAAGCTACCCCGGGCGGTGGGACGGGTGGTCCGCGCGACAATCCTAAAAATATTCTGATGCTTACTCCCGGTTTTCTGTTCCTAAGTATATAGAAGGACCAAAGTAACAGGAGGCGTGATCATCGGCAGAATACGGGTTGTCGCTCGGCTCCGCTCGGGTCCTGGTGCGTGCGGCTGATCGCGATGCTGCGCGAACTGGTGAAGGGCAAGCAGCCTGATGATCTGATCTTCACGCGAGGTTTGAATCACCGTCCGGTGCAGCGCTTCGACAAGCTGTGGAAGCGCGGCTCCCGCATGGCAGGAGTGAACGAGAGCCTTCTGGTGCACGACCTGCGGCGAACGGCGGCGCAACGAATGCTGGACGCCGGGATAGCGGTGCCGCGCATCATGCAGATTTGCGGTTGGAAGACCATGTCGACGTTCCTGCGCTACGCCATGACGGGACGCAACGTGCTGCGGCCGGAGCTAGAGAAGCTCGTCGAGTTTGAACGGAAGCAGAGACAAGGGCGGCAAGAACTGGTACAACAGAAGGGGATGGAGAACGGTGAGCAAATGCGGGCATTGACTGGGAAAGATAAGTTATATTTAAGTCATAGTCGGCGCAAAAGCATGCAATCCGAGGCTCCCTCCTCGCCTCCTGCGACTCGCGGTAGGTCATGGAAAACAGGGAAGATAGCTGGGAGCGAGTAAGGTGGATGGGCGCGTAGCTCAGTTGGTAGAGCAATGCCCTTTTAAGGCATGGGTCGCAGGTTCGAGTCCTGCCGCGCTCACCAAGAACCCTTTTCGGTTCATTGGATTGCATCACTCTCGGCATTTTCTGCCAAGAGATTCTGACCCACACTCAACCCACAGCTCTCAAACCAACGCACCTGGACGCTCTGCATTTCAGGAGTCACGACCTGAGCATATTTGCGCAACATGATCTCAGGGCCCGCGTGACGCATGTTGCCTTGTGCGGTCTTCACATCGGTCTTGTCGATCGAGATCATCCAAGTAGCCATGCTTGAGCGCAGAGAGTGAAGCCCGAAACGCTGCCCCTGGGCAATCTGAATGCCTGCTTTCAAGGCAGCCAGACGCAGGTGATCGGTTACGAAGATCCCCGCGCACATTGGAATCTTCCCGTTCATCTTGAATGAAGGGAAGACCCAATCATCATCCTGGGCGTAGGGCGTCATGCGACGCCATTCACGCAGGTACGACGCCAATTGCGGAGACATTGCGACCGGAGCTTTCGAGGCCTTGGTCTTCGGTTTGTCGATACACGCCGCTGTCCAACGACGCTCGATCTTGATTTGGTTTTGTTCCCAATCGATGTCGCGCCATTTCAAGCCGCAGGCTTCGGAAGCCCGGATCGCTGTCGAGGCACAGACTAGAACGAGCATCTGGTGCATCGGGTTGGGCAGCAGCATGATGATTTGCTTCACCTGCTCCGGGTTTACGATTACCGGAACATACTCTGATCCCACATCCTCCAGCCTCCATCCAGCAGCCGGATTCGTAGTCACAAGACCCTCGAACTGTGCCCAGTTGTAGATGGTGCCGATCATCGTCTTGATCTTCGAGATGGTCGGCCCGGCAAGCTCCCCGTCATCCCGCAGCAGATACAACCAGTCACGGATATCCCGTTTCGTGATCTTTTCCGCGACCTGGTTGCCCCAGTGAGGCATGATGTAGTTCTTGACGTAGGACTTGGTGCTGGCTGTAGTCGTCTTCGCGCGACGAGAGTCTTTGACCGCCTTCCACTTGCGCTCGGAGATGTCGTACTCCATCCCATGCACCTTGCTCATGTATTCAGCCAAGACTTTCGTCATCGTGACCTCGGGCCCCGCATCCCGGTTGATGAAGGCTCGAAGACCCAGCCGATCTACCTCCTTCCAAGCCTCCTCCTTCGTTGGAAGGTCGGTGAGAGAGCCGATAATCGTGCCATGCTCGACCCGCCGACCATCTTTGTACATGCGGAACCTCAGCAACCACATTCGACATTTCTTACCTTGGTTCAGACGCCAAACTTTCTTTAGACTCCCGCTTTGGTATGCCATTACTGGCCTCCTTTTCGGGAGCCGCCTGCTGGCGATCTTACGGCCATGCCTTGCTTCCTGCCAAGCTCAGTTGATGGACTGTTGAGCATCCAGTCGCGCAGCTCAGTGAGCAAGTAGCGCCACGTCTTGCGTTGGCTCGAACCAGGAAGGGGATGTGCCGGAATCTTGCCCGATATGGACAGTTTCAAGACATGTTTTCGGGAGCAACAAAGATATTCGGCTGCTTTGGCTGCATCGACAAACTGTTCTTTATGCCCGACGTCAGAGTTTAGTTTGTTGAAGCCGGCGGAATCCGGCCCTGATGAAAATCGACCCACAAAGACACTCCTCGGCCTGCACCAGCTTTTCTGGTCGCAGAGCCGAGGGGAACAGGGACAGCACACCGCCTCAAAATTTGAATTTGCGCCGATGACTCGCCCAAATCCTTTACGATCCAGACAATTCGGCTTATATCAGACTAATACTGCTCTGTGGCGACTTTCGGGATCTGCGTGGAATTGAGAGGCGCAACCGAAAAGCAGCGGTCACTGGCGGACTCGCCCTGCCTACTCGACGAGCACAACTTGATTCTCGCTCTCGACCCGGGCCAGCGCGGCTTCGATCTTGCTCCACATCTTCTGCCCGTCCTCGTGCTGGTAGTGACCGTAATGCAAGTTATGCTGCGAGTCGTAGCGGTAGCCGTATGCGTCGTAAAGCACGACATCGCGATCGCTCCTAAGCACGTACTCGTCGCCCAGGATCACTTGGCACGCTTCGTCCATGCACTGCTTCATAGCCGCGTCCACGTCCAGCCAGGAATCCGTTGGCGCAGTGTAAAAGAGCGCGTCGTGAACCGACGCGCCAACGTCGATGCCGCGCTCGGTCGCGAGGCAGCAGGCGAAGCGCATGATCTCAGCGCAGTTGCCCTGCATGGGCAGATTCATGGCCGTGCGGATGTCGTGTGCCGTGGGCCGCTTGGGCATCCATAGTTTCCAGCCGCATTCTGTCTCGACCTAACCGTCGAAGGCACGGTCTTCTGCGTTGATCGCCAACCATTTCTGGTACTTCGGATAAAGCCTGGCTTCGCGCTCCTGGTAGAGCTTCGCTTGCCCGACGCTGATGCCGAGCACCTTCGCTAATCCCTCCGGAGTCTGACCGTACTGGCCCGCCAAGACGACGGGCTTGAACTTATTCCGAAGGGTGCGATGCGTTTCCTTCGTCGCTGTGTAATCGCAGAAGCCGTAGTCTGCGGCCTTAACGAGGTAGGCATCGCGATGCAGATAGTGCTCCCAGCGTTTGTCGTCGTGGGCGAGCGCCGCTGCGATGCCGTACTCCGCGTTCGACCAGTCGCGGTGCATCAGGACTTCGGCTCCATGCGGCGCCAGCAGAGAGCGCAGCGCCTTTGTTGCGTTCGGGATGTTCTCGCTGGTCTTCGGCTGCGACCTGGACGAACGAGCCTGGAACGGCCGCATGCTACTGCGATTTCGACCGTCGGGGCCAATTGGAAACTTGAACTCGGATTTCGCAAGCGTGAGGAACTTCCGTAGCTGCCGGTATTCCTCGATCATCGGCAGCCGGTCCGCATGCAGCAGGGACATTGGTTCCAGCACCAGCTTGTCGTCGGCGCTTGCGCGCTCACCGTTGAACGGCCAGGTTTCCTCGTCGAACCCCATACCGCGCACCCAGTCCGTGTAGCCTTTGTTGCTGAAATGCGGGTCGCCGCTCTTATCCCAACTATGGATGCCGGCCTGATATTCGTCCTCGAAGTCGCGCACGACCGAGCGTCGCACGGCCTTGGTTTTGCGCTTCAATTGCTCCAGTTTGCGAAGGTCGACGGGCACGCCGTTCCATTCCATGCACGCCACTCCTTTCATGCACCGGCCCCGGTGAAGCGCCTGGTCGATGTCGCCGATCTGGCCGATCATGCGCTCAAACAATGTGTGCGTCATCTTCACGTCGCCATTGCAGTATTCGACGACGTGGTGCAGCTCCTCGCCAGTAAACGGAAAGCCCTGGGCGATGCGGGTGCGGTTTACTTCCTTCTCCTCGAAGCTGATCGTGTCAAAGATCCCGTAATCGTGGCAGGTGGAGACCAGGTCGGTCGGAATCTCGTTTCCCTGCCGGTCCGTGATGTTGTTTGTGAGGTTGCGCCGCTCGACCCACAAGTCGAGCACGTTGTGAGGAAGGCCCCAGCCCGCGGCCAGCGAGAAGCCCAGGTCAGCCGTCGCACTGAAGAGGACGTGCAGCACATCTGGCCCGAAGGGCAGCGGATTAGCCGTCCGCTGCCCTGGATGGTCGAACGTCCCCGTCACGGATGCGCCGGATCGCACCTCGACGCCGGACATGCAGACAGGTGTCACGTGCCAGCCCGGTACAATGACGAACTCGCTGTCCCAGACCCAGATTTCCCGAAACATCTGTAGCAGGCGATCCACGGTCAGTTGCCTTCCGTGGGCTCCGCGGTGGCGAAGTCGTCGTCGTCCGGATAGATGAGGCGATTTACCACCTCGTGGTCAACGCGGGTGATGTAGTTGTCGCCGAACGCCATCTCAAGCAGTTCGTCGATCGACTTGTCCGACCATTCCGGCTCGCGCCGAAGCTGGCGGGCATACGTGAAATCGTAGGCCTTGGTCGTCGGATTCCACTTCATCTGAATCCAACTGTTCCGAGCTTCGTTGACGCAGCGGCGCGTCGATTGCTTTGGACTCTTGTCACTCTGCTTCGCCAGGAAGAAGAACTCGACGCCGTCGTGCGTGATCGATCGCGTGAGCAGCGCAGGCACGATGTATTGGTCAAGCTGGTCGGGGAACTCGACCTCTGGGTCGAGGAAATACGTGCCCTCGTCCGGGCCGCTGCGGATGATCAGAAGATCGACCGGAACGGACATTGCGGGATCGCGGTGGCAGCGGAACCACCATTGGCGGTCGGGCGTGCGCACCGGAACCACGGTCTGGTGACGCTCGCCGCGTCCCTGTTTGTCCTTGTTGTCCTGCGCGGCCGCGCGCTTCTTGCGAAGCTTCGCCGCCAGGCCGGTCGTCGGTGCGGGATTGAGAGGGGTTGTGGACGACGAGGCGGTCGTCCGCGCTTGGGGCTGGGCGTATGTCGCCTTCCCGTTGCTGTTGGTTGCTGCCGGCAGAGCCTCGTTGATCGGCTCAGCTGCTTTGACTTCTGGGTACATCTTGATTGTCCTATATTGCTTCGCAGGAAGGCAGTGCCTGGCAACGCGAGGTGGCCAGCGTCCGAATTCGTCCGCGCCTCAATCTGGTAGACCCGCGAGTCGGTGTGCGCGGACTGGGGTCGCCATGAGGAAGCGCGACCCCCGCTTTAGGTGGGAACCTTGTTGCGTCCGAAGATAAAATACCCGCCGACGGGGGAAATCTGAATTATTGACCGGCGGAAATGCGGGGCGCGGCGCCCGGGACGCCAGTTTGCGCGAGCTATGGGTAGTCCTGGGCCGGCTGTTGGCACCGCAAAACGCTTTGGCCCCCTTTGCTGTACCCCGTGACCCCCTTTATGTCAGCCCCCTCCAAATTCTTTGAACGAGTTTCGATTTTGCCAACAACGCTGGAAATCTCCTCTATCCTTGTCTGCCCAGCCTACCTACCTGCATATATAAGAACAAAAACAAAGACGAGAAGGGTTGTAGGGTGAAGTGCACAAAAGCCGGCATGGAAGAGTGCCGGGAGCGGCCCCTGGGTTCGAAGAGCTCGATACTTTTCGAATGCAGCAGTGATCCGAGGGTTCGGACGTTTGTTGGCCAGCAACCGAGTCCCAGCACAGGTCGCCAGTCGGATAACGGGCGTTATTCCAGCGGCCGCAACTGGTGGCGAAACAACCAGAGGATAACAAGCTCAGCGTAGCGCCACACGTCAGAATCGGCTCTGGGCAAGGCATCTGGACGATTTTGCTGGCCCGGTATATAATGGATTTGTCTCGTAGTTGGGTTGCGGGCGAGTAAATGTAACCTTCGGGTGAGATAAAGCTATACCAGAACAAGGACGAGACAGCGGACAATAGTCCGACCTTCCATTAGGCGCAACGGCCTCACGGTCAAAGTGAGGCTTTTCTATGCGCCCAACAAGCACAGTAACAACATCAATTCTCCCCTCTGAGGCGGAGAAAACATCTGCGCTCGCGATAAATGGGACAAATGTCCCAAGTATCACGGTGCCCGATCTGACAACCCTTCCGCCCGACGATCTTATGTCAGCATCCCAGAAAGTCTGGATGCTGGGTCGTTCGGCACACAATGCCACCGTAGCGTGCTTCAAAGAAATCATGTATCGCTACGACGGACGTAAATCCAACCGTCCGACATTTGCGACGGTTCAAGACGCATTTGCGAGCATCGGCGTCAACTATGATGGGGCGCGGAAACTTGTTTATCGCGACACGCGCAAGCGTGAACTCGAAGCAATTGTCCTAAGCTTGCCTTCGCTGCCTGCGTCTCCCGAAACCCCCGCTCAAATCCCCACCTTCAATAGACGGGATCAAGTCACGGTGCCCGAGGGCAACGGCGAGGTCTCTCACTTTCACCAAACGACGGGCAAGATCGATATCGTCCTGGATGAGACTCAAGAACCTGTCGCCAACGTCGACCCCAAGCATGTGACGAAGCTCAACGGCGCTGCCGTCATAGGCGGCAAGCTGGCGAAGCAGAAAGAACATGTTCTCGTGGCTGGCGAACTGCTCACCGACGTCGCCAGCGGCAAGAAGTGGATTTACGCCGACGGCAAGTTTTCCGCGACCAAGATGCTGACGCGCAGTGAAGTCAAAGAGGAGGCCACCGCGCGGCTCAAGGCTGAGCGCGAAGTGGCCCGCAAGCGCAAGGACGAGGAGAAAAGATTTCGCCAGGAGCAAGCCGCTAGTAAGGAGGCGGCGAAGATCAACGCCGCCAAGGCCGAGCGTGAAGCCGCGCAGGCAAAGCGTGAAGCAAAACGCGTTGCTGCCGCAGATAAGGCAGCGAAGGCCGCGGCGAAGGCGAAAAAACGCTCGAAAGTATCCAGTGCGAAATCAACTGCGACGACTGCCAAAACGAACCGAGTCAAGGTGGCACGCATTGGCGACAAGGAATTCGGCGTGTTCCCCGAATCGTGCAGCGAATACAGCGCTGCAACGGCCCTGACAATCGGCACGCGGAACGTGTGCGAAGTCGAGCGCGACCGCATCAACGACAAACGCCGCGGCGAGCCTGCTCCCGGTGGGAACGTGTCGGATGCGGCCGTGATGGCCGAGCTGCTAGCGCCCACGAGCAACACCGTTGCGGAGGTGCCCCGTGGCTAACCTTCGCTCGACTCCCAAGAAGTCCCGCTTGCGTCCGAACCGCGTTAAAGCGAGGCACAACGAAAACCAACTGGCAACAGGCAAGAAGAGGCATCTCAGGATGCCCACGGTCGTACGCCGCCTGCGAGTTCACCTGGATGAGGGCAACAAGATCGGCGCCGTGAAGCAGACGAGAGAGGACACAGGCTACAGCCTGTCGGAAGCCCTGCGCCTCGTGCATCACTGCGAGGGGGACCACGGGCTTACCGATGAGGAACTTGTGTCTTCGTGGTGCGGCTCGTGCCGCAGTTCGTTGTCGGCATGCGAATGCGCGACGCTGGCGAGCCACGAAGGCGTGCCTACCGCGAGAGAGCTCGAGAAGGCGCCAGCCCGAGAGTCGGAGCTACCGAATCAAGCGCAGGCATTCGATTGCAAGTGCGGCGACTGTCAATGCCAGAACGAGTGGCACCGGCTGGCCGTGTGGTTAGAGCAAGACCCTGGTCGAAATTACAGGGAACTCCTACATGGATCGAGGCGATGCGGCAGCACGAGCACAGTCTCTCTTCCGATTCCGGGATCGAGGGCACGGAGCAGGATTTGCTATGAGCGAACAACAGAGTGGAAGACGTTCCATAGAACGTGAGATCCGGTGTGAACTCGCACCGGACAGTATTTATGAGGCAGGGAGTGCTGGAGGTTCTGTAATGCCACGATATAAGAACATCGAACTGAGTCCGCAGTGGGAGGAGATTTACCGGCGCTTCAAGGCTGTGGACGAGCACCTGCATGGCCGGTTCTTGCCTGCGTTCGTCAACCACCTGCGACGCACGTTCCGTGTCATGGCCGTGGACAACCCCGGGATAAAGACGCTCGAAGACTTGTTCGCCTGGCTGGAGAAGCAGCAACCTGGATACATGAAGCTGGAGTGGCAGTGGTGCGGAATGGACCGACAAGAAATGTTGAGGCGCGAGAAGGAGCTTGGCCTGAACAAAAACTCGCGGCGGGAGAAAGTCAGTAATAAATACAAGGAGACAAACAACAATGACCTGCGTATCTGACCAAAACATCGAATGCCCCGTGTGCCATGGGAACACGGCGCACACCGACTTAGAAATCCACACCAATGAGCGCGAGTGGGACTGCGTGCGGTGCGGCTTCCACAGCCACACGCGCATCGTCGAGCGTGCGGGCGAGCAGTTCTGGGAGCACACGATGGAATTGCCGATGTCGAAGGATGGCAAGGTCGCCTGGCCGGAGATGCAGGCCGTCAAGGGCGGCACATGGAACCGGAAAGAATTCGGCGTCATGCCCGGCTACGAAGCGGTGTCGGATGGCTTCGGAGCCGAGGAAGCGAAGGCCGACGGCAAGGAGCAGCCATGAACTACCTAAAGGACGGCTGCGGCAAGCAGATTCCCGAGGGCCACGTCCACGTGCAGGCCGACGACGAGGACACGACCACCGACGAACTGAAATCTTTCTGCGACGGCTGCTACAGGTCGCCGGTGGAGAAAATAGAGTTTGGCCGGGCTGTGGTGCGCAGGGGAATCCTGCGCCGCCTCTTGAAGGGCAATGAATCAGGCGGCCAATTCGGTATCAACTTAAGAAGGAGAAACAAGGATGAGCAGCAACAACTACGCAGGGCAGGGCACAGCCAAGCCCGAAGAAATCTAGGCTGATCTTCGAAGCGGAAAGACGTGGTACCTGGGTGCCTCCAACGCAAGCGAATACGCTTGGGGCAAGTACGGAATGGATATCCAGTCCCTTGAAGCGTCGGACTCGAAAGCGACCAGCCACACCGCCGAGGCGTTCTTCGCCGTGGCCACGGAAAAGTACGACGTGGACTTCGGCAACGGCGAGTACGGCTATTGCTTCCAGATCGGCGAGAAGTACTTCTGGTTGCACCGGTGGAGAAGGCGAATTACGGGGAGCCAAAACGATGAGCGTCGACAGCTTTTTCTACGTACCAGCAGGGACACGCAACGTGGCGGAACCCACCGAGCGTGGCTACAAGAAGTACAAGAGCTTCGCCGACTTCAAGGTCGCCTACGACAACCGCCACTTCCCGCATCAGGTGAAGTGGGTGGCCGGGGGTATGATCGACGAACAATACTTCTTCGAGCAGGCCGAGGATGCGATCTGGTTCTTCGTCGAGGGATGGCGGGGCCGTGACTTCTTTGCGAACGGTGAGGACGGCGCTCCAGTCGGCTACGGCCCCACGGCCCTCTGGATCGACGACAAGCAACGGTGCGAACACTGCGCCGAGGCGCTAGCCGATTCCGACAGGGACAATACCGATGGCCACGACACGTTGGGCTTTAACGTTCGCTGCGACACATGCAAGAGGCCGATGACAGTCTGCCATGACTGCTTCGACCACTCGGACGATTGCCCGGAGTGCGAGTGCGACTGCGTGCTCGACCTGGAAGATGGATCGACGGTCCAAGCCTGCGAGTTGCACCCGAACGGCGGATCGCCCAGGTCAAAAGCATGGGCAACCCAGTGGGCCGCAAGGAAAAAGTGAATGAGCGTATACCGGCTTGTGTGGCACGGCCCAGTAATAGATCAGGAGTACGACGTCACGGCGCTTAGCGAGGACGATGCAATGCACACGCTTGCGGCCTGGCTCCAAGGCGACGATGACATGGATGAGTTTGTCAGGGAAGTTGACTAACAAGTTTGGTGGGCTGTGGTGCCGGAGGGAGTCTCCGGCCAAGGCAAAGCGGTTTTACCTCCCGTAGAGCCTGAATGAATCACCCTCCAATTCAAACTACAAGGAGAAATAAAGATGAACGAACTGAGAGCGGCCTACATCTACCAAGCCTATCGTGGCAACAATGCGATGGACTTCCACACCTGCGTGAACGATCTGATCGAATCAGGTAAGTCCGATCTGTATTCGGAGACTGATACGTTCCCGTATCACCACAAGGACGAACTGACCTATGCCGATGCGGTTTACATCGCCAACATGATCAAAGATGCGGACGCCGGGAAACTGAACCTCTGCGCCTACTTCTTCGACAGGCTCCCGCTGGGCAGACTCCTAAGGAACGGCCAATGAAAGAACAGATGAGATGCGACAACTGCCAGGGCTTTCTCGGCACAGACCCGGTCCCTGTCGATGGCAAGGGACTGTGCAAATACTGCGCCCGGAGGCGTACGAAAAAATCGTCGAGCGCACGGCCAACTCATGGAGCAAGCAACAACCTATCGAGTGGGCCGAGGCCGAAGGCCGACGCTACCTGATGGTGGAATCGACCGACGGCGGGATGTTCATCCAGCCGGGTGGACTCGACGGCCTGAACGATAGCGACGTTGTGTTCGGCTGCAAGGGCGACAACGTCGTGGGTCGGCTCGAAGTCGTCGAGGTGCGGCGTGACTGCCGCATCAAGGTTCCGCTGGGAACCAACTGAGTCCGAAACGTCCGGGGGACGGACGTCCGACCGTCATGCGGTCGCTGAAGAGGGTAAAAACAAAATGTACACAACATCACAAGCGCAGGCATTGCAAGCCAAGCTGCGCGGACTCAAAGAAGAGACCCAGGCTCTCCAAGATTTCTGGGCAACGTTGTTCCCAGACTTCGAGCCTCTGGAAACTCGCCAGTGCCAAGTCTGGATCGGCAGGTACGACTTCAACCACATCTGCGAGGGACTGGAAGTCACGCAGGCACAGCAGAGCAAACGGCTGGATGCTTGGGCCGAGGGCGGCGACCCGGCCAAGCTCAAACCGCCGATGACCCGGACGGACTTGATCAAATACGCCTCCGGTGTGATGAAGAACAAGAAAGGGGCGTCCAGGTGAAGGATCGCCTCAAAATCTGGGACTGCAACCGCAAGGCCGTTTTCGGTCTGCCCGATCCGGCTTTCAAGCTGTGGCACTGCTACTACTCCAACGAGGATGACGAACAGGAGAGTTGGCTCAGCATCCCTGAGATTCAAAGGCAGACCAGGCAAAGCAGGAGCACGATCCTCCGGTATACACGGTACCTCCTCGATCATAAATGGCTGATCGACACAGACCGTACGGCTGCGGACAAATGGCTTGCCATGGCCAAGACCCCCACGGTCGGCTCCTACCAGATTCACGTCTACCGGGAAGACGACCCAACTAAGGGTCTGGTGTCAACTGGAGACCAGTGTCTTAAAGACACCAGGGTCTCACAGACACCCAAGGGTTCTGGTTCTGCTTCTACCTCTCTCTCTAGCTCGGGCTATGGCTTAGCTAAGACTAAGCCCATCACCCCTTCGGGGAAAGAGAAACGAAAACCAAAACCAACACCGGTTCTTTCCGGTGTATCAGCGAACCAAGTCAAAACCGGAAAAGCAAAAACAGTGAAGCTGAAGGACGGGACTGAAGTCCCGATGCCCGAAGGCTTTGACTCATGGTCTAACGCTGACCGGGCAAACTTCATCTACGGGGTTCCGAGCCAGAAGGAGCAGGAAGCGGAACTGGACAAGATGCTAATGTCGCCCAACGTCAGCATCACCGCCGAGGAGTTTAGGGCCAAGCTGAACGCCATGCCCAGCCCGGAGGAAGCAGCCGAGAAGGTTCGCCAGATGAAAGCTGCCGTCGAGAAGCGCAGGGAGGCTTCGCCGCTGCTCAGAATGTTGGAGGAAGCATGAAGCGATCCGAAACCCATCGCCGTGTGAGCACGGCCGTCGCCCAGGCGGTCAAGCTCGTAGGCCCCGTGAATCAGACCAACGCTCCGGTGATCCGCAAGATCGCACGTCAGCTTTTGGGGATCGCCCTGCGCTCACAACCCGGCAACTCGCAGTATTAAGCCGTAGAGGTGAGCGATGAAAGAGACCGAGATTTTCCCATGTGATGTATGCGGTGAGCCGATCCAAATCGGCCAGGAGATTCAGTCCGAGGTGGACGGCGACATCCTGCTGCACCATGCTGATTGCGAGTTTGAAACCTGCACCGATTGCGGCGAACTGATCGCACCGGGCGAGGAATGTTACCACGATTACGGGGCCGGTGAAGTCGGCGTGTTCTGCCCCAAGTGCGACGAGTTTGAAGATGAATGCTGCCCACAGATCGGCCCGGGGAAGACGAATAACACAGCGGTTAAAAATCAAGTTCATCAACAAGCACGGGCAAGATCCATGGGGGCGGCATCGTCGTCGCTGCCAGTGACGCTTGATGATTGGCACCGGGCGCTTGGTTTCTATAAGTGCGCTACGTGCGGAGCTCCTGTGGGCAATGGGATTCCGTACGTTTGGCAAGGCAGGAATCGCTGGTGCGAGGAATGCTTTTGGGGTGACAACAGTGGCGATGTTTCGACTGACTTTGGGGTCCTTGAGGCGGAGAACTCAGATGTTAACCACGGAAACGATTGAGAAGGCGATCGAGATGTTCGTATCGCAAAGATTGTCGGCAACCACAACCGAGGAAGCGAGGAATGACGATCACGATCAATGAGCAAAAGCTTCCGGCGCTGCTGCGTGAATGCCTGCGGGTGTTGGAATTTGCAGAAGGCGGGTGCGACTGCGGGGATGTGACGGCGAAGGTACGCTTCGTGCTTGAGCTCGCCGGACAGCATCCCTCTCTCGTGGAGGCCTACGAGGCCTATCGAAAGCTAAGCGGAGGAAAGAAGGGCGAGCCGATCGAGTCTGCCGGTGTCGATGAGGACGGCGACAAGGTGACGTGTTGCAACGGCCGGCACGAGTCCGAAAAGGAATCTTGTGCGCGAGAGGACCTGTGAACCATTTCTGCGTGTACGACGCGCACACGCCCGCTTCCGGCCGACGCGGCGAGCCCGGGAAAAGCTGTATGACAGAAAAAGAACTGGGACTAGATTTGCGCCAGCCGAAACAAGGTGAGACCCGACCTACGTCCTCAAACGGCATATTGGATTTTACCGCCCAACACGGTATTTAAGACTCAAGGACCGTATGAACAACATAGATCGGACTGGCGCGACGGGAGATATTAGCGAAATGCTTTGCGATGGGTGCCTGGCCAGGCTTGAGCAATGGCTGGCCGGTGGGACCACACCGCATGAGTTTCTTGAGTGCTTGTTGATCACGAGCGAGGAACCAACGCTCGAACGCATCTTCTGCCCGCGCTGCACAGAGAAGCTGTATGGGTTGCAGGCCTCGTTGCTTTCTCCTGCCGGAGCGAAGGATGCGGGTCGGGATCGACGGGCGGATAAAACGTAGCGTGGCCTGGAAAAATCGCGCCGGAGAAAGTCAGTAATAAGTTCTCCGAGACAAACAGAAATCCCTCCAGAATTGGGACAACTACGGCCGGCTTCTCAGCGCAGCGCCTAGGAGGATGGTGGATATGATCGATGTGACAGAAGACGAGATAAGACGCTCCGGGGCGGAAGTAATTGCTAAGAGCGCAAACCCCGAGGCTGCAGCCGAATATATTCAGGGGCTTGTAGAGCTTTGGAAGAAGGGACAATTTATCCTGCGAGGCGTAATGAGGCAGGCAAGATTATCTGGATCGCCAACCCAGACGTGAAGCCGACTTAATCATCCGGATTTGTTCACCACGGCAAAGCCGATATGGACTACCTCGTGAGCGGTCAATACCGATACATGGTTCACATGAGGGCAGTCACAGACGTTGGGATTACGAAAAACAGGGTCTTGAGAAAAAGATGAGCCTGCACCTACTCCACTAGCCTTAGCTTTCCACCCGGTGGTGGTAACAGAGGCGTTTCTTGTACTCACGGTAACAGTGGAACAGCAGCTTGTCGCCCCTCGCCCAACCCTTCCCAAATAACGCAAGCAAGCGACGGTTGGCGGCTTCAGCGGCTTTGTTCGTTTCGTCGTCCCCTGCGGGCGCAAGCTCCATGCGGGCATTCGCATTTGCGAAGACGATCTGCGCCTCGTTGAACTCCGCGTCCAACCCACGCCGAGCGACGTCTTTGCCAAGCTCGATCAAGGCCTCACGTGCTTCCTTGATCTCCTCTGCCGTAGTCACGGACTGCTCGTCGAACATCGAGTCTTCCAAAGAGTCTTCCTCCCTTCACTGAGCAGTGCCGGCGCGCTGCAAACCGACACCTTGCGAGTTGCCGTGCTTGATCGCGACCTAAGGGAGGGACATGCCGTTGCGGCGCTCTACGACGCTCAAGTTGAGCACAGCTCGCGGTCGAGCACCTGTCCAACATGGAAGTCACTGAGTTAGCGTATGCGCTCTCGGAGTGCACCCGGTATTAGCAGGGCCTGCCGCGAACCGTTTCCGCAACGTCGCCAGAACGCGCCCGCACCCGCTGCCCTGACGGGCGTTCGCGGATCGCCACCGTCACTGCCAAGTGGAGTATACAAACGCATCGGAGGAGTCGTCTGGAATTGGAGGTAATCTAACCAAAGATTTCTTGCAGGTTACCCTCGCGAAATGGCTGTTTTTTGCGGCTCCTCTGTATACTCCCGGTGGAGGAACGCATGCTGAAGAAGGACTACGTCCGCGATGGCAATCGCAGAATCATAGGCTCTGTCACAACGGGATACAGCGATTCGTCCAAGACCGTGCGCAACCATCAAAACCAGATAGCTGGACGCACTAACGAGCGGTTCGGCACGACCCGCGACGCACAGGACAGGCTGGTCTCGATCAATTCGGCTGATCCGGGCCTGCTGATTCGTAAGAAGTAGTACAACTTTCTTGGATCACCCGCAGCACCTCAACTCTCTCCCTATTTGGTTCAGCGTCGCATACGTAATCCCTCCTTACGGTGCAAAGGAGCTGGAGGCCAAGGTTCGCATCGAAGAGTTTGGTTAATAAGTCATATCAGGGTGGTGTGATTGCCCCTCAGCCCACCTTTCCCCCAAGTAGTTGAATGCAAAACACCGATACCGGCGCCAGTGTGCCAGCGGTGTGCCAGATTTTCGGGAAGGAGTTTTCGTTGGCTCGTAAGACGGGACAAATCGTGAAACGTGGCCGGCGCCGGTGGCTGGTTCGCGTCTTCCTCGGCCGCGACCGCGAGACCCGCCGCCGGCGCTACCTTAGCCGCACCGTGCACGGTCCCGTCCGGCAGGCCCAGTCCTACCTTAATAAGGTGCTACGCGAGCGCGATCTCGGCCGCCAGGTGGAGGGAGTCACGGTCACGCTCGGCGAGTTCCTGGATCGCTGGCTCGACACAGCCGCCAAACCGAAACTGCGCGACAACAGCTACCACAGTTACGAAAGCCTGCTGCGGCGCTACATCCGGCCAGTGCTCGGCGAACAAATACTATCCGCAGTCACCCCGCTCGACGTGCAGGACGCATATCAGAAAATGATCGGCCGTGGTCTGTCCGCTCGCACCGTCCGCTATACCCATTCCGTTCTTCGCTCTGCGATGCGCCAGGCCATCCGATGGCGTCTTCTCTTGCAAGATCCGACGGATGGCGCCCAACTGCCGCGGCTCGGTCGACGCGAGATGCGGGTACTCAATGTGGAACAATCCAGGCTCTTTCTGGCGAGTGCACTAAAGACTCACTACGGCCCACTCTTCGCAGTAGCTCTGACCACAGGCATGCGCCCCTCCGAATACCTGGCGCTGAAATGGCGGGACATTGATTGGGAGCGGGGGACTCTGAGTGTTGTGCGTACCTTGGAGCGAACCGCAGGGGCTTGGTGCTTTGCCGACACAAAACGGGCTCGCAGCCGACGTGTCATCAAGTTGCAGGAATGGGTACTCGAGACATTAAAGGGGCTACAGGTAAGAACAGACCAGCGCTCCAAATCTAACTTGCCCGATACGGCCGACATGATCTTCACCACCGCGACGGGTCGCCCGATAAACTCCGACAAGCTGGCGCAACGGTTCAAACAGATTCTTAACCAGGCGGACCTGCCAACTATTCGTCTTTATGATTTGAGACACACTGCGGCGACACTCGCGCTATCCGCCGGCGTTCCACCCAAGGTCGTCGCCGAGCAGCTCGGCCATGCCAGCGCTGCCTTCACGCTCGACGTCTATTCGCATGTCTTGCCGCACATGCAAGCCGGCGCTGCCAGTCGAGTGGAAGCGCTGTTGTTCCCGGACGCCGATCCCCACGCCCGACCGCAACCAAGGCGCAAATCGCCCCAGCCTGCTGGTCGCGGAGTCTTCAAGCAGGAGGCTGTGCGTTACATCACTTCGCCAAATGATCTATTTTCCTACACTGAAGCGTCGACCAATCCTGGAGGAGAAAAGTGATGCCTGAACGGAAAAATGGAACAGAACCCTCAGCCGTTGAGCCGGTCATAGTCTGCCCCAACTGCAAGAAAGAGATTAGGCTCACCGAATCACTGGCTGCTCCACTGGTGGAAGCAACTCGCCGGCAGTACGAACAGAAGCTGGCGGACAAAGATTCGGAGATCGCCCGGCGTGAAGTCGAGATTCGTAAACAGGAGAAGGCGGTCGACGACGCGCGGAAGGCGGTCGATAACCAGATTGCGGAGGGAATTCGAAAGGAACGGGAAAAGATTGTTGCCGAGGAAGCCAGGAAGGCTCGACTCCTCGTTTCAGATGAATTGCAGGGCAGGTCTAAAGAGGTCGCTGATCTTAAGGAGATCCTGACAGCGAAAGAGAACAAGCTTGCCAAGGCCCAGAAGGCGCAGGCAGACCTAGTTCGGGAAAAGCGGGAGCTCGATGATGCTAAGCGCGAGCTTGATCTCACTGTTGAGACCCGTGTGAATCAGTCTTTGGCGACCGTGCGCGACAAAGCTAAGCGCGAAGCCGAAGAAGAACTGAAGCTCAAGGTTGCGGAAAAAGAGGAGACGATCGCGGGAATGCAGCGCCAGATCGAGGCGCTGAAGCGCAAAGCCGAGCAGGGCTCGCAGCAACTCCAGGGCGAAGTGCAGGAACTGGAACTGGAATCGCTGTTGGCCGCGAAGTTTCCGGCCGACGTAGTGGAACCTGTTCCGAAAGGCGAGTTCGGTGGCGACATTCTGCAGCACGTGCTCAACCACGCTGGCCAGACCTGCGGAATGCTGCTCTGGGAATCGAAACGAACGAAGAACTGGAGCGATGCATGGCTTACGAAGCTCCGCCAGGATCAGCGAACCGCTAAGGCTGATTTTGCGCTCCTGGTTTCTCGTGTGTTGCCCAAAGGCGTCGACCTTTTCGATCACATCGATGGAATCTGGGTGCTCGACCCGAAATGTGTCATTCCGCTCGCCATCGCACTTCGCCAATCCCTGATCGAGGTCGCGGCGGTACGCCAAGCGGGCGACGGCCAGTACACGAAGATGGGAATGGTCTACGAGTACCTCACTGGCCCGCGCTTTCGGAATCGCATCGAAGCGATTGTCGAGAAATTCACCGACATGCAGGAAGATCTCGATAGAGAACGCAAGACCATGACCCGGCTCTGGGCAAAGCGAGAAGAACAAATTCACGGCGTAATCGAGGCAACCGCTGGCATGTACGGCGATCTCCAGGGAATTGCGGGAAAGAGTCTCGATGAGATTGACGGCCTTGAGATCACGATGCTTCCCGCAGGCAACGAAGCGCTGTGAACGCCCGCGCCTCGCTACTAAACGAACCGTATTCTTCTGTTCAATCCTCTTCGATCGAAGTGCATGTGCCTCGGAGGTGAACTGCCCAACTCGTGTGGCAAAGCGGTGAAAGCCAAGCAGGACGCTGTTGCGACCGAGTAGTGAACAGGCTTATCCACATTTCTTGTTGAAAAGGGGGAACGGGACGGCGAACAATCCGCGTCAGATTTGGGCTGTCTAGGGGAATGGCAGATGGCCGAAAGATTTGGGCCGGAAAATAGGAAAGGCTGCGACATTGGTTATGCTCCAGCCATCTGCTCCTGCGAGGAAGCTAACAGCGTGGATACATGCACCGTCGCAGCCCTTGATGCGATCACTGCTTTCGCAGTTCCGAACCCCAACTGCCCCTCGCAGAGTCAGTCGGTTTTTTCGGGTCCGGTTGCTCTCCAGGTCACCCCGTAGAGCAGATCACTCAGCCTACTTCGGACTGGCAAGGTTATTTCGCCAATCCTTTCAGCCGTCGACGTGAGACAAAATAAATAGTTGCTTGATCGGTGTCAACGCAATTCTCAGCGTGAAAACGAAATATCTGTGCACGGAATTGTGGAAAACGCGATCCTAACCTGCTCACTTGCTGCGGCGTGCGGCCTTCCACTTCGCCCATCGAGCACGCTGAGCTGCCGCAATTTTCCTGCGTGCAGTAGCTGAGAGAGGTTTCCGTCTCTTGACTGTGCCGACTCGTCTCAATCCTCTGCTCTGACTCCCGAGATTTCCCAAAGCCATCAGAGCTGCGTTCAGCCGTTCCACCTCCCTCTGCGCTCGATCTCGCTCTGTCTTCAACTGTTGGACTATCCCCCTCAAATTAGGCATCGTGTTCCCCCTCGGGCGAGCATTGTAACAGCGTGCATGACGATGACGCGGCGTGCCGAATCACAGAGACGGCGGGCGGCGATCAACAAAAATGGACCACTGACGGCCGATCAGTCGGACGCTCCCTTGTGCGCACGCGAAATCTGATCCTTTCGAGTTGGCAGTGCGCTAGCTGTGTGCGCATCTCAGGTAGCGTCGCTCAATGCATGAGCTTCGTGAGCACGTGCATCCTGCTCCAACGGGGAATTCTGATAACCGACTGTCGCGATTTGTTCCAGATAGACTGGCAGGAATTTGCCAATTGAGCCGCTGGCCTCATATTGATACACATGGCGGCACTCATGCGCCAGCAGCCTTGGCGTCATATGCCCACGAACAACGAAAATACCGTACCCAAGCGTAAGCCCGACCATGCCCGGACCAAGCAATCCAGTCTCGACCGCAGCCTGTCTCAGAAGCGGTTCAGCAGGAAGCGGGAGCTGATCGACGGTTTTGATGCGGATTAGTTCGGGTCGCTTGACCCCTGCCCTCCTTGCTATCTCCAAGCCTGCCGGACTTAAATTCTGTCCTTCCTGTTCCGCTTGCCGGGACTGCATTTCAACCCAAGCGATGGCCGGTGCGAGGAGCTGAGGCAATAAAGATCGCAAGTCGAAAGCCATTGCTGAATTCACCCTCCATGTTTCATTCATGCGGCCTCGGGCAGAGGCCGCAGAAAGATATACTGGGCGCTAATTGGTTGCCCCAACGACGTTCTGACCGTGAGCGGCCCCGAGTTTTTCTTCGGATCAAAACTGCTCGTGATGTCGAAGGCCCACTCGTAAGGATTCATCGTGCCGAAGACAGCTCGGACGTTCGGCGGGAAGGTGACTTTGATCTTTACGTCGGCCATTCCAGAGGCTTCATTGAAAAGATATTCACCGTCGTAGCGCACACCTTGGGTGTCGGTGCCATAGACACGGCCATTGTCGAAAACCAGGACGCCCATGCCGGCACCCTGCTGCCCCTGAAAGCTGATTCCAAACATCCCGTCTCGCATGTCAGTTCCTTTCTGCTTTAGGCGATTGAGCTCCATCTGCCGAAGATTGGGAGGAAGGAGCTGCATGACTCCGACGTAGGCAATGACTGGACCCGGAATCGGACGTTCGTCACTCATCCAAAGCGTGACTGCTCTTGCCGTTACTCCGATCAGCCGGGCAAAATCTGCCTGGGTGATTCCCAGCTCCGTAAGGGTTGCTCTCAGGTCATTACTTGTCACAGAACAATATTCCTATAAAAATAGAACATTGTCAACACGCATGATAGAACTGGGTTCCGAAATCGAGCCTTGTGACCGTTAGACTGGCCCTGAATGCCGATTCAGATACTGTTTGACGATCATGTCAAGCAAAATGTAAACTGTAAAGCTAACTGTCAACCTTCCCCGCTATGGAGCACATATGTCCCGCCAGATGAAAAATGCGCCCGTTTATTTCACCATTGCGCAGGTCCGCTTCAATCCGGTTCTGAGCCTTTCGACCTTTATTCCCGGTATCCAGGAAGATTTCCGCAAGCACGGCTTCACAGATTTCAAGAAAGCAGTGGCGATGACATTCAGCTTTGGACCGCTCGCAAGCGGTCAACAGGAGAATCCGCTGCCCCCGCCGCAACCCCTAGAGCGCTACATTTTCGCCGATGTAGGGTATACCAAGATCTTCCACCTGGAGCATGGTGCTCTGTCGTTTCAGTCAACCAGATATGAGGTCTTCGAAACCTTCGTTGCGGAACTGATGAAAGGGCTTGAGGTGCTGGATAAGATGGTGGGCGGTCTCAGCTTTGTTGAAAGAGTCGGACTGCGGTATCTGGACGCCGTCATGCCGAAGGAAGGTGAGTCATTAAGTCAGTACCTCATTCCGGAGGCAATGGGTTTGTATGGCAAACTGAAAGGCCGCACAAAGCACGCCTTCCTGGAAACGATGGCAGAAAGCACTGAGGGTTCCGTGATCTCCCGCGCGGTAATCCAGGAAGGTCAGATTGGCGTTCCGCCTGATCTTCAGCTGAATGAACTCAGGCTCTCCAAGCCATTTGGGAGTTTCAGCGGTGTGCATGCCATCCTTGATACCGATGCCTTTCATGTTGAACGAGTGCCATTCGATCTTGGGGAAATTAGGAAACGGCTAGGTGGTCTGCATGACCGAATCAATGAAGCATTTCGGGCTCTGGTGACGCAGCATGCTCTGGATGCGTGGAATTAATCTGGAGGAAACAATCATGCAAACGACAGCATACCCATACGCAGACAATACAGGTAGCACCAATGTGACTGTATGCCGTTCGGGAACGGCCGGAGCCGCTGCGGCGGTAATAGTAGCGGCGTTCCTTGCGGGCACCGGGGGAGTTACCGGTCCTTCATATTTCAATCAGCGGCAGGACCGAGGATACGCTTTTGTCCAGGTGCGACCAAGCAGCGAGAGTCTGCTCCGTCATCTCCGCGGCCCAGAAGAGGATCTCGCTCAGATACGAAATGTTTTCAAACCGTCGATTTCAGATATCGCAGGGATTTTCGGCGTTTCCCGTCAAAGTGTTTACAACTGGATCGCTGGCGAGAAGCCTTCAAACGAAAGCGTGGAAAAGCTCAACGATCTGGCGCGAGCCGCCGACTTATTTCTGGCCGACGGTGTCGCTGGCTCTTCCTACCTGTTCAGGCGGAAGCTGGGGAATGGGAAGACGCTCATGGAGATCGTGCGGGAAGGCGGTTCGGCGCAGGACGCCGCAAGATCACTATTGCAAATCGCAAGAAAAGAATCCTCCCAGCGCGAGACATTACAACGCCGGCTCGCAAATCGCACTGCGGTCTATGATTCTTCGGAAATTGGCAGTCCGATGCTGGATGAGGATCTTGGATGATAGGCAATGGCTGAATGGAGCAGGGAGACACCGTGGCGGCAAGGACACGTGCTTACCGATGAAACAGTCGATAGGTTCGCTCTTCGCGACGCTCAGTCTCCGGAGTCTATCGTTGCTGTTGTTATCTCGCACGACTGCGACCTTGCTGCATCACCGGACAAAGAACCTGAAGTTGAGGTAATCGTCGGTCGGCTGATTGAAAAAGCTGACGGGAACTTCACGCATGCGAAGACTCCGCGTGTTCTCCACATTGAATTTGCGACCGCAGAAGGTGGGAGATTCGTGGAGCTAGCAGCAACGAGGAAGGTCCGCATTTCGAAAACTGATTTTGCCGATCATGAACCGAGGCCCGAGTTTAATCTCGGCCCGGCACAGCAATCCATCCTTCAACGCTGGCTGGGAGCACGGTATCGGCGTTCGGCATTTCCCGATGCGTTTGAGAAGCGCCTCGATAAATCAGGTGCCGATAGGCGGCTTTCAAAGATGCTGAAGCCTGTCGGCGAGCATATTCGCGGAATCTTTTTTGACGTGGACGATGGCAACGAAGTTCAGCGCGAAGAGCCGGATGACACCTACGCGCTCGCGATTGTATTGGTCTACACAAGTCAGCCCCACGGCCACGAATCGGAAGCCCTTGCGTTGAAAGTCAAAGAACAGATTGAATCTTTGTTCGAAGAATTGTTTTTCAATGAGAATAATTCCTGGAAGAACATCGAACTAGTGGAATGCATCGTTATGTCAGATGAAGCGCTGACGTATGCGCAGTCGCTAATGCTGAAGCAATGGCGACTGGAGCACCTGAGCCTCCGGGAAGAACCTCAGGAGTCCATGATGGAGGAATAGCAACAGGTGAAGAGAAAGTACGGTGAGCGAATCTTGAATTGCGGGAGTACACATGAATTCTGAACCGCAGGCCGCCGCCGCTCCTGCCAGCGCATGTCGGATTCTGTCTCTGGATGGAGGCGGTGCTAAAGGCTTCTATACTTTGGGAGTCCTCAAGGAAATCGAAGCAATGTCCGGATGTCCGCTCTACCAGACATTCGACCTGATCTTCGGCACTAGCACAGGCGCAATTATCGCCGCTCTTGTGGCGCTTGGATCTTCGGTAGACGACATTCATGCGCTTTACAGAGAGCATGTGCCGACAGTTATGAGGCGCAGGACGGCCCGCGGAAAGTCTAAAGCTCTCGCGCATCTTGCAGAAGTGGTCTTCGGCAATCGGAAATTTACCGATCTCAAAACGGGCGTGGGTATCGTGGCAACGCGCTGGGATTTTGAAACGCCGATGATCTTCAAGACGGATGTGAAACAGGCACATGGCCGGGAGAGTACATTCGTTCCGGGATTCGGCTGCAGCATTGCTGATGCGGTGCGGGCTTCGTGCTCTGCCTATCCATTCTTTGAGAAGGCCACGGTAACGACGAATGCCGGAAGCTCGGTACTTCTTATCGACGGCGGATACTGTGCAAATAATCCTACGCTCTACGCAATTGCCGATGCGGTGAACGCCCTTGGGAAGCCTCACTCCGCGTTGCGGGTAGTAAGCATCGGGGTCGGCGTGTACCCGGAGCCGAAGCGTTGGGGCATGGGCTGGCTCTTCAAGCGCCTTCTCAGCGTTCAATTGCTGCAGAAGACGCTTAACATCAACACATTTTCGATGGAGCAACTGAGGGCGATACTTTTTAAGGATGTCGAAACCGTGCGGATCAATGACACGTTCGAGCGCCCGGAGATGGCGACCGACCTGATGGAGTCAGATCTTTCCAAATTGAACATGCTCTACCAGCGCGGCGGCGAATCCTTCGCAAAACACGAAGCGGCACTAAAGGAGGTAATGGGCCTGACAGCCCCGCCCGCTGCCAAAGGCAAATGAGATGGGCATTCCAGAATCGCAACTAGACACCTGGTCGCACCAGGGCTCTATAAAGCAGTCGAGCGATACCTACGCAACCGTCAAACGGTCGCTCGAAGCAACCGACACCGAATACGCCGACAAGAGTTTCGAGGTTTTCCTGCAAGGCTCCTACGGCAATGACACGAACATTTATGCTGAAAGTGATGTGGACGTAATCATCCGGCTGGACTCGATCTATCACTACGACACGTCGGAACTAAATCCCCGAGACCAGATGGCGTTTCAATCAACGCTCGTTCCTGGCACTTATTCTTACTCGGACTATAAAAGCCACGTTATCGCCGCCCTTCAGAAAAGCTTTGGGCAGGAAGAGCCGAAGCTAAGAAAGCGCACGCGAACTGACGGAGGATCAATAAACCTAGTCTCCTCCAGCAGGGCGCGGATGCTTGCGAGAAGAGCATGCATTTGCCCTTCGGTGGTCCCGTAACGGAGCCTCAAGATTGGATGAAGCCAGAACTTGTCGCGTGCCGAAAGGTTCTCGAGGCTCAGGTTCGCGATCTGCCCGTTAGGGACCGTCACCATGGTTCGGTCCAGAGTTCGGATGCGGGTTGAACGTAAGCCGATATCATCGACTGTGCCCAACGTCTCCCCCACCCTTAGAGTGTCTCCGATGCGCACAGCTCGGTCTAAGATTAGCGATATACCGCCGATTACATTCTCCAGCGTCTTCTGCGCGGCGAATGCAATTGCAATGCCACCGATGCTGAGTCCAGCGAGGGCGGCGGTCAATTGCACACCGAAGTGATACAGGGTCACCAGCACGCCCACGAAGATGATGAGTCCGTCGATCGTCCGACGCGCTAGCCGTAGCATCGAAGCGGTTCCCGTGAGGTTGACACCTCGAAGATGTCGACGGATGAAGGTTTCGGCCCAGCCGTTAACAAGAATAAGCAGCCAGACAGAGCCCGCTGTGGTAATGACGATGGAGGTGCTGGACCAGAACTGTCGTGCCAACAGCGGAAGGCTCAGCACGGTCAGTAACCAGCGAATGACGGCGGCCAACAGCAAAATGCGGACTGGAATGGGCAAGACGTGGGGATCGGGCAGATCCGGATTTCCATACAGGCGTCGGCGCCACTGTCCAATCAGACGGTTGAGGCTGCGGCTCACCAGAGTCGTGAGCAAGTAGAACAGCGGCATTCCCACAAACACGGCCAGCCATTCAAATAGGACGATACCCGCGAGGCGGGTATTTACTAGGAATCCGGGGAGAACACTCTCTACGGGTACCTCCTCGAGCTCCGCAAACAGATCCGGAATGGATTCTAGGGTCTTACTGGAGAATATCCATACGGGCCCGGTCGGCTTTCCGCGATCCACCCGTTCGACGATGATGTCAATATCGCCCTTGGCGCTCATAACGGTTCCCACCACGTCCTCGTCGGGCTTTAGCGGATTTGAGTGTGAGCCCTCGGGCAGGTCGCTGATCGCGTTGAGCCGAGCGGGAAGACGACGGTCGAGCACGACAAAGAATTGACGGGCAAGGTCCGTGGTGGCTTTCCCACGAAAACCAGTGTTCAGGTATCGGGCGGCGAGTTCAAAATCCCCTTTGTGAGCCGCACTCAAAAAGCCGAAAACTGTTCCGCGTGGTGTCGTACGGCCCAAAGCGTCTTTGGGAACCTCGGGTTGAGGCACCGTCGGTGTGGACGAAGGAATTCCAGCCTGTGTCCAGGCGGGGACGCAAAACAATACGACTAGGGAGAGGAAGCAAGCGCTCGCAAAAGCGGCTAGCTGCGCCCCGCGATTCCATAACCATTTGCTCTTGCGTTTGCACTCCATCACTGCCGACACCCATTTTCTTGAACGTTAACCTGAGCCGATCGATCCTCTCTTTTCCACCCAGACAGGTTAGGTAAGCCGTGTGCACGTCTGCAGGATGGCGAATCACCACCCGTGGCACTCGACAGAAAACACTCTTCATACAGAGGGCGGGGCCAGTGTAAGCAGGCTAGTATGCAAGAGCGAAAGGACTCCCTTCTTGAGTCGCTTGCAATCGCTGTAACGGCGGGCCTCTTTGCCAAGTCAATCTAGACCTTGGAAAGCACCATCCGCTCGGGAGTCAGGTTGTACGTCCATGGACATCCCGAGTTCTTCCAACCGTTCCTCAACCGCTGGCCCGCAAAGACGCTGTCAGAATCCTCGACCGCATCTCCCTCCATGCCATCCAGGATTTGGTAAACGTGCGTGAAACCTGCCTTGGCGAGCAGGTTGACAGAAATGGCACTGCGCCCGCCAGACCGGCACATGACGAGAAGCGTGTCGTCGGGCTTGGCAATCTCCTTCACTCGGGAGACGAAATCGGAAAGTGGCTTCATTGGAAACTGTCCTTTGCCGGCGTCCCACTCATACGTCTGAATGGCGATAGGGACTTTCCAAGCCATGGTCGGATGACCGACAAAGAGGTACTCTTCGGGGGTGCGGACGTCGAGAACCTTCACTTTCTCCGGCTCGGCCTTCCACATTTCGTAGGCCTCCTTCGCCGTCACATAGAGCCCCAGCACCGTCTGTTTGCCTTTAGGAATATTTGCATTTGGTTTAGTCATATTCAATTGTGCTCCTTCAGTCTGTGTCGCACCGACCCCGATACGGCCACATCAACAAAAACGAGAGTCCATCAGCCAGCGCCGCAATCGCGAAAGCTGTCGCCAGCCTTGGTTGGAGATGCGCGGGAGCGGCAAAGGCTGAGGGGCCTCGTGCGGTCGTTTTTTCCGGCTGCAGAACTTCTGCTGACATGGTGATTTCCTAAACTTCCTCCGTTGACAGGTCCTTTGAAATCAAGGAGTGCATCCGAGGGGAAGAGTTCCCGCTGGAGCAGTTCCCCCCCTCGAAGCAGTGCCAGCAACGCTGCGAATCGGCTGGCGTATGTATTGCCTTCCTTGACCGCAACAGTCTCAAGGTCGCAGACGTACGATTTCGCTTGAGCTTTCTGTCGACTACCCGATCCGTCCTCCAGAGGCGAGCGTCGCAGCCGTCTGCGGGAGTCTATCGGTGGTTTTTTTCTTCCATTCCTCTTCCAACAGCTCTCGGGCTGCCTGTTCGAGGAATTCTGGCGCAGCCCACTTCGTCACGTCGAAGTCGTTCTTTATGTAACCGTGGCTTAACATGAAGTCCTTCCCGATCTCGACCGAGGCCATGTTCTGGGCCGACAGGTTGGGTACGAGGTCAACATCCTTCATGCCCCGGTAAGTGTCCTCGACGTCCAGATAGAACGTCTGCTTGTCGAGGATCGCCGCCGCGGCGTGTTTGTGCTCGTTGCTCCAACGTCCTACCTTGATCATGCCTTTCAAGAACGTGACGGCGAGTTCTGGGTGCTTCTCAGCCATCACGTCGGTACACGTGATGACAGCGGGGACGTTAGTCACCTGCAAGGTCCAGTCCGGATACCTGGAGAGATCCTCGATTGCCTTGAGCTTGCCCGTCGCCTCCATAAGATGCTGCGTTACCTTACTTTGGGTGAAGATGGCATCGACTACACCTTTCAACAACGCTGTTTCCAGCGGCCGGAAGGCGAGGTCGTGCTTGTGGTCGCGCTTGAGCCACGTTTCCGAGGGGTTTTCCATCGGGTCGAGCATTTCGGGTTTGTCATACCAGTCATCCGGGTAGGGGAACTCCACGATCTCCACATCCTTGCGGGTCAGGCCGTTTAGTCGGAGCATTAGTTCGATGCCTTGCTCCTCCTGGAACCGCCACCAGTCCATCTTGATGGTGTTCAGGCTCTTCGAGAGACCGATTTTCTTCCCTCTTAGATCGACCATCCGGTAGATGTCGTCTCGCGAGCGCACCATCATGCAGCCCCCTTCGTAGACCTGCGTCATCCCCAGAAGCCGTGTCCGACGGATGTCCGCGTGAACCTGGATGGGGGGCGTCAAACCTCCGAAGCGGATCAGGTTGTCCATGTTGTGGATGTAGTGTGGGTACCAGTCGTTCTCGCGGCGGGAGCGCAGGAAAGCGTACTGGACGCCGATCTTCTTGTACTCCTCTCGAGTCCAACCCAATTCCTGGTCGACGTTGCTGGCGGACACAAGCGGACAGTTGGTGTAGTACACCTCTTTCCAATTCAACGGCACCGTGCTGTGAGTCTTACCTTTAGGTTCTTCAGCCAAAATTCCTTTAGCCATAATCGCACTCCTTTTTGAAGTAGCTGGTCTTCAGAAGCAACCTTAGGTTCCACTGGCGTCCGGCACAACTAGGGCTTTCCCTAGTTGTGCCCCCATCGGGTCAGAACGTACGCTGTTGTTTAAGTTCAGAGGGCGTCAAGCGGCAAATATCTGACGTTTGGTGCCCGCCCTAAAAACTAAGGGGGACTACGAGTATGAAGACAACCGACAAAAATACGAGTAACGCGGATGAGAGCAGCAAGGGAACTGCTCTGGCGGGAACCTTGGAAGATGAGGACCGAATGACCAACACAACGGCTGCGGTGGCTTCCGACGTGTGTCGCATGTTCATTCGAGAGCTGGATGGCTTCCGGCACGAGGTCGAGATGTTCCCAGACGATGTCAGCCTTTGGAAGGTGGTGCCGGGAATCACGAACTCAGCGGGAACCTTGGCCATCCACGTGGCAGGGAATCTGCGATGGATCGGGGCGGTCCTCGGAAGTTCGGGCTACGTGCGGAATCGGGATGCCGAGTTCAGCCGCAGGGGGCTAACCCGCGAGGAAGTAAAGGCCGAGCTGGACCGAGCCAAGAACGAGATCGAGCCCGCGATCCGAATGTTGAACGACGCCGCGCTGGCGGCGCCCTTTCCCGGAGATATGCACGGAATGACGATGCCGACTAGGCGCTTCCTGATCGCTCTCGAGGCTCATGCCGCGTTCCACCTGGGGCAGGCGGGATATATACGTCGGGTCGTGACAGGCGACGCGACGTCCTCTCACCCGATCGAGACGCAACCACTCTCAGGGACCTAAGGGCGCGAACCGAAAACGCAGGGCGGAACGACTCAAACTCATCGCGTTGGCCGAGAAGCGTAGTCGCCATCGGAGGGAACAATGAAGACAACAATGACTGAAACACGAATACAAAGACTCGGTTACCGAGCGCCATTGAATGTGGCGGAGCCTGATCAGCTCGTGCTCATCGAGTATGTCTCCGATGGGCGAGTGGCGATCATCACCCTCAACCGGCCACACGCTGACAACGCGATCACGACAGAGCTGGCGGTGCAACTCACCGAGGTATTGGAGACGATCGCTGCCCGTCCCTCGGTACGCGTTGCGATTATCACCGGAGCTGGTGACCGAGCCTTCTGCGTCGGCGGCGATATGCACCAGCGCAAGGAGATGACGAAGGAGCAGTGGCTGCGGCAACGCCTGGTTTTCGATCGCATGCTCTACACGGTGCGCCAATTACGCAGACCAATTATTGCCGCAGTCCACGGCATGGCCTACGGCGGCGGCTGTGAGATCGCCATCAGCACAGACTTCATCATCGCGTCCGACGACGCTGTCTTCTGCCAACCCGAAGCGATCGCCGGCCTGTCCGCCGGGGGCGGCTCGCCTGTTTTCCTGCCCCGTGTGCTCCCGCCCGGGAAAGCCATGCAGATGCTGATGACGGGAGGGCCTATTACCGCACAAGAGGCGTACCGGCTTGGCATGGTCAACGAACTCTACCCTAAGGCCGAGCTGATGGCTGCGGTAGTTCACATCGCTGAAAGCATTGCGAGCAACTCGCCGACGGCAGTGCAGGCAGTGAAGCAGGCTGTCCTCTTGGGAGCCAGCGAATCGACGGAGCAGGCCGTCGCGATCATGATGGAATCGCACTGGCGCTCGGTGGTCCATCCGGACCGCATCGAAGGTGGTCGCGCCTTCATCGAAGGTCGCGAGCCAACGTTCCCGGATTCTGATTTTTGATTTAACTGTTCGGAGGAAAGGACGCACGCGTCCTTTCTTCCCGACAATCCAAGACAAGTCCGGGTGGGGACTCTGTAGCCGGTCCGTCGATCTGCGGACCCAGCGCCTAGACCCCTCGCCGGTGCAGGGAAGTCTTTAGTCTCTAGTTCTCTTGTCCCGGATCATTCCGCAGTTTGCTTTTCTCCGGCGGCCAGGGTTACGACCTTCTTGCGGCCGACCCGCTGCCTGACACGGGATGGTTGTCGTACAGGCGCCCCATAACGACTGAGACCGGGCATCGCATCAAGAGATAGGGGACAATGGCGCATACCATGGCCACGATCAGTGCTTGAAGGTCTCCAACAACAACTCTGGGTTCACGTCGAGATCGAAACAACTGGGAAAATCTCTAGACAGAGCCCGCGGTGAACTACGACAAGTGTGGCGGCCGACGCGAGTGCAATCGATTTCCGCGTCAATATCCGCAAGAACGGCTTGAACCCTCCAGTGACGGCTACTCGGCGGACTTCCCGCGATTTCACACTGGCCCACCAGAGGGGCCTATGCTTGTGAGGCTAGTCCTCGGTCCGATTCAGGATGTTCACGAGTTTCCAGGGGTTTTGATAATTTTCGATCACCAGCTCCTTCGTCTTCTTGTCGATCTTGAACTGGCACGCTGGTAACAAAACGCCGGTGCTCTTATCTTTCTGATTGATGAGATCGAACTCGAGAGCAGATAAGTTGTAGTCGCTGGAGCGGCTATTCGTCCAAGCCTCGCCGAATCGGATGGGGCGGTTCGTCAGCACGCGGATCCTTCTGCCGCCTGCGATTGGAAGCTGTCGAATGAAGCTTACGTCGTAACCCAGTGTACCGGTGATTGCGATGCGCCCCTTTGACGGCATTTTTTCCAGAGCGTTGAAGAGTCCCTCGGACCCTGCTTTCTCGAACGCGTCGATCAGAACCTGGCGCTCTTCTGGAGTCGAATACTCGGTAATATGGACGGTGACATTGAAACTGCGTCCCATTTGTGTTGATTGGCCCATCGCTTGAGCCTGAAACAGCTCGCGCTTCGGCTTGTCCTGAGCCAGCAGTAACAGCGCGAGGCTGACAACCGTAGCTATGGCCAGAATCAACTTCTTTGCGCTTAGCATTTTCCCTCCTCAGCTCTCAATTCTCAGAAGTACATATACCCTACGTCCGCCGATCTACCCTCAGGGAGGTGAGCATCCTCGCCTCCCCGAGGCTAGAACCGTATTGATTTACATCCGCCAGGCACCCGAAGGATTCTCGAAGAGCCTCCTACCGTAGCGCTAGTAGCCCCTGCCTCCGAAGGTGAAGTTCACACCAGCGGAATAGCGGAAGTTGTGCTGGGATGAATTGTTGAACTGGTTGGTGAAGTCGGTCATCAGGTAATCGATCTCCACCGGCCGGAACTGAAATGCCTTGCTGATGGGTATGTCGATGCCGCCGCCAATCGCCATCGCAAAGGCATCCCCTGCGGGCGATTTCGAAGTGACACATGAGTTCGCGCAGGCTTTCGTTAGATTTCCGTACAGGTTGGAGTGCGCCCCACCCAAGAGCAAGTGTGCGAATGGCTGGAATTTTGGCGTCCGGAACTTGACCTGAGGGCCGAACATGTACGTAAACAGGTTGCCCTGCGCGGTGAGGTTTCCATACGATCCCGTCCACTTGAAGGTGTTGCTGCCATAACCTTGGAGATCCATTTTGATTCCAAAATACTCGTTGACGTTGACGACAAGAGCGCCACCGCCACCGTTGAGACTCAAGCTTTGTGTCTGGTGAGCGACGGGGTAAACGCGGGCGTAAGAGTAGTCGGCGGCGACTTCTGCTCGCGGAAAGTCCTGAGACCACGCGGCGAGCCCCACTAACAAAACTGCGGATAACGTGAACAACTTAGTAAGTTTCATTGATTTTTCCTCTCTAAGTTTAAGTGCCTGATCGAACCATCCGGTTTCAACTGCCTTTGAGGGCGTCCATCACAGCAGATCACAAGTGGGTCACACAAAGCAGCTAGGGTTTTCCCTAGTAGTACGCACGTCGAGGGATTGATAGCTTCGATACCAGTCGGGGCAGCGTAGCCGTTTCAGTGACGAGGCAACCTCGTATCGTGTAAAGCCATGGCCTCATCAACGACAATCAATCCGCTTATCTATTCCGGAGGTGCGAGTGAACCGGGCCTCCGCAGAGCATTCATTTGTCAGGTGGTGTTTGTCTTTTCCGAGCGAGTACGGACACTTCCTGAGGTATGAAGGATGCAAACTCGCATTGAAGTGCTGAAGAATCGCACACGTCGCTGCGTTCAAGCGGTGGCCTTAGGTTTGCTATTTGCGGTTCTGGCAACTCCAGTCGCGGCCCAGACCCAGTCCTACCAAACTTGGCCTGAAATCGATACGTACCTACAGTTGAGTTCGCAAGTGCGTGCCTCGTTCTTTGCGGCCACCACTAAAGAGAATCGTCAAGGCACGGATGCCGAGGTTGGACCGAATATCGACTTCTTCTTAAAGCCCCTGGTCAAACTGAAACGGATCACCATCTTTGACCTGGATCAGTCAAAGGATAGGCCGTTAATGCTGCGGTTGGGATACCGTTATATGCCGACGACGAATGGGCCAACTGAAAATCGCGGCATACTGGAAGCGACAGGTCGGTATCCACTCGTCAGGGGCGTATTGCTATCTGACCGGAACCGTGCAGATCTTAGGTTCATCGCTGGTGAATTCTTCTGGCGATATCGTAACCGACTGACGGCAGAACGGACCTTTTCTATACGCTCCTATCACTTCACGCCCTACGTTCGAGCGGAAGTCTACTACGACGGCGACTTGCACAAATGGAGCAGGACGGCCGAGACGGCTGGATTTGTCTTTCCAATTCGCAAGCGCGCCGAGATCGAGCCGTATTACGAGCACCAGAACGACACCAGTAACGCTCCGAATCGACAGGTCAATGCGTTCGGTTTGGCGATCAGCTTTTATTTCCGACTTTCTCGGTAGGATTGGACTACAAGCAGTCATACCGATCAACAGCATTGTTGTTTTTGACAGTGTTTCCGACAGAGACTTGCCGTGACAATTGCAGTTCGGAGGACGAACTAACTAACTAAGTCCGCCATCCTAAGTGTCATCAGGAGAACCCATGACTGAGCTGATGTTCCCTTTGAGCCAAGAGGTTGCCCACCGTAGGTGTCAACTGTTATGACCTACGCGGAGCAGTATTCTGAAGGGAAGGCCCTGCGCGAGAAGTGTCCCCGTACGGCACACGCTACCTGGAAGGCTTCCTCCAACCGCCGAGACCCGGTCCAACAAATCTTGGACGCAGAGATGGGACGCCTGCCCGCGTTGCTTCCCCTACGTCACGGGCGCATGGTCCGCTCGGCGTTTACGTTTTATCGCGGCGCGGCCCTCACGATGGCTGCGGATCTGTCCTCCACGCCAGTCACTGGAGTTTACGTTCAATGCTGCGGGGATGCTCACCTCTGTAATTTCGGTGGATTCGCCACGCCGGAGCGGAAAGTAATCTTTTCCATCAATGACCTCGACGAGACTCTCCCGGCACCGTGGGAATGGGACGTCAAGCGCCTCGCAGCAATCTTCGTCGTGGCTTCCCGGGACAACGGCCTAACAGATGTCGCTGCCAAAGATGTGGCCGCGAAGTGCGTTCGCACCTATCGCAAGTCGCTCGCTGAGTTCAGCCAGATGAGGGCGCTGGAGTTGTGGTACCAAGCAATCGAGGCAGACGAACTGGTTGCAAGCATCAAAGACAGCGATCTCCGAAGCAGGGGCCTGAAGCACCTTGAAAAAAAGCGTGGGAAGAGCATCGCCGAGGATATCTTTCCCAAGCTTGCGGAGCAGAACGGAAAGACGCCCCTGATTAAGGATCAGCTCCCGACGATCTTCCACAAGGACGGCTACGCTCCGGGGAAGGTCTGGAGCGCCCTCCGCGCCAACCTTGCCCAGTATCGTGACACGCTGCCAGCCTCCACCCAGTCGCTCCTGGATCGATACGAGATCCGGGATGCCGCCATCAAGGTGGTCGGCATCGGCAGTGTCGGGACCTCCTGCTGGGTAATGCTCCTAATGGCCGGGGAGGGCGACCCTCTTTTCCTCCAGGTGAAAGAGGCGCGTACCTCGGTACTGGAGTCATACGCCGGCGCAAGCGTCTTCCCCAATCACGGCCAGCGCGTCGTGAACGGCTACCGGCTTATGCAGCCAGCAAGCGACTTGTTCCTCGGGTGGTCACATGGTCTCGAGAACAGGCAGTACTTCGTCCGGCAGTTGCGCGACGTGAAGATCAGCATCCGCGTAGAGACCTTCCGCCATCCCGAACTGAATCTCTACGCCAAGTGGTGCGGAAGGGCCCTCGCCCTGTCCCACGTGAGATCCGGCCCCTCAGCCGTGCTCAGTGGATATATGGGCAAGAGCGACACATTTGATCGGGCTATCGCTGCGTTCGCGCTGGCCTATGCTGATCAGAATGAGAAGGATCATGCAGCGCTAGATCGGGCTGTCCGCAGAGGCAAGGTAAAAGCGGTCTTCGAAGATTCTGCTGCATAGTCGAGCGATTTTCATTCAACAACGGTCGGAGCCCGAACCATCGACTTAGGTCCGCGCCCGATGTTCTGTCGGATGCACGCCTGCCTAAGACCGTCAGTAGATCGCTCGGCCTATTTTGGCCTGCCCAACCACGAATACTGCCATGAGATCGACGCATTCTGGTAATCGCCACCGAAGCGAACATAGGCTCCCGTGCTGAAACTCGTTTTGATCGAATTATGCTGGCTCAACGGAAAAGCAGCGGTAAATCCGACGCGGGAACTTGTCTGCCTCGTAGCAGGGTTCCATGAACCGCCCAAGCTAGTAGCGCCTCCGAACCAGAGGTTGCCATCGAGGGAGAACCAGATGGGCGACCCCTTCCCGCGGAACTTCTTCGCGTCATAACTTAGGTGACCTTCGAAGGCGCCGATTGGGTTTTGGGTTTGGGGTTTAGGTACGGGAGTCGAATAGAATTTCTGGTTCGCGGTGAAGAACCAGACGCCGGCGTAGCCATCAAGCCACCATTTGCCGATGCGCCGCGAGTAACCCAATTCCGGCCTGAAGGCCCAGCGGTTGATCCCCCAGTTGATCAGTTTGGTGGGATCATACTGCCCGGTGGGGGCGATCACTTTCACGCTGACACCTAACACGGACTTCTGCGTCCACTTTACGAACTTGGAGATAGGCATCGCTGGACCGCCCTTCAAGTTCACGGAGAGGCGAACTCCTAGATCGAACAAGCCAGAGCGATAAATCTGTTGATTCGTACCGAGTACAGACCCCTGAAAAGTTCCGATGCCGTAGGGCAGCCCCACTGCTACGTTAGCTGACCGACCAAACACGCTGAAGGAATGGTAATAACCTAGGTTCGGCACACTGTAAGTGCCAGTCGCACCTGTAATGGGAATGACTCCGTTGAAGTCCAAACCACCGTTGTAGAAGGAATACGTCAAGTTGATCGCGTTGGAATGTAGAGGTGTTATCAGGTACGCGCGTGGCGCGAGATCCTGGGCCAAGCAGGAATGTATGAACATCCCAACAAATATTGTCAACCCCAACAGTCGTGAACGAAGGTTCCGGGCAGTTTTGGCTTCGCAAACCGCCTCCCGCAGATGTGTCCTGAACGAGTACAGAACATCGTGAGTAGGTTTCATCCATATCATCCTGACATTGGCCTATCTGTTACCAAACGTCCAGCCGAGTCCTGAACTGGTTCCATAGTCGCTGCCCGAGAGGTGTGCCGGGGGCTGGTTGTCCCAATTGCCGTAGAACGAGACGTTCCAAGTCAGGTGGCGTAAGAGCTTTACGTAATACGTCACGTTCGTATTGAAAAAGGCACGTCCGGGTTGGGACAGGGCTGGAAATACGGTGGCGGTAGCGCTCAAGTTGGTTTTGTTGAACTTGAAGAGCTTCACTTCAGTGCCCACAACGGCGGCCGCGATATTTTGAGTGTTTTGCGAATTGGTGGATTGGGAATACCTAGTGTTCTGCCAAGCGAACCCAGTGAGCACAGAGATCTTTGCGTGGTTGCTGTTTTTTAAATAGCGTCCGAGTCCGGCACTGATGTTTGTCTGCAGTTGGATCTCCTGCTCGGAGCTCTGCAAGAAGGTGGCCACGCCCGAGTAATACCAATTGTTCCAGGGCAGTAAACGAAGAGCATCGGTGGCTAGGGAATTTCTGGTCGACACGCTGGAACCGGCACTGGAGGCCAACGAGGAGCTTATGGCGGCCCCCGCCGCCCAGCGCTCTCGTGGATACGCGACAGATGAACTCAGGTTGTACTGGGTTGACTCGTTGCCTTTGGAATACATGATCCCGGAGTTGATTTCCCCATTGAATCGGTGCCAGAATTTGTCGGAGGACTGACTTACCTGGACGATCTGTGATTGCTCGACCATCTCTCCCCGCTCGGGACTTTCGAGGATTTGAATTTGCATCGGACGACCGGCCGCGCCTTCCGCTGTTTTGAGTGTCCCGCTGTAGACCGCCCCGTCCTCGGTCTTTACCAGAAATAACTGTTTGCTCTCCAGGTGATGCACCTTGGACCATTGCAGCGAGCATGTGCCGTCGATGTAATCGAAGCTGACGTAAAGCACTCCGGAATCGAGGCCTTTGATCTCTCCGGTAAAGCGATCGCCGTTGTTCATCACAATCATGTCAGACTTTTCTCGGGCGAAGAGGGGCGCAGATAGGAACAGGATGAAGGAGAAAATCGCGATTTGGAGCTTCAGTTCCACCAGGATGGCATCCTTGGTTTTATTCATAAGAACAGGATCTTGACCAGGCGGTTCATCAGTTCTTCGAGTGGAACAATCGTCAGCGCCAGCGGTAAGAGGGGCGCTGCGGTTAGGTAAGCCAGTCGCGTGACGTCATCAAGTCCGAACGGAACGAGTCGCATACGTCGCACGACTGCGTAGCTGTTCCCCAAGTCGGCCAGGGCCTGCAGGTCACCGGTGCCGAGCAGTTCACTCGTTGCAGGAACCTTATCTTGCAGCCACTTCTCTTCGAATCCGAAAACGTATCGGTTCGCCAGCAAGCCGTACTTGCTTCGGCCTTTCCGTTGGGCACGGATAAGGTGCGGCGTAAACATCATCAGGGGACCTAAGACGACTAAGAGGAAGAAGCCCGTGCAACCGGCGGCCTCCATCTTGAAAGACTGTAAGCTTTGTCCGTCATAGAGGACCCGGCTGGCGATCACACCCGACAGCAGTGCACCCTGAGCAAAAAGGAAGGGTCCAAAGCTGTAGGAACTCCGGCCCAGAAAACCGATCCCCCCAGCTAGATCGGGGTGGGCGGCGCTCAGGCGCAGGTTTAGTCGCGAAACCTGCCACAGGAACCGAAACCAGAGCACCAGTCGCATATACCATCGCAGCAAAATGAACTGAAAGATCGGGATACTCACGTAGGCGTACCAGTAGCCGGCTAACGTGAGATGTACGTGTTCCGCGTCCGGTGATGCGTACCACGTGGCCGTTCCCAAGGCGACCTGGCTCCGCCAGATCCAAAGGCCCAGCGTATAGGCCAGCACGAAAAGCAGCATTTCCAGGGCGAATGAATCGCGCGTCCGCAGCGTCGAGATGACTGCCGCATCGAATCTCGGCACGTCTTCCTTCACCACAATGCACCGTTCCACGAACTTTCGGACCGCAGAGCCAAGGCGATGATGTACTGTAACCTCCGCAATGATGAAGAGTGGCAGGGCGATCAAGAATCGAACGTTCGCCTCGACGTCATACGCGAAAGGGATCTTGATAGCTCCGCCGAAGGCGTGCCCATCGAGCATCGACAAGAACAAGAGCGGCAACCACACGAATAGAGTGACAACCAGGACTCGCCGGACTAGTAGTTCCAACCCCTCGCCGGAAAGATGCGCTCGTCGGCATGTATGAAACAGAAGTCCTCCCTGAACCAATGAGAATTCAGACTGCGTCGTGCCTGAGGTTGTCTTCATTTCGGGTTCACGGGTGGCTCTGTCCAGCGCGAATTTTACAGGTGTCTCTCCGACACCGAAAGAGAGGGAGAGACAAACACCTTCCCTGCCATAGCTGAATTGAGGGCTGGAATCAGATCAGTGTTCATGTGGGACTTAACAACGTAGCCCACTGCTCCTTCGTCGAGGCACGCTTGAAGAAACTCGTGTTCGCTATGAATCGTCAGGAACACGACTCGCGTGGCTAGTCCTGCTGCTCGAAGTTCATGTACTGCTTCGACCCCTGTAATGATGGGCATGGTGATGTCGGCAACAATCACGTCCGGAGCTAGACGTGATGCCTCCGAAATAAGATCGTGTCCGTCATGCGCGATACCGACCACATCGAAGGATGAGGACAAATGTTCCGACACCCGTTCCGTCAGAATCTTGTTGTCGTCGGCGAGTAGAACACGTGGTCGATTCATCGAGTGTCCTCACGGGAGTCCATTTCGAGAATAGGTCCTGCGGCTTGGCGCAACAACTAGGGAAATCCCTAACTCAGGCGATATGGACGCGAAGCCGGCAGGGGAGTCGGCTCCGGAAAATGCGCACGCAAACCATACGTGTCGGTGATTTCAGCGTGCTTGCAGAGAGAAAACCCTGTTGCCTCGGTGAGCATGCGCCTCATGCCCTGGTTCGCGAATCTCTGGCAAAGTTATTTGGGGGCGCACTTCGGCCCAGGATCACAAGAACATGTGACGCATATCACAGTACGGATAGGCTCGTCCTGTTGTACTGGACTAGTCTTGTTCTCTTGATCCAACGCTTTATGGAAGCGCTTCGCGCAAGCCCGTGCCCTCGCCTTCTGATTGCTGACGACCACGCGATTTTTCTGGAAGCTCTGAAGTGTTTTCTGGAGAAAAGCTACGTAGTCGCCGGAACTGTGACGGATGGCCGCTCAATGGTTACTGAGGCGATCAGGCTCAAACCTGATGTGATCATCGTCGACATCGGCATGCCCTTTCTGAATGGGCTTGACGCCGCGCGCCGCATTCGGGAGCACCTCCCATACGTTCGTCTTGTGTTCCTGACGATGCAAGAAGATGCCAACCTGGCGGCCGTCGCCCTGGAGTTAGGACATGCCGGGTTCGTGCTCAAGCATTCAGCAGCTTCCGAATTGGTGACAGCCATCGAACAGGTCTGGCGTGGAAGGTCCTACGTCTCCCCAAAGCTTCGGCCGCAAGATTGGGTGGAGCAGCGAGACCGGGTCAAGCACTTCTGCAAGCCACTGACCGCCCGTCAGTGTGAGATTGTGCAGATGTTCGCGGAAGGCTTGTGCCAGAAAGAGATCGCCGCACGTCTGAATCTGAGTCCAAAGACGATCGAGTTTCACAAGCACCAGATCATGATCGAGTTCAATCTGAAGAGTACTGCAGACCTTGTCTTGTTCGCCGTTAAGATGGGACTCATCTCGATCGACCGCGATATCCTCTACGCTGAGCGAAACGCTTCATAGGGCAGCGCGTGTACCGCCACTCTACCCATGCTGTTTCGAGTCGGCACCTCCGCCCGATGCCCCCACTCCTGCGCCAAGCTCTCTTGCTCCCGAGCGGGTTAAGAACAGTGTGACCTTCTATATTCCCGCAATGCCCTTATTCTGAAGTATCCGAACGACCACGCGACGGTTCTCGGCCTCACTGTCTGCTGTTTTGTCCTTGACGACCTGGCGACTCTCGCCCATGGCGCCTGGAGCCAGCATGTTAGTAAGCGGGACGCGGCCCTGCTGTAGCAGGATGTTGGTGACGTTATTGGCACGATCTTCACTGAGCTTCTGGTTCAAAGAAGCACTGCCGGATGCTGAAGCGTACCCTTTGACCTGAATCATGTACCCGTTGATTGTCTTTGCCTTTTCAGCTAACGCCAATATTTGTGGGTCGTACTTGGGGTCAACTTTCACCTTGCCGTTGGCGAAGTATACGGTCACTTCGTCGAGGATGTAGTAATCGTTGAGCTGGCCGAATCGCGCGACCGCAGCAGCGATGGCCGCTTGATTGTATCCGTATGGCTAAACACAGGTTGACGGCGGGCGGGAAGCGAGTTTAGAGATTGTCAGGCCTGTGTCTGCGAGTGGATCCAGGCTGTGGGTGTGAGTTCGGGGACGCGCTGGATGGGCGT
>Ga0181532_10000428_pt1 | contig 43723 bp, 33 predicted proteins | sample PEATcosm2014_Bin_33_FD_119768 | JGI IMG/M metagenome (GOLD analysis project Ga0181532, IMG submission 119768) | Peatland microbial communities from MTU Mesocosm Facility, Houghton, MI, USA - PEATcosm2014_Bin11_30_metaG | ecosystem: Environmental > Terrestrial > Soil > Wetlands > Peat | place... | reverse complement strand
TGCAAGGTGGTCAGTGGCGCCAGCGGAACGTTTTCCTGAATCGTCATCCGGGTCATTTCGTTCTATAGTGAATTGAGCATCTCATGTCTGCTGGCGCAGGCATATTGAGAAGCGAGCTACGTTGCATGTTGCTGCGGGCAGAAGCATCCCTTATGGATTGTCATTCCGAGCGAAGCGAGGGATCTGCATATTGCGGCGAACTGCAGATCCCTCGCTTCGCTCGGGATGACAATCATTCAAGGTTGAAATTGAAAATACAGGAGAGTCCATGTATCCAGAAATAATAGTGATTCCGATGCGTGAAGAGCTGACGCGTCTGGGAATTCAAGAGTTACGAAGCGCGGCTGACGTTGACCGCTTTGTGCAGAATGAACTCGGTACCACCATGGTGGTGGTGAATTCCATTTGCGGATGCGCTGCCGGGCGCATGCGTCCGGCGGTGCGTATGGCTTTGCAGAATGCGGCTAAGCCCGGCAAGATCGCAACCGTATTCGCGGGACAGGACACGGAAGCGACCGAGCGCGCCCGTTCGTGTTTCACCGGATACCCGCCATCTTCGCCTTCCATCGCGATTCTGCGCGACGGCAAACTGGTTTACATGATGCAGCGAAGCCAGATCGAAACGCGCGACGCCTCGGCCATCGCGGCAGACCTGAAGGCCGCTTTCGATCAGCACTGCGCGGCTACGGTGGCGCGCTAGCCCCTGTGGAGCGGGGCTTTGCCCTGCTTGGACGGGGCGGAGCCCCGTCACCACACTGATTCAACCCCATTAAAATCATCTGGAACGCAAAACTTATGAAACGTCTCTTGCCACTCCTCTTCTTGCTCTCGGTTGCGTCTTGGGCCGCCGACGCCTGGCATGCTCCATCCGCTCAGATCGATGCTGTTTATCCCCAGGTTGAAACGCTCTATCTCGACCTGCACCGTAATCCTGAGCTTTCTTATCACGAAGAGAAGACCGCGGCTAAGATCGCCGACCAACTTCGCAAACTCGGATACGACGTTACCACCGGATTTGGCGGCACGGGGGTGGTTGGCGTGTTCAAGAACGGGGCTGGCCCGGTGGTCATGCTGCGTGCCGAACTCGATGCTTTGCCGGTGCCGGAAAAAACGGGTCTCGCTTACGCCAGCCATGTCACCACGCATGATGACCGCGGCGTTGAAGTGCCGGTGATGCATGCCTGCGGCCACGATCTGCATATGGCGATTGGCATCGGAACGGCTGCGCTGTTAGTGCAGAATAAGGACCGCTGGCATGGAACCTTTATCTATGTCGGCCAGCCTGCGGAGGAACGGATCGGCGGCGCGAAGGCCATGATCAAAGATGGCCTGTTCACACGTTTTCCCAAGCCCGACTTCGCTTTCGCGGTGCACGACACCAACGGTCTCCCCGCCGGGAAGGTCGGTTACACGCCCGGCTTCAGCTTGTCCAATGCCGACTCGGTGAACGTGACGGTGTACGGTGTCGGCGGACACGGCTCGGCGCCACAAGAAACAGTTGATCCGATCGTAATCGCGGCGCGAACCATTGTGAGCTGGCAGACCATCGTGTCGCGCGAGATCGATCCGCAAGAACCGGCCGTCATTACGGTGGGCGCGATCCATGGCGGGACGAAGAACAATATTATTCCCGACGAAGTGCTGATGCAGTTGACGGTGCGGTCCTACAAAGATGAGGTGCGCAAGCATCTGCTGGCATCGATCGAGCGGGTTGCGGTAGCGGAAGCGGCGGCCGCGGGCGCTCCGAAAAAGCCGCTTATCGAAATCGAAGAAGGCGTTGGCGCGGTTTACAACGATCCTCAAACCACTAACCGGCTGGCGGAGCGGCTGAAGCAGGTCATGGGAGATTCGAACGTCGTGCTTGGCCGTCCGAATATGGCGAGCGACGATTTTGCCGAATACCGCTATGCGGGAATTCCGAGCGTCATGCTTGAATTGGGCGCGGTCAACCCGGAGAAATATGCGGCGGCAAAAAAAAGTGGAGAGGCGCTCCCGGGTCCACATTCGCCCTACTTCGCGCCCGATCGCGAACCCAGCCTCAAGACCGGAATCGAAGTCGAGATGGCGGCGATTCTGGAATTGATGGGAAAGTAGAGCCAGGTTTCGAAGTTTCCAGGTTTCCGAGTCTCAAAGTTGACCGGCGACGAGTTTCCTCCTTGAAATTTTGAAGCTGATTTTCAGTTCGGCACGTCGGTTCGGCACGTCCATTCCGTCACAAATCGAAGTAATCGGCATCACAGCCCTGTCCGGCTGGATTGTTCGATGATAAGCACAAGGCGGCGTCGCAAGCCGGCGCTGCGATTTGGAAAACCCTGGCCAGATTCCGGTTCGGGGAGCGATGCGGCTGCAGGGAATCCAAGCCTGCGTTGTGCAAGAAAGACGTGGAGTACTCGAATGACAACAGAACTGGATCTGAGTGCGGCCATGAGTCGTGATCTCACCGAGCCGCTCTCCCTGGCGCAGAAGGAGTCGCTGCAGCGTGCGGTCGCCAAGGTGGTTGCATTGGGCGCACAAGTAGGAGTTAGCGCAGATCAGATGATTGAGTTGCTGCAGTCGGGCCTGACCGTCGGCGAACTGCTGGATTACCTGGCGGCTCGGACTGGAGAAGTGGCTTGAGGACAGGTTTCAAAGTTTCCAGGTTTCCAGGTTCCAAGGTTCCAGAGTTGACCATCCGCGCTAACCAGGCCTTTTCGTTGAAACCTTGAAAACCTTGGGCGTTGAAACCTGCTGGTTGAGCGTTTGCCGTCGGCGTTGCTATTGGGTAATCTCTAGCGATGCGGTTTCGCCGGGAACTCAGCATCCATGGGACGGTGCCTGGCTCCGCCCCAGGAAGCCAGAATCGGGCGTACTGGGGACCCCGAGCAAAGTCCGTCCATGCGCCTTGTTGGAAAACGCCGCTGGTTGCATTGATTATTTTTGGAGTGATCGCGGCCGGCTCAACCTTGCGAGCACTTGCCCAGGAAACGCCGAAGCCGCAGACTCAAACTCAGACCGACACTTCACCTGCCAGCCAAGCTCCGAATGCTCCGTCGAAAGTGCCGGGCGTGGACTTGTATAATCTGCTGCAGAAGAAGTCCTTCGTTTTCCCCGACATCGCTGCCAGTACCGAGCGGCTGTCGACGGGGCAAAAATTCCAACTGTTCGTGGACAACAGCATCTCGGTGCACACTGTAACCTGGGCGGTGGTGGGTTCGGCGGTCGGCCAGGCGACTGATTCTCCCACCGGTTACGGACAAGAGCCGGGGGGATATGGCAAGCGCTTCGGATCGTCGATGGCGCGCCAGTCATCCAGCAATTTCTTCGGGACGTTTGTGCTGGCGTCAGCGCTGCATCAGGATCCGCGTTTCTATCCGGAGATCAGACCCCGCTTTTTCCACGCCGTGAAGTATTCGGTGCAGCGAGTCTTCGTCACCCGCAACGATGAGGGACGCAACGCTTTCAACTGGTCCGGGCTGGGGGGTCCACTGATGGCGGAGGGATTGGCGAATGTCTACTGGCCGGATCGGAATCGGAGCTCCGGCGATACTCTGTTTCGCTATGGTCTGGACCTGGCGACCAAGGCGGGTGGAAATATGCTCCGCGAATTCTGGCCGGTATTTTACGGTAAGATCAACCACGCGCCCCGTCAGACTGCCGGGCACAACTGACTTTCCAGCGGGCTGATAGGAAAATTGAAGTTCCTCCGCAAGCTGTCGACTTTTTCCGTGAGTTATGCTGAGGAAAAGGCGGCTTTCCTTATTCTGTGCGCGCATCTAAGCTGAAGAACGGCGACCGCGGCAAGATTGTGGCTTGGCGAGCGTTGGTTAGCGGCTGGTCGACCACGACCGCGGCGGTACGACTTTGGTTCTACGAAAGAGGAGATCAAGATTGAGGAATCGGATACTTCTGTTCGTTATCTTTTGCGGACTCATCGCATCAGCATCGGCACAATCGAGTTTCAGTCGTTACAACTTCACGGTAGGCGGCGGACCCGGCATTGGCAAGGACTATGTCGCCAGCTTTGTCGGCAACTCTCCGCAAGCCACGTTTGGAGCCGGCATGAACTTCACCCGCATGTTCAGTGCGGATATTGAGTACATGTACTACAACCTGGACTTCAGACCCAGCGTGATCCGGGGTCAAGCCCTGGCGGACCAAAGCGGAAAAATGAATTCGATAAGCGTGGACGGGATCGTCAACGTGCCAAAACATCTTGGCAGATTTGCCGCATACGGAATTTTCGGCATCGGATTCTATGATCGCAACGTTAAGTTGGCGCACCCCCAGTTGCTCTTCCCTCCCACACTCTGCCAGCCGGCATGGTTATGGTGGGATCTTCCCGACTGCGCCGTCAATGGCTTCATCACGAGCCCGACAACAATGTCCTCGAACTCCAAGATTGCCGGCGGATTCAACTATGGCGGCGGACTGACTTTTCGTTTGAACCATTTGGACCATGCCAAGCTCTTCCTGGAGTGGCGCTACCATCGCGCTTATCAGAGCGACAGCAAGACCGTCGTTATGCCGGTCACGGTTGGACTGCGCTGGTGAGTACTTCCAACCTCTTTTCGCGAAAGCGATTGCGCTGGCGGAGGGATCTCAGGTGCGCGCCAGCGCTGGTGCGGATCCGAATACGGTCGCGACCAGGGCGTGGATTTCTTCGACCCCTTCATCAAGTTCAAATGTGAACCGCGCCAAGTCCACCCCTTCGAGATCGCGGTGTTCCTGCAGAAGGATGGCCCATGCGGGGTCGGCGATCAAGTCTACCTTGTGGCGCTCGTAGTAGCCGTAACCCAGCCCACGCATGCGGCACAGAAGGTCGCTCACGTGCACCAGGGCGACCAGCGGGCGCGCCTTTTGACTGTTCTCGACGGCATGATGATGTGCGATTACATCGACGATGTCGTCAGGCAGTTTCCATTTTTCCGCCAGCGCCTGCCCGGTGGCGCAGTGGGTGAATCCCATGGTGGCATGTTCCGCCTCGTCCAGGGGAATTCCGTCCTGGCTAGCGAGCTCCACGGCGCGGGTGAAGTCCTGGGAAAATGCCAGGCAGTTGACCATGAAGCCGATGTCATGGAGAAGCCCGGCGATATACGCTTTCTCGGCGTCGCCGGTAGCGGATAACATCTCGCTGAATTTCCGGCACACCAGAGCGCAGCCCAGCGAGTGTCTCCAAAAGACGGTCGGATCGAGCGCCCACTTTTTCGCTGGGAACGCCTGTCCCAGACAGCAGGTGAGAAGAATGGTTTCGACGCGGCGCATTCCCAGGCTGATGACGGCTGCTTTGATCGATTTGGGCGCCTGGGACAGGCCGAACAGAGGGGAGCCGGCTACGCGCAGGCATTGTGCGGCAATGGTTCCGTCGTATGAGACCAGACGCACCACCTCGTCCAACTGCACTTCTTCGACGGAACGGCTCAACAACTTGAGCAAGGGCAAAAAAACCGCCGGGATAGCAGGCATGGTTTCGATGCGTTGCACGCGTTCACGAATGGTTGTAGTCAGGGATGTGGTCATAGTTTGCCACTGCTCAAGGATGGTTTCCAATAAGCGATGGTTCCCGGAAAATGGACGAGGTGAAATTGCTCGTTCAGTTTCATCAGCGATTCCGAGGTTCCGAGAAAGAAATAGCCGCCAAAACTAAGGTTGCTGAAGAAATGGTTGATCACCTTCGATTTCGAGGCGCCGTCGAAATAGATCAGCACATTGCAGCAGAAAATCAGGTCCATGCCCTTCATGAAAAGCATCTTGGAGTCGTCCTGCAGGTTGAGACGGCTGAAGGTGATCAGCTTTTTCGCCTCGGGGCGCACCTGCAGTTTCTTCTCATCGACAGTAGAAAAGTATTTTCGCTTGTAGAGGTCGCTGGTGTTGCGCAGCGCGTAGTCGCCGTAAATACCTGCTTTGGCGGTTTCGACGGAACGGTCGTTCAGGTCGGTGGCGAGAATTTCCACCGTCCAGCCTTTGAGTAAGCGGTCACTTTCCTCGAGCATGTTCATGGCCAGGGTATAGGACTCTTCACCGGTGGAGCAGCCCGCACTCCAGATGCGCAACCGCTTGGTGATCTGCCGGGCTTTTTCCGCTACGAGTTCCGGGAGGATTACTTTCCGCAGCGCGTCAAGCTGGGGCTGACTGCGGAACAGGCAGGTCTCGCCGATGGTGATTTCGTTGAGCAGTTCCCTGAGTTCGGCGTCCCGGGAGGGCGCTGCGGTGAGGCGATCCCAATACTCGCGTGGGGTGCGCGCGTTCAACTGCTTCATTCGCCGGGCGCAGCCATCGGCCAGAAGGTAGAGTTTTTCCTCGGCTTTGTAGATACCTGAAATCTTGTACACGAGGTCGCGGATTTGCCGGTACACGGGGTCAACGGTTTCGGGGGTCTTGTTCAGGGCCGGGCGGGCGATCGCGGGTTGAATAATGGTTGTCATTTTGCCGGAGGCTCCATGGTGGCAAAGGGTCTCGAGTCAAATAGGGGGCGAGGAGCACGGCTCTGCAGCACCCGGCGCGTGATCTCCGCCGCCAGGCGATCGACAGGGTAAGCGGCATCGTCGAGTCCCGAGGCGTGTACCAGGCCAGGCATTCCCCAGACCACCGAGGAAGCCTGATCCTGGATGATGACGTCTCCGCCGGCGTCGCGAATATCTTGCGATCCGAGCACACCATCCGAGCCCATGCCAGTCATTACGACTCCGAGAACGTGGGCGCCATAGGCCAGCGCCACGGAGCGAAACAGCACATCGACTGCCGGACGGCAGGAATTCTCCTGGGGGCCCTGATTCAAGCTCAGACTCCGGTCCATGCCGATGCGGATCACCTTCATATGGAAATCTCCCGGCGCGATCCAAGCCTGCCCGGGTAGCAGACTTGCGCCGGCTCGACCCTCTTCGACAGGAATGGCGGAGCGCTCGGCGAGCCGTGCGGCCAGCAGGCGGGTAAAAATGGGCGGCATGTGCTGCACCACGACAATCGGCACGGGGAAGTCGTTGGGGATCCGCGGAAAGACTTCCGCTAAAGCGTTCGGGCCGCCGGTCGAAGTGCCGATTGCCACAATGTCGATGGTTGGTTTGGAGCGTGCTCCAGCCTTCGATACGACTCGAGGCCGGGCCATGGGTATTACCCTTAGGTTGGCCACCCCAGACAACGCTTTGACGCACTCTCCCTTGCTAACCAAGGCCTTGATTTTGGGGATGAGTTCGACGCGGATGCACTCGACGGCAGCCATCGAGCTGCCGGTATTGGTTGGCTTTGTGACATAGTCGGACGCACCCAGGGAGAGCGCATCCAGGGTCGCGGCCGCTCCGCGCTCGGTGAGCGTGCTGAACATGATGACGGGCAATTTAGGATATAACTTGCGCACTGCCACAACCGCCTCCAGGCCGTCCATGACCGGCATTTCGATGTCGAGTGTCATCAGGTCAGGTTTGAGCAGTGGAATCTTGGCGAGCGCGATTCGCCCGTCGCCGGCCGTACCAACCACCTCCAGCGCCCGGTCTCCCGACAAAATGTCGGAGAGCAACCTGCGAATCACCACCGAATCATCCACGACAAGAATGCGAATTGGGGGCATAGCAAACCGTGTTTGTCCATTTCATCGAAGTGCGGGACCTCAGAAACCTGCCTGGGCCGCCTGGCGCAGCTCCGCAGTCGCCGCTACGTCGTTCACTCCGCCGTTTTCGCCGGCGTTGATCTTGAATTGCTCGACCAGACGGCTCAGCTGGGTCGAGGTTTCCACCAGTTGCTGCGACGCCTTCTGGGTATCGTTGGCTCCGCGGCTGGTGCTTTGCGCCGCCTCCGCCACACCTGCAACGTTGCTGGTAATCTCGCCGCTGCCGTGGGCTGCTTCGCTCACGTTGCGCGACATCTCGTTGGTGGTGGCGTTCTGCTCCTCGACCGCGGTGGCAATCGTGTTCGAGATGTCGTTGATCTGGTTGATGACTCCCGAGATCGACGCGATCGCGTCGACCGCCGCTTTGGTGTCGGTCTGGATGGCTTCGATCTTGCGGCTGATGTCTTCGGTGGCCTTGGCTGTTTCTTTGGCCAGTTCTTTGACTTCGTTGGCTACCACGGCAAATCCCTTGCCCGCTTCACCGGCGCGGGCGGCTTCAATGGTGGCGTTGAGAGCCAGGAGGTTAGTCTGCTGCGCAATCGAAGTGATGACTTTAATGACCTGACCAATCTCGGCAGAAGAATCGCCGAGCTTGGATACGGCGGCGGTGGTGGCTTCCGCGACTTTGACGGCGGCGGTTGCGACCTTCGCGGCTTCCGTCGCATTCTTCGCGATTTCCTTGATACTGGCGCTCATTTCTTCCGCGCCGGTAGCCACGGTCTGAAGGTTCTGGCTAACTGTCTGCGCCGCCTTCGAGACCACTTCGGCCTGGGCCGATGTTTCTTCCGAGTTAGCGGTGATCTGCTGGCTGGTGGCATTCAGTTCCTCGCTGGCGCTGGCCACCTTCGACGCATTTTCCGTGATAGCCAAGATCATGCGCTTCAGGCTGCCACTCATCTTATTAATCGCCGCGGTCAGATCGCCGAGTTCGTCCTGGCTGCGGATGTGCAGATCGTCGCGGGTCAAATCGCAGGCGGCGATGGCCTCCGCCTGGAGCAGAACTGACTGGGTTGCGCCCGCAATGCCTCGGCTCAGGAAAATGGCCACGAAGATTCCGACGGCAAGCGCTGCCGAAGTGGTGATTCCCATGGTCAGGCTCATCGAGCGGGTCTTCTCATTGATCTCCTCCGCTTCCTGCCGCATCAGCTTATCGTTGGAATCCGCGATTTCATCAAGGGGTTTTTTGATTGCCTCGGTGGCCGGCGTAGCCTGATCGGCGAATTCGTCTCCCGCCTTAGTGACGGCATCGTGCTCGCTGCCCGTGGCATGGTTCATGGCCTTTTCCTGGGCTACCCGGAGGGCGGGAAGGTGCTCCTTCGTCGCGGCGAGCCGGTCGCGGTTGGCTTGCAGGCTCCATCTGGTTGACAGTTCGTCTAGGGCGGCGATGTCTTTCTCGACCGAGCCCCAACTGTCATCGAATAACTTCTGCGCTGCCTCTCTTCTGGCCTGCTCCGCTCCCGCGAGAACGACTTGACGGCCCTTGCTCTGCGTCTGATTCAGGTCTCTCTGCAGGTCTTTCAAGACAGCGATGGTGGGAGCGCGCACGGTCATGGCGCGCTCCTCGGTTTCTTTGACAGACATCGCCTTGAGATACGTGAGCACCGCGCTCAGAATCATCAAGGCGAGGATTACTCCAAAGCCAGATCCCAGTTTCTTTCCGAGTGTGAGTTTCATTTCTTTCTCCTTGGCTTGCCGAATTCAAGAATCGGCGGGCCCATTGCCAGCGGGCCCCGTCGGTCGCGACCGATGCGGCGTTTGGGCGGATGGCTAAGCCGCTATCGACCCGTCGTCGCGGTCTCCACCGCATCCGTCATCTGGCACGCTTTTTCGATGTCGAGCACGTGCATGAGTCGGTCGTTCAGCTTGTGAACACCGCGGATCATGGTCCGGACCGATCCACGCAAAGTTTCCGGGGGGAGTTCGAAGCTGTCTTCCTCGACCTCGACCACATCGCCGATTTCGTCCACCAGCAGGCTGACGGCGCCGTCGTCGGAACGCACGACCACGTTCATGGCCAGCATGCCCGGCGGGCGTGGCGCCAGTTCCAGGCGTCGCCGCAGGTCGACGGCGGTGACGATCTGGCCGCGCAGGTTGATCAGGCCACTGACCACGGGAGGGGCCAGCGGAACCTTGGTCATATCGAGCGAACGGATGACTTCCTGAACGCCTTTCAGTTCCACCCCGAACAGCAGCTTGTCGAGATAGAAGGTGCAGAATTGCGAAGTTTGGAGCGAAGTTTGAGCCATGGCTTAGTTCCCAACCTGCGCCGATTTCATCGCCAGGGCGGGCGGCGCAGTGCTCACGTCCGCGCTGCGGAGAATGCCCGGGATGTCGAGCAATTCCGTGACCCGGTCACCGATCACGACCGAACAGAGAACGGATTGCCGAGTCGCCGCCGACTTTACATCGGCACGGTCTTCGACAATGTCGAGAATCTGTTCGACCACCAAGCCGAAGGAGCGTCCCTCGTGATTCAGCACCAGTACCTGAATCGGCCCTGAATCGGGTGCAGGCGGAGCTTGCAGCGCTCGCAGTTTGTGGCGTCGTTCTTCCATAACCACATTGAGACGAATCAAAGGCAATATCTGGCCGCGATATTGCGTGACCCACTGGCTGCCTGACATTTCCACTTGCGTCACGGGAAACTCTTCGAGGCGGGCCAGAGTGCTGAGTGGGATGGCCATGCGGGAATCTCCCGCGCCCGCGAAGAGCAGGAAGGTTTGTTTTTCTGCCGCGTCCGCAGCGGCTTCTGTGGTTTTTTCTGACAGAACGCGTTCCCGCGTTTCCGTAACCACGCTGGCGCGCTGGGCGAGGCCGAGCACATCCAGGATGAGTGCCACTTTGCCGTCACCCATGATGCTCGATCCGGCAAAGGTCTTGACGGACTTGAGTTGTTTGCGCAGCGGCTTGACCACAATTTCTTCGGTGTCGTTGATCTGATCGACTACCAGCCCGAATTGCCGTTCGTCAGCTTGCAGCACGACGATGTTGACGGCGCCATCGTTTGCCATCGCGAGACTGGCATCCGCGGCAAACTTCAGTTCGCGGTCCAGGTACACCAGAGGCAGCAAACGTCCGCGCAGGCGGTAGACGGGTGCGCCATGGACCAGTTCGATGCTCTTCGCCACCTTGGCGGCCTCGATCCGGACCAGTTCGAGCAAGCTCACCTGGGGGATGGCGTAGCGATCGCCGCCGCAGGTCACAACCAGCGCGGGGATAATGGCCAAGGTCAACGGTATTTTTACCCGTATGGTTGTGCCTTGGCCCAGAGTGGACTGAATGTCTACCGTGCCGCCAATTTTTTCCACGTTCGTCTTCACTACATCCATGCCGACGCCGCGGCCGGACACGTTGGTCACTTTCTCTGCCGTGGAAAATCCAGGAAGGAAGATCAAATTGAAGACTTCCCGCTCGATCATGCGAGTGGCCTGTTCGGGGGTGATCACGGCGCGCTCAACCGCTTTCTTGCGGATGCGCTCCACGTTCAAGCCGGCGCCATCGTCGGTGATCTCGATATTGACCTTTCCACCTTCATGAAAGGCGCGCAGAATCAGGCGCCCGACTCGGTTCTTGCCGGCCTGCACGCGGTCTCGGGGAAGTTCGATACCATGGTCGACGGAATTGCGCACCAGATGGGTGAGCGGATCCTTGATCGCCTCGATGATAGTTTTGTCGAGTTCGGTGTCTTTGCCCTGCATCTCGATTTCGACTTCCTTGCCGCAACTGAGCGCGACGTCGCGCACCGTCCGCGGAAACTGGTTCCAGATGTTCCCGATGGGCTGCATGCGGGTCTTCATGACCCCCTCCTGCAGTTCGGTGGTGATCAGGTTCAGACGCTGTGCGGCGGCGAGAAGACCGGTGTCTTTCGTGCGGCCGACGAACTGCAGGACCTGGTTGCGCGCCAGCACCAGTTCCCCCACCAGATTCATCACCTTGTCCAGTAATCCGACATCCACCCGGACGGTGCTATCTGAGGCGGTCACTTGCGTGCGGGAGGACTGCTGGATGCGCAGTGCATCGACGACATCGGCCGACCGCGCCGCGCCCTGCTCCACCAGAATTTCGCCCATGCGGCGCGGGTCGCCGGCTTTCTGCTGGTTAACCGCGAGCAGGATTTCGGTCGGAGTGACGCCAGCCCGCTGCGTGAGAATTTCACCGATCGAGAGCGGCGAAACGGTCTCTTCCGAAGTGGTCTCAGGCGTGGGCGCAACCGCACTCTTCGCAGTGGATTCCACCGGAGCTTCGGGCGGCGACTGCAGTCGGGTTAGAGTGGCAATCAGCTTGGTGTCGTCACGCTCGCCTTCGCCCCCACTCACTTCGATACTGCCCAGCATTTGGCGGACGGCATCGACCATGCCCAGCAAAGCGGTGGTGAGTTGCGGATTCAGCGTGAGTTGACCGTCCCGCAGCCGAGTCAGCAGGTTCTCCCCAACATGGGCGACCTTCTCCAGCTTGTTGAAACCGAGGAATCCGCACGTGCCCTTGATGGTGTGAATGGTGCGAAACACGCTGGCCAGCGCGTCACGATCGTGAGGATTCTTCTCCAGACCGACCAATTCCCGGTCCAGGCGGTCGAGGTTTTCGTAACTCTCGACCAGAAAATCTTGAACGATGTCGCTGTCACTCATGGCTCCCGCTCCTTTCCAAGGCGTTGGATCTCCCTCTCATACCCTATCGTCCGTTCAGCGCTTTTCATTAGGCGTCGCAAACGCATTGCTAAGAGACCAGGCAAGAGCGTAGGTTCAGATTTGCGGATTTTTGGGCAGAACTCATTCGGTGAATTCATTGACGCCCGCGCGGAGTCTGAGGCGTTGTTTCACTTTCTCAGAGTCGAGAAAAGCAGGTTTCGAAGAAACAAACAAACGGAGGATGGAATGCGAGGACGGGGCCTTGGTTTTGGTTTTCTGGTAACGCTTGCCGTGTTTTCTTTTGCATCTGTTTCATGGGGCCAAGGCACCGACAAGACGGAACGCGTGTTATTCAATGCCAAGGTATTCACGGGCGTCCCAGAACATCCTTACGCCGAAGCGGTCGCCATTCGCGGCGACAAGATCGTGGCGGTTGGCAGTCTAGCCGAAGTCCTGGAGGCCGTCGGCAAGAATGCTGAGGGAGTTGACCTGCACGGAAACTTCCTGCTTCCAGGTCTCATCGACAGCCATGTTCATCCCATCGAAGACGGTTTCACGCTTCTTTCCGCGGATCTGGGCGATCGCGTGCCCTCCATGGACGAACTGGTCAGCTTTGCCGCTGACGCGAAGAAAACCGGCAAGGGCATGCGTGGCGATGTTCTCTACATCAGTGGAATGCCCTTAGTCCACTGGTTGAAAACCAACGACCTCAACGCCCGCTTCAACCGCGGGGACTACGCTACCTTGCCGGTGTTTCTCGCGGGATCCGACGGCCACACCGGCTGGGCAAATCGCGCTCTGCTTGGCCGCGCCGGGATCACGAAGGAGTTCTTGAGCCGTCTTTCTGCGGAGGAACGCGCCTACTATGGCATTGAACCGACGGGCGATCCTAATGGTTTCGCCGTCGATGCCGGCTTGGACAAGATTCAGGCTGTCGTGCCGGAACCATTGCAGCAGCAATTGCTCGCGGGCGGAAGCGCCGTGGTGCATTACCTGCACGGCCTGGGAATCACGGCCTGGCTGGATGCCAGGGCCGACCGGCCGATTCTGCTCACCTATCAGAGTCTGGCACAACGGGGAGAGCTGACCGCGCACGTCGCGGCATTTCTGGTGGTGAATCCTCGTAACGATCCAACCAAAGAACTGGAGGCGGTGCAGAAGCTCCGGCAGGAATTCGCCAATATTCCGAATTTGACCATCCCCGGAATTAAAGTGTTCGCCGACGGTGTGCTGGAGTATCCGTCGCAAACTGCGTCGTTGACCAAGCCTTATCGCAACACGGGGAGGCCCGGTGACTTGCTGTTCGATCCGGCTCGTTTTGCCGAACTGGCTACGGCAGCCGATAAACAAGGTCTCATCGTGCATGTTCATGCCTTGGGCGATCGAGCCGTGAAGGAGGCACTCAACGGGATCGAAGCGGCCCGGAAGGCAAACGGGAACAGCGGTCTTCCACACACGCTGACCCACATTCAATTGGCCGATCCCGAGGATTTCCCCCGCTTCCGGCAGCTCGGTGTGATCGCAGCTCTGCAACTTCTGTGGGCAAGCGCGGGTGAAGAGACGATTGAACTGATCAAGCCTTACATCGACCCGGAGTTGTACCGGTGGCAGTATCCGGCGCGTTCGCTTCTCGATGCCGGCGCCACCATCTCGGGCGCCAGTGACTGGGCGGTTTCATCACCAAATGTGTTTGAGGCGATCTGCCAGGCCGAAACCCGCAAGGGACCCGCAGGGGTGCTCGACGCCGCCCAACGCATGCCGCGCGAAGCGATGCTCTACGCCTACACGCGTAATTCGGCGCGCGCTTTGAATCAGCAGGACAAGATCGGATCGCTCGCGCCGGGCATGCAAGCGGATCTTGTGCTGGTCGATCGTGACCTTCTCACGGTTTCTCCCGAGGAACTGAAAGACACCAAAGTTCTGTGGACGATGTTTGGCGGCATCACCGTTTATCGTGCGCAGCCTTAGCCATTTTTAAGAGTGGGAAGCGGCTCTCAGTTCTTGGCTAATGCCGCGGTAATCGCCTTCTCGGCCAGCGGCGCCATTACGGCATAGCCAGCCTGGTTCGGGTGGACTCCGTCTACGGACAGCTCTGCCTTCAGACCACGCTTGTCATTCGCCATGGGCGAGTAGTAGTCGAGGAAAACCAAGCCCTCTTTTGCGGCGTAGCCTTTTATCCAGTCATTCAGAGCGCGAATCTTTTCCACCGGGGCCAGATCCGGCCTCCATGAATATTGGAAAGCCGGCAGGAGCGAGGCCAGAACCACGTGGATTCCGTTTCGCTTCGCCAGGTCGACCATGGAGGTCAAATTGTCTTCGATTGCTGCCAGAGTGGTGGGACCAGTATTTTCTGCAATATCGTTGGTGCCAGCCAGGATCACCACTACCGTTGGTTGCAATGCGATCACATCTTGGCGAAAGCGCAGCAGGATCTGCGGCGTGGTTTGCCCACTGATTCCACGATTCACATAAAGCTTGCCGGGGAAAGAGTCGGACAGTGACCAGATTTGGGTGATAGAGTCGCCCAGGAACACCACTCTCGATTCGCCCTTGGCAGGGGGAGCCAGCTTGGCATCGTCCTCCCGATACCTGGCCAAATCTGGCCAGTCGCGGAATCTCGATTCCATTGCTTGCTGGTGTTCGCGGAGAGACGCACAAGGATCCGATGGCGGCTGGGCCGCCGCGCCGGTCCGCAGCATCAAGCCGGCAAGCAGAACAAAGACTGGTTTCACAAAGGAACGCACGATCTCACCTCCGAACGCTCTTCTGATTGAGTTCACATAGAAGACTAGCTCAGACGGACGCCGCTTCTCCAGGCGCGACGCCGGCCGAGACTTGGACACGATGGGCAACTGATCAGCGGCGAGGGCTGAGAATGAGCTGTCGACAGGCGTGGACAAAGGCGGAGATTCACGATTCTCCGGCGGCTGGCTTAGGATGTAAGCGAGGGTCAACATGTATATTCCCAGGGCTAATGAAGAAAATCGCGTGTCCGTGATGCAGGCGCTGATGGTTTCACATCCGCTTGCGACACTTGTGACATTAGGAGATTCCGGCCTCTTTGCTTCGCATATTCCAATGGTCCTGGACAACGACGGCTCCCAGTTCGGCGTGCTGAAGGGCCACCTCTCGCGCGCCAACCGGCAGTGGCGCGACTTTGTGCCGACAGTGGATGCGCTTGCGATTTTTGCCGGTCATCAACACTACATCTCGCCCAATTGGTATCCGGGAACAAGAGAGCATGGCAAAGAAGTGCCGACTTGGAATTACGTCGTCGTGCATGCCTATGGCCCACTGAAGGTGATCCAGGACCACGATTGGCTCCTGACGAACGTAGAGAAGCTGACCAACATCCACGAGGCGGGATCACCGGTTCCATGGAAGGTCAGCGATGCGCCAAAAGAATTCATCAAATCGCAGTTGAATGGGATTGTCGGTCTGGAGCTGCCGATCCAGCGGCTTCAGGGTAAGTGGAAGGTGAGCCAGAACCGAACCGAGAGTGAAAGGAAAGGAGTGGTAGAAGGATTATCGAAACTCAACAGCCCCGGAAGCCTCGCAATGAAAGCGCTGATGGAGGAAATATGGATCTCAGAGAAACGTGATTAGAACGTGAATCTTGCGGAAAAATTGAAAGGCGCGGACCGCGGCGCCAACCGTGAGTCTGCGCACAAGGCTTCAAGTCGCACGGGACGGCTGCGATCCTTTGAATCCGTAGTAAACGATGTAGAGATAGCAAATCAGCGGCAGGATGAAAGAGTGGTGGATCCCGATGCGGTCCGCCAGGACTCCAACCAAAACCGGCACTACCGCGCCACCCACGATCGCCATGATCATGATTCCGGATCCTTCGCCCGTAAGCGGTCCCAGTTCGGCGATGCCCAGAGTGAAAATACTTGGGAACATGATGGAGTTAAAGAGTCCAACCAGGATAATGCTCCACATCGCAACTGGCCCTGTGCTCAGCATGGAAATGCCGACCAGAAGGCAGGTTGCCATGGCCGCCGTGCCCAGGACTATGCCCGTGCGAACCTTTTGGAGAATTGCGGAACCAATAAATCTTCCCACCATCGCGCCGCCCCAGTAAAAAGACAAATAACCGGCGGCGAGTTTCTCCGTTAGATTGCCGATGTTGGGTTGACTTAGATAATTCACCATAAAGCTGCCAATCGAAACCTCTGCACCGACGTAAACGAAGATTCCAATCGCACCAAATACCAGTTGGCGGTATTTCCAGAGGTGCATGTGTCCCGAACGATCACCCGTGTGGCGCTCGGCCGCCGGCACCGGAGGAAGTTTGAAGGTGGCAATCGCAATTCCTAGTGCGATGGCAATTAGTCCCAGCGCGAGATAGGGAAGCTTGATGGAGGACGCTTGTTGTAAACGGTACGCATGGAGCACGTCGGACGACATCTGACGAATCTCGTCCATGCTCTTGGGCGCCGCGCTCAAGATGAACAAACCGCCAACGTAAGGAGCAATCGTGGTTCCCAGGGAATTGAAAGCCTGCGCCAGGTTCAAGCGGCTGGACGCGGTTTTTGCCGGGCCCAACACCGCAACATATGGGTTCGCCGCAACCTGCAAGGCTGTAATCCCGCCCGCCAGGATCATCAATGCGAACAAGAAAAGCGGATAAGAAGGCGCGGCCGCTGCCGGGATGAATAACAGGGCTCCCACGCCCATGGTGAAGAGCCCGCCTACCATGGTCCACTTATAACCAATCCATTCAACGATCTTTCCCATGGGTACTGAGAACAGAAAGTAGGCCGAGAAAAACGCGAACTGAATGAACATGATCTTCGCGTAACTCAAGTCGAAGATCGGCTTCAGGTGGGGAACCAGAATGTCGTTGAGGCAGGTTAGAAACCCCCACATGAAGAATAGCGTGGTAACCACGACGAGGGCACTCTTATAACTGGAAGAAGGTGCGGTTGTCGTGGCTGGAGCGCTTGAGTGAATAGTAGTCATAGGATCGAAGTTATTCCCCCATTTGCCAGGCGATTTTGTGTGCTATGTGGTGGATAGTTCTTTCTGCATTTCTTCCAGAGTGAAGCCCTTGGTTTCCGGATACACGAACAGAACCACGAAGAATTGCAGAACCATCATGGCTGAAAAGAAAACGAACGGGTAAGCGCCGGACGACGCAGCCATAAGAGGAAATATGGCGGAGATCAGCGCATTCATAAACCAATGCGAGAAAGTGCCCAGGCTTTGCCCTTTCGCCCGAACCGCATTGGGGAACACTTCGGAGATATAAACCCAGATTACCGCTCCTTGTGAAAATCCGAAGAAGGCTATGTAACCGACCAACAGCCATACCAGAAGACTCTCATGGCTGTGGGTAAAGAAGATGGCGGAGACTCCAGCCAGGCATGCCGCCGTACCAACCGACCCCACCAGCAGCAGCGTCTTGCGGCCGAGTTTGTCGATCACCGACATCGCAATCATGGTGAAAAGAAGATTTGTCGCTCCGATGGCGACCGCTTGCAGGTTGCCGGAGATTCGACTGAATCCAGCATGAGCAAAGATGTCGTTGAGATAATAAAGTATGGCGTTGATACCCGACAATTGATTGAATAGTCCAATGCTCACCGCCAGAAAAATCGGGAAAGCATATTTCCTGGAAAGCAATGTCTCGGACGCCTGCTTCTGTTCCACGTCAATGGATTCGATGATTTCCTGCAGATCGTGTTCGTAGTTATCGTCGCCCGTCATCTGCAGGACCGCTCTTGCCTCCGCCACCCGTCCCTTCTTGACCAGCCATCGCGGACTGCGCGGAATCGTAAACAACATCACGAAAAATAGTGCCGCCGGAAACGCGGCAACTCCCAGGTCCCACCGCCATTCCGTGGCGCCCACATGCGTTAGTGCAATAAGGTAATTGGAAAAATATGCGAGAAGAATGCCGAACACTACATTGAACTGAAACAACCCTACCAATCTTCCGCGCCATTTCGCCGGGGCAATCTCGGCAATGTACATCGGGGCCAGCACCGACGAGCCGCCGATGCCCAATCCGCCGACAAAGCGAAACACAACCAGGGACAACCAGCTCCAGGCAAAGGCGCAGCCTAGCGCCGAGACCAGGTAGAAGACCGCCAGTCCTCGCAAGCTATCGCGCCTGCCATAACGTTCACCGGGGAATCCGGCCAGCATTGCCCCCACCACCGTGCCCCAAATGGCAATGGAGACCGTGATTCCCAGGCTCTTCGAAGAGAGGTGGAAGACCTGCGACAGAAAGCCGGTGGTGCCCGAGATGACGGCCGTATCGAAACCAAATAACAGGCCGCCCAACGCGGCCACACCCGTGGCTTTCAACAAAACCGAGTTCAACGTCATGCCGTCTCCAAGCGTCCGGTGTTGGTTGCGGTTTTGGTTCCAATTCTTGTTCCTGGTCCTGATTGCAGAGCCTTCGCTTCAGCAATCGTCCAATCGGGAATGGCCCCCCGCCGACTGGCGACCAGCGCACCCATACGATTCGCGAAGTCGGCAATTTCCCGTGGTGACCAACCGCTGCCCAGTCCATGCAGGAAGGCAGCCGCGAAAGCGTCGCCCGCGCCAACCGTATCCACCACTTGAATTGGATAGCCGGGCGCTTCAACGTATTGCTCGTCCAACAAAACTGTACAGCCGAGCGAGCCGCGGGTTACGCACACGCCTTCCCATTTGTACTGGTCCGCATAACTTCGACAGAACTCCTCCAGCGACCGCTGTTGCGACCCGTGTCGAGAGCCGAACATGCGGGCAAGGGCGTCGACCTCTTCATGATTCAGTTTCACGACTGTTGCCCGTGACATGAGTTCTTGGATTAGAGCGGGTGTGTAGGCATCGGCTCGCAGATTCACATCGTAGAAACGACGCGCTCCCGATGCCCGATCGAGCAGCTCTGTGGTCAATTGCCGAGCCTGGGGACTGATTTGGTGCAGCGTTCCGAAATAAATCCAATCCACCGGACGCGAAAACAGGCGATCAAACTGTGCCGCCGTGAGCTGCGGAAAATCGTAGGCCGCCGGCCGGTGAAGAATAAATTTCGGTTGTCCATCGCTCGCCAGCGCAACCGAAACGATGCCCGTGGCATGACTTTTGTCCAGATGCAGATATTCCGTCGTCAGGCCAAGCCGAGACATGTTGTCGATGACCCTCTGGCCACGCGGGTCCGCGCCCACTGCACTGATGAATGAGACGGTATGTCCCAGTCGGCTAAGGTGGGCCGAAAAATTAAACGAGGCACCACCTAAGTATTCGTCCTGCCCGACGATATCCCAAAGCACCTCACCGACGCTGATGACGTTCACGCGTAATCCCCGGAGTACACGTCCGACCTGCTCACCGCAGCTTGAAATTCTGGCACAGTATACACTCCCGCGTTGCAGACGCTGGCGCTGGTCAATTTGCCGCGAAGGCGTCCGTCAGGGAAACGATTTTCAGCGCGCCCCTAAGCTGATCGAGAGTGGCCGCGGACTTTAGAGTAAGAGTAAGGGTGGCGGGCTCTCCCGGAAGCAGGTCGAAATAATTGTCCGAGCTTTCGACGTCGAGATCGCCGAAAGAAATGTTAACGCTGCGCGCGAGCTTCGGCGACTGCAAAGTAATGGTGTAGGCTTTGTCCTTGCCGGGGCTGAGAGTTGCTTCGATCTTGGGCATAACCGGCAGTTGCAGGTTGTGCGTTACATCAAAAAATACAAGGTTACGGGAAACTGATTTCCCGGCCGCTTCCAGGTCGACCACCAGAAAGCTGCCGCGAGGATCGCCCTTCGCCGCCAGATCGGATTTGTCGAAGGTGAGGTAGATCGCGCTCGATTGAGCTGGGGCTTGAATGTCTTTCGTTTGCTCGAGCAGAACCTTCCCAGAGAAATCGAGAAGACGGGTGTGAATGGTTCCGGCGAACGGCTTCAGGTTGTCCGACACGACGTAGATGTCCACCTTATCGTCGTGTAAATAAGGAGAGACGAGCACGTCGTCGTAGAAGCGCCGGGCGTAGTAGTGCAGAGCTTTCCAGCGTCCGTAGTAATCGATGCTTGCCCAGGAAGCTACCGGCCAGCAATCATTCAACTGCCAGTACAGCGAACCCATGGTGCGCGGCCGCTGCCGGCGCAAATGCTCGGCGCCGATCTTGATGATCTCGGCCTGTTGCACCTGGCTTAGATACACGAACGAAGCAAAATCCTTGGGCTCGCGGTACTCGCGCAACATGTAAGTCAAGATGCGTTCATTGCCGCCTTTGTTTTTCTGGTGAGCCTGCATGACGGTGGAATGAATGTCAAAGTCGTCAGGCTTGTTGGCAAACGTCCGGATCGTCCGCATCTCGGGAAAAGATTGAAAACCGTATTCCGTCATGAAGCGCGGGAATTGCTTGGTGTAGTCTTTGGCCGGCGCTTGCTGGTGCCACACTGCCCAATAGTGCATGTCGCCGTTGTGCTGATTATCGGGAATCTCCTCGAAGTTGGCGCTGGGAGAGCTGGGCCAGTAAGGCACCGGATCGCCATACTGACTCACCGCGTTCTTGAGGACGTCGGCAAACATCACCATGTAGTCCTGCCAGACGCGATCGCGGATGGTCGGAGAGATCGCTTCCTTGAACTCCTGGCGATCGCCCCAGTGACTCCAGCCCGTTTCCACCTCGTTATTTCCGCACCAGATCACGATGCTGGGATGATCGCGGAGCCGCTTGATCTGCTGGATCGCTTCCTCGCGAACATTCTCTTGAAAGGCGACGTCCCCGGGAATCATGTCGCCGCCGAATGCGAATTCTTGCCAGACCATGATGCCGAGTTCATCGCAGATTTCGTAGAAATCATCGGACTCGTAGTATCCGCCACCCCATTCACGAACCATATTCATGTGCGCATCGCGAGCGGCCTGGAGAATTTTGCGATGAATCTCAGGAGTGACGCGGTTCGGAAAGCTGTCGAACGGAATGACGTCGGCGCCTTTGGAGAACACCGCTATGCCGTTCACTACGAACTCGAAACTCTTTCCCCATTGATCGGCTACGCGGCGTAGCTCCACCGAACGCAATCCGGTTTTCACTTCGGCGTGCGCCGCCGCAACTTTTCTCCCGAGGCTAATCGAGGCGGAGAAGCGGTAGCGGCTTTGCCCGCCGTATCCGACTGGATACCAGAGCTTGGGTGCGGCAATGCGAATTGGAAATGAGACGTGATTCATGCCGGCATCGAGTTGCAGGGTCTGGATTCCATCGGGCGTCGTCGGTCCTGACGGCTGTGTTGCAGACAGTTCATCGTGCGCCAAAGCGACAGCGGCTGTTGTCGGATGGCTGGCTTCGATGTCAATCTCCGCCGTGACCAGGGCGGTTTCGGCAGTGATTTTCTGTTGGTGGATGTGAAAGTTGTCGATGCGCAGCGCATCCCACGACTCCAGCCGAACGGGCTGCCAAATGCCTTCGGTCATGAAACGCGGTCCCCAATCCCAGCCGTACTGATAGGGCGCCTTGCGGGTGTAGGGAGCGGTCGCGATGTCCTCTTCGTTTCCAAAGTTATGCGTTGAGATCGAGGGCAACACATACGGCAGCGACTTGACGTAGGGAAGCATCTTCTCGACGGCGGAATGGAAAACAATGCGGAGCGTATTCGGACCGGGCTTCAGCAGCGCTTTTGCGGGGATTCGCCAGTGACGGAACATATTGTCGGCATGGAGAATCGCTTGATCGTTGAGGTAGACATCGGCCAGCGTATCGAGACCATCGAACACCAAGTCGACATGGTCGCGCGCGAGGGAGGCAGCGTCGGCTTGGAACACTGTTTGGTATTCCCAGTCGGTCAGGCCGATCCACTGCAAGCGGAATTCGTTATCGCGATCGAATGGGTCGGGGATGAGACCGGTACGCAGAAGGTCGGTGTGCACGACGCCCGGAACCTGCGCGGGATGCCACTGTTTGACATCGGGTTGGTCGGTGCTCGCGATTCCGACGAGGTCTCCGATGGCGCGAAACTGCCAATCCTGGTCCAGGGTTCGGGACGACGGTTCAGCGGCTGCGAGCGGCAATACGGCTAGCAAAGGAAAGATAAAGATGAAGAGCAGGGATACGGCAGTGGCGAGACGGTGAAGAAATCGGGGCTGAATCCGCTTCATATAAGCTCTCCTGTTTGACCTGTTAAGAAAACGAAATGCTCCGGCATCGGCGGTCGCGCTTCGCCGAATCGATCCGGCCGATGCAATCCGGCTGAATCAATCCGGTTCTGGCCGTCATGCATGGGCTAAGTATTCCGAGCAAAGAGCGGCACCGCCGGCAATACCAGCATCCGCACCGTAGTGTGCTTTGAGCAAGGGAATCTCCCGGGAGCGTGAATTGATGCAGTATTCCACAAGCCCCTTGGAGATGTCGCCGAAAAATGGACTCAGCATCGCCGCTACGCCGCCACCGATGATGATTACGTCCGGCTCCAACAGATCGACAATATTGCTCAGCCACAGCGACAGCAGTTTAACGGTTTCCTGCAAAGTCTGTTTGGCCAGGGGATCACCAGCGGCATAGGCTTGTCCGACCATCTCGCTGGTTACGGCATCAATATTCCCGTGGGCAAGATCAAGAAGGCTGGAGCGGGGACTCATAGCAGACGCCAATTTAGCGCGCGCTCTTCGGGCGATCGCGGGCCCGGCGGCCAGGATCTCGATGCAGCCCGGTTTACCACAGCCGCAGCGCGGGCCGTCGTAATCGATACTCATATGTCCGCCTTCGGGGGCGGCGCCGGTCCGGCCGTTGTAGATGCGTTTCTCAAACACGATGCCAGTTCCGATCCCGGTGCCGATGCAGGTATAGAAGATGTGGCGATAGCCGCGCCCTGATCCCCAGCAGGCTTCAGCCAGCGCCGCCGCGTTGGCGTCATTCTCAACCTTTACGGCCGCGCGATAGATTTTCTCGAGCTCAGCCGCCAGCGGAAAATTTCGCCAGCACGGAAGATTGGGAGGATTGACCACAACTCCGGTCGCCGGATCGAGAGGCCCCGGCGAGCAGATACCGATTCCACGAATCAGCGGTCGTGCTTTCGCATCGTGGGAGAAAAGAAGATCGATGGCGGATACCACCGCCGCCAGTCCGTCGGCGGCAGTTCCGTCGGCCACCATGGGAGTGCGGATCTGAGTTTTGATTTCACCATTGCGGTTGACCAGCCCGGCGGCAACTTTGGTGCCACCAATATCCACGCCTACTACGAGACCATCGGAAGTTTCTGTCATCGCCGGCTTCACGGCCCTAGTCTGTACTGCAGTGCCGGGTGCAATCCCACACTAAGGAACGGCACAGTATACGCCGCCTGTCGGGATGTTGCGGAAAGCTTCTCGCCGCGGACAACCTGGCGAGTGGTAAGAACGGCACGAATCCTTCGCACAACTCCGATCGACAGCAGCTTAGTGTGGCGAGAGACGTGTAGAGTATTGAGCAGGGGAGGAGGTCCAGTGTCTACAGCGCGGGATGACGGTTCGTCTAGTATCAAGGCGGTAATTCTCGATTACGGTCAGGTGTTGGTCCGCTGCCCCACGGCGGAAGAATTCGGGCGCATGGCGGAAATGTTCAATGTGAGCTTTGAGTCGTTTTATGAGCTGTGGGAAGCCAGCCGAGGTCCATATGACCGCGGCGATCTTACGGCGGAAGAGTATTGGCTGAAATTAGCAGCAGAGACCAACAGTTCGATTAATCGCGAACAAATCGAGATCCTGCGCCAAGTGGAAATTGAAATCTGGGCGCATGCCGATCGGGACATGCTCGACTGGCTGAGCCAGTTGCACGCGGCAGGATTCAAGACCGGATTGCTGTCGAACATGCCCGTGGACTTGATGACCTATGTGCTGGCGAATTTCCAGTGGATGGAGAACTTTGACTTCAAGACATTTTCTTGCGAAGTCAGATTGCTCAAGCCGGACCCAGCGATCTATGAGCACTCGCTTCGCGGCCTTGGCGTGGCAGCGGCAGAGGCGCTGTTTGTGGATGATCGTGAGAGCAATATCCAGGCTGCGCGAACGCTGGGCATGCGTGCGATTCAATTCCGATCCGTTCGACAGCTCAAGGATGAACTGGCGGCGCTGGGCTTTTCCATAATGCCAGCGGTGCCAGAATCACCTTCGACGGTCGCGGGCGCGGGGCAAGAAATCAAGTTTCAGCTGTAACGACGAGGTCGCGCTACACCTGACGAAACGCTGCGTGTGGCTAATGCGGCGATTCTTCTTTATCCGGTGCTGGTGGCGGATTCGAGCTGGTCTGCAATCTTTGGAACTCCTCGATTTCATGTTTTGCGGCAGCCGTCTTTCCCTGTTTCCGATAGAGACCTGCGAGCCCGAAATGCGCCTGCGCTGCGAGTGAACTTTCTTTTTCGATGGAAAGGAGCTTGGTCCAGTCTTTCTCGGCAGAGGCGGCGTCGCCCTCGAGCGACGCGGCTTTCCCCAGCGAATAAAGCGTTTCCGGCATGTCTGGCATCAACTTGTCGGCGCGCGATAGTTCCGTACGCGCCTCGTGCACTTTGCCCTGTTCCAGCAAGGCTGCGCCGAGCCGGTACGCTGCCTCGGCGTTCCCGGGCTGCAGTTTAGCTTGCGCCCGAAATTCTTCTTCCGCTTTGGCCCATTGAAAAGCGCCGGCATAGACTTCGCCCAGTTCCAAGTGAACTTCGAGTATATCGGGACGCAAGCGCAACGCGTCGCGATACTCCTTCTCGGCATCTGGCATATTGCGGAGCACAAAGTAGTTTTCTCCCATCGCCTGGTGCGCGCGTGGAGAATCTGGATAGGCAGCGAGCAAAGTATCGATCGATTGTTTCGACATCAAACCGCTGGCGCGGCCAAAGTAATACAAAATATCGGGGTCGTTGGGACGCGCGGCCAACGCCGCTTGCAAATTCGCAACCGCCTCCGGCAGTTGCCCGGTCTGGATCTGCGCAATTCCCAGCGCAGTCTTATCTTGCACTCGTTCGAGGTGTGGAATCGCCTGGGCCGCGTAGCCTTGTACGAGCAGGGCGTAGCCCAGCAACTGGTGAGCAGGCGTCGAGTCGGGATCCACCTCCAGAGCATGCTTCAGCGGAGCAATGGCGGACGCGAAATCGCGCTTCTCCATATAAGCCTGGCCGAGGCTGATGAAGCCATCCGCGAAGGTTGGCTCGAGTTCGGTGACTTTTCGAAACTCCGTGACCGCCACATCGAATTGTCGTTGCTTGTCGGCTGCAATTCCGGCCTGCATGTGCTGGACGGCCTCTGGTGACAGAGTCTGCGAGGCGAACCAAAAGAAGAGTAATAGTGCTCGGATCATGGATTCGGTTTCTCCGGCTCGCGGACTTCGGGCTCCTTGACTTCCAAGAACTGATCGGCGTGAACATCATTCAAGGTCTGATGAATACCCGATGGCCAGGCGACTTCCACCTTAGCTTTCTCCGCTGTCCCGAGTCCAAAATGAAGGCGCTTGTCACTCGCCGAAAGATACCCAACGGCTGAGGTCGCGAACCGTGTCTGCCCGTTTACCTGCACCCGGGCGCCATATCCATCGCGATTGCTGCGCGTGCCACGCAATGAGATCACCAGCCAGTACGCCTTGCTGCCCGCCTTGCCGCCATTGTTCATGAGCACTTGAGGATGGCCGCCGAGACAAGTCACGACCACGTCTTCCCATCCGTCGTTATTCAAGTCGCCGAATGCAGCTCCGCGCGCCGCAACGGGAGTCGTGACGCCGGAGTCGACGCGCTCGAACCTATTATTGTGATTCATTGCCAGAAGCGGCACGTCAAGATAGTGCAGGGAAGGATCGATACTCTCCACATTGTCCAGCACATGGCTTTGGGCGACAAATAAGTCTTTCCAACCGTCATTGTCGAAGTCCTCCAAGCCGATGCTCCAGCCGGAGCTGCCACTCGAAAGTACGCCGAGGCCGGTTTCGAGACTGCGATAACTGAACGAACCGCCACCGTCGTTGTGATAGACGCCGTAAATTTCCCGGGGCAACAGCGTGACCATGATGTCTGGCCGCCCATCGTTGTCATAGTCTTGAAAAACCACGCCCATGCCCGACATCCGCCTACCGTCCTCAGAAAGCGCCGCGCCGGCTTCAAGACCGACTTCTGTGAAGGTTCCGTTCCCGTTGTTGTGGTAAAGATACTGCTGCATGCCGTCGTTGGATACGAATATGTCGGTAAAGCCGTCTCCGTCGTAGTCGGCAAAACCTACACCCAAAGCGCGCCCTTTTTTTGCCGCGATACCGGAGCGTTGGCTCACATCGGTGAAGGTTCCGTCGCCATTGTTGTGATAAAGGATGTTGGTGGTGGCGGGAAATTCCTCGGGTGGACAATAGGTATGGTAATTGCCGCCGCAGTCTCTGCTGTGCTTGGTGTCCCATTCCATGTATCGGGTAACAAAGAGATCTAATTTGCCATCATTGTCGTAGTCGAAAAATCCGGCGGAGACGGACCAGCCGCCGGCAGCCACTCCTGCCTTCGCCGTCACGTCGGTGAAGGTGCCGTCGCCGTTGTTGTGATACAGAATATTCTTTCCGTAACTAGTGACGTACAGATCGGGGTAGCCGTCGTTATCATAATCGCCCACGGCCACTCCCATGCCGTAATTCCCATCCCCGGCATTCGCCAGCCCGGCTTGCTCGGTTACATCGGTGAAGCTGCCATCCTTGTTCTGACGGAAGAGCCGATTCCAGTAGCGAGGGTCATGACGGTCGAAATTATCCGGTGTGGGCAAGGGGGTAGTCAGGCGTCCCCCGTTCACGAAAAAGATGTCTAACAAGCCATCGTTGTTATAGTCGAGCAGAGCTACTCCTCCGGGCATGGTTTCGATCAGGTGTTTCTGCGGAGTCGGCGAATTCTCCAATGTGAAATCCAGTCCGTGCGGCAGACGGACCTCGAACACCGGCGCGGCAAGGGCCGCACCAAACAGCACCAGGGTCAGCACCGACGATGGGCGCAGCAGAACGTTGAGCAACTCGGGATTCCTTCCGCCACCTAGCATATCGTGCTCGCAGCGCGAATTGCACAGGAGCTCGCGAAAACATCGATTCCATCTGCTAAGTTTTAGGGCGTCCGCCGAGTCGATTCGCGCTCCACTAGCTTCGGCGGAATCAGGATTTTCCTGGGTCGCACGGGACGCTTCATGCCAATGCGCGCAAGCAGTAGTTCGGCGGCCCGTGCTCCGATCTGGTACGTGCTTTGATCGACCGTGGTGAGTGGAACCGCTAATAGGTCGGAGTAGTGAACATTGCCGGCTCCTACCACGCAAATATCATGAGGTACCCTAAGACCGGCATCCTGGATCGCCTTCATGGCGCCAATCGCGACTGGGTCGTTGAAGCAGAAGACTCCGTCTACCATCGGACGAACGCGCAGAAGCTGGCGCATGCTTTGATAACCAGAATCATCCCCGTGGCCTCCACTTATGACATAGCGTGCGTGCGTACGTAAACCATGTTTCACCAACGCGCTGCGGTAGCCTTCGAAGCGCTCCGCGGCGATTCCAATTGCCGGACCGCGCAGGTGGCCAATGCGGCAGCATCCGCGCGCGATGAGATGCTCGGTTGCCAACTTGCCGATGGCCCGGTTATCCACGCCCACAAAGGATGCGCGCAGCCCAGCCATGGGGCGATCAATCAAGACATAAGGTACGTCCCGCTGTTGAATTCGCTGGAACAAACCCGGGCAGCGGGCGGGTTGGGCTGTAGCGATAATGAGTCCATCCACTTGCCGGGCCAGGAAGGAATCCGCTTCGCTCGCTTCCAGTGCCGAATCCTCCTCGAAATACGAAATGATGACGTGATACCCGTGTGGTCGCAACGTCTGCGCCACGGCTCGGGCAATTTCCGCAAAGAAGGAGTGTGTGAATTCCGGCAGGAGCAGACCGATGGTGTAGGTGCGCCGCGTGACCAGGCTGCGCGCCACCCAATTCATCTGATAATTCAACTGCTTTGCGCGCCGCAGTACGCGTTGGCGAGTGGCCGCGCTGATCCTGCCCTGATTTCGGAGAACTTTGGAAACCGTCACCACCGACACGTTCAAGTCCCGTGCGATGTCCATCATGGTTACGGCCATGGCGAGCCAAGCATATCACCGAAGAATTGCCTGGAGTCTACAATTACCCATACTTAACGTTTACCCAAGTGCGAAAGTCTACAATTACCCATATATTTAACGTTTACCCTAGTGCATCTGGGTTATTTTTTTCTTGACAGATAATGCGAATGTATTAAAGACTGCGAGGTTGAAAAAACATTAATTTTGCGGAGGGCTCGAATGCTGTCTTCCAAGTTGCAGACACTGCTTCTCTCCATCGTTCTAGTTTTCACCACTGCTCTTTCTCTTCACGGGCAAAGCACCTATGGCACGGTCGATGGCACCGTGACGGATCCTTCCGGGGCGACGGTAGCTGGTGCTGACGTCACGCTCACCAACACCGGAACGCAGGAAAAGCACACGCAGGCGACTGGAAGCACGGGCGGATACCAGTTTGTGAACGTGATACCAGGGAATTATCGCCTGGACATCACGAAGCAGGGCTTCAAGCATTTTGCCCGAACCAATGTTGTGGTCCAAGTGCAGCAGGATACTCACATTGACGCCACCATGCCGGTTGGCCAGGTAGCGGAGACGGTGGAGGTGACGGCTGAGACTCCGCTGCTCCAGGCAGAGACTTCGTCTCTAGGCCAGGTAGTCGAGCAGCGTATGGCCGACGATCTGCCTTTGAACGGACGCAACATTTTTAACTTGATTACGGTTTCTCCAGCGGCGATTTCACAGGGCGGGTCCGGCCAATCGCCGGTCACTCAGAACCCGTTCAGTTGGGGCAATTACCAGGTCGGGGGTTCATTCGCCAACCAGGGCGCGCAGTACCTCGATGGCCAGCCGCTGAATATCGGCTACATCAACCTGCCAATCGTCATTCCAACGCAGGACTCCATTGGAGAGTACAAAGTACAGACTAACAATCTGGGCGCCGAATGGGGCAAGTTCTCCGGCGGCATCGTGAACCTGAGCACGAAGTCCGGCACAAACAATTTCCATGGTTCCGCATATGAATATTTCCGCAACAAGGTGCTGAACGCCAACGAATACTTCAACAAGCAGCACGAGCTGCAGAGCGGCGAGTCGAACACACCACCACCGTGGACGCAGAACCAGTACGGGTTCCAATTCGGCGGGCCCGTCCTCAAGAACAAGACTTTCTTTTACACGAGCTGGGAGCAGTACCGGCAGCGCACGGGTTCCCCTTTCACCACCACCGTTCCCGGCGCCAATATGTTGAATGGAGATTTCTCCGCATTGTGCACGGCGGCGGCAGGAACCTTTAATGCAGCCGGCATATGCAGCGCCGCGGCAGGCACTATTTATGACCCCTACACACAGGTCGGGGGAGTGCGCAAGCCTTACGGGCTGGACTCAGGCGACCCGTCTTGTCCTGGAAACTGCATTCCAACGACTGGCGGTGCCAACGGTATGGGCGAGTCCAGCCAAGCGACAACGGTGATGTGGAAGAAGTACTTCCCGGCTGCTAACGCGGCCGGCATCGTGAACAATTACGTGAGTGCGGCCCCGTCGGGCGGCAACACCAATGAGTTCGTGGTGCGCGGCGACCAGAACTTTGGGAGCAACACGCGCTTGTTCGGCAGATATACCTATTTCGGATTGACTGATCTGCCCACGAATCCGCTAGGAACCGGTCTGTGCTTCGATCGTTGCGCGGAGCTCTACCACAGCAAGTTGCTCGCCCTGGACTTGAACCACACGTTTACGCCCACCACCATTATCGACATCAATATTGCGGGAAGCCGATTCGTGTACGCTCGGACACCGATTCTTGCGGGGTATGACCTGACCGACCTGGGCTGGACCGCTGCCTACAACAGCCCTCCAAGTTCGATGCGTACTCCGCCCAGTCCGGCCTTCCCATTCCCCAACGACGTCGGAAAGTCGCAGGGCAACAGCGCCATCGGAGACCACAACACCCAGTACAACATTTCGCCCGCGATCACCATGATTCGGGGCAAGCATACGATACAGGCGGGCACCCAGTGGGAGCTAGGGCTGGACAACTACTTCCAGACCAATATCGCCAGCGGCGCGTTCGCCTTCGCCGGAAACTGGACCTCGTCAACCCCGACGGCAACCGATGGATCTGGATATGCGTTCGCCGACTTCCTGCTGGGTTTATCGCAGAACCAGGGGACCTTCGTAAACCAGACCGAAGGAAGTGCCCAGGTTCCAGCTCAGACCGCAGGCAAGCAAACCTACCGTGCCTTGTACGTTGACGACACTTTCCGCGTGACCAATAAGCTGACCCTGAATCTGGGGCTTCGCTATGAGTTGCAAGGGACGTGGTCGGAGCGCTTCAACCGGCTTACCTACTGGGATCCCACTGTAACCAATGCGACCGTCACGGGCTGCCCAAATGGCTGCAAGGGCGACGCGGCCTATGTACCACCAAACGGCGGCCAGAATATTCCAATGGATAAGACGGCGTTCTCGCCACGGCTTGGGTTCGCCTACTCCTACGACACGAAAACCGTGATCCGCGGTGGCTACGGCATCTTCTACATTCCAAACTACGTCTCGTTTGGACTTAACCCCGACAATGACATTGTGAACCTCGCGACCACCCCGTTCATCGCTACGCAGAATTCCTACGTGACTCCGTATGCTACGATGAACGGCTTCAACTGTTCGCAATCGGCGCCCGGCTTTGCGAATTTCAGCTGCCTTAATAACAGCGGCCCATTCGGCGCAGGAGGTATCCTGTTGCCGCCCGGACGCGGTGCTCAACCTAACCTCTCGGCTTTCGTAGCGGCGAACGGTAACCCGACGATGGCACCTTATTCCAATCCCAAGTACGGATATGTCGAGCAGTACAACATCGACATCCAGCGCCAGTTGCCGGCCGGCTTCTTTGCGGATGTAGCCTATGCCGGTTCGCATGGCGTGCATCTCGAACAGTACTCAACCTACATCAATCAAATCGGGGATTCTTTCGTCGCGACGGCCGCGGGCCAATACAACGCAGCCCTCCCTGGCTGCGCTTCCGCTCCCGATCCTGTTGCGTGCGCGAACCTGTCTGTCCCCATTGACCAACCAACTGCCAACCCGCTGCATGGAAGTCCCAATCCCCAGCTGAACGGGCCCACCCTTCCCCACGCAGGACAGCTTCTTCGACCCTACCCGCAATACAACGGCTTGGCGCTCGCGGGGTACGGTTGCTGCAGCAGCAACTACAACTCGTTGCAGGCTACAGTGACGCGGCGGTTCGCCGGCGGTGGCACCATGCTGGTGGCTTATACCAACGCAAAACTGATGAGCAATACCGACACCTTGACGAGTTGGCTCGAAAGCTCGACAGGAGGTGTCGGGCAAATCCAGGACTGGAATAACCTACAGGGAGAGAGATCGCTCTCCTCACAGGATGTTTCGCAACGGCTGGTGATCAGTTACGTCCTCGACCTCCCCTTTGGCAAAGGCAAGATGTTTGCCAACGGCTTTAGTGGAGCGATGGACAAGGTGGTTTCCGGTTGGGGAGTCGACGGCGAGACCGCCTTCCAACGCGGCTTCCCGCTGAAGATTAGCTGGGCCGGCGGTGCAACCTCCTTGGAGGGCGCCGGCTTGGGCGTGTCCAACGTACGCCCTGACGTTGTCGGGGGATGTGACAAGAAAGGGGGGGGCAGCAACGTTACCAACTGGTTTAACGAGAGCTGCTTTGCCGCCCCGCCGCAGTGGGGGTTTGGCTCGGAGTCGCGCGTGGATGGCCAGCTCCGGGGGCCGGGAATCAACAACTGGGATTTCGCCATATTCAAGCGGACGACGGTTTACGAAAGAGTCGGTGTGGAGTTCCGGACCGAGTTTTTCAATCTGTTTAACCATCCGTACTTTGGAATGCCGGCAACCGGCTTCAACGGTGTGAACTGCGCCAATGGCCCCACGTGCCTGGGGAATAACGGATTCGGTCAAATAACGTCGACGGTACAGTCCGGCGCTGCTTCGCCAGAACGCTTGATTCAGTTTGCGCTGAAGATTCAATTCTGAGTTGTATTACACGGACCGGACTGGGCACTTTGCCCAGTCCGGTTTTTTTTAATGCTTTCTAACTGCTCTTTTCACCAGGCAGCACGTGCTGCAAGCTTTGCCATTTCTCTGCCTCTGTCTGGAAGTCCTCCGAACCCGCATGATGAACGTCCCCGTCATCGACTACTCCGACGCCAAGAAGATTGTTGACCTGATTGTCGATAGAGCTACGCTGCTGGGGAAATCGGTTGTGGTTGCCGTTGCCGATCCCCATGGTGAACTCGTTGCTTTTGCTCGTATGGATGGTGCTCCCATTTCCTCCATTCGAATTGCTGCGAATAAGGCTTGGACTGCTGCCCGCGAACGCAAAACCACAAAAGAAATCGGAGAAAAGGTGCGGCACCCTGAAAAGGGACATGACATTGCCTACTACGGAGATGACAGGTTTGTGGGGTGGGGCGGCGGCCTACCCATCTGGAAGGATGGCGTCGTCGCCGGGGCTGTCGCAGTCAGCGGCCTGTCGTCGCGTGAAGACATCGAGTTAGCTACCCTTGCGCTGGAAGGGATCGGCGCGCAGAAGATTCCTTGAGTACGCGATCACGTAAGGTCAACTAAGATTAAGTCAGCTTCGAAAATGGAGGTTCCAATGGTCCGCAGGCCCCAGCGTCTTCTTCTTTTCGTCGTTCTTCTGCTCGTGCTCCCTTTTTTCCTGGCGTGGTCCCAGGCGGAGACATCCTCGGCCGAGGTTGAGGCGCAGGTTGATTCCCTGCTTAGGAAGTTAACGATCGAGGAGAAAATTGACTTGATCGGCGGCGTGGACAGTTTCTACATTCGCGCCAACGAGAAGATCGAGCTACCCCGGTTGAAGATGGCGGACGGGCCGATCGGCGTGCGGAACTATGGTCCCTCGACTGTATTTGGCGGCATTGGTCTGGCCGCGACTTGGGATCCGGAACTGGCGACCCGGGTTGGAGCGACCATTGGCCAGGACGCCCGCGCCCGCGGAGTGCATTTCATGCTTGGTCCGGGCGTGAACATCTATCGAGCGCCGCTAAATGGCCGCAACTTCGAATATTTTGGCGAAGACCCGTTCCTGTCTGCGCGCATTGCGGTCGCTTATATCAACGGCATGCAAAGCCAGGGGGTCAGCGCGACCATCAAGCACTTCATGGGGAATAATTCCGAATTCGACCGTCACAACACCGATTCCATCATCGATGAACGGACCGTGCGCGAAATTTATCTTCCGGTGTTCGAGGCGGCGGTCAAGGAGGCGCATGTTGGCGCCATCATGGATTCTTACAACCTGACCAATGGCGTGCACATGACCCAGAACGGCTATCTGAACACGGACGTCGTAAAGAAAGAGTGGGGATTCACTGGAATCGTGATGTCGGACTGGGATTCAACGTATGACGGTGTCGGCGCCGCGAATGGCGGTCTCGATCTCGAGATGCCTTCGGGAAAGTTCATGAACCGTGAGGTCCTGTTGCCGGCGATCAAGGCGGGAAAGGTCAGCGAAGCAACCATCGACGATAAGGTGCGTCGCATTCTGCGGACCGCGATTCAGTTTGGATGGCTCGACCGCGTGCAAACCGACCTGACAATTCCGCTCCTGAATGTTGCGGGAAAGCAGACTGCACTGGACGCGGCTCGCGCCGGCATGGTTCTGCTCAAAAACGATGGCAATGTTCTGCCGCTGGGGAAGGGAAGCATCAAGTCGATCGCCGTCATTGGTCCCGACGCTTATCCGGCCCAACCTGGCGGAGGAGGCAGCGCGGACGCCAAGCCCTTTACGCCGGTGAGCTATCTGGAAGGCATTGTGAACTATGTGGGCGATAGCGCGAAGGTCTACTATGCGCGCGGGATCCCGACGCTTGACGAGATTGCAAAGAACACGGAGTTTACCACGCAGGCGACGGGCGGAAACAAGGGTTTGAAGATGGAAATCTTCAATAATGTGAATCTCGAGGGCCCGCCTGCGACGGTGCGGGAAGAAGAGCACCTCCACTACGAACCCGCGCGCGAAGGGGAAGCCACGAATAACAACATGTCAGTTCGGTGGACGGGCTTCTTCACACCGAGTGCTCCCGGAGAATATGTTGCGATCGTGCAGGGCCCTGGTGAGACCGGCGGTTACCGACTCTATATCGACAAGAAGATCGTGCTCAACGACTGGGATCAATGGTACGCGTTCGTTGGGGATGCTCCGGTTACTCTCGCTGCAGGTCCGCACGAGGTTGAACTGGACTACCGCGCCAAAACGGTCTGGGGTAAAGCCGCGGTGAACCTCGGCATTGTGCGTCCAGAAACGCTGGTTTCAGCGGAGGCGAAGGCGCTGGCCGCTCGCTCCGATGCCGTAATCGTCGCCACGGGTTTTGATACCGTGAGCGAAGGCGAAAGCGGCGACCGGATGTTTGGTCTGCCGTCCGGTCAGGACGAACTCATCAACCAACTGGCGGCGGTAAACAAGAAGACAATCGTGGTCAATACTTCCGGCGGCGGGGTTGATATGACGGCGTGGATTGATCGTGTCCCCGCGCTTCTCCAAGCGTGGTACCCCGGGCAGGAAGGCGGCACCGCTTTGGCGCAGATACTATTTGGGGACTTCAATCCCTCCGGACGCTTGCCGATTTCCATCGAACGGCGCTGGGAAGACAATGCGGTGCATGACAGTTACTATCCGAAACCTGGCAGTAAGAAGGTTGAATACAGCGAGGGCGTTTTTGTCGGCTATCGCCACTTCGACAAGTCCACAACCAAGCCCCTGTTTCCCTTCGGGTACGGACTCTCCTACACATCATTCGCGTACAAGAATCTGGCGATTTCTTCCCCGTCACCGGGTCAGGGCCAGCAAGTCAGCGTCACGTTCGACGTCACCAACACCGGGGCTCGCGCCGGCGCAGATGTTGCGGAGGTGTTCATTGGCGACCGTCATACTCCCGTCCCCCGGCCGGTGAAGGAACTGAAGGGCTTTACGAAAATAAATCTAAGCCCCGGAGAAACGAAGTCCGTTACCGTACAACTCGACAGGAGAGCCTTCTCCTATTATGACGTGGAGAAGCACGCATGGAGGGTGACGCCGGGAGATTTCGATGTCTTTGTGGCTCGTTCAGCGGCCGACATCGAGCTGACGGGGAAGGTGACTGTGCACTAACGTCGCGTCTGCGTAACGAGCCATACGGTCGAGAGACTGGCGGGACGCTCGGCGCTCCACCAGTGCTCACGCCGCGCTCCCGTCCGCGCTTACCCAAGAGCGCGCGGCGGAGGATCGTTCCACCGCGTGCAGTATTCGTTGCACGGCCAGGGCATCTTCAAAGTTTGCGTGGAAAGGTTCTTGCCGGGCTATCGAGTTGAGAAAGTCTCCGAGCGTGGCAATGAAAGGATGTTCATATCCCAAAACATGGCCGGGCTTCCAGAAGTTCTTGCCGTAGGGGTGGTCCAGTGCGGTGACGGAGACGCGCCGCCCACCTTGTAAATACGCTGGTTCCGTGGCATCGACGAAATCTAATTGGTTCATGTCGTCGAGAGTGAAACCTAGCATCCCCTTCGACCCGTTGATTTCAAATGTATTGCGATTCTGGCAGCCAACCCCATAACGGCTTGCCTCGAATGTGCCAATGCTGCCGTTGGCAAAGCGCGCCAGGAGCAAAGTGGCGTCGTCGACGTCCCGGCCGGGAGCAAAGGTGTGCATCATCGCAGACAATTCCGTGATGGCTCCATTCAGATAAAGCGCAAGGTCAAGGGAATGGGAGAGCAGGTCTCCCGCAGCACCCATTCCCGCTTCGCTCCGTTTGTACCGCCATGTATTTCCCTTGCTCGGATCATTTCCCGATTGATTCAGGTACAAGGCGCGATAGTGAAACGCTTCGCCAATGCGTCCTTCGGTGATGAGCTGTTTCGCCAGGACCACGGCAGGTATGCGCCGATAGTTGAACCAAACCGCATTCGGCACGCCCTGTACGGCCTTCGTCATTCTTTCGGCCTGTTCGACGGACGCGGCCAGCGGTTTTTCGCAGAGTACGATTTTTCCGGCTTCGGCGGCCGCGGTCGCGATTGCGGAATGCAGCGCATTCGGGACGGCGATATCGACAGCGTCAATATCATTTCTGGCGACGACTTTCTGCCAGTCTGTCTCCACCTCGCTCCAACCCCAACGGGAAGCTGTCTTCTCCAGCTTTGCTCGATCGCGGCCACAGATGACTTGGCAATGAACATCGTAAGGAATATCGAAGAAATGTCCAACTTGGCGAAAGGCGTTCGAATGGACGTTGGCGATGAAGCCAGACCCGATCATGGCCACGTTCAATTTCCCTTTGGACATCGGCAATCCCTTGTACTTAAGATTTACTGACCGAGACTAACATTTTCCTGCGGCTCTGGGATTGGTTCGATTCGGCCCAGCAGGAAGACATAGCCCACGATTCCGAGCAGCAGGATTATGCTTGCGGTCACGAAAGCGGCGGCGAAGGAGTGCGTTCCGGAGATGATGTAGCCGGTAACAATGGGGGCAGAAATCGCCGCGATCTGGCCGCAACAATTCGCCACGCTGGCCAGCGTGCCGACGCTTTCCCGCGGCGCAATCAGCGATGGCACGGTCCACGCCACCGGCGCAGCTGCAGCCAGTCCTCCGAGGGCGAGGCTGATCCAGACCAATGCGGTCAGAGGACTGTGAGCTCTAGCCGCGCCGAAGATTGCGAGACCGAAGGCCATTCCCGCCACCATGACGGTTTGGCGAACCCGGTTGGCATTCGAGCCGTGCTGGATCAGAGCGTCCACCAGCCATCCGCCAACCATGAGATCGGTGAAGGTGGCGAACAGCCAGGGCACGCTGGTGTAGAAAACAGAGTGGAACAGGTCCATATGAAGAGAAACGGAAAGATAGCTGGGCAGCCACGTCAGCAAAAGAAAGAAGGTGTAGTTGTAGGCACCCCATCCGAGCGCGAGGCCGTAGACCTTGCGCTGCGTCAAGAGATAGCCGAGCGAGCTGCCACTTTGTGCTTTGACCTGGTCTTCCGGCTGAGCCCCACCACGGAGAAGAAAGTCGAACTCCCTGGACGACAGTCCTTGGTCTTCGCTGGGATTGCGGTAGACCCGGTAAAACAGCACAAAATAGAGAAAGCTGATGAAGCCGGTGGCGGCAAAACTCCAGCGCCAGCCAAAGTACAAGAGCAGCAGACCGATCAACGGGACTCCGATGGCGCTGGAGAATTTTGCCGCCGCATCGGTGATGGCGGTTGCCAGGCTCCTTTCCTCTCGCGTAAACCAGTAACCCAAAGCTTTGGCGTTCGCCGGAAAGGTGGGAGATTCGCTCACGCCCAAAAGCAGGCGTGCTCCGAAGAACCAAATGAGGCCAGGAGAAAGGGCAGCTGCGAAGGAGGCAACGCTCCAGAGGAGCGCGCTCGTTCGCCCCACGCGGCGCACTCCCAGTCGGTCCAGCAACACGCCGGCGGGCATCTGCATGGCGGCATAAGTCCAGCTGAAGGCGCTAGAGAGATAGCCGAAAGCAACCAGCGACAGGCCGAACGACACATGAAGCGCGTCCCGCGAGACCGACAAGTTGATGCGGTCGAAGAAGTTGACCAGAACGCCCAAAGCAAGCAGGAAGGCGATTCGCCAACGCCTGCGAGGCACGCTTGAACCGCTCGAGATGGTTTGCGGCAAGAGCGCTCCCAAGGTTACTGGACACCGATGCCAGCAAGCAGTCCACCGTCCACGAGATAATCACCTCCGGTGCAGAATCCTGCCTTGTCGGAGGCCAGAAACGCTGCCAATTCAGCGACCTCTTCAGGCATGCCGATACGCCGGAGCGGATGGGCTGCGCCAAAACGGGCGAACACAGCTTCCGTTGGCAGATCGGGCGCAAAATGCGCCGCGGAGCGCGCCAGCATGGGGGTGCGGATCGAACCTGGGCTGATCGAATTGACGCGGATATTGTCGGCGGCATGGTCGAGGGCCAAGGCGCGCGTCAGGCTGTGAATCGCCCCTTTGGACGCGGCATAGGCGGCGACGCCCCGCTGGCATGCGTATCCCTGAACGGATGCCAGATTGATGATGGATCCACCTCCCCGCTTTTTTATCGCCGGGATGCCCAAGTGCGCGAGAACATAGATGCTGCCTACGTTCACCATCATGCAGCGGTTCCACGTCGCGAGATCGGTTTCCACGACGGTGCCAAAGGGATGAATCGCAGCCGCGTTAACGATGATGTCCAGGCCTCCAAACCGGGTGACGGTCTTTGTAATGACGGACCGCACTTCGTCGAGGCTGGTCACGTCGCAGCGTTCGACCTGCAGGCTCAAACCAGATTTCGAGGCATCGCTAGCCAACCCCTCATTTGCAGCCGTTTCAATACCGCAGGCAATAACTTGGGCGCCTCCCGCAGCAAAGCGCATGGCAATCGCGCGGCCAATTCCCGTCGTGCCCGTAACCAGAGCTACTTTCCCGGCAAACTCTTTCATAGGAGTTCGATCCTCGGTTCAGACTCGTGAACTCGCACATCATTATTATGACTAGTTAATTGCCGCGCAACATTAATTGCTGCAACCAGGACTGTCAGCACAACCGGCGTTTTACCCGGCCAACTCTGGAAGTGCACGTTTCAAGCCCTGCATGACGCCGCGTAGTTCGGCGAGCCCTTTCAGTCTGCCCAGCAATGAGTAGCCGGGATTCACTTTCTTGCCGATGTCGTCGGCCAGCAGGTGTCCGTGGTCCGGACGCATGGGAATCTCATGGTCGGGCCGGCCGGAGTTTCGCCGATGCGCCTCTTCCTCCAGCATAGCGCGGACCACTCCCACCATATCGGAACTGCCCGCCAAGTGCTCAGCTTCATAGAATGATCCATCTGCCTCCCTCGTTACCTGCCGAAGGTGCACAAAGTGAATGCGAGCACCGAATTCGCGAGCCATGGCGAGCAGATCGTTGTCGGCTCTCGCTCCGTACGACCCGACACAAAACGTGAGCCCGTTTGCCAGCCTATCGCAAGCAGCGAGAATTGCCCTTACATCGTCGGCGGTCGAGACGACTCGCGGGATGCCAAACAGCGACCAGGGTGGATCGTCCGGATGTATGGCGAGGCGAACACCGGTCTCCTGGGCTACCGGGACAACTTCTCGCAAGAACGCGACGAGGTTGGTTCGCAATTCGGCCGCAGTTATGCCCTGGTATTCCGCGATCAACCTGCGAATCGTTTCGCGGCTGTACGAAGCCTCGGCGCCGGGGAGCCCGGCGATGATCGTTTGTTCCAGGTCATCGCGGCGGGCCGTCGGCATGGAATCGAAGCGGGCGCGCGCCGCCCGAACGTGGTCTTCAGCATGGTTGGCCGCATAGTCATCCTCCGCTCCTGTGCGCTCGAGGATGAAGAGGTCGTAGGCAGCAAAATCTACGGCATCAAAACGCAAGGCGTAGCCTGTAGTGGGCAGACGGTATTTCAAGTCTGTCCTCGTCCAGTCCACCACCGGCATGAAGTTATAGCAAATGACTTTGACGCCCGCCTTCGCGACGGCTGACAGGGTATCCTTCCACGCACCTATGAAACGCTCATAGGGACCGGAGCGAAGTTTGATGGAATTATGGATGGGAATACTCTCCACCACCGACCAGGCGAAGCCCGCCGCGAGAATCTCATCTCTGCGCTTGAACACCTCGTCCAACGGCCATGGTTCGCCGCGGTAGAGATGGTGCAAGGCGGAGACGATCCCGGTGGCGCCCGCTTGCTTGATGTGATCGAGAGGAACCGGATCAGCCGGCCCAAACCACCGCCAAGTCTCCTTCATGCTTTGATGTCACCCTCGGTCTCGGATCTTGCGGTCATATCCTGATCGTGCCTCATCGTTGCTTAATGCGCCTCAGCGTGCTTCAACGCGAAATACGGGCCGAGCTGCCTCGCATCACCGCCTCGACTTCCGGGAGAGTGGCCATGCTTGTGTCTCCCGGTGTTGTCATGGCCAATGCGCCATGCGCCACGCCGCACTGGACAGCCCATTCGGCGTCTTTGGCGGCTAGCAAGCCGTAGATCAGGCCTGAGGCGAACGAGTCGCCACCACCGACCCGGTCCAGGATCTCCAGCGGACGTTGCGGGACGTGAATGGTCTTGCCCTCATATAGCGCGATTGCGCCCCAGTCATTTCTTGTGGCGGTGTGCGCCGTACGCAGCGTGGTGGCAATGAGCTTGAGGTTCGGGTAGAGCCCGGCGACTTGATGCAACATCGATTCATAGCTTGAAACCGGCAGATGGGTGAAGTCGTTACTCACGCCCTCGATCACGATACCGAGCGTTGTCGAAAAATCTTCCTCATTGCCGAAGAGAACGTCCACGGCCGATACCAGTTCGCGGTTCACATCTTGCGCCTTCTGTTTGCCCCCGATGCCTTTCCAAAGCGATTCCCGATAGTTGAGGTCGTAAGAAACCACGGTGCCCGAGGATCGGGCGGCCTGAATAGCGGCCCTTGCCACCAATGCCGACGAGGAAGAGAGCGCGGCAAAAATACCACCCGTATGCAGCCAGCGCGAGCCGCTGGCCGCGAAGATGTTTTGCCAATCGAAGTCACCGGGCTGGCTGTTCGCGATCGCCGTATTCCCCCGGTCGGAGCAGCCGACTGCAGACCGCAGGCCGAAGCCGCGCTCGGTAAAGTTCAGGCCGTTGCGTACGGTTCTGCCAATCCCGTCATACGGTACCCAGCGGATGAGCGATGTGTCGACGCCTCCTTGCAGGATGAGGTCTTCCAGCAGTTGTCCAATAGGATTTCTTGCGAACGCGGTTATGACCGCGGTGCGCACGCCGAAGCATCGCCTGAGTCCGCGGGCGACGTTATATTCTCCGCCACCCTCCCAAGCTCGAAAATTGCGAGCCGTATGGATGCGTTCTTCTCCGGGATCGAGCCGCAGCATGACTTCGCCGAGGCTGACGCAGTCCCACCGGCAGCTCTCGGCCGCTTTCAAGAGGATCGGGTCCATGGCAGCATTCTAGCTGGTTCGACTGCGGGTCAGGCAGAGAAACCACGCAGGTTTCATCCGTCCCGGGTCGAGCGCGGGAGAACCGCCACAGCGTATAATCGCCCGTTGCATCGTGCCAGTCATAAAGTGAAAATCCTCACGCTAAAGACCGCGGTGGTCGAGGGAAATTTCGATTGGACCTTCGTCCGCATTGAAACGGATGATGGAATTCGCGGCTTGGGCGAGTGCTTCTTCGCTCCCGGCCTCACTTCCATTTTGCGCTCGCTCGAGCCCCTGCTCGTGGGCGAGGACCCGCGTGACATTCATCGTTTGTTCCGGAAACTGCAGCTTGCCACTTCTGGCGCGGGTTCGATTGCCGGCATCGTCTACAACGCGATCAGCGGCATCGAGGCCGCGCTTTGGGATGTGCTTGGGCAATGGCTCGATGTGCCCATGTATCGCCTGCTGGGAGGAAAGTTTCGAGACAAAGTCCGCATCTATGCCGATTGCCACGGGGGCGAAGCGTTGGAGAGCCTGGACGAGGTGTTGCGTTCCCGCCCCGCGTCCTGGGAGTCGAAAGGTAAGAGCCACGCAGCCCGAGACTATTACGGCGAGGGTGGTAACGAGCCTCCTGCTTCGCCCGAGGATTATCGCCGCCAGGCGGTCAAGAAGAGAGCGGAAGGATTCACGGCTCTGAAGTTTGATCTGGACGTCCCTGGCACCGAAGGCCCCGATCTTCACAATCGAGCGCTCAGCAATCGCGCTATTGATCGCATGGTGACTTTGATCGGGGCGGTTTACGAGGCGGTGGGTAGCGATACGGATATCGCGGTAGATTGCCATTGGCGCTATAACGCGAGCGACGTACTGAAAGTGGCGCACGAACTCGAACCATTCCGGCTGCTGTGGCTCGAAGATCCGGTTCCGCCTAACAATACTGCCGCGTTGAAGGAAGTAAGTTCCAGAGTGCGAGTGCCGATCGCAACCGGGGAGAACCTTTTCCTCTTCGAAGGCTTTCAGGAGATCATCGCGCAACACGCGCTCAGCGTGGTTACTCCTGACCTTCAGAAAGTTGGCGGCTTGTCGGTCGCCCAAAGCGTTGCACAGTTTGCCGACGTGCACACCATGCCGGTAGCTCCGCACAACATCAGCAGTCCGGTCGGCACTTTGGCGGCGGTTCACTTCTGCGCGGCGATCCCCAACTTTCTTGCGCTTGAGTTTCACGCCTCCGAAGTTCCTTTCTGGAATGACTTGGTGGTTGGGTTAGAACCGAAACCGCTGATTCAGGGCGGCTTTATCAAGGTGCCCGAAAGTTCCGGACTGGGAGTGACGTTGAACGAAGAAGTGGCACGCCGCTATGCGCGCCCAGGCGAGCCATTTTTTGAGTGAAGAGATGGGCCAGATGCAAAATTGATGTGCGGAATTGACGCACTCAAGTCTATGTCAATCGCGAAATTAGAAGTCGTGGGAAAAATTGCCGCCTCCGGTCTGGTTGCGGTAATCCGGGCCGACAGTTCAGAGCAAGCCGAGCGGATTGCCGAAGCTTGCGCTCTCGGAGGCGTGGCCGCGCTCGAAATCACCTTCACCGTGCCGGGCGCAAGCGGCGTCATCGAGCATCTGACAAAGAAGGTCTCCGGCCAGATTCTACTCGGTGCGGGCACGGTTCTCGATCCGGAAACCGCGCGCATCGCTATTCTTGCCGGGGCGCAATTTGTGGTCAGTCCCTCGCTCAACCCCGAGACCGCTCGTCTCTGCAATCGCTATCAGGTACCCTACATGCCGGGGGCTGGAACAATCGGCGAAGTGATCGAGGCAATGGAGTGTGGCGCTGACATCGTTAAGGTCTTCCCAGGAGAAATCCTCGGTCCCTCATTTGTGAAGGCGGTGAAAGGACCGCTCCCGCAAGCGCAACTCATGCCAACCGGTGGCGTCAGCATTGAGAATGTCGCCGAGTGGATCAAGGCCGGCGCGGTTGCCGTAGGCGTGGGTGGAAATCTCACCGCCGGAGCTGGAGCGAAGACCGGCGACTTCGCCTCCATTACGCATCTTGCCCGGCAGTTCGTGCAAAAGATAAAAGAGGCGCGCGGCCGATGAACGCAAAGAAGTTGTGGACATCCGACGACGAACTTTTCGCCATCGTGCAACGCGAGCTCTTCACCTGCGTCGTCGGCGATGTGATGGACAAGTTAGGCCTGCAGCACCAGTTCCTGCCGCCGCAGATTCAGCCTCTTCGTCAGGATATGGTCGTGATCGGCCGCGCCATGCCCGTTCTCGCGGTGGATGTGTTCGCCGAGCAAATTGCGGGCAGCGCAAATAAGTTGATGGACAAGCCGTTTGGTTTGATGCTGGAAGCGCTCGACGACCTCCACCATAACGAGATCTATGTGAACACCGGATCCTCGCCCCGGAACGCGCTGTGGGGAGAACTGATGAGCACGCGAGCCCACAAACTGGGCAGCCGGGGCGCGGTATTGAATGGTTACGTCAGGGATACGAAGGCCATCCTTAATATGAGCTTCCCCACATTCGGCTTCGGATCCTACGGACAAGACTCGGCGCCGCGCTACAAGGTAGTCGACTTCCGCATTCCGGTTGAGATCGGAGCGGTGCGCGTC
>Ga0181532_10000427_pt1 | contig 43737 bp, 36 predicted proteins | sample PEATcosm2014_Bin_33_FD_119768 | JGI IMG/M metagenome (GOLD analysis project Ga0181532, IMG submission 119768) | Peatland microbial communities from MTU Mesocosm Facility, Houghton, MI, USA - PEATcosm2014_Bin11_30_metaG | ecosystem: Environmental > Terrestrial > Soil > Wetlands > Peat | place... | reverse complement strand
GCACGGCCCGGCAAACGAGCACGGCCCGGCAAACGAGCACGGCCCGGCAAACGAGCGCCCGGGGAACGAGCGCCGCGAGGGCGGGCGGCGGCTGAGCGACGTCGGCCGCAAGCTGGCCGAGCTGCCGGTCGACCCGCGGATCGGGCGGATGATCATCGAGGCGGCGCGCAACGGATGCGCCCGCGAGGTGCTGATCATCGCCTCGGCCCTGTCGATCCAGGACCCGCGGGAGCGACCGGCCGACGCGCGGGAGGCGGCGGACGCCATGCATGCGCGCTTCGCCGAACCGGGATCGGACTTCCTGGCTTTCCTGCATCTGTGGGACTACCTGCGCACGCAGCAGCGCGAACTGTCCTCGTCGGCGTTCCGCCGGATGTGCCGCCGCGAATACCTGCATTACCTGCGGGTCCGCGAATGGCAGGACCTGCACGGCCAGCTGCGGCAGGCCGCGGCGGACCTCGGCATCACCCTCGGCCTCACCTTCGGCACCGGCCGCGGTGACCAGCCCGCCCGTGACCGGCCCGCCCGCCGCCCTGCGGAGGGCGCCCAGGTCATGTCGGGCCCCCCGGACGAGGCGGCCCCGGACGCCCCGGCAGGCCAGCAGAGCCAGGAGCGGAAACTGATCCCGGCCGGCCTGGCCCAGCAGATCCACATCTCGCTGCTGTCTGGGCTCCTGTCGCACATCGGCATGCGGGACACCGAGCAGAAGACGCGCGGGAAGCGCCGCCCGCTTAGCGAGTTCGCCGGGGCGAGGGGTGCCCGGTTCGCCATCTTCCCCGACTCGTCGCTGGCCCGGAAGCCACCGCCCTGGGTCATCGTCACCGAGCTCGTCGAGACCTCGCGGCTGTGGGGACGCACCGCGGCCCGGATCGAGCCGGAATGGGCCGAACCACTGGCCGCGCACCTGGTGCGGTACTCCTACAGTGAGCCGCACTGGGACGCCCGCCGGGGTGCAGCGATGGCCCTGGAGAAGGTCACCCTTTACGGCCTGCCGATCGTGACCGGGCGCGAGATCGGCTACGCGCGGGCCGACCCGGCCGTGGCCCGGGACCTCTTTATCCGCCATGCGCTGGTGGAGGGGGACTGGCGGACCCGGCACCGTTTCTTCCACCACAACCGGGAACTGCTCGCCGACGCCGAGGAACTGGAGCGCCGGACCCGGCGGCGCGGCATCGTCGTGGACGATCAGGTGCTCTACGACTTCTATGACCAGCGGATCCCCGCGCAGGTGACTTCGGCGCGTCATTTCGACAGCTGGTGGAAGAAGGCGGGGGCCGCCACACCCGACCTGCTCACGTTCACTCCGGGCCAGCTGGCCGGCCCCGGAGCGTCCGGAGTGCGCCCGTCGGACTATCCCGACGAGTGGGGGCCGTTCCCGCTGTCATACGAGTTCGCGCCGGGTAACCCGCGCGACGGCGTGACCGTCGATGTCCCGCTGGCGACGCTGAACCAGGTGCGGGGCGAGAGATTCGCCTGGCAGGTACCGGGCCTGCGGGAGGAACTTGTAACCGAGCTGATCCGGTCACTGCCCAAGCAGCTCCGGGTGAACTTCGTGCCGGCCCCTGACGTCGCGCGCTCGGTGCTGGCCCGGCTCGAGCCCGCCGAGGGCGACCTACTGGACGTGCTCGGAGCTGAGCTGACCCGGCTGCGGGGGGTACCGGTGCCGCGCGATGCGTTCGATCCGGGCAAGCTCCCGGCCTACCTGCGGGTCACCTACCGGGTGCTGGATGGCGGGCGGGTCCTGGTCGAGGGCAAGGACCTGGACGTGCTCCGCCGACAGCTGCGCCCCCAGATGCAGGCCACGCTGGCCGAGGCCGCCCGTGGCCTGATCCGTTCGGGCCTGCGCGGCTGGGACATCGGCACGCTGCCCCGGGAATTCAGCAACGGCCGCGTCCGCGCCTATCCAGCGCTCGCGGACGCGGGCGACGCCGTGGACGTCCGCCTGTTCGACACCGGAGCGGAGGCGGCGCGGAGCATGCTCCGCGGAACGCGCCGGCTGCTGCTGCTCCAGGTTCCCTCGGCGGCCCGGTCCACCGCGTCAAATCTTCCCGTACAGGACAAGCTGGCGCTGAGCCGCAGCCCGTACCCCGGAGCCGCTGCGCTCCTCGACGACTGCGCCGCCGCCGCGGCCGACGAGATCATCGCGCGGGCGGGCGGCCCGGCCTGGGATGAGCAGGGTTTCGCCCGGCTCGCCGAGGCCGCGCGCTCCGGGCTGAGCACGCTGACCGCACAGGTCATCACCGGCGTAGCCGGGGTTCTGGCCGAGGCCCACGAGGTCGAGGTGGTGCTGGCCCGCGCCGCAGCACACGCGGACGAGCCGGCCTTCGCCGACATCCGCACGCAGTTCGCCTCGCTTATCCGCCCCGGTTTTATCGGCGATACCGGGGCGGGAAGGCTCGCTGACCTGACCCGTTATCTGCGGGGCATCCGGCAGCGGCTGGACAAGATGGGCGCGGACCCGGTTCGCGACGGCGAGCGGATGGCCGCGGTGCACCGCGTGGCCGGCGCCTACGCCGAGACCGTCCGGGCCCTGCCTCCCGCGCGCCGCGACGGCCAGGACGTCCAGGCCATCCGGTGGATGATCGAGGAACTGCGGGTCAGTCTCTTCGCTCAGACCCTCGGGACCCCGGCGCCGGTGTCGGAGAAGCGCATCCGCACCGCCCTCGCCCGCCTCAGCGACCGCTGACGCCGCGCTTGGCACCATCGCGCAGCAGCATCAGCGCGGAGGCGGCGAAGACCCCGGCCGAGACGGCCTCGACCGGAAACCGGTGCCGCGCCTCATCCTGAATGCGGCTGTGGAAGCGGATGACCGCCATCGGGAAAGGGGAGAAACCGAACAACAGCCAGCATGGCTTGTCGATATCGGGCAGGGCGGCACCGGCCATGCCCGCGGCCACCGTGACCCGGCGGCCGGGCGGCGCGACCGTGGTGAAAACTGCCATTCCGGTCAGTCCGGTCAGCCCATCGGCCACGGCCACCCGCAGGAACTGGTCCAGGCTGGACCACTTGCCCCAGTGCGGGATCGAGTCGAGCGCGAAGTGGGACGCGACGCCGAGCAGGAAGGCGGGCACGGGCCGGCGGACCACCGCGCCGATCATGGCACCCGACAGAACGTGGTTCGTCACCAGCATCGTCGCTCTCCTCAGTCGCGTCAGCATCACCGTACGCGACACCGTGCACCCGGCCGGCGCCGGTCAGGGGCCACGGCCAGAGGCCCCGGCTGGTAGCGTTTCAGCGGTGCGTTATCAGTTTCCGCCGGAGAGCCGTTCCGGCTCAGGCCGGGCGGAGTAACGACGCGCCAGGCACCGTTCGTATGACCCCAGGATCAGGCAAGGGCTGACGCTCACTCATGCTCGACAGGCGATTCATCAGAAACCATCCGGATGCCGTCAAGGCGGCCGCCCGCGCCAAGGGCATTGACCTTGACGTGGACGAGCTTCTCCAGGCCGACCAGACCGTCCGCAAGCTCCAGCACGAGCTGGACGACGCGCAGGCCCAGCGGAAGAGCTCAGCCAAGGAGTTTGCCGGGGCTGATGAGGCCCGCCGTGCGGAGCTCAGGGCCGGGCAGACGGAGCTGGACAGCAGGCTGCGGCAGCTGCGTGACGAGCTCGCCGAGGCGAGCTCTCAGCTCCAGGAACTGATGCTGCGCACGCCCACCATCCCGTGGGAAGGTGCGCCGGTAGGGCCGGACGAATCCGCGAACGTGACGATCCGGACGTGGGGCGAGCGGCCTGGCTTCGATTTTGAGCCGCTCGATCACGTGGAACTGCTGGAAAGGCGGGGCTGGGCGGAGTTCGCGCGGGCCCGTAAGGTCTCCGGGGAGCGCGCCTACGCACTGCGTGACGACGCCGTGCTGTTGGAGCGCGCCCTGCACTCCTACGCAATCGACACCCTCCTGAACAGGGACTTCACCGTGATCTCGGTTCCGACCCTGGTCAAGGAGGAAGCACTGATCGGGACCGGCCAGTTCCCCGCTCACCGCGAGGAGACCTACGCGATTCCGGCCGACGATCTCTATCTGGCCGGCACCGCCGAGGTGGCTCTGGTGGGCCTGCATTCGGGCGAGATCCTGGACTTCAAGCAGCTGCCGGTGCGCTACGCGGGAATCTCGCCGTGTTTCCGGCGGGAGATCGGCAGCGCCGGGCGGGACGTCCGTGGCCTGCTGCGGGTTCACCAGTTCGAGAAGGTCGAGCAGTTCGTCATCTGCGAGGCGGACGCAGCGGAGTCCGATCGCTGGCACGCGGAGCTGCTGTCCACCGCCGAGCGCCTGCTGCAGGGGCTGCGCCTGCACTACGAGGTGGTGGAAACCTCCACCGGCGACATGGGCATCGGCAAGTTCCGGATGAACGACATCAACACCTGGTTCCCTTCGCTGAACCGGTTCCGCGAGACGCACAGCTGCTCGTCACTGCACGACTGGCAGGCCCGCCGGGCCAACCTGCGGTACCGCGACACGGACGGCACCGTCCGGTTCGCGCACACGCTCAACAACACCGCGATCGCCACCCCGCGGCTGCTGGCCGCGCTGGTCGAGAACCACCAGACCGTTACCGGCGAGGTTCGCGTCCCCGAGGTGCTGCGGCCCTACCTGGGGCAGCGCGAACTGCTCTGACGCGGCCCCAGCGGCATGCCGCCGACGCCGGGAACTCTTTGACGCGGCCACCGGCAGCCATCCCGCGGGCGGCCGCGGGCCGCTGAGCTGAGGCCGGGGCGGAGGCCGGGAAGCCGGGACCGGTCCACGGTCAGCCTGCCGTAGTCGTACGCTGCCAACCGTGGATCTCGAAGCCGACCGCATCGCGGAACTCGCCGGTCGTCCGGTCAGCGCCCTCACACGGCGGGACGTGGCGCTCGGTCTGCTCAGCGTGGGGCCCGACGATGCGATCGCCTCGCTGCCGGTGCTGCGCCGCCGGCTGCTCGCCGCGGGCAACCCATTGTCCGCGGAGTACTGGGCGGCTACGGAACGAATCCTCGGCGCCCTGCGCAACGGGACGGCCCGGGGCGGCGACGTCCGGGCGTGGCTGGAGGCGACCGGGACCGAGCCGAGCAGCATCATCGGGCTGCACGTGTGGGACGAGCCATCGGAGCGCAGCCGGCTGCAGGCGGATATGCATGCCCTGCTGGTCCGGCACCTGGAGGAGAGGCTGAACGCGGGAGCGGTCGACCCCGACCGGCTGGTGACCGGGGACGCCGCGGCCCGGCAGGCTTACACCGCGCTGCAGGAGCAGTGGATGGCGGCACCGCTGCCCGACGGACGGGTGCCGATGGACGCGCTGCTGGACGAGCAGGACGCCGAATTCCTCGCGGAATGGGCCGCCGCCGACTCCGAGGCGCTGACCGCGCTGCAGGAGGTGCTCGATGAGGCTGGCGAGCGTCCGCTGCCGGAGGACGAGCTCGCCGCGGCGTGCGGCGACGCCCGGGCCGCCATCTCGCGGCCCGGGTTTACCGGCCGCCTGCTGACCGCGTGCGGCGGTGCGGGTGAACGGGCACTGCCCAGCAGCGACGTGGAGCTGTGGCTGATCCTCGCCGCGGGGGTGGTGTCACCGGCCGGCGAGGCCGGGAGGCCGGCCGCGGGCGGCCCGCCGGAGCCAGGGGACGAGGCCGCCGGGTGGGCGGAAGCACCCGGGCCGGCGGAACCGCCTGCCCTGACGGGAGGGCTCGCGCCGGGTGTTGATGAGCTTGATGACGACGCCGCGGACGAGGTGTCCCGGGTGATAGCGGCGTTGTGTGCGCTGGAGCACATCGACTGGCTCGCGGCCGTCTCCGCGCTGGTCCGGGGCGGCCCCGGCACGCCGGCGTCGGCTACCGCGATGGCCCTTTACGTACGGGAGTACTGCGAGGCCGAGCCACAGACCGGGCCGAAGGCCGTCCTGACGGAAGTGCCCGCAGTACCCGACGAGCCCAATGACCCCGACTGGCCCGGGGATTTCGCAGATTTCGCAGATTTCGGCGGCTCTGTGGCCGAGGACTTTGACGAGGAGGCCGTCGCGGAGCTGTTCTCGCACGTCGCGAGCCTGTGGGAGCTGCTCGGCGCGACCGACGCGGAGCAGCGCCTGACGTCGCTGGGCTGGTGGGGGCTGCCGGAGGCGATGCGCAGGGTGTGGGCCCCCTCCAGCTGACCGGCGCGCCATCACGCGGCGGGCGCAGGACATGCGGGCCGCGCATCACCGGTACGAAACGGAATGCTTTACGCGCGCACCCCAACCTGGACTCGCCGCCCGTTTACGGGTAGACGCTGCTGGTGGATCAGATTCAGGTCGCCCGGGAGATGCGGGTCACCCGGTCCGGTCACCGGGCGGGGCCGGGGACGCGTTGACCCGGGACGCGGCCGCGTCATCCCCGGCGTCCTCCGGGGGCGGCGGGGGTATCTTCCGCAGTTGCCGGTTCATCGACCGGAGCAGGAAGTAGAGGATGATTCCCATTCCCGCGACGACAAGAAAGCCGAGCACGCCCGGCGCTACGTTGTCGACTGGTACCTTGTCCGCGGCCAGGACCGCGCCGTGAGCCAGCGCCGCGACAGCAGTGACCGTCACAGACATACCCTCTCCCGCACCCCGGCGAACAGGTCGTCCTCCGGCAGGTCGGTATCGACGAGCGACCTAGCCAGATGATAGTCCTCGGTCGGCCACGCGGCGCGCTGCACGTCCAGCGGGCAGGCGAACCAGAAGCTCTCCGGGTCGATCTGGGTCGCGTGCGCCAGCAGCGCCTGGTCCCTGACCTCGAAGAAGTCACCGCAGGAAACGCGCGTCGTGATCTCGAGCTCCGGCCGCTGGTCCTCGTTCGCGGCCCACTGCTCGAACATCTTGCCGTAGGGGGATTCCAGGCCGCGGCGCACCATCTCCTCATGCAAGGCGATGAACCTGCCGCGGTGGAACGAGGCGAAGTAGTAGAGCTTGAGCGGCTGCCACGGCTCACCCGTGCCCGGGTAACGGTCCGGGTCGGCAGCGGCCTCGAACGCCTCCACTGCGACCCTGTGCGACATGACGTGGTCGGGATGAGGGTAGCCACCGGACTCGTCGTAGGCCAGCATCACGTGCGGCCGGAACTCGCGCACGGCGCGCACCAGCGGCCGGGCCGCCTCCTCCAGCGGGGTCAGTGCGAAGCAGCCTCCCGGCAGCGGCGGCTTCGGGTCACCCTCGGGCAGGCCGGAGTCGATGAAGCCCAGGAAACGCTGGTCGACGCCGAGAATTTCGCGGGCACGGACCATCTCTTCCTGCCGGAGGCGCGAAAGGTTCTCCCGCACTTCCGGCCGGTCCATCGCCGGATTAAGGACATCGCCGCGCTCGCCGCCCGTCAGCGTGCACACGAGCACGTCGGCGCCTTCCCGGACGTAGCGGGCCATCGTCGCGGCGCCCTTGCTGGATTCATCGTCCGGATGCGCGTGCACGGCCAACAGCCGCAGCGGCTCGGCCCCCTGAGCCGCATCCGCGCCGCCAGCCTCGCCGGGCGCGCAGGTACGCGGGCAGGAACAGCGGTGGTCTCCGGCGCGCGGTGACCCGGCGGTCTCGGCGGACAAGCGATCTCCCTGAGTGTCTTCGGTTATGAGTAAAGCGGACCGGTTACGGGCGCGGGCACAGGCCCGCAATTGGGTCAGCTGTCCCCGCGGCGGTGCCGGTAGCCTGCTAGTCACCGGGAAACGCGCACGGGTTCCAGCGACATTCCCGGCCTGTGCCATTTGACTAGTGCGGCTTAGTCGTTAACGCTTGTTAGCCTCAAAAGATTACCCCCATGGGGGCCGGCCACGGTCCCCGCGACATGGCAAGACCGCGCAGTGCTGAGGAGTGCCCGTGACCGAGACCCGCGAAGGAAGCGTCACCTGGCTGACCCAGGAGGCGTACGACCGGCTCAAGGCCGAACTGGATGATCGCTCGGGACCACTGCGGGTCGAGATCGCGAAGAGAATTGAAGCAGCCCGCGAAGAGGGTGATCTCCGCGAAAACGGCGGATACCACGCGGCCAAGGAAGAACAGGGTAAGAACGAGGGCCGGGTGCTGCAGATTCAGTCGATCCTGGAGAACGCCCGGGTCGGTGAGCCGCCGCGGACCGACGGCGTGGTCGGGCCGGGCATGACCGTGACGGTCCGGTTCGCCGGCGACGAGGAAGAGGTCACGTTCCTGCTCGCCTCGCGGGAGGAGAGCGGCGCCCCCATCGACGTGTACTCACCGCGTTCGCCGCTGGGCAGCGCCATCTCCGGCAAGAAGGTCGGCGACAACGCCACCTACTCGCTGCCGAACGGCCGTTCCGCGACGGTCGAGATCCTGGAAGCCGTCCCCTACCTGGGCGCCTGAGCAGACCGCAGCCGCTGTGGACGGCCGTCGGATATCGGCCGTCCACAGCGGCTTACGAACAGGCGATCGTACCGGCCCAGCGACCCCGGCCTTTAGGCCGGGTGAGCGGCCGGTGCGTCGGCGAAGTACCACCGCGCGCGCGAAGCGCATCCGGGGGGCTCCGGGGGTCGCCCGCCGGGTCAGCACGGCGACCCCGGGCCTTCAGGCCCGGCGAGCGGCCGGTGAAGGCGAGAACCGAAACGGGCTACGGACAGACGGGCCGAAGGCCCGACCGGACGCGACCCCGGGCCCTCGTGCCCGGGTGAGCGCCCGGTGCCACGGCGAGTACCGCCATCGGGGCGTCGCGGGGGGTTCCGGGGGGTCGCCCCTCGGGCTAACCCCGTGTCCTTCAGCTGAAGACCAGTGTGTACCCGGCCTGGCGGAGCTCGGTGATCATTTCTTCGCAGTGCTCCGGGCCCCGCGTTTCCACCTGCAGCAGCACCTCCACCTCGCCGACCTGCAGGCGGGGGGTGACGCGCTCATGCCAGACGTCCAGGACGTTGGCCCCGAGGCCGGCCAGCTCGTGCAGCAGCGTGGCCAGCGCACCCGGCCGGTCCGGCAGGCGGCACCGGAAGGCGAGGTAACGCCCGGCGGCCCGCAGGCCGTGCCGGAGCAGCTTCGACAGCAGCAGCGGATCGATGTTGCCGCCGGACAGCACCACCACAACGGGCGGCTGCATCTCCATCTCCGCGGCGTGCTCGAGCAGAGCGGCCACCCCGGCGGCACCGGCCGGCTCGACAACCTGCTTGGCGCGCTCCAGGCAGAGCAGCAGCCCGCGGGACAGGCTCTCCTCCGTCACCGTCACCACGCGCGCGCCGTGCTGCTCCAGGAGCCCGTAGGTCAGCTCGCCGGGGCGGCTCACCGCGATGCCGTCGGCCATCGTGGCACTGCCCTTAACCGCGATCGGACGTCCCGCGGCGAGCGAGGCCGGGAACGGCGCGACAGCGGCGGCCTGGACGCCGACGATCTGCACGGCCGGATCGAGGCTCTTGACCGCGACGGCGACGCCGGCCGCGAGGCCGCCCCCGCCGACCGGGACCACGACCGTCCGGACCTGGGGGCACTGCTCGATGATCTCGAATCCGAGCGTCCCCTGACCGGTCACGATGTCCGGGTGCTCGAAGGGATGGATCAGGACGCTGCCGGTCCGGGCCGCCTGCTCCTCCGCACCGGCCAGGGCGTCTTCCACTGACGACCCGTACAGGACCACGTCCGCCCCGTAGTCGCGGGTCGCCTGGATTTTCGGCAGCGGCGCGCCCTCGGGCATGAACACCGTGGTCTTGGTGTCGAGCAGGCCCGCGGCAAAGGCCACCCCCTGTGCGTGGTTGCCCGCGCTCGCCGCCACGACCCCGCGGGCTCGCTCCGCGTCGGTAAGCCGCGCGATCCGCAGGAAAGCCCCGCGGACCTTGAACGAACCGGTGCGCTGGAGGTTCTCGCATTTGAGCAAGACCGGGCCGCCCACCAGCTCGGACAGCGCCCGGGACCGGAGCACCGGCGTGGGTGAGATCACGTCGCGGATCAGTTCCCGCGCGGCCACCACATCGTCGGCCTGTACCTGGCTAGACACCGTTGCCACCTGAGCAGTGTGCCACGACGGCCGCCCCAGGCGGGGCCGGGCACGCACGCCGGACCATCCGGGCCAACACGCACACCCGGGCCATACGCGGTAAAGCGCGGGGCAGATGCGAACACCCACGAGAGGGACATAGTGTCGAACGGTGCAGCCAAACAGCCAGCATCGTCATCCCGCCGCGCGGCACGGAGGGCCTCCGGCCCCCGCCACGCTGGGCGAACTGCGCGCGGACGGCCACGTCTACCGGAGCGTCAAGGAGGAGATCAGGCAGAACCTGCTCGCCCGGATGCGCGCGGGCCAGGACCGGTTCCCGGGCATCATCGGCTTCGGTAACACGGTGCTCCCGCACCTGGAGCGGGCCCTCCTAGCCGGTCACGACGTGATCCTGCTCGGCGAGCGCGGGCAGGGCAAGACCCGGCTCATCCGGACGCTGGCCGGCCTGCTCGACGAATGGGCGCCCGCCGTCGCCGGATGCGAGATCAACGATCATCCCTACGTCCCGGTCTGTGCCCGCTGCCGTCGCCTCGCCGAGGAACTGGGCGAGGACCTGCCGATCGTCTGGCGTAACGCGCGGGACCGGTACGGCGAGAAGCTCGCCACGCCGGATACCAGCGTGGGCGACCTCATCGGTGACATCGACCCGGTGAAGGTCGCCGAAGGCCGGACGCTCGGCGACCCCGAGACCGTTCACTTCGGCCTGGTGCCGCGGACCAACCGGGGGATCTTCTGCCTCAACGAGCTACCTGACCTGGCCGAACGGATCCAGGTGGCGCTGCTCAACGTGCTGGAGGAGCGGGACATTGGGGTTCGCGGGTACGCGCTGCGGCTCCCCCTTGACCTGTTCCTGGTGGCCAGCGCCAACCCGGAGGACTACACCAACCGCGGCCGCATTATCACGCCGCTGAAGGACCGGTTCGGAGCCGAGATCCGCACCCATTACCCGCTAACCCTCGACGACGAGCTGGGCCTGATCCGCCAGGAGGCCGTCGTCGGCTGGGACGGGGCGGTCCCCGGGGCGGAACTGCCCGAGCATCTGGTGGAGGTCATCGCGCGCTTCACCCGCCTGGTCCGCGAGTCGCCGGCCGTGGACTCGCGGTCCGGCGTCTCGGCCCGGTTTGCGATCGCGGCGGCTGAGGGGGCAGCCGCTTCCGCCGTACGCCGCGCCGCCCTGGCCGAAAGTTCCGCCGCCTGGCCTGTTCCGCGCCGCGCCGGGGCCCCCCGGGCCGCGCATCGCGCAGACACGGGCACGTCCGCCGCGGCCCCGGCTGAGCAGCCGGTCGCCCGGGTCTGCGATCTGCCCGCGATCGTCGGGACGCTGCGGGGCAAGGTCGAGTTCGAGGTCAGCGAGGAGGGCCGAGAGGAAGAGGTGCTCGCGCACCTGCTCCGCCGAGCCATTGCGGAGACCTTCCGGGCGCGGCTGGGCAGCGCCGACCTGTCCCCGCTGCTGGCCAAGTTCGACGGCGGCCAGACGGTGGAGTCCGGTGAACTCATCCCGGCGTCCGACCTGCTTCAGCGGATTGGGGAGGTGCCTGGGCTGGCCAAGATCATGCAGCGGCTGGGCATGGACGGCGGCGAGTCCTTCGGCCACGCGGCCGCGGCGATCGAGTTCGCGCTGGAGGGGCTGTACCTGATACGGCGGCTGTCCAAGGACACCATGGACGGCACGTCGGTCTACCGGACGTGACGAGGGCCGCTCGGGCCACGCGGGCCAGACCGGACGTAGGGACGGCTGATGGGAACTTACCGGTACGGGCCGTATGCCGATGGTCCCGACCCGCTGGCGGCACCGTACGACGTCCGCGGGGCGCTGGACGCACTGGGCGATTCGGTGCTGGACGGCTCAACGCCCGGGGACGCGCTGCGCGAACTCCGGCGCCGTGGGGTTCCCGGTCGGCGCGGCCTGGACGACCTGCTGCGGCGGGTGCGCGACCGGCAGCGGGAGATCCGCAGCAGCGGGCGGCTCAACGGCACGCTGGACCAGGTCCGCTCGCTGCTCGACACCGCCATCGGGCAGGAGCGCGCGGAGCTCTTCCCCGATCCCAGCGACGAAGCACGGATGCGCGAGGCCGACCTCGACGCGCTGCCGCCCGACACCGCCCAGGCCGTCCGGCAGCTAGCTGACTACCAGTGGCGATCGGCCGCCGCCCGGGACACGTTCGACCGGCTCAAGGACCTGCTGCGCCGTGAGGTGCTGGACAGCCAGTTCCGTGGCATGAAGCAGGTGCTGGAGAACCCGGACCCGGAGGCGATGCAGCGGGTCAAGGACATGCTCGCCGAACTGAACTCCATGCTGGGGGCGGACGCGCGCGGGGACCACACGCCCGAGGACTTCGAGCGGTTCATGGAGGAATACGGCGAGCTGTTCCCGGACAACCCGGAGAACCTCGAGGAACTCGTCGACTCGCTGGTCCGCCGGATGGCCGCCGCTGAGCGGCTGATGGCCTCGCTCAGCTGGGAGCAGCGCGAGGAGCTCGCGGGCCTGATGGCGCAAGCGCTCGACGACGCGGGCCTGGCCGTGGAGATGTCCCGCCTGTCCGACATGCTGCGGGCCCGCCGGCCCGACGCCGATAGCGGGCAGGGCGAGATGATGATGGGCGAGGAACCGCTCGGGCTCGGCGACGCCACTACCGCGCTGGCCGAGCTGGCTGACCTGGCCGAGCTGGAGAACGCGCTTGGCCAGGACTATCCGGGGGCCCGCCTCGACGACGTCGACGAGGACGCGGTCCGCCGCGCGTTCGGCCGCCAGGCGGTGGACGACGTCGAGGCCCTGCGCCGGGTGGAGCGGGAACTGGAGGAACAGGGTTACCTAAACCGCAACGGCGGCCGCCTCGAGCTGACCCCGCGCGCGGTACGCCGGCTCGGCGAAACTGCGCTGCGCCGGGTCTTCCCGGGCCTGAACACGGGGCGCCGGGGCGACCACGACCGCCGCGACGCCGGACAGGCGGGCGAGCTGACCGGCAGCAGCCGGTCCTGGGAGTTCGGCGACGAGCAGTCAATCGACACGGCCGCCACCGTCCGGAAGGCGCTGCTCCGCCAGGCGCGCACCGAGCCGGACACCCGCCGCCGCGAGGTGTCCCGGGTACGGCTTGACCCCGGCGACTTCGAGGTGCTGGAGACCGAGCAGCGCGGCGGGGCCGCGGTGAGCCTGCTCGTCGACCTCTCCTACTCCATGGCGCTGCGTGGCACGTGGGCGTCGGCCAAGCAGACCGCGCTCGCCCTGCACGCGCTCATGCGCATGCGTTTCCCCCAGGACGCGCTGCAGGTGGTCGGCTTCTCCAACTACGCGCGAGAACTGAGGGAGACCGAGCTCGCCGGGCTCGGCTGGGACATGGTGCAGGGCACCAACCTGCACCACGCGCTGGTGCTCGCGGGACGGCACCTGGACCGCCACCCGGAGCAGGAGCCGGTGGTGTTGATCGTGACCGACGGTGAGCCCACGGCCCACCTGCAGCGGGACGGGCGGTCCTGGTTCGACTGGCCGCCGGCCCCGGAGACGGTTCAGCTCACGCTGGCCGAGGTGGACAAGATGACGCGGCGCGGGGCGGCGCTTAACATCTTCATGCTGGCCGAAGACGACCGGCTGACCGCATTTGTGGACAACGTGGCCCGGCGCAACGGCGGCCGGGTACTCCGGGCTCAGCCCGAGCGCCTCGGCGAGTATGTTGTAAATGACTTCCTCCGTGCCCGGAGGGCCGAACGACGATAAGTTTTTCTTCTGGCACCGTCTGTTCAGGAGGAAAATTGGCTTCTGTCAGTGAATCGCCCAGGCGCCCGGCGGCCCGGGTCGTCACCGCCGTGGTTCTGGCGCTCATCGCCATCGTGCTCGTCATCGTGGGCATCATCTACTTCGCCGAGCCGTCCGGATCGCTGCCGAGCGTGCTTCCCGGGCACCTGGCGGCCACCGCGGCGGGCTCGGGCAAGAATCACCCGCTGAAGGGCGCGGGCTGCCTGGTGCTCGGCGTCATTTTCTTCGGCGCAGCCTGGTTCGCGCTCTCGTTCCAGCCCAAGCCAACCACCTCCGCCGCCTCCCAGCCGAACTCACCCGCCGGAAGTCACTGACGGGGGCTACGGCCAGGCGATCGTCCCGGCCCAGCGAACCGGGCCAGCGGCCCGGTGAGCCGCCGGTACGATCGGCGATCACAGCGGGCTACGGCGAGGCGCTCGTGACCGGCCCAGCGAGTCCCGGGCCTTAGCCCGGGCGAGTGGCCGGTGTCTCGGCGAAGTACCCCAGCGGGGCGCGAAGCGCAGCGCGGTCCGGGGGTCGTCCCCCGGGCCAGCACAGCGAACCCGGGGACCACAGCGGGCTACGGCGAGGCGCTCGTGACCGGCCCAGCGAACCGGGCCTTGTGCCCGGCGAGTGGCCGGTGTCTCGGCGAAGTACCCCAGCGGGGCGCGAAGCGCAGCGGGGGGTCCGGGGGGTCGTCCCCCCGGACTAGCACAGCGCCTGGTTCAGGTCGTCGAGCAGGTCACCGACGTCTTCGAGCCCGACCGACAGCCGGACCAGATCCGCCGAGACCTCCAGCGGGGAACCCGCGGCCGACGCATGCGTCATTCGGCCCGGATGCTCGATCAGCGACTCCACTCCTCCCAGGGACTCGCCGAGCGTGAAGAGCCGGGTGCGCCCGCAGAGGGCCACCGCGGCCTCTTCGCCACCCCGCACGCGGAAGGACACCATCCCGCCGAACCCGGTCATTTGCTTGGCCGCAACCGCATGACCCGGATGTGACGGCAGCCCCGGATACAGCACCTGCGTCACGGCCGGGTGGCGGCCAAGCATCTCGGCGACCCGTGCGGCGCTGTCGCAGTGCCGGTCCATCCGCACCGCCAGGGTCCGGATGCCGCGCAGCGTCAGCCACGAGTCAAACGGCCCCGGCACCCCGCCCGTCGCATTCCGCAGGTACGCCGCGCGCTCCGCGACGTCAGCGTCCGCGGTGACCAGGGCGCCGCCGATCACATCGGAATGGCCGCCCAGGTATTTGGTGGTCGAGTGCACCACCACGTCCGCGCCTAGTTCCATCGGGCGCTGCAGGCGCGGTGAGGCGAACGTGTTGTCCACCACCAGCATCGCGCCCGCCTCGTGCGCGGCCCCGGACAGCGCCGCGATGTCGGCGATGCCCAGCTGCGGGTTGGTCGGCGTCTCCACCCAGAGGATGCGGGCCGGGCGCTCGGCCAGACAGCGGCGGACCGCGGTCACGTCGGGCAGGTGCACCGGGACGTAGTCCAGCCCCCAGCGCGCGAGGACCGCGGCGAACAGCCGGTAGGTGCCGCCGTACGCGTCATCGGGGATGATGACCCGGTCCCCGGGCGAGCAGACGGTCCGGATCAGGCAGTCCTCCGCGGCCATGCCGGAGGCGAGGGCGAGGGCCCGCGTACCTGCCCGCGTACTTGCCTCGAGGGCGGCCAGGCATTCCTCCAGGGCCGTCCGGGTCGGATTGGCGGTGCGCGAGTATTCGAGCCCGCCGCGCAGGCCGCCCACGCCATCCTGCTTGAACGTCGAGGTCTGGTAGATCGGCGGTACGACGGCCCCGGTGGCCGGGTCCGGGTCCTGCCCGGCGTGGATGGCCAGGGTTTCGAAGCCAGGCACGGATGACTCCCCGCGGGGCCCGTTCGGCATGGTCATGTCATCCACCGCCGGCCAGGAAGGTCAGCAGATCCTGCCGCGTCAGCAGGCCCGCCGGCTTCCCGTCCACGTGCACAATGGCCGCGCCCGCCTGTTCCAGCGCAACGACCGCGCTGCTCACCGGCTCACCCGAACCGACCGTGGGCAATGGCGCCGACATATGCCCGCTCAGCGGGTCCCCGGGCCGGGCGCGCCCGGTCACCAGCGCGTCCAGCAGGTCACGCTCGACGATGGAGCCGACCACTTCGGCCGCCATCACCGGCGGCTCCTCGTTGACCACCGGGAGCTGGGAGACGTCGTACTCGCGCAGCAGCGCGATGGCCTGGGCGACCGTCTCACCCGGGTGCGCGTGCACGAACTCAGGGATCTCGCGCTCCTTCTTCGCCAGCACGTCACTGATGAGCGGTTCCCCGGTCTGCGCGGAAAGGAAGCCGTAGTCGGCCATCCACTCGTCGTTGAAGATCTTCGAGAGGTAGCCGCGGCCCCCGTCAGGAAGCAGCACCACGACGACGTCACCGGACCCGGCGCCCTTCGCGGCGCGGACCGCCGCCGCGACGGCCATGCCACTGGACCCGCCGACCAGGAGGGCCTCCTCGCGCGCCAGCCGACGGGTCATCAGAAACGACTCCGCGTCGGACACGGCGATGACCTCATCGCAGATCGCCCGGTCGTAGGTGTCCGGCCAGATATCCTCGCCGACCCCCTCGACCAGGTACGGGCGCCCCGAGCCACCCGAATACACGGAGCCCTCCGGGTCCGCGCCGATCACCCTGACCCGGCCGCCGGACACGTCCTTCAGATACCGGCCCGCGCCGCTGATCGTCCCGCCGGTGCCGATCCCGGCCACGAAATGGGTGACCCGCCCGTCGGTCTGGGACCAGATCTCCGGGCCGGTGGAGGCGTAGTGCGACGCGGGATTTTCCAGATTGGCGTACTGGTCAGGCTGCCAGGCGCCGGGGAGTTCGGCGGCCATCCGGCGGGCCACGCTGTAGTAGGACTCCGGGTGGGCGGGCGGAACCGAGCTCGGGCAGACGACGACATCGGCCCCGTAGGCGCGCAGCACGCTCAGCTTGTCCTGGGCGACCTTGTCCGGGCAGACGAACACGCATTTGTAGCCGCGCTCCGCGGCCACGATGGCCAGCCCTACGCCGGTATTGCCCGACGTCGGCTCGACGATCGTGCCCCCCGGACTGAGCTGCCCCGCGGCCTCGGCGGCCTGGATCATGCGCAGGGCGATCCGGTCCTTGACCGAGCCGCCGGGATTGAAGTACTCCACCTTCGCCAGGACGTCGGGCCCGGCGCCGGACAGGCGCAGGTCACGCGTGACCTCGCGCAGCCTGACCAGCGGCGTGTTACCGACCGTTTCGGTCAGGGAATTGTGTACCTGCATGCTCGTCGCGATTCCTTCATGGCCAGGGCCAACGGCCCATCCGGCCGGGCCCCCTGGGTCTCCTAGCTGCTCTGACGTTATCCGACCGTCGGCCTGTCCGCCCGGGCTCGCAGCGACGCATACGCTACTAATCAGTTATCTGACTGCCCGCACGAAGGAGGCCGATGCCATGCCGGAGGCAGTTGTCGTCGCAACGGCGCGATCCCCGATTGGCCGCGCGTTCAAAGGATCCCTCGCCAGTATCAGGCCGGACGACCTGGCCGCTCAGATCATCACGGCCGCGCTGGCCAAGGTGCCCCAGCTCGATCCGGAGGACATCGACGACCTGCTGCTGGGCTGCGGCCTGCCCGGCGGGGAGCAGGGATTCAACATGGCGCGCGTGGTCGCTGTGCTGCTCGGCCACGACAGCCTGCCCGGGACGACCGTTAACCGCTACTGCTCGTCGTCGCTGCAGACCACCCGGATGGCCTTCCACGCCATCAAGGCCGGCGAAGCGGACGCCTTTATCTCGGCGGGCGTCGAATGCGTGAGCCGGTTTACCAACGGGAGCAGCGACAGCTGGCCGAATACGCACAACCCGGCCTTCTCCGACGCTGAGGCCCGTACCCAGCTCGCCGCCGGGGGCAGCACGGGAACATGGCATGACCCGCGCGAGGACGGCCAGATCCCCGACGCCTACATGGCGATGGGCGAGACCGCCGAGAACGTGGCCGGCCTGCGCGGCATCACGCGGGCAGAGCAGGACGAGTTCGGCGTCCGGTCGCAGAACCTGGCGGAGAAGGCCATCGCCAACGGGTTCTGGCCGCGCGAGATCACGCCGGTGACGCTGCCGGACGGCAGCACCGTGTCTACTGACGACGGGCCGCGCCCGGGGACGACCCTGGAGAAGATCGCGGCCCTCAAGCCGGTGTTCCGGCCGGACGGGACCGTGACCGCCGGCAACTGCTGCCCGCTGAACGACGGCGCGGCCGCCGTCGTCATCATCAGCGACACGAAGGCCGCCGAACTGGGCATCACCCCGCTCGCACGGATCGTCTCCACCGGGGTGTCGGCCCTGTCACCAGAGATCATGGGCCTCGGCCCGGTCGGGGCGACCCGGCGCGCCCTGTCCCTGGCAGGCATGGCCATCAGCGATATCGACCTGGTGGAGATCAACGAGGCCTTCGCGGCGCAGGTGATCCCTTCCTACCGCGACCTCGGCATCGACCTCGACAAGCTGAACGTCAACGGGGGCGCCATCGCCATCGGGCATCCGTTCGGTATGACCGGGGCGCGCATCACCACGACGCTGCTGGACAGCCTCCAGTTCCGCGACAAGACGCTCGGGCTGGAGACGATGTGCGTGGGCGGCGGCCAGGGCATGGCCATGATTCTCGAGCGGCTGTCCTAGGACGCGCCATCCAGGGCGGCCTGCCCCCCACCCGGGTGGGCAGGCCGTCTCACTGGGTGGAAGGTCCACAGCAGCCTCAGTGAGCGCAAGCATCACTGAGGTGACAGCCAGCAGACAGAGCGGATGAACCCGTCATTAAGGAAAGGTAGCGACCAGGTCTTGCCAGCCGCGGGACGGTGAGGCAGGCTCACAGCAACAGGCTTCGCCCCCCCTGGAGGTGCCAATTGCCGCTCACCCGCTCTCTGGAGACGCACAAGAATCTCATTGCACGCATTCCTCGCGTCACAGGCAGTGACCTCCGTGAGTGGTTCATGCGCCTTGAATCCGGCCCGGCGTTCCTTCGCTGCGAAGAGCGGGCTACCTGGCTCGCCGACGAGCACGGCATCTCGCACGGCTACGCCAACGCCATCGTCCACGAGTACGAGGTGCGCAGGCGCATCAGGCTATACAGCGTCTGATCCCTGGCGCACCGTTCATGAGCGCGGCGCACGCCCAGCAGTTCCTGCGCGCCCATCACCGGGCCATCCTGGCCACGACGCGGGCCGATGGCCGCCCCCAGATGTCTCCTGTGGTCTGCGCCGTCGATGACCACGGCCGGGTGCTGATCAGCACCCGGGAGACTGCGGTGAAGACCCGCAACCTCAGACGTGACTCATTCGCTTCCGTGTGCGCATTCACCGACGGCTTCTTCGGCGAATGGGTCCAGGCCGAGGGGACGGCAGAGGTGATCCCACTCCCCGATGCTATGGAACTGCTGGTCGAGTACTACCGCATGATCTCCGGTGAGCATCCTGACTGGAGTGACTATCGAGCAGCCATGATGCGGGATCGACGGGTCATCATTCGTGTGACTCTTTCCCGCGCGGGGCCCACCGTCAGCGGGTGAAATAGCGTTTTGCTTCCCGCGTTCCCCCTCGCGTTCTCGGCCGGGTTCTCGCCCGCGTTCCCGCTCGCGGGCCCGGTCAGCCCAAGACATGGCATCTAACGGCCTGGCGGGACACCTTTGACGGGACATCTTCGGGTGCACGTGCATCGGCGCGGGAATTAGCACTGGAATTAATGGACCGGCCTGCACTAACAAGTCTGGACGTCGCGATTGAATGCCCGGTACTCCGCACGGCCTGCCATTAGTCGCGCGCACTATGGCCGCCGCCGCGACGGGAGCGTTACCGCGCCGGACAACGTTGACGATGGCGGGCACATCCAGGGAAATGGGTTGCCCTAAGGTGCGCTGTGCCCCCGGTCGGACTCGAACCGACACTAGCGACCCTTTTAGGGGGGCGGCCTCTGCCCTTGGGCTACGGGGGCTGGCCAATGATACCCCGCAAATTTGCATAATCGAAAGGCCCATATATTCGGACCCATAACTAAGGCTGAGTACGTTTATAGGATCAGCCATTAACCGGCAATGGCTGCGCAGCGTAACCGCTACCCCCCGATAACTTAAACGCTGCGTAACCGAAGTCGTGCATTAGCGGCGTCCACGGCCGCCGGGATCTCATTTGCTATCAAATTGCTCACGGCGCGGCCAGCCCCGTTACCAGGGACAATGCATTCTGGTTGCGCATCTCCAAGGTTGAACCGTGAAATATAGATATAAATCGGTCGCCGTCCAGGTCACAACTCTGCTGGCCCGGGGGGCGACCCCCCGGAACCCCCCGCTGCGCTGTGCTGACCCGGGGGGCGACCCCCCGGAACCCCCCGCTGCGCTGTGCTGACCCGGGGGGCGACCCCCCGGATCCCCCCGCTGCGCTGTGCCGGCCCGGGGGGCGACCCCCCGGATCCCCCCGCTGCGCTTCGCGCCCCGCTGTGGTACTTCGCCGACACACCGGCCCGCTCACAGGGCCGGAGGCCCGGTTCGCTGACCGGTATGAACGCCTCGCCGTAACCCGTGCTGCCCCGGGGGGCGACCCCCGGAACCCCCGCTGTCTTCACCCGCGCCCGAAAACCCGCGGGCGCGGGTGAAGACGGCATCCAGCATGTCCGGGGTGACGCGGCCGGTGAACGTGTTCTGCTGGCTGGGGTGGTAGCAGCCCAGGAGCAGGACAGGCGGGGCGTCCGGATCACGCGGGCGGACCTCGGTCTCGGCCCCGTGGCCGAACGGCGGCCGCCGGGACGGCAGCACGAAACCGGCCGCGCGCAGCACCGGCCACAGCGCCTGCCAGGCGAAGCCGCCCAGGCAGACGATGGCCCGGACCGACGGGGCCACCTGCGCGACTTCCGCCACGAGCCAGGGCGCACAGGTGTCACGTTCGTCCGTGGTGGGCTTGTTGGCCGGGGGTGCGCACCGGACCGCCGCGACCATCCTGGCGTTCCGCAGCCGCTGACCGTCCCCCGCCGTGACGCTGACCGGGCTGTCGGCCAGGCCGCACCGGTACAGAGACGCGAAGAGGAAGTCCCCGCTGCGGTCCCCGGTGAAGATCCGCCCGGTGCGGTTCCCGCCGTGCGCGGCGGGAGCGAGGCCGACGATCAGGACGCGCGGGGCCTGTGCGCCCCAGCCGGGGATGGGACGGCCCCAGTAGCGCTCGGCCTGAAAGGAACGCCGGCGGACGGCCGCCACCTCCTCCCGCCAGCTCACCAGGCGCGGGCAGGCGCGGCACACCGACTGCCGCGCGGTCAGCTCGGCCAGCGTCGGCGCGCTCGCGGCCAGGTCCCGGACTTCTGCGGGCCCGTGCGCCACCCGGGTGGCGGGCGTCGCGAGATCGTGCGGCCAGCCGGTCCCCGGCGGCACCGGGCCAGCCGGGCCAGACGGGTTAGGCAGGTCATCTCCTGGGCTCACCAGCGCGGGCCCGCATGCGGCGCTCACCGGCCCGGGGCCGTCAGTGCCGCTCACCGGCCCGGAGCTGTCTGCGGCGCTCACCGGCCCGGGGCCGTCAGTGCCGCTCACCGGCCCGGGGCTGTCTGCGGCGCCGCAAGGGACCAGGCGATGCCGTCCAGGATGTCGTGCTCGCTGACCAGGACTTCAGCCAGGCCGATCAGGCTCATGATGCGGTCGAGGATGAGCGCCCCCGCTCCGATAACGTCCACCCGGCCCGGGTGCATCACCGCGATCCGGGCCCGCTCCGCCCGGCTGAGGGAGAGCAGTCGCGTAGCCACGGCGTGCACCTCGGCGGCCGCGACGCGCGCGTGGTGCAGGCGGGCGGAATCGTACGCGGGCAGGTCCAAGGCGATGCCGGCCACGGTGGTGACGGATCCGGCCAGGCCGACGAGGGTGTGCGCCTGGTCGGCGTCGACCATGGCCGCCGCCCGCCCCACGGCAGCGTCGATATCGGCCGTGGCCGCGGCGATCTGTTCCGGCGACGGCGGGTCGGAACGCAGATGCCGCTCGGTCATCCGGACACACCCGATGTCGACGCTGGCGGCCGCCGACACCGTGCCCGCCGCGCCAAGGACGAACTCGGTAGAGCCGCCACCGATGTCCACAACCAGATTTGGGGGCTCCGCCGACGGGACGCCGTCCAGTTCCGCCGTCGAGCCGGTAAAGGACAGCCGGGCCTCCTCGTCGCCGCTGAGAACTTCCGGCGCGGTGCCGAGCACGGCCGTGACCCGGCGGACGAACTCCCGGGCGTTCGCGGCGTCACGGGTCGCACTCGTCGCCACCATCCGGACGTCGCTGGCACCGAGCCGCGTGATGACCGCCGCGTAGTCGCTCAGCGCGTGCATGGTGCGGTCCAGCGCCTCAGGCGCGAGCCGGCCGGTGGTGTCGACGCCCTGGCCCAGCCGGACGATCTCCATTCGCCGGTCCACGTCGGTGAGCGTCCCGCGCTCCGGGTCGACGTCGGCGACGAGGAGCCGGATGGAATTGGTCCCGCAGTCAATCGCCGCCACACGCCGGGTCATCGGCCGCCTTTCGTCTCACCGGGGAAGTCTCACGCGGGGAAAGCGCGCTGGGACCGTTCGGCATGGTTGTTACGCACCGCCCATCTGCCCACCAGGGTCCGGCAGCAGCGGCCGCTTCCCGGCCGAGCCGGCTCGCGCCCGGCACGGCGAGCTCGTGGGCGACGATCGCGTGCAGGCACTTCACCCGTTCCGGCATGCCGCCGGCGCTCTGCGTGCCCGGCGGCAGCGGCTCGATCCCGGACTCTAGCGCCGCCTGCCGACGCCGGGCCAGGTAGTCCTGGTGGGCCGCCTCGTACGACCGCCGGAGGTCCTCGTCGTGCGCCAGCCGGGCCGTCATGGCGCGCATCGTGCCCGCCGCTTCCAGCTTGCTGACCGCGGCAGCGGCGCGCGGGCAGGTGAGGTAGTAGAGCGTCGGGAAGGGTGTGCCATCCGGCAGTCGCGGCACGGTCTCCACCACGTCGGGCAGGCCGCACGGACACATGTGAGCGACCGCCCGCAGGCCCCGGGGCGGGCGGCCGAGCTGGGCGGCGATCACCGCCTCGGTCGAAGGATCCATCAGCGCGCCGGGGCCTGATCCGCCTTCTTCACCGACTGCCACAGCCTGGTGTACCAGGGAGCGGCGGCGTGGGCCTGCTGCGGCGTGGCGTCTGGCGCCGCGGAGTTGCCGATGATCACATAGCACTTCTCGGTGGGGAAGCACATGTGCAGCTGATCCCGGGCCTGCTGTTCGATGTACGCGGGGTCGGCGAACCGCTGCTGCTGCGCCTGCAGGCTCTTCACCTGGGCCGAGATGGACTGCTGGGTCGCCAGCAGCTGATCGATCTGCCGTCGCTGCGCGATGTACTCCCGGACCGGATACGCCAGGCTGAGCGCGATCGCGCAGATCACCACCGCCAGCAGCGCCGCCCGGCCCGTCAGCCGAGTCTGATGTGGCTGACGGGCCGGACGGGGCGCGGCCGACTCGGTCATCAGGCCCGTTCCGCGAACCTCGGGTAGGCACGGGCGCCCGCATATTCGGCCGCGTCGCCCAGCAATTCCTCGATTCTCAGCAGCTGGTTGTACTTCGCCACACGTTCACCGCGGGCCGGCGCCCCCGTCTTGATCTGACCGCAGTTGGTCGCCACGGCCAGGTCGGAGATAGTGGTGTCGTCGGTCTCACCGGACCGGTGGCTGATGATGCAGCTGAAGCTGGCCCGCTGCGCGGCCGACACCGCCTCCAGGGTTTCGGTCACCGTGCCGATCTGGTTCAGCTTGACCAGGAGCGCGTTGGCGGCCTGCTCGGCGATGCCCCGGCGAAGCCGCTCCGGGTTGGTCACGAACAGGTCGTCACCCACGATCTGCACCTGGCGGCCGACCGCCGCGGTCAGGTCGCGCCACCCGGCCCAGTCTTCCTCGGCGAGCGGGTCTTCCAGCGAGACGATCGGGTAGGTGTCCAGCCATTCGCGGTAGATGTTGACCATCTCGCCGGACGTCCGGGGGGCGCCCTCGAAGGTATAGCCCTTGTCGCCATGGAATTCGGTGGCGGCGGCGTCGATGGCCAGGGCGATGTCGCGTCCGGGGCTGAAGCCGGCCTTGCCGATCGCCTCGACGATCAGGTCCAGCGCGGCCCGGTTGTGCTCCAGGTCGGGAGCGAACCCGCCCTCGTCGCCGACCCCGGTGGACAGGCCGTGCTGCTTCAGGACCGACTTCAGGGCGTGGTAGGTCTCGGCCCCCCAGCGCAGCGCCTCGTCGTACGTCGGCGCGCCGATCGGCGTGATCATGAACTCCTGGATGTCGACACTGTTGTCCGCGTGCGCGCCACCGTTCATGATGTTCATCATCGGCACCGGCAGCACATGAGCGTTCGGGCCGCCCAGGTAGCGGAACAGAGGCAGGCTAGCCGAATCTGCCGCCGCACGGGCGACAGCGACGCTGACCCCGACGATCGCGTTCGCGCCGAGCCGGGACTTGTCCGGGGTCCGGTCCAGGTCGATCATGGCCTGGTCGATCAGCCGCTGATCGTCGGCCACGTGCCCGACGAGCTCGGGCTGGATCTCGTCGTTGACGTTGACGATGGCGCGGGCGACGGCCTTGCCGCCGAACTCATCGCCGCCATCCCTCAGTTCCACCGCCTCGAAGGCGCCGGTCGAGGCACCGCTGGGCACTCCGGCGCGCCCTATCGTCCCGTCGTCCAAGGCGAGCTCGACCTCCAGGGTCGGGTTGCCGCGGGAGTCCAGGATCTGCCTGGCATGGATTGCTTCGATGGAGGCCACCGTCGGCTCCTCATGTTCCGTTCACAAGTTTGCTCATGTCTTACCGGCCCACCGCGGTTGCTGCCGGGACGGCACGCGCGGGGGGCCGGTCACGTCATCCGCGTTCGAGCCTAGTGGAGCCGGACCGGCGGGGCGCACCGGCCACGCCGGGTGCCGTCCGGGTAGGCTCGGTGCGTCAGGCGTGCCTGCGCGATCTGACGGCGCTATAGGACGGCGCGATCGGGCGGCAGGCGGGGACATGTACATGAAGGTTCTTATCGCGGGGGGGCGCCGGTTTCATCGGCAGCACGATCGCCTCGGCCTGCGTCGACGCAGGGATCAGCCCGGCAATTCTGGATAACCTGGGCACCGGGACCACCGTGCGCGAACTGGTGGACGCTTCAACAGTGCGGCGGACCGGCCGATCGGGACCGTCGACGTGGGGCGGCGCCCGGGTGACGGCGGCGGGACCTACACCCCCAGCGAACGCGCGGCAGTACCTTGGCTGGGAGCCGCGGTGCTCAATCGCGGAGGGCATCCGCCACTCCCTGGACTGGGCCGCCGCCGGGACGGGCTGCCGTCCGGGTGACGGCCATTTTGAGCGTTCTCCCAGCGTATTGAGAGCTCCATGACACGGTCGGCCCATACAATAGCGACCGTGACATACGAGCTTTCCGCCCGGCGACCCTGGCACTATCCCAGGGGGCCAAGTACGTGGCCGCCTCCTCGTCAGCCTTTCCGGCGCGGCATCGGGCGCCCTCCTGCTCGGCGCATGCTCGGTCCCGGGCGCTTCGCCCACGCAGGCGTCCTCCCGACAGCGACGGCCACCTGCCGCACCACGGCCATGGCACCGGCTGCACCAGGCACCACACACACGCCCGCGGCGGCGCCGCACATCATGATCCTCGTGATGGAGAACGAAGGGTACGGTCAGATCATCGGCAACAGCGCAGCCCCCCGCGCCAACTCCTTGGCCAGTACATATCTGCGGGCGACGGATTCGTATGCCCGCGGGCACGACAGCTTGCCGAACTACCTGGAAATGATCTCCGGGCACGCCTACGAGGCGAGCGGGACAAGCAACGACTGCACGCCCTCGAGTTGCCGGCCGATCACGGGCACCGACATCGCCAACCAACTGCGAGTCGCCGGAATCAGGTGGAAGGCATTTATGGGAGCGATGCCGTCGAATTGCGCCACCAGCGACGCCAACGGCAGCGGCGGCTACGCCGTCCGCCATAACCCGTTCATTTACTTTCCGCAGGGAAGGATGGAGCCAGCATGCGGGAACGACGTACCGGCGGCGGGCTTGCTAAATAGTGAGACCGGTCAAGTCCTTGATCAGGCTTGCATTGGCGGTCATGTTACTCTGCCGGGGATCGCCTATTTCGGCAGGAAATTTTCGCAAAGATTCCCATATTTCTCGCTGCATACCTCCGCGTCGCAGGCCGCTGGCGGCGATCCCGTAATACGTTGCCGCAGGGTTACCATGCGGCAAGCTGGCAGGAACCGGCAGAACTGCGCGCCGGCCGGGAGCGGGGCAGGCTATGCTGGGAGTCTCCAGGCCAGGACCGCGCAGGCGATCTCGATCGACGATCGTCCGGGCGGCGTCAACAGGCGAGGGTACCATGACCATGGCGCGACCGTGCTAAGTGGCGGAAAGGGGCATGAAAGATGGCGCCGAGGCACGCGAGCGACGGGAGGCGAATGATGAAGTGGCACTCGCGCCGCCCATACCGCACGGCACTGTTTATCTCGGTAGCGGTCGCGATCTTGCTCATTGGCGGATTCTATGGAAGCCGTGCATTCTTTTCCCGCAGCATCGCCTCCATGCCTTCTGCGCAAGCCCCTGCTAAATCAAAACAGACCACCGCTTCTAAATCGGGAACGCCAAAGACTGGGACGTCGACGTCTCCATCGCCCGGCGCGACGCGTTCAATGACGAATACCCCCTTGGCCTCGCTGTGCGGCCAGGCGGGATGGCCGGAGAAAGCTGTCGACGGCGGTTCATATATCATCCAGAACGACGAATGGAACTCCACCGCTCCCGAATGCCTCACCACCGACGGCGGCGCCGAGTTCACGGTCGCCAACTCGTCGATAGACGAGCCGATAGAGGGCGACCCCGGCGGGTACCCGGCGATCTACAGCGGATGCAGCTCAGGGGTCTGCACCACCGGCAACAAGATGCCGATCCAGGTCAGCGACCTCGGGCCGGGCACGGTCACCAGCAACTGGGCGACCGTGCAGCCGCGCAGCGGCGCCTACGACGTTGGCTACGACATCTGGTTCAACCGAACGTCAGCCACATCCGGGACACCTGACGGCGGGGAACTCATGATCTGGCTGGCGCACCAGGGCGGCGTTGCTCCATCCGGCGCCCCGGTCGCCCACGTCACCATCGACGGCTTGGCCTACACCATATGGGTGGGGCCAGGGAATCCGTCTGCCAGCGGACCGCAGTTCGACCAGATCACCTACGTGATGGACCAGGCCACCACATCGGTCCATGACCTCGACGTCGGCGCCGTCGCCGCCGACGCGGCCAGCCGCGGCTACGTCGCCGACACGTCGTACCTCGTCAACATCCAGGCCGGCTTCGAGATATGGGAAGGCAGTGGCGGGCTGGAAACAAAGTCGTTCGCTCTCCAGATTGGGACATAAGGAGGACAGCCTGGCGGTCACGCCTGTGATCCGGCGCCGACGTCGTGGCGGTGCGGGAACTGAGGGCCGGTGCTGCCGAAGCGAAACCGGGAGAGCCAGGTAGGTGACCCCGGGAAACCGGCCGAGGCGCACCAGGCTAAAGGTGAACGGCTCGGTGCCGCTGGCCGCGCCGACCCCCCTGCGGTCCGGTGGCGCGCAGCGCCGTCCGGCGGGCCCAGCCACGGCTCGCCGCCAGTTCCCCCGCCAGCTTCACGGCGTCCGTACTGTCGAACACCACGGTGCGGGGCAGTTCAAGGGGATGGTCGGCCGGGGTGGCGGCCCAGCTCTTCATGGTGCACGCCCCGGTGTAGCCAGCTGCCGCCACCGCGCGGCGCACGCGCCGGTCGTAATGCCCGTACGGATAGGCGAAGGATCGCACCGGCACGCCAAGACAGCGGCAGCATGGCTTGGGCTTCATAACCTTTCCCGAACAGGCCCAGTGCCAGGTGCGCTCCCAGGATCAGGACAGCCATTCCTGGCAGCCCGATCATGAACGACACCCGCAAGGCGAAACGCAGCTTCCTGGCGACCACCTGAGGGTCAGCGGCCGCGACCGCGAACAGCACCGTCGGCAGGTGGATCGGCAGAAGAGCCAGGAAAGCTTCCAGCATCGTGGCGATGTAGAACGCAGCGTTCGCCGACGGCGACACGATGAGCGTGACCAGCACCGGCAGAAAATAGAACGGCGTGGTCATGGCCAGGTTCAGCCAGTTGTGCACCATCGCGGTCCGGCCCAGGCCGCGCAGGACGCCCCAGTCGGGCCGGGCCAGGACGGGCTCACCGGCCAGCCACAGCCGGACCGCCACCAGCGCCACCGACAGCGCCATGCCCGTCACCCACGCCAAGGTGATGCCGAAGCCGAATCGATCGTGCAGGATGAACGCGCAGGCGGGCAGGGCCAGCACCTTGACGACGGCGAACGCGATGTTTCGCTCGAGTTGCAGTCCCCCGCGCATCAGGCCGATGGTGGCCTGGTCGAACACCAGGGTCACCCCGGTCAGCGCCACCCCGGCCGCGAACAGGGCGGCGTGGTCCGGCGTGCCGATCATGACGGCGAAGCGAATGCTGACGCGGGAGGCCACCACAGCGAACCCCAGCCCCAGCACCAGTGAGCTCAGGCCGCAGGCGAGCAGTGCGGCTGACATCAGGCCCGCCCGGTCGGTACGCCGCGGTAGCTCCCCGATGAGCAGGGTGTTGAGGCCGAGCATGCCGATTGAGCCGAGCAGCGTCATGGCCGACACCTCAGCGGAGCCGTACCCGACCGATCCCTGGCTGAACAGCCGGGTCGCGAAGATCCAGTAGATGAACCCGAGCAGCGATGTCACACCGGTCGTCGCGAGCAGACTTCCCGCGTTGCTCAGCAGGTCGCGATGCCGCCGCCACGCAGCCATAACGCAGCCGACGGTGAGCGAGGCATCGCTGCCCGCGGACCTGTCCCGCCCCGCACATGGGTGCCGACGCCGACCCGGATGTCGGTCATGACCCAGCTACCTTTGTACTGTTGGTGGCGACGTACCGGTAGGGATGGGTCAGGTCGGGCAGCCGGTATGGGTAAGCGGCCAGGGTGTACTGGCCCGTGAATGGCACCGTCCGTTGCCAGGTCCGGCCATCGCCGAGCGTGAGATTCAAGGTGGCACTCACGTGGCCATTACGCAATAGCACGAGCCGGTAGCTTGTCGTGCTGCCTTGATCGTTCGCGGTCGGCGCACCGATCGCGGCTGCGCCACAGCCAAGGACGGCCACCGCCGCGGTGGCTGCGACGTCTGCCTGGCTACGACCCATAGTAGGCCGAGCCGTTCAGGTCGTAGATGACGATGTTCCCTGAGTCATAGATACGGGCCACACCAGGCACATGGTTGAACTTGGTGAGGTCGGCCAGCGGCAGCGGATGCTTGTACTCGCCGAAATTCGGATCGATCGGGAAATACCCGCCGGAGGCCGGCAGCTGGTCGCTGAGCCGCCGGTCGACGAGGGCATACTGGATGGCCAGCGCCTGGACCTGCTGGGCAGCCGACTGCGTGAACGTCGGCGAGGTGTACAAGAACGCGTCGCCGAACACCGGGTTCTGGTCGCCATAGCTGCCCAGAACGGTGTAGTCGCCTTCGTCGGTCGCGAACCGGTTGCCCGGCCCGAGCGCCGCCAGGGCCCAGTCCGCCGAGGCGATCTGCTCGGGCCCCACCGATCGCTCGACTCCGGCGACCTGGTACGGCCCTGGCAGCCGTTCCCAGTAAGGCGGCCAGCCATTAACGAGCCCGTTGAAAACGAGCACCAACACCCCCGCCACCGCGACGGCGACCACCAGGGGCGCCCGCCGGCGCACGGCAGCGCGGATAACCGGCCGGCGCAGGCCCTTATCGGTAAGGCGAATGACGGCGAGGGCGGCCATGAAGCCGGCCGGCACGAAGACGAACGTCGACGCCCGCCCGGCCAGTTCGCTGCCATCCGGCACAAAGAGGCGGACCGCGACGATGAAATACCAGCTCAGTGACCCGATCGCCAGGGCAACGATCCACGCCTGGCGGCGGTACCGTCGCCAGACCTGCCACCAGCCGACAGGTACCAGCGCAGACATGAGCACGACGGCCACCGCGGCAAGCGCCTGGTTCCCCAGCGGCCCGTTGGCAGCTGAGGTCGGCGACGGTGCGCCGGTGGGCCCGCCCGCGAGGAGCGCCCGCAAGGCCTCCAACGCCCCTGCGGCGACGGGCTGCAGATAGCTGACGGTCGAAGGGGCGACGAACACTATCCAGGCGGCGAATGCCCCCGCCGATAGCAGAGCCACGATGGAGGCCCATTTGGCCACCGCCCGGTCTCGTGCGAACAGGGCCCCGAGGGTAATGACCCCCAGCGTTGCGACGAGCAAAAAGCTGGTCACGTGGTGGGGTGACCACGGTGGCAAGAGCCGACAGCAGCGCTACTATGAACCAGCCGGCGCGGCTGCGGGCGTGTTGCGGCGCGGCGAGCCGCCAGATGGCCAGCACGGTGAGCCCAAGGAACGGCACCGCCAGCGTCTGATAGACGAACATCGAGTCGAAGGACTGGAAGAGCGGCTCGCTGGCATACAGGAGCACCGCCACGCCAGCGACCCGGTGCGAGGCGCTGACGTGGCGGAAAAGCACGAACAGCACGCAAACGAACAGCAGGTGAGCGGTGCCGGCCACGATCAGCCCGGAGACGAAGATCGAGAGCCCGGTGATGGAGGCCAGAGCCGAGGTGACTTCCTCGAGGCCGGGGTAGTACGGGCTGACCGGCAGCAGGTTGTTAACGGTGAAGAGCTTGCCTGTCTGCAGGATGTTCGCCATGCTGCGCCAGTGCATGAGTTCGTCGGTGTAGGTGAAGGCCGCAGGACTGTAACAGACCTTGACGAGGTACTCCGCTACCACCAGAATCACGACGAGCGTCAGGGTCTCGCTACTCGTGAGGACGCGCCGACTCAGCAGCCGGGCCGCTACCGGGACCAGGATGAGCAGCTAGCCGAGCCAGTACAGGTGGTCGGCCCACGATGCGCCGGCGTACCCCTGGCGCCCAGCGGTGTAGGCGGCGGCCAGCATCAGAACGCCCATCGCAGCGCAGAGGGCCACGACGCTCACCGGCAGGCGTGACCGCACAGCGTGCCTGTCAGCCGCGTCACGCCCCCTGTGCATCGCCCGGTGCCTACTGACCGGCTGTCCTGCCACCGTCACGTGGCGGGCCCCCCTTCCCGCGGATCCCCGCCCACGCCAGGCACCACCCGGCGCACGGCCCGCCAGCTGGCCCGCTTCACCGCCGCCGCCTGCCGCCCGCTGGCCGTCGGGCGTGCCCCGAGCAAGCGGGCAAGCCCAGCGACTCCGATGCCGGCGTTGACCGTTAGCCGGGGCAGCGTGAGCACGTCGTCGCTCGGCGCCGTCATCAGGTTGGCAACCGCACAGGCATACCGGAACCCGGCAGCGGCAACAGCAGCGCGCGCCGCACGGTTCCAGTAGCCGAACGGGTAGGCAAACCCTTCGACCGCGAGCCCCAGGTTGTCCTCAAGCAGGTATCGGGACCGGCTGACCTCATCGCTGACGACCTCGGCGGGCACGCGATCCAGCTGTGGGTGGGTATGGCTATGCGCCGCCATCTCGACATCCTCAGCGACGATATCACGCAGCGCCTGCCATGATAGCACCGCACGGTCCTCCTCGCCGAGGCTTCCGTTAAAACGGCTGGTGGCGCCGACATACGCGGTGGCGACATAAAGCGTCGCACGGAAGTCATGCTGCCGCAGGACCGGCAGCGCCGCGCTGTAGAAGTCGGTGTAAGCGTCATCGAACGTCAGCACCACCGGCTTCGGCGGCAGCGTGCGGCTGGAACGGCTGCCAGCGAGGTCCGCTGCGGTCACGGGACGGTATCCCTCAGCGTCGAGGTAATCCATCTGCGCCGCGAATTCTTCTGGATGGACGGCGAAACGCTTGAACTTGCGCGTGGCGCCGGTCGCGATGCTGTGATACATCAGCACCGGCACCTCGCCCGCTACGCATTCCGTGCCTCCGTTGGCCAGATGCACGCTCACGGCCTCACCTCCGCTGCGGCGGCCCGGGCCTGCGTGCGTACGCTTCTGACATAGGCCACGGGCCCGGCGAGCATGCCCCGGCGGATACACCGCTTGTACGTGGCCGGAAGGTCCTGCGGTGCCGCTGTGCCCGTCGCCTCCGCTCCCCGCATATAGCGGGCCGCGGTAAGCGCACCGAACCGCCCGGGACTGAGCCCCTCGTCATTCAGCTGGACGATGCACGTGCCGACCGGCTCACCATGCAGCCGCCCGAGAATCCAAACCCGCCGATGCTGCCCGTCGTAGCTCACCGCCGGCAGCGGCTCGGTAGGTTCGACCTCCATCATCCGGGCCGGGGAGAACCCCCGGCTGGCATCTGGCATAGGCACGCCCTGACGCGATGCGGCTGTCGCCACGGTCATATGATCAGCTCCCGGCCGACGACGGTGACCGTCACCGGAAGGCCAATGTGAATTCTCACTGCTTGCGTCACCGTTCCGGTCCCCCTGCCTGTCCGCTTCCTGAAGGCGGCCGGGCCTGCGGCAGGCCCGGACGATGGACGATGCCCGCCGCCCGGCCCGCGGAGAAACCGGCCACCGCGAATGAGAACCCGGCCGCGATGGCGATACTTCGCAACGCTCCCGAGGCATCACCGTGCGCGGCGTCCCGCAGGCCGCGGTCAACCCCGTCGGGCAGCACGCGCCGGGTGTAAAGGCGTTCCGCTGATGTGCTCTCACCCGTGCCGTTAAGGGCAGCCAGCGCCGCCTTCCCTGAACCCTCGTGAAGACACCGGCGAAGAAAGAAACGGATGGTCGTGCGCTTGAGCGGTACGCGGTGGCCAGCGACCCCAGCCGGCTCATAAACCCAGGTGCCCCCGGGCCGCGCCGCGGCGGCACGCAAGCACAAATCGGTATCTTCCGGACGGGATCGGCCGCCAACCTTGCCGAAGTCGCCGCGGAAACCCCCAATCGCATCAAACACCCGCCGACGTATCGCCATATTACCGCTCCACACGTTCCGCACAGGCGTGGCTTGCTCGGGCATTCCCCGGTATGACGCGCCCACCACCCAGTCGAACTCGGACGGGAACCAGCGCGGACGGGAACCCGTCCAGAGCGGAATCAACCTGCCGCCAACCCCCACGACATCGGGGGCCGCGAAATGACGCAGCAACCCCTCCAGCCAGGCCGGAAAGGCAACAGCGTCATCGTCGAGAAATGCCACCACTTCGCCGTGAGACGCTGCGACGCCGCTGTTACGGGCTCCCGAGGCGCCCTTGCTGCCGACGTTGGGGACCACGGTAACGTCCTCAAGCTCGCGCTTAGCAAGATCGAGAAGGTCCGGATTATAATCTACGACCACGATCGTTTCCACGTCCGGCAAAGTCTGCGTGCGGACCGACTCCACCGCTTCCCGCAGGTCACGCCAGCGCTCCATCGCGAACGCCGCGATGATCACCGAGACCGTGGGCGAGCCCGTCAGGTCCGCCGGATTCCAGCTCAACTATGGCTCCCCGAATAAAGGTCCGGCATTCCCCCGGTCACCGGAATGCACCGAGACCTGCCGTCGCGGTCGCCGCCAGGTCACATGAGGCTTCACGCGGACAGCAACGGCGGGATTGCCGACGTCACCTAGATGGACAATTGGCGCTTTGTGCCCTCATACAGAGACGCGCGGGCCAATGCGGCGGTTGACGCTGATCGGCCAGTTTTGCCGGTAATTATTCGGTTACGATCCGCGACCGGCCGGGGATGGGCTCACTCGGCGAACTGGGCCGCGAACTCCCGTCAGCTCAGCAGTCCCAGAGCCGCGGATAAGCCAGTCGTCGTGGGGGACGGGCCCGCCGGGGCCGGGGTGGTCCGCACCGGGGCCGGGGTGGTCCGCACCGGGGATGAGTGCGCCGGCGACGCGGCATGCCCGGGTGATGTCGCGTACCTGCGCACGAAGCTCCGTCTGCTCGCTGACGGCCGTCATGGTCCCCGTGTCATCCATCGCCTCAGCGCTTTCGTAGAGCGCCGCCGATGGGCCAGCGGCCCGCAGCCGTCTCTGGCACTCATTGCGGGCCACGGCATAGAGCCACGCCCGCAGCCGGTCGGGCTCGCTCAGCCCCGAGACCCTGGATGAGGCGATGATGATGGTGTCCCGTATGGCGTCGGCCGCGTCGGCAGATTCTGTGAGCTGGGACCGGCAGTAGGCATACAGCCCCGGTGCATATTGGTCGAAGGCCGCGGCGAGCCCGTCGGCGTCGCCGCTTACGATCGCGGCCACACCCTCGCGGTCGTGCACGGGCATGCGTTCGCGCACGAATCCACGGTATGACCTCGAGCCGATCCTGGGCAAAGGATACGTCGCAGTACTCCCGTCGGCTATGCCAGTCGCCTTCCCCCTCAACAGGCTCCTTCCCCTTCCCTGCTTGCTTCAGTGGCTCCGGCCAGCACGCCGGACGTGACCGGTGAAGGCTCCGGAGCCGCTAGACCGCCCCTGATCCGACTTGCGACGCGCTGAACCTCTCCCGGAGGATCACCTCGAGAATCCGCCACCCGTCCCGGGCGGCGCGGAGGTTGCTCGCTCCAAAGATGCGGCAACGCTCGTAACTTGCCACCTCATGGATCTTCAGGCCGGCCTTGGCCGCCCGGATGTTCATCAGCGTCTCGACCTCGAAGCCAGAACAGTTGAGATCCAGCGCGTCCAGGTGACGAGCCCAGAAGGTGTTGTAGCCGTAGCACAGGTCGGTGAACTGCGTCTTGAACATGCAATTGACGAGGATGCTCAGCGGCCGGTTCCCGCACCGGCGTACGCCGGTGATGTCGTCGCTGCCGCCGCTACCGGAGAAGCGCGATCCCTTCGCGAAATCGGCGCCGGCCACGAGCGCCACGACAAATTGGATCATCTCCGCTCCGTCGGTCGACCCGTCCGCGTCGATCGTCACGATGATGTCGCCAGTGGCGGCGGTGAAACCGGCCAGCAGTGCGTCCCCTTTGCCCCGGCCGGACTGCGCGATCACCCTGGCCTGCGGGCACAGCGCCCAGGTGACCGCCACCGTGTCCTCGACGGAGTGCCCGTCCACCAGGATGATCTCGTCAACCCAGGGTGGCAGTGTGTTGAAAACATGCGGAAGATTAGCGGCCTCGTGCGTAGCCGCAGCGGCTAATCTGCCCGGCTAGCCGCCGGTTCGCGGATTCTGCCTTGCTGCTCCGCTGGACCGCTACGGGCGCAATGGGCCTATATGCCGGTCCGCTGCGGCAAACTGTCTGGCCGCGTCTGCTCCCAGGCTCGTACCCGTTCGCCGAACCGCCGCGCGGCGGACCGCAGTTCCATCTCAGGATCCAGGCCGGCTGCCCTGGCGGCGCCAGCCAACGCGAATAGGCTGTCGCCTATCCCAGCCGCGGCATCGGGTGCCGCTGGGTCGGCTCCGGCATCACGCATCGGGCGCCCGTCAACCCGGGCAACACCCAGGATCTCTACCGGGACCCCGGCCCGCTCCGCGCGGCGCTGGAGCTGCGCGGCCAGCGCGAGCGCGGGCTGGCCGAACGGCACCCCGTCAAGCGCCGAGGACGGCGTATCCCCCGGTGAGGCTTTCTGCGCCCGCTCAGCTTTCTTGATCGCATCCCAGTTCTGCTTCACTTCTTCGGCGCCGGAGACGGCCACGTCCGCGAACACGTGCGGATGCCGGCGCACGAGTTTGGCCACGATCCCGTCCGCAATATCGTCGACGGTGTACCCGGTCCCATCGCGGCGTTCCGAGGCCACTTTGGCGTGGAAAACGACTTGAAGAAGGACATCGCCGAGTTCCTCGCGCAGGGCGCCGTGATCGCCGCTCTCCAGCGCCTCTAGTGCCTCGTAGGGCTCTTCCAGCAGATGCGGCGCGAGCGACTCGTGGGTCTGCTTGGCGTCCCACGGGCACTCGGCCCGCAGGATCTCCATGATGGCCACGAGGTCCACCAGCCGGGCCCCCGGCAGGTCCGCGGAGCCGCGCAGCACCACCGTAGCCGGTCCCCGCGCGCCCAGCTCGCGCAGCGCGCTGAGCAGGGCACCCACATCCTCGCCGGTCCCGGTCCCGGCCGAGATCCCGAGCGTGCCGGTGCCGAGGCCGAGCCGGGCCGAGCCGCCGGCCAGCCAGACCACGTAGCCGTCCGCCTGCGCGGCCGCGGTCGCGAGGGTCTGTACCCGCGCCGGATCGGAGGCCGGCCCGACGACGACCTCGCAGGCGATCCCGGCCTCCGCGAGCGCGGGCAGCTGCGGGTGGTCAGGGCTGCCGCAAAGCACCCGGGCCGCGCCGCGCAGTGCATCCCACGCGTTCAGGCTCAGCAGGCCCGGCGCGACTCTCGGGCTCGTCACCAGCACGATCAGCTGGCCGACCCCGGACCCCGCGCCGGGCCTGGGGACGGGGCGGCCGGGTCCGGTGGGCCTGTCAGGGCCGCCGGGGCCGGTCAGCACGACGGCGACTGCCCGGAGGTGGCGGCCTGGGACGCCGGCCCCTCGGCGCGCGACAGCGTGTCGGGGGCGGCCACCACCGAATCCTGGGTGTAGTTCATCGTGCCGAACTGCGGGCTGACGTGCACCGGCTCGCTCTGGTACGTGCGGCATTCGGCCAGGTCGAACTGCTCGGTGATAGCCGTGACCGCCGCGTCGCTGGTCGGCAGCTTGCCGCCGTTGCGCTGCTCGGCGTAGCTGATCTCAATAGCCTGGTAACGGCCTAGCTCGGCGAGCAGGTCCGGCGGCAGGCCGTTGGCCACGGCGAGCTCATCGAGGGTCACGTTGCTGACCCCCTGCTGCTGCGCCTGCGCGGCCGCCTGCTGGTAGATGTCCGCAAGCGCCTGCTGGGTCGCGGCGCGGCTCACCGTGATGTGCTCGCGGCTGGCCAGGTCCTCCCGGATCTGGAACCTGATCAGCCAGCTCAGCACGTCCTTGGGCACCTGCGCCGCGGTGAGCTGCACTGTACCGGAATACGGCTTGGCCGCCGCGGCCAGTGTCGAGACCTCGCTGTCAAGCTGCCCGGCGGAGATCCGCTGGCTGCCCACGGTCGCCGCGGCACCCATCTGGACCGGGCCGCAGCCGGCGATCAGCCCGCCGAAGGCAACGGCGGCAACGGCGGCCTTGACCGCGGTCGCGGCCCTGATCGGTGTGCGGCGCACAGCGATGTCCCTTCTCACGCCTTATGGTCGTTCACCCGGGCCGGCTCATCGAACACGGCGTCGATGAGCTCGGTACACCAGGCGAGCATGTCCCGGTCCCGCAGCGGCTGGCCACCGATGGCAGTCTGCGACCCGCTGGCCACGGACCGGCCCCGCGACGCTCCCGGCGCGGCCGCGGACGCCGACGACCCGGGTACCGCCTTCGGCACCGGCACCAGCATCGTACGCACTGCCTGCTTGATGAGCGTCCGCGGGTACAGGCGCTGGACCCTTACCTGCCGGGACTCGGGCAGCTCCACCGGCGCGAACCGGACGTGGCTGCCCTGGAGCGTGATGTCGGTCAGCCCGGCCCGGCGGGCCCGGGACCGCAGCCGCGCGACCTCCAGCAGATTGAGGACGGGCTCTGGCGGCTGGCCGTACCGGTCCGTCAGCTCGTCCCGGACCGCGGTGACGTCCCCGTCGGAATCGATCACGGCGATCCGCGTGTACGCCTCCAGCCGGAGCCGCTCACCGGGCAGGTAGTCGTGCGGAATGTGCGCGTTGACCGGCAGTTCGACCCGGACCTCGGGCCGGTCCGCCGGGCCCTCGCCGTTGAGCTCGCTGACGGCCTCGCCGATCATCCGGACGTACAGGTCGAAGCCGACGCCCGCGATGTGGCCGGACTGCTCGCCGCCGAGCAGGTTGCCCGCGCCGCGGATCTCCAGGTCCTTGAGGGCCACGTACATGCCGGCCCCGATCTCCGTATGCTGCGCCACGGTCGCCAACCGCTCGTGGGCGGTCTCGGTCAGCGTCCGCTCGGGGGGGTAGAGGAAGTAGGCGTAGGCACGCTCCCGGCCGCGCCCGACCCGCCCCCGTAGCTGATGGAGCTGGGACAGGCCGTAGGTGTCGGCCCGGTCCACGATGAGGGTGTTCGCGTTCGGAATGTCCAAGCCGGATTCGACGATCGTCGTCGCCACCAGGACGTCGTACTTGCCGTCCCAGAAATCCACCATGATGCCCTCGAGCGCGTGCTCGTTCATCTGGCCGTGCGCGACGGCGACCCTGGCCTCCGGGATCAGCTCGGCGATGCGCGCGGCCACCTTGCCGATCGAGGACACCCGGTTGTGCACGAAGAAGACCTGACCGTCCCGGAGCAGTTCCCGCCGGACCGCGGCGGCGATCTGCCGCTCGTCATAGGGGCCGACGAACGTCAGCACCGGGTGCCGCTCCTCCGGCGGGGTCAGGATCGTCGACATCTGCCGGATCCCCGCCACCCCCATCTCCAGGGTGCGCGGGATCGGGGTGGCCGACATGGCCAGCACGTCCACCTCGGTCCGTAGCCGCTTCAGGTACTCCTTGTGCTCGACCCCGAACCGCTGCTCCTCGTCAACGATCACGAGGCCAAGGCGGTTGAACCGGGTTTCCGGCGACAGCAGCTTGTGCGTGCCGATGACCACGTCGATGGTCCCGTCGGCCAGGCCGCGCAGGGTCTCTGTCGTCTCTGCCGCACTCTGGAACCGGGACAGCGCCCGGACCTGCACCGGGAAGGGTGCGTACCGCTCGCTGAACGTCGAGAAGTGCTGCTGGACGAGCAGCGTGGTCGGCACCAGCACGGCGGCCTGCATGCCGTCCTGAACGGCCTTGAACGCGGCCCGCACCGCGATCTCGGTCTTCCCATAGCCGACGTCGCCGCAGATCAGCCGGTCCATCGGCACCGATCGCTCCATGTCGCCCTTGACCTCGTCGATGGCCGCGAGCTGGTCGCCCGTCTCCACGTAGGGGAAGGCGTCCTCCAGTTCGCGCTGCCACGGCGTGTCAGGCGCGAAGGCGTGCCCCGGGGAGGCGGTCCGCGCCGAGTAGAGCCGGATCAGCTCCGCGGCGATCTGCCGTACCGCCTTGCGCGCCCGCCCCTTGGCCTTGGCCCAGTCCGCGCCACCCAGCCGGTGCAGGCTCGGTGCCTCACCGCCGGTGTACCTGGTGACCTCGTCGAGCTGGTCGGTCGGCACGTACAGCCGGTCCGGCGGCTGCCCGCGCTTGCCCGGCGCGTACTCGATGACGAGGTACTCGCGGGTCGCGCCCGCGGCGGTCCGGCTGGTCATCTCCACGTACCGGCCGACGCCGTGCTGCTCGTGCACCACGTAGTCGCCCGGTGTGAGCTGCAGCGGGTCGACGCCGCCGCGCCGCCTGCTCGGCATCCGGCGCATGTCCTTGGTGCTGGACCTGCTGCCGACCTGGCCGGCCAGGTCGCTCTCGGTGAGTACCGCGAGCTTGATCGCCGGCCAGGTGAAGCCGTGGTCCAGTAGGCCGCACGCCACGTACGGCACGGCCGGCTCCGGCGGGGCCTGAAGTTCCTCCATGCGGGCCCCGAGACCCTCACCACGGAGCATTTCGGTTAGCCGGTGCGCCGGCCCGTGCCCCTCGGTGACGAGGACGACCCGCCAGCCGCCGGAAAGCCAGCCGCGTACGTCCGAGATCATGCTGTCCGAAGCGCCGCGGTAGCTCGGCGCGGGCACGGCTTCGATGCCGAACGAGGCGCGCCCGGTGTCGTCATCGGGCCCCGCGTCGTCCTCGGTGGCGCCGAAGGGCTCGATCGTCCACCACGGCAGCCGGCGCGCCCGGGCCGCCTCGCGGACCCGTGCGATCGGCTGGAAGGCCGCGGCACCCAGATCGATCGGCGCCTCGCCGCCGGCGGCCGCGTTCACCCACGACGCGTCCAGGAATTCCCGGCTGGTACTGACCAGTTCCCCGGCCCGGGTGCGGATGCGCTCGGGGTCACAGGCGACCAGGACGCCACCCGCCGGCACGTAGTCGGTCAGCAGGTCCATCCGGTCGGCCAGGACCGGCGCGAACGCCTCCATCCCCTCGACGGGGATCCCATCCGCCAGCTTGCCGAGGACCTCCGACAGGCTCGGGTGCTGAGCGGCCAGTTCCTTGGCCCGGTCCCGCACCGCCGCGGTCAGCAGCAGCTCACGGCAAGGGGGCGCCCACAGGCCGCGCGGCGCCTCACCGAGGCTGCGCTGGTCGGCGACCTTGAAGTAGCGGATTTCCTCGACCGTGTCGCCGAAGAACTCGATCCGGACCGGATGCTCGTCGGTGGGCGAGAAAACGTCGATGATGCCGCCGCGGACCGCGACGTCACCCCGCCGGCCGACCAGGTCCTCGCGCGCATAGCCGATCTCCACCAGCCTGGTGAGCAGCTCATCAGGGTCACAGGTGTCGCCGGCCCGCAACCGGACCGGCTCCAGGTCCCCGAGACCGCCGACGATCGGCTGCAGCAGGCACCTGACCGGCGCGACGACGACCGAGAGCGGTCCGGCTGCGCTGTCGTCCGCGTCCGGGTGGGCTAGCCGGCGCAGCACCGCGATCCGCTGCCCAACGGTGTCGGAGCGGGGCGAGAGGCGCTCGTGCGGCAGCGTCTCCCAGCCGGGGAAGAAGGCGACGCTGCCCTCCGGCAGGAAGGAGCCGAGCGACGCGGTCAGGTCTTCGGCCTCGCGGGCGGTCGCGGTGACGGCGAGCACGAACTGCCCGAGCTGGGACGCGATGGCCGCGGTGAGCACGGGCCGTAGCGCGGGCGGGGCGACAAGATCGACACCGTTCTGGGCGGTCCCTTCGAAGGCACGGCGCAGTCGCGGATCGTCCGCGACGATGCTGAGGATTCCGGCAAGACTCATGGTGTCCCTGTCGTAAAAGCACGGGTAATGACGGCCCGGGCCGGTGGCGGCCCCGGCGCCTGGCCGCGAAGAAAAGGCGGCGTTCAGGTAACAGCGATGGCGGCTCGGTATTCCGGTGCGTGCCCGGGTCCTTCGCTGGGCACGCGGGAACTCCCGCACGGGCAGGAAGCGGGGGGCCATGCTGCGTCACGACCTTGCCAGTCTACGTCCCGCCCGTTCCGTTCTGTCCGCTAGCCCCGCCTTTTGCCCGGTCATCCGGTGCCGCCACCGGACCCGGAGCGGCACCGAATTCGGCCCCCCGCGATCCGCAACTTAGAGTGTTCAAAAGGATACTCTTTGTTTCATGTCATCAGCTGCCAGAAGTCACGCCGCGGGGAGCAGGGACCCGGGGGCGGGCGAGGGGGACGCTACGGCCCGGGCCGGTGCGGCCGCGCGGAACGCGCGGCAGGCGGTCGTGCGGGCCCGGCATGCGGCCAGTAAGGCCCGGCTGGCGGCGGGTAGCGAAGCACAGCAAGGCCGGCTGGTACGGGAAATGTTCGCCCAGCCGATCCGCGATTATCTGCACCAGCCGCTCGGCCGTCCGATCGCCGTGCTGCGGGCCGGGTGCCAGACGCCGATCGAGGAGCTTGGCCTGGAGAACCTGCGGGCCAGCGGATACGAGATCGGCATCACCACCGTGGATCAGGACAGCCCGGCCGCCCGGGCGGCGGCGAGCGGGGCGGCCGCCCTGGCGGCGGCGAGCGGGGACCCAGCGGGTACGGCGGCCCCCGCAACCGCGGCGGGTGCCGGGGCCATACTCGGCGACCTGCGGATGATCTCCCTGCCGCCCCGGTCGTTCGACATCGTCCACTGCGCCTTCCTGCTCGAGAGGATCCCGCACGCCGCGCTGGTCCTGGACCGTTTCGTCGCCGCGCTCCGGCCCGGCGGCCTGCTCCTGCTGCGCGTCCGGGACCGCGATTGCGCGGCCGCGGCGCTGGACCGCATCACCCCCGAACCGGTGCGGAGGACCGTCTGGGCCCGGCTGCACGCGGGTGAGCCGGGGCCGCTCCCGGCGATCTACGACCCCGTGACGTCCGCCCGCGGCCTGCGGGCGTACGCCCTCTCCCACGGCCTGGTGGTCGTCCGGCGCGAGACGGCCCGCACGGTACCCGAGCCGCCCGGCCGGCTGACCGGTGCGATCGGCGTGGCCCGGGCCCTGATCGCGTGGCTGAGCCGTGGCCGCCTGACCGACGCTCACGACGAGCTGCTGTACGTCATCCGCAAACCGGAGGATCGGTTCGCCCGGCTTGTTTGAGCCGCCCGGTTGCCGACGCTGGCCGGGCCGGCCACCATGAAGACGGCGACGGCCCGCCGCCATCGGAACCAGCACACAGCGTGGCACAGACAGGTGATCACGCCACGAACACTGACATTACGGCCACGGACACAACCTGATCCTCCGTATGGTTATACGGCAAAGGACGTGCGGGGACGGAGCAGGAGCCGCAGGCCGGTGGCCGGCGGCCCAAGACGGGGTATCGCATGCGTGCGGCCCAGCCGATCCCCGCACATAGATGTCAACCCGGCGGGAGTGAGGCAGACGTGAGCGCGGAAGCGTTGGCGGGACTTCCCGGTGAACTAGCGGACTGGCCCGCGTGGACGCCAGGTGAGGCGCAGCTCGCAGACCTGGAGCTGCTGACCTCCGGGGCATTTGCGCCGCTGCGCGGCTTCATGACCGTGGCTGACCTGGCGGCCGTCGCCGAACGCGGCACCCTGGCGGACGGGACGCCGTGGCCCGTTCCGGTCACCCTCGAAGTCCCGGTCGAGGTGGTCCCGCCCGGCGAGCGCCATCTGGTGCTCCTGGACCACGAGGGGACCCCGCTCGCGGCTCTTGAGATCAGCGAGCAGGTGCCCGTCTTCAGCGCCGGGGAGCAGACGGGATGGCGCCTGGGCGGACCGGTCACGGCGCTGCGCGACCCCGAGCATGGTCCGTTCCGGAGATTGCGACGCCGGCCCGGCGAGGTTCGCGCCCAGCTCGGCGAAGGCCCCGTGCTGGCCTGGGCGACGCGCGGTGCCCTGCACCGGCGCCAGATCGGGCAGCTTCGCCATCTGGCCGATCAGATGAAGGCCCGGCTGCTGCTGCTTCCGCTGACCGCAGGGCCCTCCGACGTGGTGGTCCGCCCGGATGCGCTGGTCCGCGCGGTGCTCGCCGCCTGCCAGCACCTGCCCGCGGGCACGTGCGTGGTCCCGGTATCGCTCGCGCCGCGGGACGGCGGGATCGGCGCCGAACTGCGCGCCCGCGCCGTTGTTGCCGCCGCGTACGGCGCGACACACCTGCTTGTCGACCCCGCCGACGCCCCCGATGTCGCGACCAGCGGGCGGAGCGGCAACGGCCGGAACGAGCCGCTTCAGCTTCCCGGCCTGCCGATACCGATCGTCTCGGCCGGCGACTGGGCCTATGACCCGCGATCAGAAGTCTGGCGCCCGCTGTCGTTGATCGAGCCCGGGGCCGAGCGTAACGAGCTGACCCACGACGAGCTGACGGACCTGCTCGACCGCGGCGATCCGCTGCCAGCCTGGTTCACGCCCGAAGGCGTCGCCCACGAAATGCGGCTCGCCCGGCCACCGCGCGGGCAGCGGGGCCTGGTGATCTTTTTTACCGGGCTGTCCGGCTCGGGCAAGTCCACGGTCGCGCGTGATCTGCGCGATGCGCTGGCCGAACGCGGCGAGCGTACGGTGTCACTGCTCGACGGCGACCGGGTCCGGCGGCTGCTGTCCGCCGGGCTCACGTTTTCCCGCGCCGACCGCGACCTGAACATCGAGCGCGTCGGCTACGTCGCCGCTGAGGTCGCCCGGCATGGCGGCATCGCGATCTGCGCGCCGATAGCACCATACGCGTCCGCACGCGCGGCGGTCCGGGAGATGGCTACCGCGGCGGGTGACTTCCTGCTCGTGCACGTGGCCACGCCGCTGGAGGCCTGCGAGGCGCGGGACCGGAAGGGGCTGTACGCCAAGGCCCGAGCCGGGCTGATCGGCAACTTCACCGGCATTTCGGATCCCTACGAGGAGCCACGGGACGCCGACCTGGTCCTCGATACCTCGGCGATGAGCCGCCAGGACGCGGTGCAGGCCGTCATCGGCCTGCTCACCTCCGGCGGGTGGCTTCCCCAGGCGCAGGACCCGGCCGCGACGGCCGCGGGCCGCCGGAGCCGATAGCAGCGCCGCGGCAGCCGGGCCGCCCGACGGCCGGCCGGCCCACGGCGGGTACGGCCGACGGCCGGGCCGGGATGGTTGACGGCCGGGCCGGGATGGTTGACGGCCGGGCCGGGATGGTTGACGGCCGGGCCGGGATGGTTGACGGCCGGGCCGGGATGGTTGACGGCCGGGCCGGGATG
>Ga0181532_10000425_pt1 | contig 43756 bp, 39 predicted proteins | sample PEATcosm2014_Bin_33_FD_119768 | JGI IMG/M metagenome (GOLD analysis project Ga0181532, IMG submission 119768) | Peatland microbial communities from MTU Mesocosm Facility, Houghton, MI, USA - PEATcosm2014_Bin11_30_metaG | ecosystem: Environmental > Terrestrial > Soil > Wetlands > Peat | place... | reverse complement strand
TCTGCGGCAGAATGCCTTCCTTGGCCGGCGAAAGGAACGTGCTGTGCGTACCTTCGACAAAGAGTACGGCCATCATGAGGCCGAGGTGGCCGGAGTAGACGGCTGCGGTCGCGAGCGTCATCAGCAGGATCTCGAGGGCCTTCATGGTGACGATGACGTTGCGCTTCGAGAAGCGGTCGGCAACCTGGCCGGCATAAGAGGAGAAGAGGATGTAAGGAATCACCAGCAGTCCGCCGGCCGTCGGAATCATCCAAGCGAGTTCGCCGGGCGATGATGCCCGGCTGAGGGCGTAAAAGATGAGGATGGTTTTGTAGGCGTTGTCGTTGAAGACGCTGAGGGCCTGGGCCGCCAGCAAAAAAGCCAGCCCCGGTTGACGCCTCAATAGTTGGACGTAACCTTGCGACGGGTTTGGCACGTATTTCCTCCCGGAGGACTCCTCCTGAGCGCATTTCGCTGGACGGCTTCCCCGCTCGGCGTCCAGCGACAGCTCGGCTGAACGTTTTGAAAATCGGTCCCTGATCGCGACTGAACCCTGACTACTCGACTGGCAGTATTGTAAGCCTTCGTAACCGGCTTGTACAACGCCCTTTTGGCTCATATACACCTCATGTTATTTGGCATGATCGTCGCCCTACACGTGGAGAATAGCGAGAAGGTAGCAGGCCCGGCTACGGTCGGGGTGACAGTTTCGAAAGTGTCACGACACCAGGGATGCGATACAATTTCAGGCTGGTAGCTGTGCTTTCTGCGCGCCGAGTCGACTGGAGAGCGCGTGATCAGCGGTATAGACAGCGCTTGAGGGCGCAAATGGAAATTCGAATCAGCCGGGAAAGCGAGGTTCCCCTCCACCAGCAATTGGCCGAGCATTTCGTCTACTTGATTGCAACCGGGCAACTCAAAGCGGGCGAAGCCTTGCCGAGCGTCCGCGAGCTCGCGCGACGGCTCAAAATTCATCACAACACGGTGAGCGAAGCCTATCAGGACCTCGTCGCTCGTACCTGGCTTGTGGGGCGGCGCGGCAGCCGCGTGGTGGTCCGTTCAGGGGAGGAAAAAGCTCTAATCCGGCGCAGGGAGGACCTCGACGACCTGATCAACACGACGATTCGCACCGCCCGGGAGCAGGGCTACTCGTTGCAGGAGTTGCGCGAGCGCGTGCGCGCACGGCTGCTGGCGCAGCCTCCGGACCACTTCCTTATCGTGGAAGAAGAACCGGGCTTACGCCGCTTGCTGGCGGAGGAAATCCGCGCGTCGCTTCGCTGGCCCGTGCAAGCTTGCTCTCGCCAGGAACTGGCGCTCAATCCCGGCCTTGCGATCGGCGCCCTGGCTGTGGCGCCGGAGTATGCCGCCGCCGATGCCGCAAGCTTGGCCCCCAAGGACCGGCCGGTGATTTCGATTGCCTTTTCCAGAGCCGACGAACACCTGAAGCGGGTTCGACAATTGCGCGATCCGTCGCTGATCGTTGTGATTTCGATTAGCAAGTCATTCTTGCAAACCGCAAGGGGAGTGGTGGCGCGGGAATTGGGCGGACGACACACGGTGCGCGAAATCATTCTGCCGCTCGATCGTTTCGAAACCCTGAATGCGGCAGACCTGATTTTCGCGGACTCGGTAGCGATCGGCGTCATCCAACATCCCAAGGCGGTTCATTACCGTCTGATCTCGCACGATTCTCTGGAATACCTCACTACAGCCATGGCATCTTACCGGATTCGGTAGGACCGCGCTGGCGAGTAATGCAGGCACCTTATCAGTTTGGCTGGTGACCGGGCCCGGATTCCATCGTCCAACTGAATTGAGGATGGGAACAGAAACGGTGCGGCGGACGTGTGCCGTTTGAGACTGCCGAAGCGGGTGTTGGAGGAACTGAGAACGGAAGGAGTAATAGATGCTGCGAGAGCTTCGATTTGCCATACGGATGCTTTTGAAGCAGCCGGGCTTCAGCCTGATTGCGATCCTGACGTTGGGGCTGGGGATCGGCGCGACTTCGGCGGTGTTCAGCTTGATCCAGGGCGTGCTGCTGACGCCGCCCCCGTACAAGAAGCCGCAGCAGCTAATGCTCATTCCGACGGCGCGGACGGACGGCCGCAAGATGGACAGTCCGCGAGGGTGGGCGGCGCAGCAGTGGATGGAATGGCAAAAGGAAGCGAAGTCATTTGAAGGAATCGCCGCGTACGACTGGACGTTCAACTTTCTAATTCGGAATGATGGCAGCCAATCGATGCAGGGGATGCAGGTAACTAAAGACTATCTCGCGGTAATGGGCTTAAGAACAGTCGCCGGCCGAGGCTTCGAGGACTCGGACTTCTCCTTGGGACCTACAAGGGCGATCTTGCTCGGATATGAGTTTTGGCAACGGGCGTTTAACGGAGACCCGCAGATCATTGGCAAAACGGTGCGCATCAGCCGGTGGGATGTGTCCCCCACCGTAATTGGGGTGATGCAGCCGGGAGTACGTTTCCTTCCATCTCCGGGAAATGCCAAAGAGCCAAACTACAACGTGAACGCAACGGTGGATTTCTGGGTTCCTGCGGTGCCCGAGCCAGCCAGCATGAAGTATGCCTTCTGGAACCTCGTGGCGCGAGTTCGCGAGGAGGCAAGGCCGCGGCAAGCCCAGGAAGAATTAGCACTGCTGGCGAAAAGGGAGGGACAGTCAGAGCCGCAATTTGAAGGGTTCACACCCAAACTCGAGCCGCTGATCGAGGAAATGAATCGGGACGGCAGAAGGATTCTGCTGCCGCTGCTGGGGGCCGCGGCGATGGTTCTGCTGATCGGGTGTGGGAACGCCGCGGCCCTTCTGCTGGTACGTGGGCTGCAACGGCAGCAGGAATACGCGGTGCGCGGCGCGCTGGGCATGGGGCGGGTTGCGCTTTTCCGGCAGGTATTAACAGAGTGCCTGCTGCTGGCGTTGCCGGGGGGCATACTTGGAGTGGGGTTGGCATTTGGTGTCGTAAAGGTATTCAAGTTGATCGCGGGACATGCGGTTCCACGCCTGGACGGAGTAGCAGCGGGCTGGGCTGTACTGGGGTGGGGATTCGGTGCGGCCGTGCTGGCTTCGGCTCTCGCGGGAATTTTTCCAGCGCTGCGGGCTTTCCGGCTGGATCCCATGGACATTCTCAAGAGTGCCGGGCCGAAAGGCAGTGCGGGAACGGGAGAGCGCCGGCTTTTGCGCGGCGTGACTATGGCGCAGACGGCGCTGACACTGGCGCTGCTGGTCGGCGCGGGACTATTGATTCGTACGATGGTGAAAATCGCGGAGGTTCCTTCGGGCTACAACACAGGACGGATCTTGACGATGAGTGTGACGGAAGTGCAGAGTTGGTCGAACTGGGGCACCTTTCACCGGCAGGCTTTGGAGCGAGTTGCGAGGATTCCCGGCGTACAATACGCGGCGTTTGCGTGGGGGGTGCCGCTGACCGGAAACAACTGGCCGGCGACTTTGGAAATTGAGGGGCAGCCGCCAGCGATCAAAGAGAGCGACAAGACGGCGCTTCCGCTGCGCGCGGTGACGCCCGACTATTTCAAATTGATGGGAGAGGTGTTGCTCGCGGGGCGGGAATTTCGCGCGACGGACGATGATAAGGCGGCGGGAGTGGCCATCGTGAACCAGGCGTTTGTAGACCGCTACTTCCCGCATGAGAGTCCGGTTGGGCGGAAGTTCTGGCTGAGCGGGCGGGAAAAGCCGGGCACGGAAATTGTGGGGGAGATTTCGAATAGCCGAACCGATGATTTGACACAGCAAGCGTCTCCAGAGATTTACCTGCCGCTGTGGCAGGCGGCTGCGTTTTCGAAGCATTTGGTGGTGAGGACGACGGCGGACCCGCGCACTGTCGTGCGGGCAGTCGAACGCGAACTGCGCTCCGTGGATCCTACGGCGGCGATTGAAAACGTGAAGACGCTGGACGAGATTCGCGACGAATCGCTGGCCTCGCGAGCGTTCGCGATGCAACTGCTGGTTGGGTTTTCGATTGTGGGAAGCGTCTTGACGCTGGTGGGAATTTACGGCGTGCTCTCGCTGTCGGTGGCTTCGCGACGGCGGGAATTGGCGATTCGCAGCGCGGTTGGCGCCGAACCCAAAGACATTCGGAACCTGATCTTCGGCGAAGGATTTCGATTGATCGCGGCAGGCGTGCTCGCAGGGGTGGCGCTGGCAATGGTTTTGTCGCGCGTGCTGAGGTCGTTCTTGTTTGAGGTGCAGCCCAGCGATCCGGCGACGTTGGTCGTGGTTGGGCTATTGTTTGTGGGAGTGGCGCTACTGGCGTGTTGGGTGCCAGTGCGGCGCGCCGGGAAGGTGGACCCGGTGGAGGCGCTGAGGTACGAGTGAGAAACGGAGTTGCTTTGCCGGCCCTGTGCAGAAACCTCAGCGTTTCGCCGCCACGATGATGGCGATGACGACCGCTGCGCCGACCAGCATCCAGAAGATCGGACCTGGGTCTTTGATCTCCGCTACCTGAGCGTAGGGGATCGACCTTTCCCCGCCTGCCTTACTGAGCCTGACAGTGAAACCTTCGGCGCCGATGCTCTGAATGTGCCCGTTCAGCTTTTCTCCCCCGATCAGCGTGACTTTGACGGATTTTCCAACTCCGAACTTCTTCACCTGGGCTGCGACCAGGGATGGATCAGGCGCGGGAGAAGTCTGCGCAAACGCAATGCCGGCAGTGGTCCCCGAAAGCGCTACAACCAGCAGAATGACCAACCCCTGATGGAGAGCCCCTTTGCCGCGCCGGAAGCCTGTGGCGCTCCGTGACTGGTTTGACCCCGTCATCGATTCCCTCCTGATTTGACCAAATCTTTGCTTTGCGGCCCTGAATTCCCAACACCATAAATGATACACCACTGACTGCGTTGACTTCGCGGCGAGTTTTCGCGTAGGATGCCCCTGCTACCACGAACAGAGCAGGGAGATTATGAAACATGCGTAAGCTGGTTGGAATTGCCGCGTTTTTGATTGTCGCTTTGGCCGCTCTTCCCGTTGCCGCCCAAAGATGCGCGCCGGGAGACGAGGCGTGCCGCCGGGAGGAACTTCGCGATTACATTAAGGCGAATTACACCAAGTACGAGTATATGGCGCCCATGCGCGACGGCGTTCGTCTCTTTATCTCCGTCTACGCGCCGAAAGACACCTCGAAAACCTATCCCATCTGGATGCAACGCACACCTTACTCCGTGGCGCCTTACGGAGCGGATAACTATCGTCGCTCGCTCGGCCCCTCGGAGTTCTTTGCGCGCGAAGGCTACATCTTCGCTTATTGTGATGTGCGGGGGCAGGGCAAATCGGAGGGAACCTTCGAGAACGTCCGGCCATACATTCCCGACAAGCGCGACAAAACCCAGGTGGATGAGGCCAGCGATACCTACGATACGATCGACTTTCTATTGAAAGCCATTCCGAACAACAACGGCCGCGTAGGCATCTCCGGCACGTCCTACCCCGGTTTTTACGCCACCATGGCGGCGCTAAGCCGGCACCCGGCGCTAAAGGCCGTCTCGCCTCAGGCTCCTGTTACCGAGTGGTTCATCGGCGACGACTGGAGGCACAACGGAGCGCTCTTTCTGGCGCATGCCTTTGGATTCTATTCCGGTTTCGGTCGACCCAAGACGGGAGAGAACGAAATCCCCGGCCCGGGTTTTGATTTCGGCACTCCCGATGGCTACGATTTCTTCCTGCGCATGGGGCCGCTGGCCAACGCCGACCAGAAATATTTCAAGGGCAAGATCGAGGGCTGGCACGATTTAGTCTCTCACGACACTTACACGGATTACTGGAAGTCCCGCGACCCGCTTCCATATTTGAAGGACATTACAGCCGCAGTTATGACGGTGGGCGGTTTGTTCGACGCGGAAGACATCTACGGACCTCCCCACACTTACGAGGCCATCCGCAACCAAAGCCCCAACACAGTGAACATTCTGGTCGAAGGCCCGTGGTCGCACGGCCAATGGAATTACGATCAGGCCGAGTATCTGGGTGATGTGCATTGGGGCCAGAAGACCGGCGATTACTTCCGCGAGCACATCGAATTTCCGTTTTTCCAGCACTATCTGAAAGACAAAGGGGAAGAGAAGCTTGCGGGCGCCTACGTCTTTGAGACCGGGCGTGATACGTGGCACAAACTTGATAGCTGGCCGCCGCCCGAGGCTGTCAAGAAGACACTCTACTTCCAAAGCACTGGCAAGCTATCTTTCGAGCCACCTTTGACTTCCAGCCAGGAGTTCGACGAATACATTAGCGATCCGGCGAAGCCAGTTCCGCACATCTCCTGGACCAGCACTTCCATGACCTACGAGTACATGACCGGAGACCAGCGGTTCGCCGCGACTCGCACCGATGTGCTGGTTTACGAGACCGAGCCCCTGGAAGAGGACTTGAGCGTCGCTGGGCCGCTCACCGCGACGCTCTACGTTTCCACCAGCGGTACGGACAGCGACTGGGTGGTTAAACTGATCGACGTTTATCCCGGCAACTACCCCGATCCCGACCCCAACCCCAAAGGCGTTCGTATGGGTGGCTACGAGCAGATGGTTCGAGGCGAGCCGTTTCGCGGGAGATTCCGAAATGGATTCGACAAGCCGGCGCCTTTTGAGCCGGGCAAGCCGGACAAAGTCGAGTTCCAACTTCCAGGCGTGTATCATACTTTCCGGCGCGGACACCGAATCATGGTCCAAGTGCAAAGCTCGTGGTTTCCGCTCGTGGATCGCAACCCGCAGAAATTCGTGAAGATTGACGAGGCGAAAGCCAGCGACTTTCAGAAGGCCACCGAACGCGTCTACCGGTCGGCGAAGCTGCCCTCCGGACTCACGGTGGGAGTGTTGCCGTCTCACTAGGGTTGCGTTTGGGGGAGTTCTTGGTGCTCGAACCATGTTAAAAACCCTCCGATTTTGCTCCATCGCTTTGCTCCTGGTTGTTGTGGCAACCTGCGTGGAGGGGCTCGCAAAATCCAAGGCGCTAGGATCGTCAAAGCCCCGTGCGATCCCCGCTTACAGCGGACTGGAGAGCGGCCTTCCGCTCGCTGTAGCGCTCTCGCCGGACGGCCGGCGCGTTGCAGTACTCGCCATAGTTCCGCCCGCTTCCTTGGGTCCCGGACCCTACCCGTTGACCCTCCAGGTGTGGGACGCTGATCAATTAACGCTGCTCAGAAGCCGGGAAATTGCAGTCCCACGCCAACCTCAGAGCGACAGTTCATCTCCTGATCGCGAGCTCGCACCGCTCGAGTGTGTTGTGCGGTACGCGGGGAGCGGCGCGTCACTCGTTGTCACCGAAGGCAGCGCCAGGGCGGAGCCAGAGGGTGGGATCTCATCATTCTCTGCATCGCAGGCTCACCTGCACGTCCTCGCGGCCGATGACTTGCGGGAGCTTCGTTCAATTGACCTCGAGCTCGCTTCAGACCCTAGGACTCTCGGGGTCAGCGACCTCGAGGTCTCACCCGGTGGTGACCTCATCGCCGTTGCTCTCGCTCCGATTGATTTCTCGATCGGCTTCGGCAACGGAGCGTCGTGTCAGGCGTTTCAAGGAAGCGAGGCGCGAGTTTACGACTTGGGGAGCGGGCGAGAACTGTGGAAGACGCCTTTCGACAACGCCCGGATTGGCGGCCTTGGGTGGGCCCCTGATGGATCGAGCCTGGCTCTGACGCTTCAAACCAGTCCAGGCCAGGACCCGGTGGCGCAGGCCTTTTGCCCTGAAAGGAAAGTCGACCACAACGTGCTGATTCTCGATTCGGCTTCCGGCCATGTGCTCTCCGGGCTCAGCACCGGTGACGTTGCCGGGCCCGTATGCCTTGGGCCTCGGCACGAGGTGTTTACCGCCCCTTATCACTTCATCTACGCGAAGAGCATCGCCCAGAAGGCGACGGTCTGGAACGCACAGACCGGCGCCGCTGAGCGCACTATTGCCTGTCCCGGCAGGGACGTGCACGACGTCCTTGCACTTTCGCGTGACGGGAGTTTTCTGGTGGGTTACGTCGGGAAGGAGAGATTCGGCTTTTCCTGGAGCAACATGCAGGATCTGCCCGAGAATGTGGATGAGAGATTCGCCCTGTGGGATGCACGAAGCGGAGACTTGCTCGGCATTTCACCGAGCTTCGCTCCCCTCACTCACCCGGCCGCCAAGCAACCCGCTCAAAAGCAGGACCTTGGCTGGCTGCCGCCTTCTTTGCGCAAACTGGCCGAGCGCATCACGCGTGTGCAAGCGGCCCCAGGCAAGCCACAAGTGCAAGTGGCTGCCGACGGCAGCAAGGTCCTGGTTTCCTGGCCGTGGCATGGGTCGCCTCTCATTTTTGAGGTGCCGCCTTCCCGCAAGGCGCGCCCGAACTAGCGCACCTTATTTGTGTGGTGCGGGCGTCCCGCCCGCTGTCGTGGGAGCGTCCCGCTCCAGCAGGCGGGCAAATTGCCCTCGCCACAGAAACTTCCACTTCTGCTGGATTCGGATTACAATCACTCGGCAAATTCTGCGGCTGCGCGGACCTTGGTTGTTGAGGAGCGCGGCTCTGAAATCATGAACAAGGAGAACTCATTCTGTGTTTATCTCACGCAGGCAATTCTTCGGCACGGCAGGGACAGGGTTATTGCTCGCCGAATCGCAGCTCTTGCTGGCGAAGCGTGCGTCCGCTATGTCTTCGCAACCGCCGGCCGCATCAGTTGCGAATCGTTCGAAAGTCGCGGTCATCCAGGGGCCGGAGCGCCGCAAGATTGTGCACGATGCCATGGCGGCCATCGATGAGCAGATCAAGCCCAAACTGGTGGGTAAGAAGTACGTCGTCATCAAACCGAATGGTCTCGGGTCAGAGAACCTTCTTGCTTCTACGGACGCCGACGCCCTGCGCGGCATTCTCGATTACCTGACGCCGCGTTTCAGAGGCCCGGTGGTCATCGCGGAATCCTCCTCCGACGACACGCTGGAGATTTACGAGAAACATCACTATGAGCGCCTCTTGCCGGAGTATGGCGCTTCAAAATTGAGTTTGATCGACTTGAACCGGGAGGCCAAGTACAAGACGCTGCCGCTCATCGACTTTGACCTTCATCTCACACAGGTCCGATTGGCGGCTCGACTTCTTGATCCGGACGCTTTCGTGATCGGCGCGGCGATCATGAAGACGCACAATACCGTCATTGCGACCTTATCTGTGAAGAACATGGTGCTGGGCGCACCATTGCACAGTGCGCCGGGCGAAACCCCGGAGTGGAGCGACAAGCGTAAATTCCACGTGGGCGTGCGCCAAACTCATTACAACATGATGCTGGCGGCACAGAAACTCCAGCCCAACTGGGGTGTGGCCCTCATCGACGGCTTTGAAGGCATGGAGGGGGAGGGGCCGGGCTCCGGCACCGCGGTGCCCTCGCGCATCGCCATTGCCTCGACCGATTACATCGCCGCGGACCGCGTCGCCCTGGAGGCGATGGGAATTAACCCCGCCTGGATCGGATACCTGACTTATTGCGCGCAGGTCGGTTTGGGCCAGTACGAACTGGCTAAGATCGATGTGGTTGGCGCCAACCTCGCGTCTGTCAGGCGGAGCTACCGCTTGCATCCCGACATTCAACGCGAACTAAAATGGATGGGACCCATGGAAGGCCTGCCGCCCATACTGGGAGAATTAGGGCAGCGCTCCGATAAGGCGTCGGCTTGAAGCATTCTGCGGAACAACCCTCTCTGGAATCCGACGGCGGAATTCGGGGCCTGGCAACTTGAACCTGTTCGGTCGGTTGACATGCTGATCGGCATTATGCAAAAATTTCTAGTCTACTAACCAACGAAAGGGACTTACCCGCAAGCATCGAGCGCAATGGCTGACGAACAGAAGTCGCCGCCCATGGCGGACAACGGAGGCGAGACGCCAAAGCCTGTTTCCAAGGCGGAGGCATCGCCGCCGGGTAATTCACCTGGTACTCCTGGAACACCTGTAGGTTCGACTCCCGAACCTGCGAAGCCCGCGGCAGTCGCGCCAGCCAAGCCTGCTGCCGCGCCGGCCAAGCCTGCCGCTGCTCCGCCTGCACCCAAAGCTCCGGTCAAACCCGACCCATGGACAAGCCCGCTGTTGGACGCACTTCAAAAGGCGTTTCCCGGGGCAATTCAGGAGGCGGTGGTCTTCCGCAAGATGCCCTCGATTACGGTCGCCAAGGAGTCCCTGCTCGCGCTGTGTCATTTTCTAAGGAGTGAAGAAGGCGGGGCTTATGCCCTGCTCACGGACGAGACGGCAGTGGATTATCCCAAGCGGGAAAAGCGATTCGACATCGTCTACCATCTCTATTCCTTTGAGCGCAACGACCGTTTGCGGCTGAAGGTTCTGGTTGCTGCGGCTGAGCCCGTTCCTTCCGTGACCGAGGTTTGGCCCGCGGCCAATTGGCTGGAGCGCGAAGTCTACGACATGTTCGGAGTGGTTTACGAAGGCCATCCGGATTTGAAGCGTATTCTTCTGCCCGACGAGTGGGTTGGCCATCCGCTTCGCAAAGACTACGACATTCTGCGTCAAGATGCTGCATGGGTTAAATCCAACCTGGGAATCGAGAGCGGACAGTAACCGATGCCCGAAACCACTTATCTCGACGCCAACGAATTGATGATCAATATGGGGCCGCAGCACCCGGCCACACACGGCGTTCTGCGGGTGAAATTGAAGCTGGACGGCGAACGGGTGCTGGGCTCGGAATGCGTCATCGGTTACCTTCACCGCGGGGTGGAGAAAATTGCCGAGAACCGGACCTATGCCCAGTTCGCTCCCTATACGGATCGCATGGATTACGTGGCCGCGGTCACCAACGGCATGGGTTACGTCGAAGCGATCGAGAAATTGCTCGGCGTGGAGATCCCGCCGCGCGCCCAGTACACGCGGATGACCCTGGCCGAATTGCAGCGGCTTGCCAGCCACTTGCTGTGGCTGGGAACGCATGCGCTCGACCTGGGCGCCATGACCCCGGTTTTCTACACTTTCCGCGAGCGCGAAGAAATTCTCAAGATCTTTGAAAAATACTGTGGAGCAAGGCTCACCACACATGCTTTCCGCATCGGAGGATTGCAGTACGATCTTTACGATGGATTGGAACAGGATTGCCTGAAGTTTTGCGAATACCTCCTGCCCAAGATCGATGAATACGAGCAGTTGCTGACCAAGAACCGCATCTGGATCAACAGAACCCGCGGCGTGGGCGTTCTGAGCGCCGCAGATGCGATCGCCTACGGCGTGACGGGGCCGGTGCTGCGGGGCTCGGGGGTAAAGTGGGACATTCGCAAAGTGCAGCCCTATGAGGCCTACGACAAAGTGGAATTCGATGTGCCAACAGGCGAGCACGGGGATACCTACGACCGGTATATCGTCCGGATCCAGGAGATGCGCCAATCCGTGCGCATCATCCGGCAGTGCGTGGAACGCCTTGCGCCCGGCCCCATCTTCGGCAAAGTGGGCAAGGTGATCAAGCCGCCGGCCGGTGAGGTGTACCACTCCATCGAGGCGCCCAAGGGCGAGTTGGGTTATTTCGTGGTGAGCGATGGAACGGTAAATCCCTACCGGGTGCGGGTGCGGCCCCCTTCGTTCGTTAACTTGCAGGCGCTGGACATCATGATTCGCGGCCACCTCGTCGCCGACGTGGTGGCGGTAATTGGAACGCTGGATATCGTGCTCGGCGAAGTAGACCGATAGAGCAGTGACGAGTGACAAGTGACGAGTAAGAACAGTAGAGCCAGGAGCCGAAGGTTCGAGTCGGCGGCCCGCTATGCGCGGCGTCTTGACCTCCGGTTCTGCGCTCGTCACTCGTCACTCGTCACTCGTCACTTGACTTAACATGGCACAGAACATCGTCAACATCCTCCAAGCTCATCCGCTCATTCTGGCGCTTATCAAAATCTTGATTGTGCTGCTCGTGCTTTCCGGCATTGTGGCCTACCTGGTGTACATGGAGCGCAAGGTTCTCTCTTTTATGCAGGCGAGGCTGGGACCGATGCGGGTCGGCCCGTGGGGCCTGCTTCAGCCGGTTGCCGACGGTATTAAACTCCTGCTCAAGGAAGACATCATTCCCGCCGGAGCGGACAAGTTTGTGTTCTTGCTTTCGCCGGCCATCAGCGTCATGGCGGCGTTCACAGTTTTCGCCGTCATTCCCTTTGCCGGCAACTTTTACATCAGCGATATTAATATTGGCCTGCTTTTCATCCTGGCGATTTCTTCTTTGGGAATCTACGGCATTATCCTGGGCGGATGGTCGTCGAACAGCCACTACCCTCTGCTGGGCGCTATGCGCTCCGCGGCCCAGTTGGTGAGCTACGAAGTGGCGGGAGGGTTGGCGCTGGTGGGAGTGCTGCTGATCTCCAACTCCCTCAGCATGGTCGAGATTGTGAATCGGCAGCAGCAGATGGGTGTTTGGAACGTCTTCCTTCAGCCGGTGGCGTTCATGATCTACCTGATTGCGGGACTGGCGGAGACCAATCGCAATCCCTTTGACCTGCCCGAGGCCGAGTCCGAGCTTACGGCGGGGTTCCACACCGAGTACAGTGGTTTCCGTTTCGCCTTGTACTTCCTTGCTGAATACACCAACATGGTGGTTGTCTCTTGCATCGCCGTGACCATGTTCTTGGGAGGATGGCTCAGACCCTTTGTTAATGTGCGGGCTCTGGATTTCCTGCGGTTCGCTCCCGTAGTCTCACTGGTTGGGGCGGCCGCGTTTATCCTTTGGCTCGGCCTGAAAAGCCTGCTGCCCTTGGACCGGTATTTTTTCGTTGCTCTGGCGGTGGGGTGCATTCTGCTTGCCGGTCTGGTGGCTGTTCCTGCCGTGCTGAGCGCCGTGCAAGGAATCTTCTGGTTTAGCACCAAGGTGCTGGTCTTTCTTTATGCCTTTATCTGGTACCGCGGAACGTTCCCGCGCTACCGATACGACCAACTGATGACGGTCGGCTGGCACTGGATGATCCCGATTGGATTGGGGAACCTGATCGTGACTGCGGTGGTTCGATACTTGGTGAGCGCAAGAGCGTAGCGGCGGCTTTACGCCGGCAGTTTCCGGGCTGAGAGGCTGTGGGGAAGTCCATTTGACTGTCATCCTGAGGAGCCGAAGGCGACGAAGGATCTCCGCAGTTCGCTGAAAGCACAACTGCCGGGATTCTTCGCTTCGCTCAGAATGACATGAGATGAGGGTGTTGATGCAAGTCTCGGATTTTCTGCGTCGCGTGTTCCTGGTTGACCTCATCAAAGGTCTGGGGCTGACCTTTTCCTATCAGCGTCCGAGCGCCAGTTATACCGAGCAGTATCCGCTCGAACGCGCGGTAGTGGCGGAGCGCTATCGAGGCGCTCCTCGCCTCAACAATCACCCGGAATCGGGCGAAACGCTCTGCATTGCCTGCAATCTCTGTTCGATTGCTTGCCCGGAGAACCTGATTGTGGTGGGGTGGGCGCGGACCGAAGATCGCAAGAAACGATTAACAACTTTTACCTACGACCTGTCGCGCTGCATGTTCTGCGGCTTGTGCGAGGACGCTTGCCCCGTCGACGCGCTGGAACTGACTCAGGACTTTGAGATTGCACAATACTCGAGGCAAGGGATGATCTGGGACCGGCAGGCCCTCGAAGAAGGGCCGCGGCCCGTGCGGTATACGCGGTAGCAAAGTCGAAATTCGAAACTCGAAAATCGAAATTCGGGCGGCGGGTTTTCGAATTTCGGTTTTCGAATTTCGAGTTTCGACCCGTACAATTATGCTTCTACTGATCGCTTTTGGAATTCTCTCGGCGGTTGCGTTGGTTTCCGGCGTGATGGTGATTACCCGCCGGAATGCCGTGCATAGCGTTATCTGGCTGATCGTCGCCCTGTTCGCGGTGGGCGGGATCTTCCTGCTGCAGCACGCCGAGTTTCTTTTTGCCGTGCAGATCATTCTCTACGTGGGCGGCATCATGGTGCTGTTCCTGTTTGTCGTCATGCTGGTGAACCTTGACGTGGCTTTGAAGCAGGCGCAGTTCAGCCGCCAGTGGCAACTCGGCTTGTTTACCGCCGTATTGGTATTCGCGCAACTGGGCTACGTGATCTACAAACTCGGGAGCGGCATGAGCCTGCCCGCCCAGCCTGCCAGTCCTGCACCTGCGCACAATACCCAGGCGATTGGCCAGGCGCTTTACCAGACGTATATGTTGCCGGTTGAGATCGCTTCACTGCTGCTGCTGGTGGCGATGGTGGGCGCGGTGATCATGGCCAAGAGGAAGTTCGAATGATTCCGACGGAATATTACATCCTGCTGGGCAGCTGCCTGTTCACGATTGGCGTGATCGGCGTTTTGACGCGGCGCAACGTCCTCGTCATCCTGATGTCCATCGAGCTGATCTTGAACGCCGTCAACATCAACCTGGTCGCCCTGTCGCAGTATTTCCATTCTGTGGACGGGCAAGTCTTCGCAATTTTTGTAATCACCGACGCCGCCGCCGAAGCGGCCGTCGGCTTGGGCTTGATAATTGCCCTCTTCCGCAATAAGGAAACTGTGAACGCGGATGAGATTGACCTACTAAAGTGGTGATATTGGTGACGACGTGGTTCACCAATCGGACGCTGTGATTCCCCGCAGGGGGTTAATAGAACAGTCGGGGGCAGCTTCCCATCGGCCTGAAAGTAAAGTGTTGGGACGCCGCGAGCCGCGGAGCGGCGGCAGAAAGTAGCCCACGGCGTGAGCCGTGGGACCGGATGCGGAGTGAATATTCGTAGCCCCGGAAGGGGCGACAGATCTGGTGTCGATCATCTTCCGCCCCTCTGGGGCTGAGATGTGACGAAGGGCAACTCTTCGATCCCACGGCTCACGCCGTGGGCTACTCTCTGGCGGCCCTCCGGGCCTGTACTAGCGGTTATCGAGCGGAATCGTTTTCGACTTATTCCGGGGGCGTTGCTCCCGGCTACTAAATTGTGCCCCTGCGGGGCGGAGCCGGCGAAATCGGCTCGAGCGCGAGTTGGGCGTTCGATATGATTCTAGACTACATTTGGTTGATTCCTCTGTTCCCGCTCTTGGGCGCCGCGATCCAGTTGTTTGTCGGGCGGCGGTTGTCGAAGAATGCCGTGACCGCCGTTTCTGTGGGGCTCCCGGGCATCGCATTTTTGTGGGCTCTGGGATGTGTCGCCGAGTTTCTCAAGCTGCCGGCGGATGTCCATGTCTTCACCAAGGTTCTGTATTCATGGCTGCCCGCCGGCGCGTTCAGGCTATCGAACGGCTCGCTGGGTAATTTCAACGTTCCCGTGGGATTCCAACTCGACCCTCTGTCTACGGTGATGCTGCTGGTGGTGACAGGTATCGGTTTTCTAATTCATGTCTATTCGGCCGGCTACATGGCGCACGAAGGGGGCTACTACCGATTTTTCGGATACATGAATCTCTTCATGTTCTCGATGCTGGTGCTGGTCCTGGCGAACAACTACCTGATGATGTTCGTCGGGTGGGAGGGCGTCGGCCTCTGCTCGTATCTACTGATCGGTTTTTTCTTCCAACGCAAATCAGCTTCCGATGCAGGCAAAAAAGCCTTTGTCGTTAACCGCATTGGGGACGCGGGTTTTCTGTTGGGCGTCATGCTGATGGCGGTCACCTTCGGCAGCGTGGAATTCCAACAGGTCACGGAGCAGGCCCGCAGCGGACGCTTTCCGGTCGGCAGCACCGTCATCGTCGCTATTTGTATTTTGCTGTTCATCGGCGCCATGGGGAAATCCGCACAATTTCCGTTGTACGTCTGGCTGCCGGACGCCATGGAGGGTCCAACCCCGGTGAGCGCCCTGATCCATGCCGCCACCATGGTGACGGCGGGTGTTTACATGGTGGCGCGCTCGAATGCGCTTTTCATTCTGGCGCCCACCGCGATGGCCCTTGTGGCCGGCATCGGCGCGTTCACCGCCATCTTCGCAGCGAGCATCGGCCTGGTGCAAAACGACATCAAGCGCGTGCTGGCCTATTCGACGGTGAGCCAACTCGGGTACATGTTCCTGGCGTGCGGAGTGGGCGCGTTCGGCGCGGGCGTCTTCCACCTGATGACGCACGCCTTCTTCAAAGCTCTGCTCTTCCTCGGAGCGGGAAGCGTGATCCACGCCATGAGCGGCGAACAGGACATGCGCAAGATGGGCGCTCTGTGGAGCCGCATCCCTACCACTGCGAAAACCATGCTCGTCGCTACCTTGGCCATCAGTGGCGCGCCGCTTTTTTCAGGCTTCTTCAGTAAAGATGAGATCCTCTGGCAGGCCTTTTCGAGCCCGTACGGAAGCATCTTGCTTTGGTTTGTCGGGTTCGCCACCGCAGGCCTCACCGCCTTCTACATGTTCCGGCTGTTCTTCATGACCTTTGCAGGCAAGTCCCGCGTCCCGCACGAACTCGAGCACCATATCCACGAGTCGCCGAAGGTCATGACTGTGCCGCTCATCTGCCTGGCGATTGGGGCGCTGACGGCCGGATACATCGGCTGGCCGAAAATTTTGGGCGGCTCCAACCACTTCGAACATTTCCTGGAGCCGGTTTTCGAGAATCCCAACGCGCGAGCGGCGTTCGAACACACCTGGCAGAGCGAATTCGGTCTCATGCTGCTTTCCGTGGCTATCGCGGCGACTGGTTTTCTGGTTGCATACTTCTGGTACGTGCGGCGCCCGGAGGTTCCAGAGCGGGTGGCCGCCAAGGCCGGGCCTCTCTACAATCTCGTGCTGCACAAATATTATATTGATGAATTGTATGATGCCTTATTTGTGAATCGAGTGAAGAATCTCGGCAACGCCTTCGCCGCTTTCGACCTAGGCGTCATCGACGGGGGAGTTAACGGCGCGGGTTGGCTGACGCGTACGTTCGGGGAGGTTTCGCGTTACTGGGACACCTGGGTTATCGATGGCCTTGTGAACGTAACCGCGTTCGTGGTGAAGGTCCTGAGTTATCCCGTGCGGGTCATCCAGACCGGCCTGGTGCAGAATTACGCCTGGATGATCACCTTGGGCGTGCTGATTTTCATGGTGTATTACTTTGTGCATTTCTGAGAGCAGTCCGGAAGTTGAGGAGTCGAGAAGTTGAACAGTCAGCAGTCGGAGACTTGAACTTCTTGACTCCTTAACTTCTCGACTCCTTAACCGTTCTTCCGAGGTTCCCGATGGCTTTCTTTCATGATCACATTCTGAGTTTGATCCTGTTCACGCCGGCGGTGGGGCTGATTGCCCTCATGTTCATTCCCGGCGCGAACAAGCAAGCCATCCGCTGGTGGGGCAACGTCGTCATGTTCGCGAGCTTTCTGGTGTCGCTCCCGCTGGTTTTCTGGTTCTCGCAGGAGTCGCCGGAGCAGCAGTTCAAATTTGTGGAAATCCATAATTGGATTCCCAGCATCGGCGCGCAATACCACCTCGGAATCGATGGCATCAGCTTTCTGCTCATCATGTTGACCACCGTGCTGGGCTTCCTTGCGGGGCTCTCCTCCTGGTCGGCGATTCAAGAGCGGGCAAAAGAATATTACGCCATGTTCATGCTCTTGCAGGTGGGCATGCTGGGCGTTTTCATGTCGTTGGACTTTTTCCTCTTTTACGTTTTTTGGGAAGTCATGCTCGTGCCGATGTATTTCATTATCGGCGTGTGGGGCGGCCCGCGGAAGCTTTATGCGGCCATCAAGTTCTTCCTCTACACCCTTGCCGGGTCCGTTTTGATGCTGCTCGGAATCCTGACTCTCTACTTTCATTACCACACGGATACGGGCGTCTACACGTTTGACTACATGCAACTGATGCAGCATAGTTGGCCGCTCAACCTGCAATATTGGGTCTTCTGGGCATTCATGATCGGGTTCGCCATCAAGGTGCCGATGTTCCCCTTCCACACCTGGCTGCCCGATGCCCACGTGGAGGCGCCAACGGCCGGCTCGGTAATCCTGGCCGGCGTCCTGCTGAAAATGGGGACCTACGGCTTCATTCGGTTTTCGCTGCCCCTTTTGCCTCAAGCCAGCAGCAACCCCACGATCGTCAAGGTCATGGTCGTGCTCTCAATCATCGCGATCATCTATGGCGCCCTGGTCTCGCTGATGCAGCGCGACATGAAGAAGCTGATCGCGTATTCTTCCGTCAGCCACCTGGGATTCTGCACGCTCGGAATCTTCGCTCTGAACCCCCACGGTTTGCAGGGAAGCGTAATCCAGCAGATCAACCACGGAATATCCACCGGGGCCTTGTTCTTGATTGTGGGCTTGATCTACGAGCGCCGCCATACGCGCGAAATCAAGGAATTCGGCGGCCTTTCGAATGTCATGCCGGTCTATGCCACGTTATTCATGATTGTGATGCTCTCCTCAATCGGACTGCCCCTGCTGAATGGCTTTATTGGAGAGTTCACAATCCTTCAGGGAGCGTTCGAGGCGAACTGGCACTGGGCGGCTTGGGCCGTGGTGGGAATCGTTCTGGGCGCCGCTTACATGCTCTGGCTTTACCAGCGAACCATGTTCGGGGCCTGCGAGAATCCCAAGAATCAGGTGCTGAAGGACTTGAATTGGCGCGAGATTACGACCCTGGTGCCTCTGATTGTTTGGGCCTTTTGGATCGGCCTCTATCCGAAGCCGTTCTTCAACGTGCTCGATAAGCCCGTGACGGCCATCGTGCAGCGGGTCAATCCGGACTTCTATCGTTCCTCATCGGCAGCAATAAAAACGCCCACACAAGGCGTAGCACAGCCGCTCCTGGCCGTGCAGGCGACGCGTCCGAAGGCTGTGAAGGCACAGGCAAGAGTGCCTGTGCTACCTGGATCGGGAGGAGTCGCCCGCCAATGATTACGTCCTTCTTCAGCGGATCGGACTACCAGGCGATCAAGCCGGAAATCCTTCTGGCGATGTTCGGGCTGGCGATCCTGCTGTTCGATTTCCTGCTCGACAAACGCGATAAGTACATGAACGCGCTGACTGCTCTGGCAGGCCTGGCGCTCGCCGGGCTCAAGCTGGGAATGTTCTGGGTCGCTATGGGTGGCGCAGGGTACCACGGCTTTGGCGGCGTCTTCGTCTTGGACTCGTTCGCGATTTTTGCCAAGTTCATCATCGTGGTGGCGACGGCGATTGTGGTGCTGCTCTCCGTAAAGTACCTCGAGATTGAGCATGCGAACTTGGGCGAGTACTACGCCCTGCTTCTCTTCTCAGCCGTGGGTATGATGTTCCTGGCATCCGGTACGGACCTGATCGTGTTGTTTATCGCCCTCGAGCTCATGGCCCTCTGCGAATATGTCTTGACGGGGTTTCTGCGTGGCAACCGGCGCTCCAACGAAGCGTCGGTGAAGTTCTTCCTGCTGGGGGCTTTTTCTTCAGGCTTGCTGCTTTACGGGATGTCTTTGCTGTACGGCATCGGCGGCTCAACCAACCTGCTGGTGATTGCCCAGCGGCTCTCGGACCGCCCTGTCCATGACCCGCTGGCCTGGATCGCCATGATTACGCTTCTGGCGGGAATCTTCTTTAAAGTGGCGGCGGTGCCATTCCACCAATGGACGCCGGACGCCTATGAGGGCGCGCCCACCTCCATCACGGCCTTTATTTCCGTGGCCCCGAAAGTGGCTTCCTTCGCCTTCTTCATTCGCATTCTGATTGCCGGGTTGTGGCCCTTGCGCGCCGAGTGGCAGGCGCTGACCATCGGAGTTGCCATCGCCACCATGACCTTGGGAAATCTGGCGGCGATCACCCAGACCAACATCAAGCGATTTTTCGGCTATTCCACCATCGCCCACGTGGGCTATCTTTTACTGGGCCTTGTTGCCGCCGCGGATGGAAATCGTGAGGGCCTGACGGCCATTGCCATCTATCTTCTGGTTTATGCCTTCATGAACCTGGGAGCTTTCGCGGTAATCATCGTGATGCGTCGGAAGGACCTGATCGGCGACGAGATTGAAGACTTCTCCGGCCTGATGTCGCGCGCCCCTGGCATGGCGATCCTGATGCTGATTTTCCTGCTTTCCCTGGCAGGCATTCCCCCCACCGCAGGGTTCATCGGGAAGTACTTTATTTTTCTTTCTCTGATTGAGACCGGACATTACTACTTGGCCGTGCTGGCGGTGGCCTACGCGGTCGTGGCTTTGTATTACTATTTTCGCATCGTGGTTGCGATGTTCATGAAGAAAGCCGGGGAGGCAGTTCCGCTCGCGACCAGTGCGGGTATTCGGGTGGCGCTCGCCGTCACGCTGAGTATGACGCTGGTGGTTGGGGTTTATCCCCAGCCGTTTATTTTGATCGCGCGCGAGGCGATCCGGCCCTTCTTTATGTGAAGCACTGCGGGCGTTCGATGCGCTCGCCGTCACCTGCGCCATGGCAGCCAGTCCAAAGAAGCCGGTAAACATCTGGACACAGGTGGGGCTTTACACGAGCCTGGGCTTTATTCTGCCCGCGGGCGCGCTCGCCGGCGCGGCCGCAGGTTGGCTGTTGGACCACTGGTTCCACACCTCGCCCGTGCTGACCTTAATCCTGGCCTTGATCGGGGGGGCGGCCGGTTTGACGGAAGTTCTGCGGATTCTAGGCCGGGCGGAGAAGGATGCAGACAGAAACGATTCAGATTCCGGACCTGGCTCGGGCTGAAGCGCGCCTGCCGCGCTGGATGGTACTTTGCGGGGTTGTCGCGCTGATCGGGATGTTGTTGTACCGCCAGGTGATGATCGCCGTCGGCTTTAGCTTGGGCGCCGCGCTGGGAATCTTAAATTACTATTGGCTGCATGAGGCGGTGGTGGCGTTGTCGATGGCGGGCCAGGCCCGAATTCCCAGGTTGCTCGTGGCAAAATTCCTGATAAGATATCCGCTGGCATTCGGTGTTGTGATTTTCTTCTTCAAGACCCGATGGCTTCCGCCGATGGCTATATTGGCGGGGCTGTTTGTGCCGGTGGCGGGACTTTTGATCGAAGCCATCGTGCAAATCGGAGGTGGATTGGCTTCGCATCCAAATCCTCCGCCTTGTTAGAAGGTGCGAAAAGGCCGATCGCCTGTCATCCTGAGCGCAGCGAAGGATCTGCATTTGCGTGTTTTCGAGGAGATACTGCAGATGCTTCGCTGCGCTCAGCATGACAGATGAGCCTTTTCCTTAGCCTGTTCGGAGTTTAAGACACGAAACAACATGGAACATCAACTTTGGTTTACCGCAATCCTAAACAAGCTTCTGGGCAGTGCCGTAACGCCGCTGCTCGCGAAGATCGGCCGGGCGCCTGCCGACCCTGTCCATCCCATCCCGAATTACGTGGCGATGGAGATTTTCGTTATCCTTCTGATGTTAGCCGGCATGGTTATTCTTCGCCGGCAACTGTCGGTTGAAAACCCGGGCAAGTTTCAACACATCGCGGAAGTCGTGGTGGGATTTACGCGGGACATGTGCGAGGAGATCATCGGCCACGGCAGCGGTCGTTATGTGGCGATGTTGGCGACCCTCGGAATTTTCGTGGGGCTCTGTAATGTGCTGGGAATGATTCCAACCTTACAGACTCCCACGGCCCACATTCAGGTGACACTGGGTTGTGCCGTAGCGGTGTTCCTCTATTACAATTTTCAAGGGATTCGCCAGCATGGAGTGATCGGTTATCTCAAGCACCTTTCGGGGCCGATGCTGGCCATCGCGGTCGTCATGTTTCCGATTGAAATCATCGGGAACCTGGGCCGGCTGCTTTCGCTCAGTGTCCGTCTCTACGCGAATATGATGGTGGGTGACCTGCTGGAATGGGTTTTCAGCAACCCGGTTCCCGTGGCAATGTCGGCAGCGTTCCACATGGCCTTTCTGGGACCCGTCATCACCATCCTGGCGCCCGTGGTGTTTATGGCGCTGCACCTTTTCGTCTCGCTGTTGCAGGCGTATATTTTCATGCTGTTGCCCGCCGTCTATATCGGTATGGCCATTTCGGAAGAACACTAGCGAGAGGATGGAAATTGGAAACTGGAAATTGGAAAACGGAAGGGGGGAAACGGCAACAGACTGCGAACCGAAAAGAACCATTTTCCGTTTTCCAGTTTCCGATCTTGCAAGACCGCGAGCGTGATTCCCGCTTGTTCGAGGGTTGGCGGGAAACCACCCACTGGCGGAAATTCATAGTGAACTCGCTCCGCGTGGTTGCGAGTTCGAAGGAGGAAGTGCATGAAACGGTACGTTGCGATGTTTCTGTCGGTAGTAGGAATGCTTTTGATTGCGGCGCCTGCGTTTGCCCAGGAGGCGGCCGGTAACGCCCATTCGGATAATACCAAATGGGTGATCATCACTGCCGGATTCGCCATGGCCATTGCTTCCGCTGTTTGTGGCTATGCCCAGGCGAAAGCGACCGCAGCAGCTTGCGAGGGCCTGGCGCGTAATCCGGGCGCCCGGCCGGGCATTCAGTTTGCCTTGCTCTTGGCGCTGATCCTGATCGAGTCGATGGCGCTGTACACCTTTGCCATCATCTTTGCCAAAGTTACGGCTTGATAAGCGGGATTTTGTTTTGGTTCGGTCAAGAACGGGGAGGCTTCGGCCTCCCCGTTTTGTTCTGAGCCTTGACATCTGTTCGCAATAATGCGAACGTGCGACAGTGAGGGAAATGTCGGATATTCAAGTCGTCATCTTTAAGGAGGCCGGGCAGGTAGCTGTGGCGAAGAAAAGAGAATTCAGATCAAAGGCGCTCCAATTTGTCTACGACCGTTATGTCGGCGAAGACTCTGAGTTAGCAGCGGCCTTTGAAGAGGAGCTTTCCTCGGCCAATATCGCCAGCCAGATTTATAACCTCAGGAAGCAAGCAGGACTTAGCCAGAGGCAGCTTGCGGCAAAGCTGGGCACAACCGCGTCAGTAATCTGCCGCCTCGAAGATTCGGACTACGAAGGTCACTCCCTCTTCATGCTCAGGCGAATTGCGGCGATCCTGGGCAGACAGGTTAAGATCGTCCTAGTCCCTGCGAAGGGCGGGCGCGCCACGGCTTGAAATCTCCCCGCGGGCGCGGCTTTGCGGTACGTCTAGATACCTCGAGACCGCAGAGCTTCGCACTGCGCCAGCCTGCGGGAACGGACGACTTAGGAACTTTCCGGACCGCTGTGGTGTCAAAATCGATATGGCTCTAGACCGCAGCACCTTCCCGGCGACGGCGTGGCTGTTACGCCAGCTCACGTCTCGTCGTGCTCTTCGGTTCTACCTTTTTTTTTGCGGTTCTGGTGACTCTCTTTGCCGCGTTCATTCACATTCAAGCTCACCTCCTGCGTCATCGGGCCGAAGCGCTCCTTTCCGATATTCGTCACCTTGAGGTGCGCAAGAGCACCTGGGCCGATGCACAAAAATTCATGAGCCGCTGGGGAGCATGGGGACACTACGACGGGAGTTGCACCGCAGCAGAGTGCGAATACCACGTTGTGATCGCCGATCTTTTCATTTTCAACAAACGGCATCATCTACCATACCGGCTCGTGCGTCCCTACATGGTCATCGGCGGCTGGCTTGGTGGCAGGCCGGTTATGGTTCGTGCCTCACTCACTGTAATCGACGGCGTCCTGTGGGGTAAGATTTTCGGCGCATTTATCGAGGTTCCCCCTCGGTCGTTCTTTCCCTCTCAGTCGTTCTCCGACAACGGCTACCGTCTGATTGGTACGGCGGGCAGCGCTTCGCGGCTCAGTCTTATATCGGGGCCCACGCCGCAGCTTGCCCTTCACAGGGACTATCTGATCGGGAGCCCAGGCGGATGCGAGGTATGTTTGATGGCGTATACAAAGTTCACCCCCAGTGCGCACCCGTCGGACGTTCAGCGCCTGATGAACTTCGATCTTTCTTGCATCACTCGATGGCGGCCCTGCCGCGAGCGCGAACAGCTTATGCCCCAGGCGTGGCCGCAATACCTGGCGGAGCAAGACCGAGTACAAGAAAGTTGGGACCATCTCAACTGTGACTACCCTCTTGACCTACTAGGGCGGGAGGCGGGAAGCGCGGCGCTTGTTGAGGTCGTTTCGAGTCGTACGGAGAAAAGCGGTGGTCAGGACTGGTGGAGAGTAAAGTTCCGACTGGTGAAGCGACTGAAAGGCGCACAGTTCTGGCAGACGAATGCGGAGGCGGAATCGTGGTTTGACTCACTCGAACATCTGGGCGCCGGCTCGAAGGTCATTCTGCTGTTTCACCCCGAAAGCGTCGATGTTGAGGTTCCTAAGCTTAACGTCGACAGGTGCGGGGTCATCCCGTTCACGCCGCGCGGTCTCGCCGAGGTTGAGCAGGGTATCGATGAGGACTTTTATTCAAGCCGGGACATTGACAACCATCATTTTCCCAACTTGTTGCGGTGAATAGCGGGAGTCCTCGGCGTCCCTGGCTATGCAGAACTGCCGAAAGCACACCTTCTTCGTCAGCCCACGGTTAAGTTTGACCCAAATTCCGAAGTTGCGAGGCTCTCTCGGAAGAAACCCCTCACCCGGCTCGCTACTCTCGCCACCCTCTCCCCAAGGGAGAGGGCTAAAACCAATTATCGTTGACGGCCCTCTCCCTTGGGGAGAGGGTGGCCTGCAGCCGGCGTAGTCATCAGCCGGTGCGGGACGGGTGAGGGGTTACCTCCGAAGAGTCCAAACACCCGTTCCCTTCTCGAGGTTATCAAGGCAATTCAAATTCAACCCGTTGGCCTCGCAGCCCCAAATTCGACTTCGCAATTCGGGTTTACGGAAGCGGAATCCCAGCCGTATTTGCGAAGGCGTGAAAGAAGTTGGGAAAGAGACCCAGGTAGAGAATACCCACCAAACTTACAGCTAAGGCGGTGCGCAATGCCATCGGCAACGCGGCGCTGGAGGCCTTCGTGGCGCCTTCGCGCATGTACATGGCAACGACAACCTTCACATAGAAATACACCGAGACGACGCTGTTCAGCAGGGCAATAATAGTAAGGCCGATCAGGTGGGAATGGACAGCGGCGCGGAAAAGGAAGAATTTCCCGAAGAAACCTGCGGTGGTGGGGATTCCTGCCAGGGAGAGCAGGAGGACCGTCAGGCAAGCGGACGTTCCAGGCCGCACGTAGGCCAACCCGGTGAAGTCCTCAATTTGCGTTGAGAGTTCACCGTTCCCCGCGAGATGCGCGATCAAAACGAACGCACCCACGTTCATCAGGGCATAAGCCGTGAGATAAAAGAGGACTGCGGAAGCGCCTTCTTTGCTACCCGCCGCCACACCTACCAGGATATAGCCCGCGTGCGCGATGGAGGAATAAGCCAGCAACCGCTTGATGTTGGTCTGCCAGATCGCCGCGAGATTGGCCAGGCTCATGGTCAGGATCGCTGAGACCCAGATGACCCAGAAACTGGTGGAGGCGCCCGAACCGAGGCCACCCAGGAAAACCCTCAGAAGAACCGCGAAGGCCGCAGCCTTAGGACCGACGGAGAGGAAGGCCGTCACCGGCGCCGGCGCGCCCTGGTAGACGTCCGGCGTCCAGATTTGAAATGGGGCAGTGGAAAGCTTGAACGCCAGTCCCACGAACATCAAAAGCAGCGCCACGCGCCCGAGCGTCGTCCACTGCTCGGGATGCGAAAGCCGTGCGCTCAACTCCAGCAGGTTGGTGGTGCCCGTCAGGCCGTAAACAAAAGCAATGCCGTAAAGGAAGAAGGCGGTGGCGAATGATCCCAGCAGGAAGTATTTGAACGACGCCTCGTTGGCGAGCGGGTCCCTTCGCCTGTAGCCCACCAGGATGTAGGTGGAGATGGAAGAAATTTCCAGTCCGATAAATACCATGATGAGGTCTGTGGATGCCGCCATGAAGCACATCCCTGCGGTTCCCATCAGGAGAAGCGCGTAGAACTCGCCGTGTTGAAGGCCGTCACGCTCGAGGTAGTTGACGGACCCAAGCACCGTCAGCGCCGCGACCAACAGAAACAGGTAGAAGAAGTAGAAACTGAATTGGTCCGCGGCGATCGCCTTGCCGAAGGCCAGCCCCGGGTTATTGGAAGTCCACCAGGTGCCGCCTGCCGCGGCGACAATTCCGGCCAGCGAAAGCCATCCGAGCAGAAACTTTCTCGGGGGCGCAACGAATGGTTCCAAGACCATCACCAGAATTCCGAATCCACAAAGGATTATCTCCGGCAGGATTCGCAGTGTGTCAGTGGGCTGGAAGGTGATCATCGGCCACCCCCCACGGAGGGAATTGGGAATAGGGAATAGGGATTAGGCGCCCGGGAACCGCGAGCCGCGAGTCGGGAGTTGCGGCTGTTCTGGGTGTTCACAGCTGCCAACTTCCTGATCCCTAATCCCTGTTCCCTGTTCCCTAATCCCTGTTCCCTATTCCCTGCTCCCTGCACTCGCGACATGACGGCGTCCACGCTATGGTCCATGCGGCGCAAGAAAGGCTGCGGGTAAATGCCCATGGCGAGAATCACAATGACCACGGTGGCGAGGATGAATTTCTCCAGCACGCTGCAGTCCGGTAGGCTCTTATTCTTGTCATTGGTAATCTCGCCCAAAAAGACGCGCTGGTACATCCAGAGCAAGTAGACTGCCGCCAACACCACGCCCACGGCGGCCAGCGCGGCGTAAACGGCCCGTTGGTGGAGGGAGCCGAGAATCACCAGGAACTCGCCCACGAATCCATTCATCATGGGCAGGCCCAGAGACGAAAGTGTGACGATCAGGAAAAAGGTGCTGAAGACGGGCAGGGAAGTGGCGAGGCCGCCGAACTCGCGGATCAGCCGCGTATGTCGGCGTTCGTAGAGCAAGCCTACGAGGATAAACAAGCCGCCGGTGGAAACGCCGTGGCTGAACATCTGGTAGATGGCACCTTCCATTCCTTGCGTGTTGAGCACGAAAATCCCCAGAACGCAGAAGCCAAGATGCGCCACGGAGGAATACGCCACCAGTTTCTTCAAATCGGGCTGCACCATGGCTACGAGCGCGCCGTAAATGATGCCGATGATTGCAAGGGCGATGACGAGGGGCGCGAACTCCCGCGAAGCGCGCGGAAAGAGCGGCAGGCAGAAGCGCAACATGCCGTAGGTGCCCATCTTCAGCAGCACCCCGGCCAGAATCACTGAGCCTGCCGTGGGCGCTTCCACGTGGGCGTCGGGCAGCCAGGTATGGAACGGGAACAGCGGAACCTTGATGGCAAAGGCTATAAAAAAAGCCAGGAAAAGCCAGCGCTCAGTCGAGGGAGACAAGAGAGGACTGTTGGTGAATGTGGCGACGATTCGGACCAGGTCGAAAGTTCCTGTGACGCTATAAAGGTAGATAATACCCGCGAACATGAGAGCGGAGCCGACCATCGTGTAAAGAATAAACTTCACGGCCGCATAAATCCGCCGCTCGTGACCCCAGATGCCAATCAGGAAGTACATGGGGATCAGCATGACTTCCCAGAAGACAAAGAAGAGCACCAGGTCGAGCGAAGCAAAGACGCCGATCATGCCGGTCTCGAGCGCCAGCAGGAAGATGAAGAATTCCTTCACCCGCTTCGTAATGCCCGTCCAGGAAACCAGCACGCAGAGCGGCATCAGGAAGCCCGTCAGCAGGATCAGCAGTCCGCTTAAGCCGTCGATTCCGAGGTGATAGTCAACCGGCGGGGTTGTGATCCAGGCATGGATCTCCACGAACTGCATGCCCGGAGTGTCTGCCCTCAAGCCAGCATAGAGGATCGCGCTCACCAGAAAGGTGAGCAGCGACGCCACGAGCGCCACCCAGCGAATCTGTCGCTCGCGCGCGGGGCCGAGAAAACCGACAATGAATGCCCCTGCCAGCGGCAGCGATATTGCGATCGTAAGAATATGACCAGCTAGCCAATCCATAGAATTAACCAAGCGCGTTCGATCTTGAACTCGTCACTCGTCACTTGTCACTGCTACTTCGGCCAGAGCACGTAAGCCAGCCACACCGTGGCGCCCAACAGGACCCACGTCGCATAACTGCGGATGTTGCCGGATTGAATGCGGCGCAGGATACTGCCCACTCCGGCGACTCTCTCGCCGGTTCCGTTAACGCCGAGTCCGTCGATAACCTCCGCGTCGATGCGCTGCCAGAGGATCTTCTCCGCCCCCACTTTGAGCGGCCGCACCAGCAGCCAGTTATAGATCTCATCCACGTAATACTTGTGAATCAGGAGTTGATAAACGCCGTTGAACCGCTCCGCAACGCGGTGCGGCAGCGACGTGTTCTTCAGGTAAAGCCACCAGGCCGCCAGGATGGCGGCGCCCGCAAAGCAGAGCGCGAAGATCATCAAGGCGCCGGCGGAAAAGCCCTGAGCGCCGGACTCCGGCACGGAGGCTCGCAGGAAATCGCTCGAGGTCTTGAACACCGGATCGAGAAACCGGTCAAAGGCCTCGCTTCCTCCAAAGACCTTCGGCCAACTCACGTCGCCAGCCAGGATCGAAAAGAGCGCCAGGATGATCAGCGGGGTTGTCATCTTCGAGCCGCTCTCGTGCACGTGGTGCTCGGCTTCGGGCGACAGGCGCGACTTGCCGAAAAAGGTCAGGAAGAGTGCGCGGAACATATAAAAGGCGGTCAGGCCCGCCGTGATCGCGCCCAGCCAATAGATCCAATGCTTCGCCAAGGGGCCTTCGTAGGCTGCGGCGAGAATCTCATCCTTACTGAAAAACCCGGACAACCCCGGTACGCCGCTGATGGCCAGGGTGGCGACGAAGAAGGTGATGAAGGTAGTCTTCATCTTGTGCCGCAAGCCGCCCATCTTGCGCATGTCGAGTTCGCCGTCCAGGCCGTGCATCACGCTGCCGGCGGCAAGAAACAAAAGCGACTTGAAGCAGGCGTGCGTCATCAGGTGGAAGATTCCCGCCGCGAATACGCCGACTCCGCAGCCGACAAACATGTAACCAAGCTGGCTGATGGTGGAATAGGCCAGCATTCGCTTCAGATCGTTTTGAGTGACGGCAACCGTCGCCGCGAAAAACGCGGTCATGCAGCCTATAACGGCCACAATTTCAAGAGCCAGGGGAGCATGTGCGAAGATGGGGTTCGACCTGGCCACGAGATAAACGCCGGCCGTAACCATGGTGGCGGCATGAATCAAAGCGCTGACCGGTGTGGGGCCTTCCATGGCATCGGGAAGCCAGACGTACAGCGGAATCTGGGCTGACTTGCCCACCGCGCCGAGGAAGAGAAGCAGGCCGATGGCGGTCAACACGGTTTGTTGTTCGCCCGCCTGAAGCGCCGCGATGCTATTGAATGCCGATTGAAAATTCAGAGAACCGAACGTCCAGAAGAGCAGCGCCACGCCCACGGTGAATCCCGCGTCGCCGATGCGAGTAACGATGAACGCCTTCTTCCCCGCGTCGGAAGCCGACTGCTTGCGGAAATAAAACCCGATGAGAAGGTAGGAACACAGGCCCACGCCCTCCCAACCCACAAACATGAGGGGATAGTTGGCGGCTGTGACCAGAGTCAGCATCATAAAGAGGAAGAGGTTCAAGTAAGTGAAGAACCGATAGTAGCCGCCCTCGTGTTCCATGTACCCTCTGGAATAGAGGTGGATCAGGAAGGCGACCACCGTTACGGTGACCGTCATAACCAACGTGAGGCGATCATAGAAGAGTGCGTAGTCAGCGCGCAGATTCCCGGATTCGATCCAAGTGAAGTAACTGTGTATGAAAGGCGCGGGTTGGCCGGCAGAGGTTGTATAGGCCCAAGCGCTCAGCAGCGCGAAGACCATGGAGAGCCCGGAAGCGCCGCACCCGATCAGCGACACGACGGCCTGCGAGAAACGGCGCCCCAGGAGGCCGTTCAAGGCCATCCCCACGAGCGGCGGGAGCAGCATTAAGATGAGCAATGTTTCCATAAGAAAGACCGCGCGTGCAACCAGGTGACGTAGGAGCCTGCAAAAAGCGCGTTTGACTGTCATCCTGAGGAGCCGTAGGCGACGAAGGATCTCCGCAGTACCTTAAAACTGCAACTGCCGAGATTCTTCGCTGCGCTCAGAATGACAGGGTGCACGGGTTTCTCCGCAGCCGGCCCTCACACCTGAAACCTGACACCTTCCCTACAACTTCATCGAATCGAGGTCTTCGATGTTCAGCGACTCGCGATTCCGGTAGAGCGCGATGATGATGGCCAGGCCTACCGCGGCCTCGGCCGCCGCCACCACAATCACGAAGAAGGCAAACAACTGGCCGTCCAGGTTTCCGAGATAACGTGAAAACCCGATGAATGCCAGGTTGACGGCGTTGAGCATGATCTCGATGCACATAAAAACCGTGATGATGTTTTTCCGAAACACAAAGCCTGCGGCGCCAATCACGAACAGCGTGACGCTGAGGGCCAGTACGTGTGAAAGCGGAACCATTTTCGAAGCCTCAGAGCTCCTTCTTTGCCAAGACCACCGCGCCCAGAATCGCCACCAGGATCAGGATTGACGTAACCTCGAACGGCAGCACATAATTCCTGAACAGCAGATGACCGATGGCAGCAGGCCCGGCGTCCATCGCAGGGGCAGCGTGCGTGGCGCCGGCGGGGAATTGCTTCCAGATGGCAAACAGCACCTCCAGCAGGAGAGCCGCGACCAGCGGAGCGCCGAGCCAGTGCGCCATGCGACTGCGGTGGCTGGGCGTTTCCCGGCCTGCGTTCAGAAGCATAATGACAAAGACGAACAACACCATAATGGCGCCCGCGTAGACGATCACCTGAATCACGGCGATGAATTCCGCGCCCAGCAAGAGATAAACCACCGCCAGCGAGCACAGCACCACAATGAGCGACAGGGCGCTATGCACAGGCATGCGTTGCGCGACCACGCTCAGAGCCGCAACCACGGCCACCGCGGCGAAGATGTAAAAGAGCACTGCCATCTTGGAATCCAGCGAACTAACCCGGGTTTCTCACCACGGCTCTGGAAGGGCGGGCGTTAGAGGCTGCAGCAAAACGCCGCCGCCTGTCATCCTGAGGAGCCGCAGGCGACGAAGGATCTCCGCAGTTCCTTGAAAAAACAACTGCGGGGATTCTTCGCTTCGCTCAGAATGACAGCGGTTTTCCCGCAGCCTCTGACACCCCACGCTTCCACGCGCTAGCTATTCAACCACGCAACCACAAAGCTGGTCGCCAGAACATTCAGCAAGCCCAGCGGCAGCAGAAATTTCCAACCGAACGCCATGAGCTGGTCGTAACGAAAGCGGGGCAGAGTCCCCCGCATCCAGATGTAAAAGAACAGAAAGCAAAAGAGCTTAAAGCAAAACCAGAAGACCGGAAGAAGCACGCGCAGCACGTAGGGACCGAAAACGGGGCCATGCCAGCCGCCAAAGAAAAGTATGGTCGCCAGGCACGAGACCGTTATCATGTTGGCATATTCCGACATGAAAAACATGGCAAATTTCATACTACTGTATTCGGTATGATAGCCGCCCACGAGCTCGCTCTCGCCTTCCGGCAGATCAAAAGGAACGCGGTTGGTATCGGCGATGGCGGCGGTGAAGTAGACGAGGAATCCCACGGGTTGCACAAAGATGTTCCAATGGGGAAGGAAGGTGTTCACTCCGGCGATGTGCCAGAAGCCGCTTTGGCCATTGACGATGCTGCGCAGGCTCAACGTTCCCGAGATCATCAAGACACCCACCACGGCCAGGCCCAGCGAAAGCTCGTAGCTGATCATTTGTGCTGACGAGCGCAGCCCTCCCATCAGCGGGTATTTGCTGTTGGACGACCAGCCCGCCAGCGCAATGCTATAGACTCCCAGCGAGGTGACCGCGAAGACAAAGAGCAGGCCGACATTCAGGTCGGTAATCTGGAAAAGAATATTGTGGCCGTGGATGGTAAAGCCTTCCCCGAACGGGATCACGGCAATCGAGAGGAACGCCAAAGTCATGGCGAGAAAGGGCGCGAGCCAATAGACAACCTTGTCAGCCTCGAGGGGCACGATATCTTCTTTCAGAATGAACTTGAGTCCGTCCGCCAGCGGCTGCATGAGGCCGGAATATCCCACCAGGTAAGGCCCCCAGCGGGACTGAATGTGGGCCACGACCTTCCGCTCCAGCCAGGTCAGATAGGCGATCGACGTCAGCATGATGAAGACCACGACCGCGATTTTTATCAGGGTGATCAGCAGCAGCCACCCTGTGTCAGAAAATGTGACCATTGGGTTTCTTGGCTTCGTCCACGGAATTGAGCGCCCAACTGTAACGGCTTAAAGTCCCAGAACTAAAAAGCGTGTCCCGCGAAGAAAAAACCAGGCCGGCGCCTTCCAGTTCATCCGGAGTTCCCTCGGGGCGTGTGGCGACGGCGCGGCCCACCAGCAAGCTGGGCAGCGGCAGCGCGTAGCCGGGCACCTTGGCGACGATCTCCCGCGTGACGTCATCGGCGGTCTGGTAATTCCACTTTTGGCCGAGCAGGCGGGCGAGAGATAACAGAATTTCAAGATCGCTGTTCGTGCCCGCTTTACGCATGGTCTTCTTCAGCGCCTGTGCCTGGCCGCAGGTGTTGGTGACCGTGCCGGATTTCTCGGCGAAGGTCGTGGCGGCCAATACCACGTCCGCCATCTCCGTGGTTTCGGTGGGGAAGACTTCGGCGACCATCAGGAACTCGAGCTTGCCGAGTACCCCATTTGAAATGCCATACGTCTTGACAGGATTCGATCCGAAAACCAGCAAGGCCTTGATTTCACCTGACTCGATCCCGGCCATGATCTCACGTGCGTGGCGTCCGGGCCGGGCGGGAATCTTCGCTCCCCAGGCAGATTCAAGGCGCGCGCGCGCCGTCACATCTGTGACCGGTGAGTAACCCGGAAGCGTCCCGGGAAGAACTCCCATGTCCGCCGCGCCGCGCGAATTGGCGTAGTCACCAAGAGCGATGAAACGTGTTTTGCCCGGAAGCGACAGCCCCAGCTTCACCAGATCGCTAATCGCAGCGCCTTGAATCTCGTCGCCGAACACGACGATCGTATCGGTTTCCTTCTGGATTTTTTCGTGGAGTGAGTAAAGCTGCGCGAGGTCGCCGACCACCAGCGGCGGCGGCGCCCCATTAGAGCGGGCCAGAGTGCGGATTACTTCCGCTTCTCCGCCGGGCTCGACCGTTACATAAAGGCTCGCCTGGCGGTGCAACTTGATTTCCCGATCGTTAATAATGTACAGCCTCGCCCCGTGCCGCCGCACGGCTTGGCGAATCTGGTAGGCCAGCAGGGGGTGTTGCTGGGTCGGGTCGTTTCCGACCAACAGGATGCTGGGGGCTTGCGGAATGTCCTCCATGGCCGCATATCGGTCGCCGGCCTGCGCCTCGGTTAAGGCGCGCACGAGAGACGAGTAATCCGCGGTGCGGTGGTGGTCCAGGTTGTTGGTGCCCAAGACGGTTCGCGTGAAGCGCCCCAGGAGGTAACTCTCCTCGTTGGTGATGCGATTGGAGCCCAAGACCGCGACAGCGTCCGGGCCATTTTCCGCCAGGATCGTCTTGAGGCGATCCACGGTCAGTCCAAGAGCTTCATCCCAGGTGCCGGATTCCTGCTTGCCGTTGCGGCGGATCAAAGGAGCAGTGAGGCGCTTATCATTGTTCACGAAATCCCATCCGAAGCGCCCCTTGACGCAGAGAAATTCGCCATTGAACCCGGAGTGATCGCGGTTATTGGCGCGGATAATACGATTGTTTCGAACTGAGAGCGTGGTCTTGCAGCCGTCGCCGCAGTGGTTGCAGATGGTTCCCGTGTAGGTCAACTCCCACGGGCGGGTGTGATAGCGATAAGTCCCGCTGGTAAGCGCGCCCACCGGGCAGATGTCGATGCACATCCCGCACTCTTCGCACTCGAGCTTCTCTCCGCGATTGGGAATTATCTCGCTGTGCGAGCCCCGGAATCCGATCCCGTAGGCGTTCACGTCCATCCCTTCGTCGCAGACGCGAATGCACCGGTAGCACAAGATGCAGCGCGGCCAATCGTAATAGACAAGGCTTGAGAACTTTTGCTCGTCGTGGTGGAGCTTCGGCTCCATGAAGCGGGTGTCCGCCGCGCCGTAGCGGAAGACGGCATCCTGAAGTTCGCACTCACCGCCTTTGTCGCAAACCGGGCAATCCAAGGGATGATTGGTGAGCAGAAACTCCAGCATCGATTTGCGCGCGTTCTTCACTTCCTCGCTATCGGTGTGGACCACCATCCCATTGGTCACGATGGTGGTGCAGGCGGTCTGCAGCTTGGGCATGCGTTCGATCGCCACCAGGCACATGCGGCAAGCGCCCTGCAAGCTCAGATTCGGGTAGTAGCAGTAAGAGGGTATTTCGATTCCCACCTGCTTGGCGGCTTCAATCAGCAAGGTGCCCGGCGGTACAGCCACGGCCTTGCCGTCGATGGTGAGTTTGACCGGTTCGGGCGCGGGTGTCTTCTTGGCGGAAGGGCCCGGCGTCAACGCGTCGCTGCGAGTGTAAGGGGCAGGCGTCTTCCGGTTCTCGTCCTTCAAAGGGAAGTCCAAGCTCACGAAGCCCGAGTTTTGCGGTCCATCTTTCATGACACCGCCTTCTTCCAACCGACTGTGGGGGTAGGGCTTGCCCAACCCCCGTCGAGGGGACGGCAAGCCGTCCCCCTACAACTCATTCACGCTACCGCCACCGCCTTCTTCTCATACGGGCAATGTCCCAATTTCAAATGCTCTTCAAACTCGGAACGGAACTTTTTCAGAATGCTGATGGTCGGCATCGCCGCCGCGTCTCCCAGCGGGCAGAGCGTTTTCCCCAGCATGTTGAGGGAAACGTCCAGGGCGGTATCGACATCGTCCTTAAGTCCGGCGCCGGAATGGAATCGTCCCAGCAGCGATTTTAACCACGCCGTCCCTTCACGGCAGGGAATGCACCAGCCGCAGGATTCGTGCGCATAGAACTTCATGATGCGATGCGCCAGTTTGACCATGCAGGTATCTTCGTCCAGGACGACGACCCCGCCGGAACCCAGCATGGAGCCGATTTTGGCCACCGAATCGAAGTCCATCGCGACATCGATCTCATCCGCCTTCAGCACCGGGCAAGACGAGCCGCCGGGGATTACGGCCTTCAGGTTCTTTCCGCCCGGCACGCCACCGCCCACTTCCTCGATCATGCGGCGGAGATTGAATCCCATCGGCAATTCGTAAACACCCGGCCTCGAAATGTGTCCGCTCAGGCAAAACAGACGAGTGCCGCCATTCTTGGGCGTCCCCAGCTTGGCGTACCACTCCGCGCCATTCAGGATAATATGCGAAACGTTAGCAAGCGTCTCGACATTATTAATAATCGTAGGTCCTTCGTAGAGCCCGACAATAGCAGGGAAGGGAGGCTTGATGCGCGGGTATCCGCGCAGTCCTTCCAGGGAATTCAGCAGCGCCGTCTCTTCGCCGCACTCGTAAGCGCCCGCGCCGGTGTGCGTCGAGAGTTCGAAGTCGAAGCCGCTGCCCAGAATGTTCTTTCCGAGAAAGCCGCGCGCGTAGGCCTCTTCCAGAGCTCGATCCAGGATATTGATCAAATAGCGGTATTCGCCGCGGGTGTAAATAAAGCCCTGGTGAGACCCGATCGCGAACCCGGCGATGATGGTTCCCTCCAGCAATTGGTGCGGATCCGCCTCGATCAGCGGCCGGTCCTTGCAGGTCCCCGGTTCGCTCTCGTCGGCATTGCAGACGACATACTTGGGCCGGGCGGATTGCTTGGGAACGAAACTCCACTTCATGCCGGTGTTGAAGCCGGCCCCGCCGCGCCCGCGCAGGCCGGAGTTCTTCATTTCATTGATCACCGCATCCGGCCCCATTTCGAAGGCCTTTTTCAAGGCTTTGTAACCATCGTGCTCAAGATACACGTCGATCGAGGTCGAGTTGGGCAGACCAACCCGCCGGGTGAGGACCTTCACCTCCAGCGGAGAGCCTTTGAAATAGTTTTGATAGTCCGACATAGTGCTTAGTGTCAGGTGGCCGGTACCTGTCATCCTGAGGAGTCCGTCAGCCGACGGACGACGAAGGATCTCCGCAGTTCGTCGAAACTGCAACTGCCGGGATTCTTCGCTTCGCTCAGAATGACAGGGTTTACGACTTTGCCGCAACCTGCCAGGGCTTTTGCCCACTTCCTAGCTTACCAAACTGACCCCTCACTCGTCTCGCTCCGGATGATGAAAGCGCCGGAGCAAGACACCCTCTCCCCAAGGGAGAGGGCTGTTATTCGACGGCCACTGCCGACCTGCCGATCTGCCTACTGCCTTCGCAGCCTCTCCAGCAACGCGTCAATCTTCTCCGGCGTGAGGTCTTCATAAAAGTCGTAATTCACTTGCATGGCCGGCGCGCCGCAGCACGCGCCCAGGCATTCGACTTCTTCCACAGAAAACAGTCCGTCGGCCGTCGTCTCTTTATGCCCGATTCCCAGCCGCTTCTTGCAATGCCCGAGGATCTCTTCGCCGCCTTTGACCATGCACGATACGTTTGTACACACTTGAATGTTGTATTTGCCGAGCGGGTTCCGATGCAGCATCGAGTAGTAGCCGATGTTTTCAATCACTTCGATCGGCCGCACTTCCACCCGGCGGGCGACTTCTTCGATAACCTCGTCACTGATGTGCCCGATCTCGTCCTGAGCGAAGAGAAGGCACGGGACAATCGCCGAACGCTTCAGCGGGTAGCGCGCAATCAACTTGTCGAATTGTTCAAGCAGCGCGTCCGATAGCATGACAACCCTGGAAACTCGAAATTCGAAACTCGAAACTCGAAATTCGAGAACCGAAAATCCCGGTGGCAGTGCCGAATTTCGAATTTCGGCTTTTCCTCTAACGGTCCACTTCGCCCAGCACGATATCGATGGTGCCGATACAGGCGACGACGTCGGCAATCAAGCGCCCTTCGATCATCTTCGGCAAGGCCTGCAGATTGGCGAAAGAAGGCGCGCGCACGTGGCAGCGGAAAGGCTTGGGCGAACCGTCGCTGACGATATAGAAGCCCAGTTCTCCGCGCGGCGCTTCGACGGCCTGATACACTTCGCCGACCGGCGGATGAAATCCCTCCGTCACGATCTTAAAGTGATAAATCAGCGCCTCGATCGAAGTCTTCATGCTTTCCCTGTCGGGCAGCACGATGTGGGGCGCGTTGGCCTTTATCGGTCCTTCCGGAATTCCATCCATGGCCTGTTGCACAATGCGGAGCGACTGGCGCATTTCCTCGATGCGCACCAGGTAACGCGCATAAACATCGCCCTCGGGCCGGGTGGAAACCTTGAAATCGAACTTCTCATAGCTCGAGTACGGCTCTTTTTTTCGAATGTCGTAATCCACTCCTGAGCCGCGCAGCGACGGCCCGGAGAGCCCCCAGGCGATGGCCTCGTCGGCAGTGAGGGTGCCGATTCCGACGGTGCGCTTCAGCCAGATCGGGTTCTTGGTCAGCAAATCCTCGTATTCCTTGAGGCGGGCGGGGAACGCCTTCACAAACTTCTCGACGTACTTCAGCCAGCCCAACGGAGGTTCGAGGGCCAGCCCGCCGATGCGGAAATAGCTGGTCATCATCCGCTGGCCGGAAACCATTTCGAAAATGTGCAGAATCGTTTCGCGCTCCCGGAAGCAATAGAGCAGGACCGACATGGCTCCCAGGTCGATCGCGTGGGTTCCCAGCCAAACCAAGTGGCTCTGGATGCGTGTGAGCTCGGTCAACAGCACGCGGATCCACTGGGCGCGCACAGGAATCTCGATGTCCAGCAACTTCTCGACCGCCAGGCAAAACCCCAGGTTATTGGAGAGCGGGGAAAGGTAATCCATCCGGTCGGTGAGGGTGATGCCTTGTGAGTAGGTCTTGTCCTCAAAAGATTTCTCGAACCCCGTATGCAGGTACCCGATGTCATACATGGCTCGAACTACCGTCTCGCCGTCGAGTTCGAGCACCATGCGCAAGACCCCATGGGTCGAGGGGTGCTGGGGGCCCATACTCAGGATGACCCGCTCTTCCTGGCCCGGAATTTTCTCGAGCGTTATCGGCATCTAGCGATATCCCTCGACAGGATAGTCTTTGCGCAACGGGTAGCCTTCCCAGTCTTCCGGCATCAGGATCCTACGTAAGTAAGGATGTCCCGCGAACCGTATGCCAAAGAGATCGAAAACCTCGCGCTCGAAGGCATTAGCGCACGGATACACGGGAACCAGAGAGTCCACAACCGGATTGTCTCCGCCGGTGCGCACCTTGAGTCGAAGGCGCTCCGCATTCTTGAGCGAAAGCAAGTGATAGACAACCTCAAAGCGCGGTTCGTTGGGGTAGAGGTCCACGGCAGTGACGTCGGAGAGGAATGTGAAGGAGAGGCCGGGTTCGTCACGCAAGAACTCGCACGCCCGGATCAGCAGATCGGGCCGGATGTAGATCGTGATCTCACCACGAAACGCCCGCACCTCATCCACCGCCTGGGGAGCAAACTCTCTAAGCTTCTTGAGAGTGAGATTGGATTCGAGGTCTGAAGGCATGGCGAGTGGTTGTATCGTTGTCAGACGATCAGGATGCGGCGCCCGAAATCATCGAGCAAGGTTGCCATTCCGCGCTAGGCGACAAGCGCTAGCGCTTCCAATCCAAAGCGCCCTTCTTCCAGATGTACATGTACCCTGCCAATAAAACGGCAATGTACAAGAGCATTTCGACAAAGCCGAACCACTTTAAGCTCTTGAAAACAACTGCCCAGGGATAAAGAAACACGGCTTCCACGTCGAAGAGGATAAAGAGCATCGCCACGAGGTAAAAGCTGACCGAAAAACGCTCCCGGGCGTCCCCCACCGGCGGACTTCCGCACTCGTAAGGGCTTAGTTTGGCTTGGGAGGGGCGCTTAACTCCCACCCATGCAGACAAGCCCAGGATGGCCGCGGCCACCGCCGCGACGACCAAGAAATAGATCAGCAAAGGCAAATAAGGGCTTGTCATTGCAATCACTTACAGTGAATGTCCCGGGACCCTGCCTAACACTTAACTATATGAAGCTGGAGATGAAAGTGTCAAGACCTTTCTATGCCCGGTGGGCTGCTTTAGGTTGAAGGCCTCGGCATCACCGCGAAAAAAAACTGTCGACCTCGTACGGTCGGTTTCAGGAGCGGTGCGTTTATAAGAAGCCCAGGCAAGTGGCTTTGACGCTGGGTCGCGAGTAAAAGTAGAAAAAAACTGCCGGCAACGCCCACACGAAGGCCGCCAAAGCGTCATCTAAAAAGCTAGAGGCGGGGGCCGTCGACGGTGCTAAACCATGCCGGAGAATATGAGCAATCACGAACACATCGAGCGTTGCTGTTAGCCCGACCCAGGCGGCGCAGAGCACCATCGCCAAAATGCGTGTCCAGTTGGAACAACGCACCGATCCGACGCCAATTGTCAGGCACAGGGTGGCGAGGGTGAGCAACCCCAAACCTGTCCTTATCAGAGAAGAGGGGACTCCCACAGAAGGAAAACGCACAGAGGCAGCAGCCTCGGCTAAGGTCATAGCAGCCACAAAAAGCACCACACAGCCGATCGCGATCTCGCCGACACCGACAGCAACTAGCAAAGGACGGCGATTCCTAAGAGGAGTGGACATGGGCGATCTCCGTGCGTGTCAGGCAGAGTTTTTTGGCACCATCCTCGCACAGCGTTGAATGAGTTTCAAGTCAAAAAACGCGCCGAACCTACTGTTTTGGCCCGAAGTGTGTCGTCGAAGAGAGGCGCGGAGTACGAAGTCAATGTGCGCCGCACCGAGGCCACCGAAATTCGCGGCGAGGTTTTCTCTTGCCTCATGCCCGCTACGGTCGTTACCATATTTCCTACGAATCTGCAGAAAGCGGCCCGCCAATACTGGGGTGCGATCGACCGTGTGGAGAGGCAAGTGGTGAAGGTGCAACTGAACGGTGAACTGCGCGAGGTGCCGGAGGGCCTGACGCTCGCGGCGCTGCTGGAATGGCTGGACCTGCCCCGCGACCGCGTGGCGGTGGAACGGAATCTTGAGATCGTGCCCAGGACCGGTTGGGATGTGACTCGGATCCAAGCTGGAGACCGATTGGAAGTGGTACACTTGGTAGGTGGCGGCCTGGAGTAGCAGTCGCCCTCGAGTGGCGTCTGCAATAGCTCATGAATCCTTATCTCAACATCCCCCCCGCAACCTCCCCCGCAGCCACCCTCGTGGCTCTGCTGATCAAGTTGGCGGTGATCTCTCTGCTGGCAGGTTTCATTGCCCGCTTCGGAAGATTCCGCCAACTCATCTTTATTGAGCAGCGTTCGCCCAGGGAAAAACTCGAGTTCGCAGCCTTTCTCGGAGTGCCGTTCACCCTGGGTGTGCTGGCGCGCTTGATCGCCAACTACCCGACTCTTGGCAGGCCTGCAGGCACATTACCTACCACCGACCTGAGCCTGGAAGTCACGGCATTAGCGGGCTTGTTGGGTGGGACGATTGCCGGCCTGGTGGTCGGCATGATGGTTTCCTTGCCGGCGCTTCTGATCCGAAACGAGTTGTGGGCGGTGCCTCTCGCCGTATTTTACGCCGTGGCGGCGGGAACAGCGAGGTGGGTTTGTCCGGATAAAGAGGAAATCTGGAAGTTCTCCGGGTTCATCGACCTGAGCCTCTACCGCTCCATCAAGCAGCGCTTCAAGCACCCGGCGCTGGACTGGCAGGTGCTCTTTTCGTTCGTGTGCATCCTGCTGGAAGTGGCCCGCATGGTGGTGGGCCGGATGACTCACGGCAAGTATCTTTATTACATGGACTCGCCGCATCTTTGGGTGCGGATCTTGATTGTCCTCGCTACGCTCATCGGTGTAGGCCTACCTGTGCGCATCTGGAACAACACGCGCATCGAGCGCAAGCTCGTGGAACAGGAAAAGGCGCTTATTCAGGCTCGCGTGGACGCGCTGATCAGCCAGATCAATCCCCACTTCCTCTTCAATACGCTCAACACGGTATCTTCGCTCATCCGTTTCGACCCGGACACGGCGCGGACCGTACTCTTGAAACTCGCCAATATTCTGCGCCGCCGTCTGAAGATCCAGGTGCATTTTGTGCCTTTAAAGCAGGAATTGGAATTCATCGACGACTACCTGGATATTGAGGTGGTGCGATTCGGAAGGGACAAGCTCCAGATCCGCAAAGAAATTGCAGCCGGAACCCTGGACGTGATGATCCCCAGCATGATCCTCCAACCCTTGCTCGAGAACTCTATCCGGCATGGTATCGGACCCAAGATCGAGGGAGGGACGATAACGCTTCGTGTGACCCGCGGCAAAGGACAGTTGTGCATCGAGGTTGCTGACGACGGAGTGGGTATTTCCGACCAGCGCCGGCCCGGCATCCTTGAGTCCGGCATCGGCATCAGTAATGTCCATGAACGGTTGAAAGTGCTTTACGGCCAGGATTATTCCATGAGAATTGAGAGCCAGCCCGGAAAGGGGACTGCAATTCGCATCGAGATTCCGGAGTTGGTGAACTTTGGTCAGCCTGCTGCCGCCGAAACGGCGCAGGTGGCGACGTGATGAAAAAATCAGTCGACAGTTGACAGTTTAAAGTCGACAGTTGAAACTTCCGATCCTGTCGACTGCCGACTGTCGACTGCTCGTTAAAACTCGAATATGTGAGGATTCTGCTATGGCGAATGACGGATCAGCGGTGGCCGCACCCCCGAAATCGATGAGTATGATCGAGTCGCGATTTCGTAACATCTATTTGACTTTTTACAAGGAAAGCTATTTCACTCCCACAGCCCTTGACCTCAAAACAAAAGAGCTGATTGCCATCGGCTGCTCACTGATTGCCAAGTGCGAGGGTTGTATCGAAGGACACATCAAGAAAGCGCTCGAAGTGGGGGCGACCAAGCAGGAAATCAGCGACGCCATTGTGGTCGCGGTCGGCATCGCCGCCGCGGGCGTCGTGGATATGTCCGACAAGGCGGCCATCAAACTCGACCTCCATCACTTTGAATAGCGAACTCTGAGGCGTGCTTGGACTCATTTGTCATCGCGGGCTTATTTCTGCTGCTGTTCCTCGGTCTGGCTGACAATCAGATGATCGCCGCGCTTCTCCCCTCGCTGCTAGGCTCGCTGCGTGTCAGCGTTGGAATGGCGGGCCTGCTGGTTGCGGTTTACTCCCTTGCGGCGGCACTGTCCTCGTTCGTCTCCGGCACTCTTTCCGACCACTATGGCCGCCGCCGTTTCTTGTTCCTGGGCGTGCTCTTGTTTGCCGCGTCGTCTTGGGTCGCTTCCCGCGCCGGCAGCTTCCAGGCGCTATTGTTGGCACGAGGCCTGACGGGCTTTGCGGCCGGAATGCTCTCCACGTGTTCCATCACCTACGCGGCGGACTGGTTCGAGTACCGGGTTCGGGGCCGGGCGCTGGGGTTGATCTCTTCGGCTTACTTCGCCGCGCCAATTCTGGGCGTGCCGCTGGCGGCGCAGATCGCCGACCGCTATGGCTGGCGCCGCGCGTTCCTCTTTTTCGCTTTTCTGGCTTTGGCGGTAGGGGCCGTGTCACTTGGCTTGCCGAAGGATAAGTTAAGCTCCGAGCCTTCCTCCGACAAGTTGCGCGTGGCCGGCCGCGCTTTCCGCTCCTTTCTGGTCCGGCGGGATACCGCCGCTGCCCTGGTCATAGCGTTCCTTGTGTCGGGGGGACTGGTCGGGTTCCTCACCTACGTGGGCCAATGGCTGAACAGTGCGTTTGGCACCTCCACGCGGACGATCGGATGGGTCTTCATGTTGGGCGGTGTCATGGCGCTGGGCAGCGCGCCGGCCGGCGGCATCGTTTCCGACCGTCTCGGCAAACGCTCGGTGGCAATCGTCAGCAACGTCATTCTGGCTTTGGCTGTAGCCGCGATCCCCTTTTTCTCCTGGGGATTCTGGCTGCTGGCCGTGTTCTGCGTCGCCAGCATGGGCGCCGCGTTCCGGCAAGGTCCCTTGACGGCGCTGATCACTGAACTGGTTCCTTCGACTCAGCGCGGCGCGTTTATCGCCCTCAGGAATATATTTTCGCAAACAGGCATTGGCACAGCGGCCGTATCGGGCGGATTTCTCTTTGAGCGGCACGGCTACGCGGCGGTGACAACGCTCTGTGCGGCCATGACGGGTGTGGTAGCGCTGCTGTTGTTTACCCACATCGTGGAACCGCAGCCGGTGGCGGAAAGAGCTTAAGGCAGTGGGCAGATGGGCAGATAGGCAGGCGTGTCATGGACCCGGGATTTAACCCTCTCCCCCTTGGGGGAGAGGGTGTCGCGCTCCGGCGTTTTCATCAGCCGGAGCGGGACGGGTGAGGGGGTAACATTAGTAGACTAGGCAGAAAGCAGACCTCTCCTCGGTGGCGCTTTTATCACTTCGAGTTGTTTGAGGTACCGCCGACCGTGTCATCCTGGGCGGAGCGAAGGATCTGCAGTTCGTTTTGGAATTCGACGACCAACAAACAACTGCAGATCCTTCGCTTCGCTCAGGATGACAGGCAGTGCCTACTGCCACTTCCCGCTGCCGACCTGCCCACTGCCGACTGCCGACTTCCAGGAGGCTCACTTGGTGACGAAACGAAGAATCTGGCGGATCATTAGAAATGTGATTCTCATTCTCGCTGCGCTGGTCGCCGGTTTCTTTTTTCTCTTCGTTCCTTGGTTCTTTTCAAGCCTCGGGACCAGGGGCCGTTTTCATTATCCCGACCCAAACGACGGGAAGACGCCCATTTCGTATGGCATGAAATTCGACTGGGTCGACTTTCGCTCCAGCGATGGCATTCCCCTTAAGGGTTGGTATGTTCCGGCGCCGGGCGAAGCGCGCGGTACGATTGTTTACTGCCACGGACTGAACCGCACGCGCATCGAGATGCTGCCTATGGCAACTTTCGGACACCAACTGGGCTACAACGGTCTGCTGTTTGATCTACGACACCAGGGTTCGAGCGGGGGCGGCGTGACGACTTTGGGGTACAAGGAGCGGTTCGATGTGATCGGGGCGGTTCATTGGGCTTTGGAGCAACAGCATGCGGCGCGCCCTGTGATCGTGTGGGGTGTCTCGATGGGCGCGGCGGCGGCGCTGATGGCCG